>JAEEGK010000309.1_pt1 | contig 123002 bp, 104 predicted proteins | sample 8958771 | NCBI WGS metagenome assembly JAEEGK01 (sample SAMN16246547, study PRJNA631951) | gut metagenome | biome: gut microbiome; feature: rumen; material: SC-attached | host: Bos | place: Iran: Karaj | collected 2018-10 | reverse complement strand
TGTTTTCAAGGGTTTTGGTCTTGGAGCCATTTGTGGGACTCGAACCCACGACCTGCTGATTACAAATCAGCTGCTCTACCAACTGAGCTAAGATGGCGTCCTTTAGCACGGAAGATTATAACTAATCACTTCCGCAAAGTCAAACACAATTTTGAGATTTTTGGCATTTTTGCGTTTTTTATCGTTTTGAGTGCCAATACTATTGGGGTATAATTGCTGTATAAGGTCTTTTCGGGGGTTTTTATGGCGATTATCACGATCTCAAGGCAGAACGGAAGTCTCGGAGATGAGATTGCTGATGCTCTTGCCGCGCGTCTTGGCACAATTGTCATTTCAAGGAAGTATGCCCTCGATAATTTCTTTGGTGAGATCAATCCCGGTACATTAGACAGATTAAATGAGAGTGCCAAGTTCTTTGACATGCCTCTTCCCGGCAGCGACCGCACTTATGCAGACATCCTGGTCGAGAGGATCAGGGCCCTTGCCTCCGAATCAAAGGACAAGGACCTCGTTATCCTCGGCATGGGCGGCAGCGTCCTGCTCTCGGGCTTCCCCGGCGCTATTCACGTCAGAGTTACGGCAAGCGAGACCACACGCCTCAATACCATTGCAAAGAAATACAGGATCACGACTGACGAGGCCAGTGAGGTAATGGATATCGGTGACCGCAAGCACAGAAAGTTCGTAAGGACAGTCTACGGCAAGGACATTACTCTTCCCGAGCAGTTCGACCTTATCCTGAATACTGACCGTCTAAGCGTCGATGAATGTGTCGATGCCATAGCCGAGCTTGCCAGAAAGCACGACATGAGGGTCAGACTCGCCGAATCCAATGATTCTTCCAAAACGATCGATCACCAGACCAGAAATATTGCTTTTAAGAACGAGACCGAAGAGGAATTTGCGAGGATCTTAAGTCTTTACAACATCGAATGGCTCTACGAACCCAAGACTTTCCCTGTTGAATGGGACGCTGAAGGCAACGTCACAATGGCTATCTCTCCTGATTTCTATCTTCCCAAGTTCAATCTCTATCTTGAACTCACGACGATGGATCAGCGTTATGTAACCAAGAAGAACAAGAAGATGCGTCTTGTTAAGGAGCTCTATCCGGGCACGAATATCCGCATCGTTTATAAGAAAGATTTCAATGAACTTGTTGACCGCCTGAAGATGTTTGGCGGTATCGGCGATAATTCTTAAGGAGGTCCCTAGGTGGCTAATCTTGAAGAAGCTCTTAATACAGAGCGTGTCGTTTACAGCGAAGAAACTATCCAGTCCAGAATAAAGGAATTAGGCAGACAGATCACCGAAGATTATAAGGATAAGGAACTTATTGTCATCGGTGTTATAAAGGGCTCCCTTTATTTCCTGTCAGATCTTACCAGAGCGATCGATCTTCCCATAAAGGTTGATATGGTAGGGTTTTCGAGCATTCCTGACACGACCTCGAAAACAGGCATCGTGCGCATCACCAAGGATATCGACATCGATATTACCGACAAGCACGTCCTCGTTGTGGAAGACGTAATAAGGACAGGTCTTACGACAGCTTATATCATCCAGAATCTCGAAATGAAGAAGCCTAAGGACATAACTCTCTGTTCGATGCTCCTTAATCCTGACAGGCTTCTCATGACCATTCCCGTCAAATACTACGGTTTTGAGATCAACGACCAGTGGCTTGCAGGCTACGGGCTCGACAGAAATGAGATCGGAAGGAACCTTCCTTACATTGCACAGATACCTAAACAGAAATAAAAACTTAAGCAAAAGAAAAATCCCGATGACCTGGATCATCGGGATTTCCTTTCGCTCCAACGAACCAAATTAGACTACTTACAAAGATCACGCATTCACGCTCATCTTCTTACGCTCTTCCATCCTACCAAAAGGCCCTTTCCTAAAACCACTACCCGAGCTTTATGTGATATCGTTACAACTAATCGATTTGCTGCAACCCTCAATCACACCGTGCATCTCATGTCTCCATTCACCGAACATTACGCTATTCGATTGTGGTCTGCTCCCTCCACCTTGCGGTATCGCTTGCAGTTCGACAGCCTGACCGGCTACTCGGTTTGCACGAACCGGTGTAACATCCGCTGCGGCTACGGTTCTTTCCTGTCGATGGTGACATCTCACCTACTCGCGGTCCCGAATACCGAATCAACTAATTGTTACAACCTGTGGCTTGCATGTCTACGACACCTTCAACCACTCGCTCGTCACTCCCTTAGTTCTTATCTCGGACTTCGTTATCCACCATTGATGTAATCTTAGGCTTCGTTTCTTCGGCTTCGCCATAAGTAATATTCCAACTCTGGTTCTTCCCTGCGCCTGCTCGACAATCTCTTCGGGCGGCCTTCCTCGGATCTGGAAGTTATCGCTTCCGTATTCCTTGGAGCTAGCTTAATAATACTTGGTGGCTTTTCAGTTCGCAATATCGCAGAAGATACCAAATGAAAATCATTTGATTGTGCAACATGCACAATACTTGGTATATCAAAGTGTTGCCATTTTATGAAGAATGGCTTAAAAGCATTGATTTATATGTATTTTGGATTACAAACTCAGAACAAATCCGCAACGGACGTAATGCCCGCTTTCGCAAGCAAACTGATGACCAGCATGATGATTCCGGCCATAAGAACACCGAGAACAACTGCCTTGGTAGTCTTCTTAAGATCAAAGTCGAGCATGGAAGCTGCAAGTGTTCCTGTCCATGCGCCTGTACCGGGAAGCGGAATTCCTACGAACAGCATCAGCGCGATAAACGCACCGTGCTTCTTGGAATTAGCCGTCAGTTTCTTGCCGGCCTTCTCGCCCTTCTGAAGGATCCACTTAAAGATACCGCTGCCATGTTTCCAGGTGCTTCCCCATTCAAGGATCTTCCTTGCAAACAGATAAATAAACGGAACCGGGAGCATGTTACCGATAATACATACGGCCAAAGTAATATATTCATTCAATCCGAAATATGTAACTCCAATCGGAACAGCTCCACGGAGCTCAATGATCGGAACCATAGAAACAAAAAAGACCAGAATGTATTTAACTATTGTCGGCATATATATCCCTCCACACCGCAATAATTTAACACATAACGGTCCCAAAAAACAAATTATATTCAGATTACCTTGTCTTTATTAAGGAAAGACCTGATCTCGTCCCTCATGTGATACATCTTCTGCACGCTGTTCTCAAGGAAGTAATAGTGCATGACGTACCCGACAGTAAGTCCGAAGAATATCAATACAAGAAGTATTCCCGCGATAAGGAATTCCGTGGGAAGAACAAACAGGCAGAAGATCTCAAAAAGAAGCCAGGATGCAAAAGCAAGCGTTACCATCAGATGAATGAGTCTCTCATGCTGGTAATAAGAGATCTTGGTCTCAAACTCGGAAAGCATCTCACGTGTCTTCTCGGCCGGAGCATCCTTCATCTCTTCATCAATATATTTACGGACGGCATTCATTGTCTCTAAAACATACTTCTTCATAAGCCGAACCTCCGGTTGATGTAATTTACGACCTGCCTCTTATTCTTCGTCCATTCCGGAGCTATTAAGATCTTCTTCGGGCCGTCGCCTGTAAGCCTGTGAACCACAGCATCTTCAGGCAGGAGCTTTACCGCTTCCTCTACAATATCAAAATACTCCTCCATCCCAAGTATCTCAACTTTATTGTCACGGTAAAGATCTGCAAGCGGAGTATTCTCAAGCACATAAAGGCATGTGAATTTATAGCCATCACTTCCGGCATCCACACTTAACTTTACGGTGTCCATCATAATGTCCCGTGTCTCGCCGGGGAGTCCGAAAATGATGTGAGTTATTACATTTGCGCCGATCTCCTTAAGCGCTTTAACGGCGCTGATATATTCGCTTGTTCTGTAACAGCGGTTGATGAATTCCGCAGTCTCATCGCTTGAAGTCTGAAGACCGAGCTCAACAAACAACGGCATTCTTTCTGCCTGCTTCTTAAGTACGGCAAGGATATCAGGGCCTAAGCAGTCAGGTCTTGTAGCTACCGAGACAGCTTCGATCCCGTCACAGGAAGATGCTTCGTTGAGGACATTTTCGAGATAGCCGGGATCACAGTATGTATTCGTAAAGCTCTGGAAATAAGCTATATATCCGGCGTCATCTCCGGCCTTGTCCCTGACCTTTTCTATGGCCTGTCTTATCTGGTCCGTTACAGATATTCCAGATATGGAGAACTCGCCCGAACCGCCTTCAGAACAGAAGATGCAGCCGCCCGTACCTTTGCTGCCGTCCCTGTTGGGGCATGTCACGCAAAGGGTGATCGATGCTTTGTACATCTTATGTCCGAATACTTTCCTGAAGTACTGGTTCGCGGTGATCATTTAAAATCATCCTCCGGATGGAATGGGTCATTTACTATCTTATCAGCTTTATTCTCTCTTGACGCGTATTCGGCTTCAGCGGCGCTCTTGATAACACTTGTGCCATAACGCCTGTTGATGTCATCGATCGCTTTATTGAGCCTCTCGTCGCGCTCGCTCTTCTTTGCTTCCGTAAACAATGACATCTGCTCACCGCTGTCAGATCTCACGAGCTTGGTGCACCTTACGCCGATACTTCTGACGCCCTTGTTCCAGTCGTAGGAATTCTTGAAAAGATCCCTGGCGGCTTCGTAGATATCCTTGGCATCGTCAGTCGCGCGGTATAAGATGCCCTGCTTCTCATAAATGCCAAGGTCCCTGTCTCTTACCGTTATCTGAACAACAGTGCCTTTAAGGCCGTGCTTCCTAAGTCTCATTGCGACACTTTCTGAAAGCATATGAAGGGTCCTTTCTATCTGCCTGTCAGATGTCATGTCCTCTGCTGTGGTAGTCGAGTTGCCGACTGACTTCGGAATACGCTTATAGCCTGATTCGGCGACCGGGGCATCATCCAGACCGTTGGCATATTCCCATAGCACCGTGCCGGCTTTACCAAGGTAATTGCTTATATAGCCGCAGTCAGTTCCCGCAAGATCACCTATGGTCTTCACATTGATCTTAAAGAGCTTATCCGCAGTGTGCTTGCCGACAAAAAGGAGATCTGATACAGGCAGCGGCCAGACCTTCTCCTTCCAGTTCGAATCAGAGAAAACAGTCGTAGCGTCAGGCTTCTTGTAGTCGCTTCCGAGCTTTGCGAAAACCTTGTTGAAGCTGATCCCTACAGAGCACGTGAGCTTGAACTCATCCTTCACACGGTTCCTTATCTCAAGTGCAACTTCTTCTGCCTCATCGTAATCAGAGACGATACCGGTCATGTCGAGCCAGCACTCATCAAGTCCGAATGGTTCTACTTTGTCCGTATATTCCGAATACATCTCGCGGAGCTTTTTGGAATAGAATTCGTATTTCTCATGATGGGCATCTAGAAGCACAAGATCAGGGCATTTTGCCTGCGCCTGCCAGATGGCTTCGGCAGTCTTGATACCAAACTTCTTGGCAGGCTCATTCTTGGCAAGGATTATGCCGTGCCTGACCGACGCATCACCTGCAACTGCCATCGGAACATTACGAAGTTCCGGCCTTGAGATCATCTCAACCGATGCAAAATAGCAGTTCTGGTCAATGTGAAAAATGATGCGCTTCATGCCGTTTATAATACCATAGAACGAACATATTTTCTATTTTGATGTGTACTTGCACTTAAAATTGTCAAATATATTCTGTAACTTATTGCAATTGACTATATAAAATCACTTTGATGTGTTGTATACTATACAAGTGAAAAATCAAAAAATCACAATTATGTAAAACAGCGATCGTGGTGTCAGGCTGATAGATTCTAATTGTGAAGATAAAAAATTACTATAGTAACTGGGGAGGTATTTTAATGGCTAAGCAAAAAGTATTTCTTGTAGATGATGACAGCGATATCCTGGTTCTTAACCGCGATTTCCTTGAGAGCGAAGGATATGACGTAGTAACAGCAGCTTCATGCGCTGAGGCACTCGAGAAGATCAAGCTTCATAGTTTCTCATGCATCGTTCTGGATGTTATGCTTCCTGACGGAAGCGCTTTCGATCTTGCACCCAAGATCAAAGAGTACACAGACTGCCCTATCATCTTCCTTACAGCTAAGGATCAGCAGGAAGACGTTATCAACGGATTTAAGGTCGGAGCTGATGACTATATCACAAAGCCTTATTCCCTCCCTGAGCTCAGCCTCAGAATCAATGTTCACATTAAGCGTAATATGAAGAGCGAAGGATTCCTCGTAGAGTATCCCCCGCTCCGCATCAACATCAAGACACGTGAGGTTACTCTCAAGGAGAAGCCTTTACATCTTACAAACCGTGAGTTCGATATCCTCTGCCTGCTCGCAGAGACACCGAACGTCATCGTTCCTTTCACAAGAATCTATTCCCACGTTTGGGGCGACGATTCTCCGTGCGACAACCACCTCGTAATGGTTAACATCTCTTACCTCAGAAAGAAGATGGAGAAGATCGCACCTGAGATCACATTTGTTAAGACCGAGTGGGGTATCGGTTACTCATTCGCTTACCCGCCGGTAAAGAACAGCATGAACACTCAGTTCTGATCATTTAAGATTTCACTAACTAAAAAGCGGGGCTTACCATAGTCCCGCTTCATCATTTTCGGGATACCGCAAAAAATTTATGGCACAGTATAGACACAGCAGACTGGTAAGCTTGAAGCTTTCTGGCGCGGACGGCCGCGGAAGAAGCTTCGGCGGTACTATGCTCGCCTTTATTTTCGCTTTGCTCCTCGTGCTTGTTATTGCAGGAATAATCAGCATCGGAATAACTTTCACGACGGATTCCACTCCCGTTTACCACGAACACAGAGACGTTCATCAGCTGAGCAGCGCGCTTGCTCTCGATGGTCCTTACAGCAGCCACGTAACAAACAACTGGACTTATGTTCCTAATGTCACACCTGAGACTGTAAGAGCAAGTCTTGAGCACGCTATTACTAAGGAGGACCGCCTGTGGCCTTCCGCCGTTCTGACCAACCACAGGGTCTATGCCACTAAAGTCGGCATCGGCGATACCTGGCGCGGCTGGTTCGACTACAGATCCTCTGCAGAATGGCATAACGCGAACAAGGCACCCGAGTACCAGCAGTTCATAGTTGAGGATAAGGCATGCTACAGTTCTGCCTATATCGGACATTTCGAGTGCAGCGAAGAAATCAGTTCACTGTCACTTACTTTCCACAAATACAACGGCACTGCATGGATCTTCTGCAACGGTGAATTCATCCAGAAGATCGGCGACAGAACGCCTGTATTTAACCTTAAGGCATTTGCCGATTACTGCACCCTTCTTCCTGAAGACGGAAAACTCGATCTTGTAATCGTTATTACATGCACACCCCAGGTAGCAAATCCGGGTCTTCTTTCCGAACCTATCATTGAGACAAGGGTTGCAAACGATATCCGTACAGCGCTTACAGCAGGACACTTTGCTGTTGTTACGCTGCTTCTCATCGTTGCGATCGGCGTCGGTTCCAACATCATCCTCGGAGCTACGAAGAACAAGAAGCTCTTCTTCGCTTTCTTCGTAAGCTTTATTGCGATCCTTTTCTACTATCTGGACGATTGCCGCTTTATCTCGGTCAACAGCCACATAAGGGCCGATATCAGGTTTGTGCTTATAATCATTGCTTCGTGCTCTGCTTTCATCGAGAATTCACAGTTCTTTGCAGGTTCAAAACCGCAGAAGAGATACCCTCTGCTCAGGAATGCGCATCAGATCGTTCTTGCGATAGGCGGCTCTATCGTAGTCGCATACTTTATATGCGATATTGTTTTCGGACTTCTGTCTCCCGAATTCGTTGCATTGATGTTCGCCGTATCGGCTGTCACACTGTCGATCTTCATCAACCTTTTCTTCTACTACAAAGAGAATCAGAGAGTCCTTCTCTGGGCATTGCTGTTCAGCCTTATGTTCCTCGTTCTCTACCTTTCAATACTCTTAGACAGCATGGTAGTCTACACGATCCCTACTTACAGCCTGATCTTCGTGGTCTTCACATTCATAGCTGAGATCTCACTCGTATCTTCCTACATCACACAGCAGCGTGAACTTAACAGGAGTGCTGCGGTATTGAAGCGTCAGGTAAGAGAGAAGACGGTCTTCATTTCAGAGATCAACCGCGACCTCGTGCTTACGAACAAAAGGCTTCTTGAAGGTGAAGTTGCCCGTAAGAACGTCCTTAGCAACGTATCCCACGACTTAAGGACTCCTATCACAGCGATCAGAGGTTATGCCGAGCTCATGATATCCGCACAGGACAACCTGACACTCGAGCAGCGCAATTCCTACTTAAGCAATATCGTAAGAAGATCCGAACAGATGGAGAGGATCGTAGCCGACATCATGGAGCTCACCAGAATGGAATCCTCCGACTCCGATTTCCACTTCACTTCCGTATCTATCGCCGAGATGCTCGACGAGCTCGTCGTTATGTATTCCATGGATCTCGAAGACAGCGAAAAGCATCTGTCATTGGAACTCCCTCCGAGAGACTCCCTCATCGTAAAGGCAGACCCTGCAAAGCTCTCCAGAGTTTTCGAGAACCTGATATCGAACGCTATAAATTACACCAACGCACAGGCAAACATCGTCATCAAGGCTTGGCGTACCGGTGATGTCTCACACATAGCTGCTCAGAAGATCCATGTAACCGTTGAGGATAACGGTATCGGTATTCCGGAACAGGATATTCCGAGGATCTTCGACCGCTTCTACAGAGCACACAACTCCGGTGTCAACATAAAGGGAACCGGCTTGGGCCTTGCTATCGTTAAGCTCATCTGCGACAAGCACGATGCCGAGATCAATGTAACGAGTAAGCTCGGTGAAGGCACGACCTTCGAGATCATCCTGTCAGCAACTTACTGATATAAATAACTACCGAAAACAAAAGCGGTGTCCCCAATATGGAGACACCGCTATTTTTAATTATCTGTCTGATGAGATCAGCCCTTGGACTGGAAGTAGTTGTTGATCTCTTCTACGAGAGCGTCGCAATCCATGCCGTGAACCATGCAAGCCTCTTCGATAGTCTCGCCGGAAGCAAGTGCACAACCGAGGCAATGAAGACCGGAAGCCATAAGGATCGGTGCGATGCCTTCGTCAGCCATTACAACATCTCCGATAATTGTATCTTTAGTAACGATCATATATATATCCTCCAATTGATTTTTTGCATTACAAGCATACACTATCAAAACAAATAAGTCTTGTATTAAAACGACATTTATTATCGATTGCCTCCACATAGTATTCGGCAATACGGAAACACTGTCTTCAACGTGTCCGCCAAATATTTTGATTACCAAATGTTTTCAAACATTTTTGCGAATTTTCGACCGAAAACTATTGACTTCTTTTTTACTTAAATCAATAATGAAATTACTTAAAAATTAAGCCTTTTTAGCGGCTAATACAGGAGGAAACCACATGAACAAGTCACAGCTTATTGACAAGATCGCAAAAGATGCAGGCCTCAGCAAGAAAGATGCAGAAGCAGCTCTCAAGGCTACCCTCGGTGCTATTGAAGGTGCTCTCGTAAAGAATGAGAAGGTCGTTCTCGTTGGCTTCGGCACATTCAAGACAAAGAAGCTCGCTGCTAGAAGCGGCCGCAATCCTGCTACAGGCGATAAGATTAAGATCGCAGCTTCCACAGTTCCTACATTCAAGGCAGGAAAGTCTCTCAAGGATAAGGTTAACGCTAAGAAGGGCAAGAAGAAGTAATTCTTACGTATATCTGAATTCTACAAGGCTCCGTTACCAACGGAGCCTTTTTTAATCCAAAGGATCCAGGTATCCGAGTCTTCTCTCTATCCTCGACTGGATGCATCTTAATGCCGCACGGCTCCTCATGTTCTTAAGGCAGCTCTTCGTTATCGCATACCTTACATCACGCTCCGACTGCTCCAGCGTAAGACCGAATACTTTGCCCGTCTCGCAGTAAAGCGACTTCATCGTGGTCGGAAGCGGCATGTGATTCGAAAAAGCATCGTAAAGAGACTTGTGAATAAGGATCGTACCTATAAGCGACATATCAAATCCGTACTCCCTTAAGACCGACTTCACGCATAATTCCAGATAACTCTCGGCATGAGATGAATCAGACTTGTTCTGAGGATTAAGGGACGTTACCCTGCCTGCCGCTTCCCTTCTGTTGTATCTCCCGTCAACAATATAATGAAGGACTCCTGATTCATCTTCGACTGAGATAACACCTTTTTCGCGAAGCAAGGCATTGATGTTCTCTAAAAGACTCAAGTCGCTGCACACGACATTCATCTCGACTGTACCGCTGTTAATAACTCTGTTTTCCATGGATCGTTCACCTCCTTGTTTGGTAAGAAAAGTGTACGACGGAAAATATGGTTTGCGGGTGTAAGTTGCTGCAAAATGAAAAAAAGGGCCCAAAAATGAGACTATTTGGCAAAAATTGAGACTGGACAGCTCTTTACTCGGTCTCTTTTACCATATCTCCCCCGGATCCGGGCAGGGTCTCTTCAACTGTTTTGATCTCAACCGTGAAAGAAGAATATGGTGTGTGCTTGACTCTGACAGTATCGCCTTCCTGCAGGGAATTGTGCAGCGGATTAAGGAAATAGTGCTGTCCGTTGATAACGAAGTAATTCTTCATGAAGCCGATCTTCTCAACAGTGCCGGTATTGTAATAGTAATTACCGTTGATCATGCTGTTGATATCCATAAGTCTCGGCGCTGTGAAAAAGACTATGTGAGCAATAGCCGCAAGAGCAAAGATGATCGGGAAGAAATAAGAGATAGCATACTTAGTCTTCTTTCTTCTGTTACGTCCGGCAGCAACACAGGTGAGCATTATGACAACGCCCGTGATCAAGAGATGCATTACCAGATTCACAATAAAATAACGCAATTTAAGTATCCTTTACTCTTCGTATTCCTCAGACGGTATAACAGCTATGAAATCAGCTGCTATATCCTGATCGTTGTAAGGCACGTCAGAACATATCTGGAACTCATAGCAGATTCCCAAAAGATATGGTCTTTTATCACCTGCTTCTCCGATATAACGGTCATAGTAACCGCCGCCTGCGCCAAGCCTTATACCTTCTTCATTATATGCAAGCGCCGGGAGCACGACAACATCAATGTCTTTAGGATCGACAGCAGCGTCTGATACAGGTTCTTTTATTCCCATTGAAGACGTGGCGAAAAGTTCATCAGAAAGGCTCTTGCAGTCAACAAAGATCATCTCTTCATTTACGATCTTCGGGAAGCAGCATGTGATGCCCTTTTCCATAAAAGATCTTGAAAGTCCTTCTACCGGGACCTCACCGTTATAGGCTCTGTAAAGGGCAATCCTCTTTGCTTTCTTAAGTTTGGACTTAAGCTCGGGATCGTCTATCGCAGCGATGAATTCAGGAAGGGAACTGTCTATCTCAGACAGGATCCTTGAAGATAAGAGCTTTCTTCTGCGTCTTATCTCTTTTCTAATCCTTGCTTTTTCCTCTGCAATATCCATATGCATCAACCCTTGGCGATCATGTCTTTAAGCTCTTCCAATCCTATGATCGGAACACCTAATTCCCTTGCTTTTCTTTCCTTTGAACCGGCATCGGCACCCATAAGAAGATAGGATGTCTTTTTGGATACGGAAGACACTGGCTTACCGCCGTTGCTCTCTATCAGGCTCTCCGCTTCACTTCTGCTCATTCCTTCAAGCGTTCCCGTGATGCAGAAAGTAAGACCCGTCAGAGCCGTTCCCTGCACTTCGCTCTCTTCCCTTGCGAAGTTCAATCCGAGAGCTTTTAGTCTCTCCAGGAGTTCCTTGTTGCCTTCGTCATGGAAGAAGTTAAAGATTCCTTCAGCAGATATCTCACCTATGTCCTGAACTGCCACAAGAGATTCCTTGTCAGCTGCGGCGATCGCATCGATAGAACCGAACGTCCTTATCAGTTCTTTTGCTGTTGCCTTGCCTACGCCGGGGATTCCAAGACCTGCCAGGACCTTGTCTGCCGGAGTCTCTTTCCTGGCATCCTCAATGGCACTCAAGAGCTTATCGGTATTCTTCTCAAGGCCCAGAAGCTTGTTGCCGATCAGTTCATCGCGCTTTTCCTTAAGCTCGAAAACATCGGCGATATCTTTAATGTATTTCTCTTCAGTGAGCTTTCTGATGTACTCAGTGCCGAAGCCCTTGATATCCATGCAGTCGCGGGATACGAAATTAACGATACGGTTAACAAGAGTTCCCGGGCAGAGCATGTTGACGCACTTAAGATCAACGCCGCCCTCATCTCTTACGAGCTTATGTCCGCACACAGGGCAGTTCTCAGGCATCCTGTAAGGCTGCCAGTCAGAAGGCCTCTTATCTTTATTAACATCTTTAACCTTCGGAATTATCTCGCCGGACTTATAGACAAGGATCGTATCACCTATGCCAAGACCTAACTGGTCGATAAAATCCTGGTTATGCAAAGTCGCACGGGATACCATCGTGCCGCAGAGGCTTATAGGTTCGAAAACCGCTACGGGAGTTACCCTTCCCGTTCTACCCGTGTTGACCTCAACATCAAGAAGACGTGTCTCTTTTACTTCCGGCGGATACTTGTAAGCTATGGCCCATCTGGGGAACTTAATTGTATTTCCGAGCCTTGATCTCTCCGAAAGATTATTGAGCTTTACCACCGCGCCGTCGATATCGTATTCAAGGTCGCCGCGCATCTCACCGATCTTCTGAATAGCATCCCATACCTCATCGGCCGTCCTGCACTTAAAGCACTGCTCGATTACCTTGACGCCGTTGCGCTTAAGATATTCATATCCTTCAAGGTGCGTATTGAATGTGACGCCTCTGGTCTCCTGCACGTTGAAGATGAAGAGGGACAGGCCTCTCTCCTTTGTTATTCTCGTATCGATCTGTCTTAATGTTCCTGCAGCGCAGTTTCTGGGATTGGCAAAAGTCTTCTTGCCCTCTTCCTCGGCCTTTGCATTAACTGCTTCAAAGGCTTTTCTGGTCATGTAGACTTCGCCTCTGATCTCAATATAAGGAACAGGTTCTTTAAGCTGTCTTACGACGTCAGGGATCATCTTGGCGTTCATGGTAACATCTTCGCCTTCGGTAATACCGTCGCCTCTTGTTACAGCGAGCTTTAACTCGCCCTCTTCATAACGCAGAGCCATCGAGAGGCCGTCGATCTTAGTCTCTACAAGGAACTCTGCCTCATCTCCGAATTCAGCTCTCATGGAGTCAACGAATTCATAGACGTCCTCTTTTTCGAATACATCCTGGAGAGATAACATCGGAACATTATGCTTTACGAGAATGCCCTTTTCTGCCTTCCAGCCGACTCTCCTTGAAGGGGATTCGGGAGCGATCCAGTCGGGATGAGCCTTCTCGATCTCCTTGAGCCTGTTGTTCATGGTATCGTACTCGTAGTCCGATATCTCAGGCTCGTCCTGCGCATAGTAGAGCTCGGCAAAGTGATTGAGCTTTTTTATGAGTTCAAGATACTCATTGCGCTCCTGATCCTCATTTGCCATGGCGGCGAAGAGATCTAACTGTTCCATATCATTTCCTCCTGCCGATAGTAGCAAGATAAATTATCGGAAGCACTGCAAATGCAGTTAAGAATAATCCCCATACGATTTCCGGTATTCCCGCAAGGCCTGCAAAACTCCCAGTAATATCCAGATCGTTATATCTGGTTATGTAAAGGATCTTCTGAACAACGCCGTTAAGCTTTGCGAGAGGAACGAATAAAAGCGAGTTAACGAGAGCTATTGCCAGCGAATACGTATAAGTATCGGTAAACCACTTAAGGCCCTTCTCAAACTTCAGCACATAAAAGATCAGGGCAACAACAGCAGGAATGGCAATCGCAATTACATCGCCTATAACAACTGAACGGTTGTGGATGCTTCTTATCACAGCCATCAGTACAAATGCGCTTGAGATAGCGCACGGTATGAAGACTCCGAACCTGGTCGGCTCGAACTTCTGCAGAAGTATTATCACCGATACGACCACCACGTATAAAGCGAGCGAGAAAGCTATCCCGCTTATTCCCACTCCCTTAGCCGCGTATTGTACTGCCTTCGCAATAAAGCGTGCAAAAATATGGAAGGGCTCTGTAATCAGAGTCCCCCATAAAAACAGCATTAATATTGAAATAATACCCGCTCGTTCTTCGCTTCTCATACCGAATCATGACGCATATAAACGCGCCCTAATTAAATTCAATAAACAAACTGCTCTTAACGGTTGATTACTCGTCGAGAGAAGTGAAGTCGCCGTCCTCAAGATAAGCCTTGAGTGTATTATATTCTTCGAAATCAAGAGAAATTCCCTTACCAACCTTCTCATGGTTCGGGCCCCAATCACGGATGTCAAGCTTCGGCTTACCGTTATTCCACTTAACGATATTAAGCTCACGCTGCCAACCGGACTTATTCTCCTTGAGAATACCGATCTGCTGAACGATCTCGTATGTGATTTCTGTCTTAGGCATCCTAAATTCCTCCTATGAAATACATTTTCAATTGTATGAATTATAACACACGATTGGCGCCTGCATATTATATAATTAAGAAAAAAGGAGAACTGACCGTATAATGGATGTTTTTTTAGCAGTTTTACTGGTTTTGGTAGCATTAATTCTGCTCTATATCCTATGGTGTCTCATAGAACCGTTCTTCCTTGTCAACGACAGGGTCATCCTAAAAAAGTCAGATCTTACCGGCGGCGACATCAGCAAAGAGACTGTCAGAAAACTCCCCTTTGCTCCGGGATCTTCAGAAGGCTCTCCCGATCTCCGTCTGTTCTTTTTCTCTGATATCCATACCGAATGGTGTCCCGTCACTGCAAAGCGCATCAGCAATTCGATCAGGAAGGCTCATGAGAACGGCGGAATTGATGCGGTGATCTTCGGCGGCGACATAATCACATATCCCCAGAACGCCGCCAAAGGCTATAAATACCTTAAAGAAGTATCGGAATTCTGCAACTCGCTCGGCATTCCCTTCTACGGAATCTCCGGCAACCACGACTGCATGCTTAAGGATGCTCCGGAAAAATCAGGATTTATAAGTCTGGATTCGTCCTCTGTTACCCTTACCTCGCGCAAAAACGGCGCCAAGGCCTATCTTACCGGCGTTCCCGACTCCGGCAAGTTAAAGCGTGTATGGCAGGAAAAGACCGTCTGCGGCAGCGAATATCCCATTATCCTTGCTGCACACGATCCTGATGCACTCCTTCACATGTCTCCTGATGCAAGGCCGTCTTACATGCTCTCAGGGCATTTCCACGGCGGACAGATGAAGCTTCCCTTCAGATTCGAATTCAACGTATTAAGAACAAAGGACAAGTTCCCTAAGATGGGCGTGATCCAGGGCCACTTCAACATCAACGGAACCGAAGTCTTCGTATCAAGAGGCGTCGGCTGCGGGATCCTGCCCTTCAGGATCTTCTCCGCGCCTGAAGCAACCGTTGTAGAGATCAATCTCTGATAATGTAATCCCTCACGCGCGTACGCGTATAAAACATATATAATAAATAAAAGAAGTGTCTCAAAACGATATTTAGATGCCGCTTTTGAATCGTTCCCGGATTCGGAAGAATGGCTGATAACATAACTACGGAGAAAAAACAGATGCTTATGCTGGATGCCGAAGTCGTAAGATGCCTGAAATGCGGAGAGGATAATACATTCCTTTCTGCGGCTGATATATATGAGTACGGTGTGTGGATAGCAAGAGATCAGACCAACACATGCTTTTCGCGCGTTCAACTCATCAATAACCCTGTATTTGATGAGTTTCTTGGACTGATCAAGCAGATATGCATAGAACATAACATTGAAGATTACGAAAAATACTTGAGTCCGGAAATAACACAGGAATTGTTTCCTGTTGCCTGTGACCCCGTCAAGGACAACAGCATTTCTTTTCGGAGCGGACCAAGAGTCTGTAAGCATTGCGGCTCCCATGATCTATCCGGCAAGTTGTCGAAACCGCTGTCCTCTATAGCGGTTGAAACATTCGATGTTACATATGATTCATGGAACAACAAAACTCAGGAAGCCCGTAAACAATTGGTATTGAATGCATTGCGGGAAGCTCAAATTATTATTCCCGTGTAATTACCTTTTTCGAAAATTGTTTCACCGATGGTGCCAAATAAGCACGTATTTTGGCACCACTTTTGGCAACAAGGGCGTTTTTGCATTATTTGGTGCCAAATCGGACCTGGTTTTGGCACCATTTTGGCAACAGGCTCAAATCGCAGTTGCAGACAAGCAAAAAAGAGGCGCCTCGTAAGAGACGCCTCTGATAATCAGTTTCTTAAAGCCAGTTATTAGCCGAGCTCTGCGAAGTACTTGATTGTTCTTACCATCTGAGATGTGTAAGAATTCTCGTTGTCGTACCAAGCAACAACCTGAACGAGTGAGTTGCCGTCGTCCATCTTGGAAACCATTGTCTGGTTAGCATCGAAGAGGGAACCGAATCTCATACCAACGATGTCAGAAGAAACGAGCTTCTCTTCTGTGTAGCCGAAAGACTCATTTGTAGCAGCCTTCATAGCAGCGTTGATGCCGTCAACTGTAACGTCACCCTTAACTACAGCGTGAAGGATTGTTGTAGAACCTGTGAATGTAGGAACTCTCTGAGCAGCGCCGATGAGCTTGCCGTTGAGCTCAGGGATAACGAGGCCGATAGCCTTAGCAGCGCCTGTGGAGTTAGGTACGATGTTAGCAGCACCAGCTCTTGCTCTCTGGAGGTCACCCTTTCTCTGAGGACCGTCAAGGATCATCTGATCGCCTGTGTAAGCGTGAACTGTTGTCATGATACCGCTCTGGATTGCTGCATAATCATTGAGAGCCTTTGTCATAGGAGCAAGGCAGTTTGTTGTGCAGGAAGCTGCAGAGATGATCTTGTCATCAGCTGTGAGTGTTGTGTGGTTAACGTTGTAAACGATTGTAGGAAGATCGTTGCCTGCAGGAGCAGAGATAACAACCTTCTTAGCACCAGCGTTGATGTGAGCCTGTGCCTTTTCCTTAGATGTGTAGAAACCGGAGCACTCGAGAACTACGTCAACACCAAGCTCGCCCCAAGGACAATTGTTTGCATCGGGTTCCTTGTAGATCTTAAGTAACTTGCCGTCAACTGTGATTGTGTTAGCTTCGTCGTCAGATGTAACTGTGTGCTTATTCTCACCGAATACACCAGCATATCCGCCCTGAGCTGTATCATACTTGAGAAGGTGAGCGAGCATGGAAGGCTTTGTAAGATCGTTGATAGCTACAATCTCATAACCCTCAGCACCGAACATCTGTCTGAAAGCAAGACGACCGATACGACCGAAACCGTTAATCGCAACTTTTACTGCCATATTGAATTCCTCCTAAATTCCCTTAACCGGGATTATTAAACTTTTATAGTGCCCTATGGTCTGCACCTTAAGAATTCTACTCCACTAAAAAGGGGTTTTCCACAGAATTTTCGTCATCAGAATGTAAATTTTAATAAAAAAGAGGCTTATTGCCCACTTTTTACCTCAAACGATTTTTGCTTCATAGTTCGCGTGATATAATTTCACTATCATCGCACGGAGCAAAGATAATGAAAGAACCTCAAATAGTCAAAAACAAACTCCCGGTCTGGCTCAAAGTCATCCTTTTGCTTTTCCCTTTCGTTATCGCCTGCTTCCAGTTCAGAACTATCGATAACGACTTCTGGTTCCTATACAAAACCGGCGAATATATCGTAAATAACGGCTTCCCGCACACTGATTTCCTTTCAATGCACTCGAACATGAAGCTTGTCGTACAGCAGTGGCTCAGTACGGTGATCTTCTATTTCGTATATTCCCGCCTGGGCAGGATCGGACTGTTCTGCCTTCTTTACGTCTGTTATGCATGCATCTGCGCTCTTACATACCGCCTTAACCTTCTTATAACAAAGAATGAACTGGTATCCGTAGTGCTTGCAGGCTTAACTGACATCCTGATCTTCAATCAGCTTATCGTCACAAGGCCCCAGACATTTACATTCGCCCTGCTCCTTGCGGAGATCTTGATTCTCGAAAAGTATATCCAGACAAAGAAGATCGTTTATCTTGCCGGTATCCCTTTGGTTTCCCTGGCTTTGATCAATATCCACGCTTCCATGTGGCCCATGTTGTTTGTATTTATGCTGCCTTATATCGCAGGTGCAATACCTGTTAAGACCAAGCGCTTTAAGCTTGAGGCCGAAGGCAGCCTTATAGCTCTTGTTGCGGCACTTGCCTGTGGCGCCATTATCGGACTTGCAAATCCTTATGGTACCGACAACATGTTCTATCTGATCGCATCTTACGGCGATAATCAGCTGGGCACCACGATCTATGAGATGCTTCCCACGGACATCGGAACGCACATCGGCAAGATGCTCTTCGGGCTTATCATCCTCATGGTCATTACCGGATTTTTCTATAAGAAAAAGTCTTTTTCCGTCAGGTTCTTCTGCCTGTTCTTCGGCACGCTTCTTCTTGCGCTCCTTCACAGGAAGGGAACGCCTTATTTCTTTATTTTCGGCGTATCCTCATTCTCATACATGATCAAGGACCTGGAGATCACGCTTCCTTCGAACATCACATCCAAGCTCACGCGCCGTGTAAGGATAATGCTCGCAGCGCTGCTCATAATGTTTACCGTTTGCCTGTGCACGGAATATCTGGTCAAATCGCTCATTGCAGAGCCCGGCAGGACAGCTCATTATGACCGCCTGGACGAAGTTTCTAAGATCCTCGAAAGAAGTGAGGATCCTGTAGTCCTGTATGCAAATTTCAGCGACGGCCAGTACATGGAATACAAGGGCTTCCATCCTTATATCGACGGAAGAGCTGAGCTGTTCCTCGCACAGAACAACGGCGAGTTCGATTATTACGGCGAATACTATGAACTCCGTACCGCAAACATGTATTACAGGGATTTCACCGACAAATACCAGTTCAACTATCTTCTGGTCAACGGAACCAGTGACAGGTATCTTCTGATGTCACTTCTCTACGATGACGATTTTGAGGTCAAGTACGAGGATTCGGAAGTGTACCTTTTCGCAAGGAAATAAGCCGGAATTAATTAATGCTGTCAGAAAGCCGTATCTTCGGCCTTCCGGGCTTTTGTTCGAATGCATAAGCGCAGATGAGAGCCATTACCGCACCCACAAGATCAAAGTGTGAGACGAAAGCGCTTCCGCCGCCTATATCATTTAAATATTTGTCGCCCAGATGTATCTTGGGATGTCCAAGAGAAAATGAGACGTCTATAAAAGGCACCGAGCTATGTGTGACTTCCCTTATGTTCTTGCTCTCAACGAAGAATGTACGCCTGTTTGTAAACACGATGCCGGTCTTGCCGTGGATCAGGATGCCGTCATCGTAATAAAGGATCACGCGCTCGTCAGGAAGAAAACCCGGCTCAAGGCGCTTTATAATGCCCTTCATCTTCTGTTCGCGGATACCGTATGCGGATACATCATCAAAGCCCATAAGATACTCACGGATGTAATTTTCGATCGCGGAAGATGTCTCATACTCATTTAAAGTCCTGATAAAAGAGAGGATCACTTTATGGCAGCTGTCATTCTCTTTTATACTCTCCATGTCCCAGTCGTAATAGAACCAATCCATGTTAACGGGCTGGCCGCCTATCTCACTTTTAGTGGTTTCATCCAAAGGGAACTCGCTGCCGCAGTAAGAACAGACAAGTCTTTTCCTGTTTTTTGCAAGCTCAAGTTTTCCCGAGCAGTTGGGACATTTGTTAAGTTCCATATATTCTGGTCCGCCAATTACAGATTTGCTACGACTCTCTTGATCGTAATGCCCTGGTCAGCGAACTTCTGCTCGAACTCCGTGCGGATGTTCTGCTCATTCCATTCGCTGTTGTGAAGATCTCTGGTTACGTCAGCAATCGTAAAGCCCATGGCTTCGAATTCGCCTAAAGAGAAGTCGAAAAGATCATCATTGTCAGTCTTGAATTCGATGGCTCCGTGATCTTTCATCATCACCTTGTACTTGGCAAGAAAGTCTCTATATGTAAGACGTCTCTTGGGCTTGTTCTGCCTGGTCCAGGGATCAGAGAAATTAAGGAAGATCCTGTCTACCTCATTCTCCGCAAAATAGTTCTCGATAATGCCTGCATCGCCTCTGATAAAGAAGAGGTTGGGGATCTCAAGTTCATGAGCCTTCTCTATTGCAGCCAAAGTGACGGAAGCATCCCTTTCCATAGCGATATAAAGGACTTCCGGATGTCTTAATGCCATCTCGGTGCAGAACTTTCCCTTGCCGCAGCCGATCTCTAGCCAGACCGGAACGTCTTCAGCAAAGCCGCATGCTTCTCTCCACTTTCCGCGGTTTAACATGGGCGCGTCAAACCAGCGCTCATGACATTTTTCCATGCGCGCAGGAATATTGCGCTTGGTTCTCATTCTAGCCATAGGATCAGATAAGCTTCTCCGTAAGAGTTGTGCCGCCGATCACATGGAAGTGAACGTGCATAACAGTCTGGCCTGCACCTTCACCGCAGTTGTTGATCGTTCTGTAAGCACCGCTTACGCCTGTGATCTTTGCAACTTCAGCAATAGCCTTCGTGATCTCGCCTGCATAGAGAGCACCCTCAGGATCTGAAGCGAGCTCGTTCATGTCTGCGAAATGCTTCTTCGGAACAACAAGAACGTGAACGGGTGCTACGGGATTAATATCCTTGAAACAGTAGACATAATCGTTCTCATATACTTTTGCTGACGGGATCTTGCCCGCAACTATATCACAAAATAAGCACATAGCTTTTCTCCTTTAACCGTTAACCTGTGAAGCCAATACTTCCTCTGCCTTAGCAAGTGCATCGTTGAGCTTGGATACATCCTTGCCGCCGGCCTGAGCCATGTCGGGGCGTCCGCCGCCGCCACCGCCTGCGACCTTAGCAGCTTCCTTGATGATGTTTCCGCAGTGAGCGCCCTTCTCATTAGCTGACTTTGTAGCCATGGCTGTGAAAAGGAGCTTGTCGCCGCCGTTTGCTGCAAGGAATACAACGCCGCAGTCGAGCTTGTCGCGGATCTTGTCTGCCGTATCTCTCAAAGCTGCTGCATCAGCTGCATCACAAGCTGCGATGACAGCCTTTACGCCGCCGATATCCTTAGCGGATGATACTGCGCTGTCAGCAAATGATCCTGCCTTAGCCTTCTCGATCTCAGCGAGTTCCTTTTCGAGAGATTTAACTTCTGCGTGAAGAGCATCGATCCTCTCGACAATCTTATCCTTGGGAGTCTTAAGAGCAGCTGCTGCCTCATCGATGAGGTTCCTGTCTGCCTTGTTCATCTCATAGCATCTCTCGCCTGTTACAGCTTCGATTCTTCTGATGCCTGCTGCGATACCGGACTCGGAAACGATCCTGAACTGTCCGATCTGAGCGCTGTTCTTAAGGTGTGTACCACCACAGAACTCAAGATCGAAAGGAGCTTCAAAACCGCCTACCGCAACGACTCTAACAACCTCTCCGTACTTCTCGCCGAAGATTGCCGTAGCGCCGAGTTTCTTTGCATCTTCAATGGCAAGGACCTTTGTCTCAACAGGAAGAGCCTGAAGGACAACATCGTTTACCATCTCTTCGACCTTAGCGATCTCTTCAGCTGTCATTGCCTGTGAGTTATTAAAGTCGAATCTTAAACGGTCATTGCCTACATAAGAACCTGCCTGCTCAACGTGATCACCCAGAACCTTCTGAAGTGCTGAGAGCAGGATATGTGTAGCTGTATGGTTCCTTGCGATCGCAAGTCTGTTCTTCTTATCAACTTCGATGCTGACTGTCTCGCCTGTGGATACACTGCCCTTAACAACCTTAAGAGTATGGAGATACTTGCCCTGGGCATCCTTATCTACGGAGATTACCTCAGCTTCAAAGCTGTCAGTGAAGATCTTACCTTCATCGTGGATCTGACCACCCATCGTAGCGTAAAGAACTGTCTTATCGGTTACTACGATGATGTCTTCGCCTTCAGAAGCACTGTCAACGGACTTGATGCCTTCATCGCTTGAGCTGAGGATATAGATAACCTTTGCATCGCACTTGAGGTCATCGTAACCGTCGTATTCTGTGGCATTTGAGTCCTTAGCAACTTCTTCAGGGATCTCATTTACGGAAAGTGCGAGATCGCCCTTAGCCTTGGTAGCAGCTCTTGCTGTCTCCTTCTGCTTTTCCATTGCAGCCTTGAAGCCTTCCTCATCGACCGTAAGGCCTTCTTCGGAAGCCATCTCGACTGTGAGCTCAATAGGGAATCCGAATGTATCGTAGAGATAGAATGCGGAATCGCCGTCGATCTCGGAGGAACCTGCTGCCTTCTTGTCGTCAAGGATCTTTCTGAATTCCTTGATGCCGTTCTCGAGAGTGCTCTCGAATCTTGCGATCTCCTTGTCGAGCTCATTAAGGATGAACTCTCTGTTCTTTGCAAGGAGCGGGTAGCTGTCATCGTAAACGCTGTCGATATAGATCTTCGCAAGACCCAGGATCTGCTCTGTGGAAAGACCGAGTGTTCTTGCGTGTCTTACGGCACGTCTGATGAGACGTCTTAATACGTAGCCTGCGCCTGCATTTGAAGGAACGAGCTTTGCAGCGTCGCCAATGAGCATGACGCTTGTACGGATATGGTCAGCGAGGACTCTCATTGACTTTGTGAGCTTCTCGTCTGAATCGTACTTAACGCCTGAAGCATTCTCGATAAAAGCGATAGCATCTGTAAAGAGGTCGGTCTTATAAACGTCCTTTGTTCCGTTAAGGAAAGCAAGGATTCTCTCAAGGCCCCAGCCTGTATCAACGTTCTTCTGCTTCAGAGGTGTGAGATGGCCGTCCTGATGCTTTTCATACTGCATGAAAACGTCATTGCCGATCTCTGTATACTTGCCGCATGAGCATCCCGGGCCGCAGTCAGGACCGCAGTCAGGAACATCAGCGATATAGAACATCTCGCTGTCAGGACCGCAGGGACCGTACTCCAATCCCCACCAGTTATCGTCTGCACCGAGATAGTAGATATTCTCAGGCTTGAATCCGGAAGCGATTCTGAACTGGGCGCCTTCCTCATCTCTGGGAGCGTTCTCGTCGCCTGCGAAAACCGTTGCTGCGAGGTGATCCCTGTCGAATCCGAAGACATCAGTAAGGAGCTCGTAACTCCACTTGCATCTTTCTTCCTTAAAATAATCACCAAGGCTCCAGCTGCCCATCATCTCAAAGAATGTAACGTGGCTTCTGTCACCTACGGAATCGATATCATTTGTACGTACACAACCCTGAACATTGCAGAGCCTTGTTCCCAAAGGGTGCTTCTCGCCGAGAAGGTAAGGCATCAAAGGCTGCATTCCGGCGACATTGAACAATACGCCAGTTGAACCGTCAGATACCAGTGAAACGGCACCTACATCAACATGACCTCTCTCTATATAGAATTCCTTCCAGGTCTTTCTGAGCTCTTTTGAAGTGAATTGTCTCATCGGTGCTACTCCTTAATAATAATAAAACTTAGAAATTATAAATCGTTTGATAGTTCTTTGCAATCAGAGCTTATCAAGTTTTGCCGCCTTGGCCGCCTTCTTAATGTATTCGGCGTATTCACGGCATATTTCCTCGCTGTGGATCTCGATCTCCACGTTCTCGAACGTCGATAATTCGAAAAGATCGGTATAAAGCGTCGGCGCCCTGCCGGTAACGACATTTATCTCAAGGATGCCCTTTTCGAGCTTGGTGTCATCGGCGATCCTTATCTTGTCATTGGCTTTGGAAGCAAAGGCACCATAAGCCTTGAGCGCGTCCTTTCTGGTCTTGCCCCTGATCGTAAGGCCGAGCTGGGTCCTCTCGCTGCTCGAGAATGCGGAGAGCGAATTATCGATAAAATTCTTTATCTCCTGCTCCCTGAGCCTGTCTGTCTTAAAATCAATATACTTGGCGTTGGAGAAGCAGATATTCGCCATACGGTCTACCCTGTAGCGCCTCAGAGCCTTTGACAGGCTCTGGTCCCTCGGGAGATCTTTTGCCTCAGCATTGTCTATGGCGATCAGGTAATAGCAGTTATTCTCCCAGTCAAGCGCCATGGGGGATACGATCTTGTCGGAGAGCTCCGTAAGTCCGCTTCCGAGCTTATATCCGTAAGGGATCTTAAGGGCCGACTTGTCGTTTATCGCGGTTCTTATGTTGTTAAGCCTCGAAATGCACTTCCTGTCGACTTTCTCATAGTGCGGATAGAGCACGCGCTTCTGGTAATCGCCCGAGAAGTATGAGGGGAACATATTGATGATCTTCTCGCAAAGATCCGAATCGACGAATGTCGTCGTGCTTATCGCATCAACTATCAGCCTTGCTTCATCTATCAGGATCTCGCCGTTAAGGTCGGAACGCTTGTATCTCTTGCCCTCCGAGAATATCCAGTCGGTATCTGATGTCTGGCCTGACATCCTGACATATTCGTTGATCTTGTCGATATCGGCATAGATGGATTTGCGCTCGAAAACAGTGCCGGTCTTATTCTCCAGATATGAGATAAGCTCACTTACGGATACCGATTCCTTGCCGCCCGAAGAGCTGACTTCATTCTTGAAGTAATCGTAGATGAAAAGGATCTTGAGCTTGGATAATTCGCTGTTAGCCATAAGTGTGCCTCCCTTGGAAGATCAGTTTAATTAAGTGGTTTTGGGACAATATATGATCCAGTTTTCAAAAGAACCGATGGGGTCGCAGTGCGACTGAACATATTCTAAGATACCGTCAGGATTCTGCAGGTTCTCTTCATTGTAATCTGAAGCGATGAATATCACGTTATTGCTGTCACCGCACGCTTCTTTAGCATAATCCAAAGGATCTTTTGTGCCGAGATTGCCTTTAAGGAACATGTCATAAGGCGGATCGCAGTATCCGTCCAAGACCGCCAGAACGACTGAGGAAGATGAGAAAACGGTGACATTCTTCCCTTCGCTCTCGAGCTTGTTTTTTGCATTTATCAGAGGCTCAAGATGGTCGAATTCCGCTACCGAAGGGATCAGTTTTAATTCGTCCCATTTGTCGGAAAGACGGGGATCTGAGATCACTTCAAAAGAGAAGAATCCGATGATTCCCAGTATCATGACAGCTATCACCGGAGCGATATTGATATGTATGATCTTGGGCGCAAATTCCCTGATAAGATACGTCACCGGGATAAGGAAAAACAATCCGCCCATTACGATGTGATAGTACTCAAAGATCGGCACAGCGTTGCTTACCACGGCAATGCCGGTAAGAAGGTGGAAAAGGCTTTCCTCATCGCGTTTTTTGACCCAGAAATATATGTCTCCCGCAATTCCTGCAATAACGATCGCCGCCATGGGCAAAGTGCCTTCGAGACGGATCGCGGCATTCTCTCCTCCGAAGCTGAAAAGCCCAAAAAAGCAGCAGTCCCAGAACGCATAAAAAGATGAAGTGCAGATAAGATAAATCAGGAATATCACGAGCGGGATAACAACGCCTGCAAGGTAAATTCCAATGATTTTTTTATCTTTATTTTTGACCGCTGACCAGATAATAAGACCTGTTACAAGAAGCAGCAGGATACTGCCTGAAGACTGCTTTGTAAGCGGTGCGAGAGCCGCAAGAAGACCGGTAAGAAAACAAGCTGTTTTCCTGTTCTTAAGCCTTAAGCAGCATACGATCAGAAGAGCCTCGAACATTATCAGCATATTGTAAGTCGCAAGCTCTACGAACCTTGCTGCAAACAGCGCGGCGCAGAGAGCGTAGCCTGCCGAAGTCCTTTTCTCAATGAGAAAATACATAGCAACAAGCATCACGGAGAAGAACAGCGCGGCCATTACCCTGTATGCAAAAAGAGTCTTTGAGATCAACAGCGGGATCGCAAAAATAAAGCTGAACAGGGGCATCGAGACGATAGGATAATCCTTATAAGGAATAATCCCCTCCGTTATCGCGCGGCTAAGGTCGTAAGGCCATAATTCATCGAGCACTCCGGCCCTGAAAGTAAACACTTTAAGGCATACCGCAAGAACGATAAGAAAGCAGAAAAATGCTGTTGTGATCTTCTTGTTTTTCACCAGGGCATTCAAGCGGGAAATCCTCCTGAGATCAACCGGTTCCGGACCATTTTCGAACAGATATATAGTACCATTAACCGTACAGTTAGTTAAGAAGGAAGCCTGTCCCCCGAGATGATTTGCCGGCAAAATCCGGAAAAGCCGCTAAGAACATTCTTTCGGGCACTTCTGAAAATTTAAAAATGCCTGATTTTATCCCCAAAACAGTGTCTGACCGTGATAGAATGAAAGGCACTTTTATTGTTTAGAGGGTATATATAAAGTGAGAACAATCAGCGAACTCGGCTTTGCGGTGCCGGACATTCTTATTCCGCAGCAGGGAACAGATTTCAGAAAATGGGCAGTAATTGCCTGCGACCAATACACATCAGAGCCTGAATACTGGGCTTCATGCGAGAAAGAAGTGGGCGATGCGCCTTCAACACTTAATCTCGTGCTTCCCGAGGTATACCTTGGAACCGGCAAAGAGACAGAAAAGCTCGGTTCGATCGCCAAGACAGCACGCAAATATCTTGATGACGGCGTCCTTACAGGTCTTGGAACAGGCTTCATCCTGGTAGACAGAGCAACAGAACTCCACCCTTCCAGAAAGGGTCTTATGGCTGCGATCGATCTCGAAGGATACAGCTTCGAGCCCGGCAATAAGAATATCTGCAGAGCCACAGAAGGAACCGTCCTCTCAAGGATCCCGCCCAGAGTAAGGATCAGGGCTAATTCTCCTCTTGAGCTCCCTCATATCATGATCCTCATCGATGACCCCAAGGGCCTTACGATCGAGAAAGCTTTTGATATGGCAGCAGCTGAGGGCCTCAAGCCTTTATACGATACAGATCTCATGCTCGGTTCCGGTCACATCACCGGCACATTCATACCTGACGGTTCACCCATTGCAGAATCTATCGTTGACGGCCTTAAGACTCTTAAGGCAGATAACTCTGACGGACTCCTGTTCCTCGTAGGCGACGGCAACCACTCCCTCGCTTCAGCTAAGGCTCACTGGGAAAACATCAGAGAGACTTTATCCGACGATGAGAAGCTCAGCCACCCTGCAAGATATGCGCTTGCCGAGATCGTCAACATCCACGACAAGGGCCTTGATTTCGAACCTATCCACAGAGTTATCTTCAATATCTCAGGCGAGGAATTCATTGCCAAGGCTAAGGAATATTTCAAGGACAACGGCATTGAGCTTGACGGTTCTGATGACGGCAGGCAGACATTTACAGTTGTTACGGAAGGTGCAAAGGACGTTAAGGTCTCTCTTGCAAATCCTCCCCACACTCTTGCTGTCGGTTCCGTCCAGATGATGATAGACAGCTTAGGTCTTGAGTGCGATTACATTCACGGCGAAGACTCCGTAAGAAAGCTTGCTTCTGCAGGCAATACCGGCGTCCTCGTTCCCGCTATAAGCAAAGATACCTTCTTCGGCACAGTTGAGAAGGAAGGCGTCTTCCCCAGAAAGACTTTCTCCATGGGTGAAGCATTCGAAAAGAGATTCTATCTTGAGGCAAAGAAGATCGAATAATGGATTCTGACAACGAGTTTTTGGATGAGAAGAAAACTGTCTGCATAATCGGATCCGGCTTATCGGGTCTGACATGCGGAATGAAGCTTGCCAAGGCAGGCTTTAATGTAACTGTCGTTGAGGAGCTTGCTTCTCCCGGCGGTCTTCTTGCTTATACCAGAATCGGAAGAGAATACTTAGAGCTCCTCCCCCACCACTTAAGAAAGAGTGACAAAGCTCTGCTCGCACTCTCAAAGGAGATGGGCGTGGACGATAAGATCTCATGGTTTGATTCGGCATGGTCCGGCAAGGCTTCTCACCGTAAGGTCGGATACTATGAGGGCGGTTTTGCGTGCCTGATCTCAAGCCTTATGCAGGCTATCACGGATAACGGCGGACACATCTGCTATTCGACTACCGTAGCCGAGATCGCAAGGCTCGGTAACGGAATGTACAGGACGAGCTGCATCCTTTCCAACTCGACAAGAGTTGTTATCGACAGTACTTATGTTGTATTTACAGGTTCATGCAGAACCTTCGTTAATGTCAGCCACGGTCTTCCTATTCCGATGGATGACAGGGATATCCTTATGAACGTCACATACAGTGCAAAGATCACTGCCATGATGGTAATGAAGCACGAAGTATCACAGATGTTCTATCAGGTTCCCGCCAAGGACTATGGTCTTCCCTTTAAGGCCATAATCAACCATACGAGTGCTTTCGGCGAGCGCAATTACGGCGGTGCCGTAGTATATCTCGTCGGTTCGTGCTCCATTACTGACGCGCTCTGGATCGATTCTGATGCAGAGATCATGCTCAAGTATTTTGCGGGACTCCGCAAGCTTTATCCGTCACTCCGTAAGTCTGACGTTAAATCCTGGCGTCTGACCAAAACAAGATATGCGCTCACATCGCAGTATCCTGAGATCGATCTTACTAATCCCTGTGAGAACCTCTATGTCTGCTCCACGGGACTTACCAAGTTCGCGACAAACGACACACCGGAAAACCATATGGATTCCGTCGTAAGCCTCGCAGGAAGGATCAGCTCCGAGATCATCAAGTCTTATGAGGATTCACTTGCCAGAGCTTCTGACCACACTCCCGTAACCGATCTCAATTCGCAGGAATCTATTTCCAAAGAATCAATCGAAGGAGTTCTCTCATGAGTAAGCTTTCTGAAGATACGAAGTTTGGCCCCACGTCTCCTTTCAGATACTTCCTGCTGCTTTTCCCGTTTGCTTTAGCGACCATCCTCGGTGTTTTCACCATGAAGAGCAAAGATACCGCCAGCTGTCTCTGGTGGGCTTTTTGTCTTCTTCTGATCGGTCTTGTCACACTTCCTCTTGCAGCAAAGATATGGGAGAAATTCTCTTCAGGCGGCTTTATCCTGTCACAGGCTATGGGCCTTGTATTTACAAGCCTCGTTCTCTGGACTTTTACTCATCTTAAGATATTCAGATTAAATATCCTCTGCACACTCTTATCTGCACTTATCGTAGCTGCAATCTGTTATATCCCGAAGACTTTCAGGAAGTCACTTACGGATAAGATGGCAAGCAAAGGATTTGTTGAAGCCGTAGTAGTAGAAGAGACAGCTTTCATCATCGTCTTTTTCCTGATGTGCTATTTCAAGGGATTCCTGCCCGACATCAACGGCCAGGAAAAATATATGGATTACGGCTTCATCATGTCGATGTTAAGAGATGACACTCTTCCTGCACACGACATGTGGCTTTCCGGATATTCTATTAACTACTATTATTTCGGCCAGTTCATATGGACTGTAGTCATCAAGCTCACAGGCGTTGCGCCCGGCGTGGGATACAATCTCGCCATGTGCTCTGCTACGGCAATTCCTTTTGCGATGAGCTTTTCCATCGGCAAATTCCTTGTCGAAGCAGCTGTTGAAAGGGGCTTCATTGATAATAAGATAATCAAGTATGTATCAGGCTTTTTAACAGCCTGCGCAGTATCCTTATGGGGCAACTCACACTCATTCTTCTACGATGAGAACAGCTTCGGCAACAGCTTCCTCAAGACCTTCCAGTCCTGGGGCATCGAAGTCGGAAAAACGGACGGGTTCTTTTATCCCGACAGCACAAGATATATCGGCTGGAACCCTGAGATCGAGATAAACGGCGGCGATCATACGATCCACGAATTCCCGTTCTATTCCTACATCGTAGGTGACCTTCACGCGCACGTAATCTCCATGATGATCGTTCTTCTCATCACGGCGGTCGTTCTGGCAGCAATAGCTTCAGTAAAGCTCCCGTCAAAGGACGAACTCAAGATCAAAGGCTCTTTTGAGAACTTAAGCTCAGGTTCTTCAAGACTTGTTCCCGAATTCGATTCATCCGTATCTATCCACCTCATCTTATGTGCGGTCCTTCTGGGCTGCGCGCAGATGACGAACTACTGGGATTTCCTTATCTACTTCATTTACTGTGCGATGGGATTCCTGATAGTAAACACAGTCAGATCAGCTAAATTCGTTACGCCTGCGGGCATTTTCGTATTCATTGCAAACGTTGGCGGCATCCTTCTTATCTACCTTGCAAAGGGAAGCAGCCCGCTTATACTTTTCATCCTTGAAGCAGTACTGATGGTTGCATCTTTCCTGTTCTGCGTGGTAAGTCCTTCGGCACTTCCGAGAACATCATTCCAGATGAGCTTCCTGTTCTCATTTGCTTCACTTACAGCACTTCCCTTCAACCTGAACTTCGACATGATCTCGAATTCTCTCGGTAAGGTCAAGAACAGTTCACCCTTCTACCAGCTCTTCATCCTTTACGGAACTCACGTGCTCATCACAGTCACATTCTTTGTCATCGTTTTTGTCTTAAAGAACTACAGATATGTTTCCAATACAAAAGCGAAAAAGAAGTCAGTCACAGGTGCAGTTATCGGTGATGAAGAGGAATACACAAATCCTGTCCAGGCATTCTTCTGCAAGCGCAATCTTATCGATATCTTCGTCTGCGGAATGGTAGTCGTCGGACTCATGATGATCACCGCTCCTGAGATCTTCTATGTAAGAGATATCTATACTTACGGATACTTGCGTTCGAACACCATGTTCAAATTCTGCTTTGCGGCATTCATCATTCTTTCCATAGCAATGATCTATTCTGTCATAAGGCTTTTGTGGTTCGTCAACAAGCACGGAAAATATTCATCAGCATTCTTCGCTGTTGCGATCGCTTTCATCATCCTGCTCCTTGTTCCCGCGCACTACACAATGGTTACTCTGAAGCAGCGCTGCGGTGAAGACTTATCACCTGCAAATTACAAGGGAATCGACGGAACAAATTACCTGACCTATCACGCGAGCAGTGCCGTCGAGGAAAACTACTCCGGCAATCTCATGTCCTATAAGATGTGCAGCGACTGGTTCAACAAGGAGATCAAGGGTTCCCATGTTATCTGCGAAGCATATGGTGACAGCTACACTGATAAGTGCCTGATCTCAGCTTATACGGGCAATCCCACCGTATTCGGCTGGCTTACTCACGAATGGCTGTGGCGTTTCCACGGAATCATAGACGAGGAGAAGGATATCCTTGTATCTGATCCTGCAAATGACGTCTGGGCACTTTACATCACACCCAGGCACGATGATGTCAACACGATCTACTGGAGTGATTCAGCAGAGGAAGTTCAGACCCTGATCGATAAGTATCACATCGAATACATCGTCATGGGTGACATCGAGCGCTACCAGTTCGGTTACGATAATACAGAAGTATTTAAGCAGCTTGGTGAAAGAGTTTTCGCATACGATACCCTGTCAGTCTACAAGGTCACGCCGGCAAATTAAGTCTTCAGACTGAAGGCAGTTCCTCTTTGGGATCTGTCTTTACGGCAACGGGCTTTGATCCTTCGCCTTCATCGTAAGTCAGTTCAGCACAGACAAGAGCAATGGGGCACTTCACCCTGCTTCCGTATTTTCCGTCTCCTGCAAGGGGATGTTTTCTCGATGCGAACTGCGTTCTTATCTGGTGGGTGCGTCCGGTATCCAGCACGACGGAGACATAAGAAAGGTCTTTGTCTTCGTTATAGGACAGGACCTTGTACTTAAGTCTTGCTTCCTTTACGCCCTTTCTCATCCTCTTTACGGGGAACGTGCGGTTGCTCCTCGAATCGTGGAAAAGCAGGTCTTCCATAACGCCTTCTTCATCTTCCATCCTGCCCTGGCAGACAAGATAGTATTTCTTATCAAGTATCCTGATGCGTTTCCCGGAATCTGCGGCAGCTATTATCCCCGGCACGGGAACATCAAGCCTTGATAAAGCGGCCATGCCGGAAGGCGCGATCTTCTCGCTGTCTTCGCCTCTTTCTTTATAAAGGATCTGATATCCTGTGCCCTGTGAAAGTATTCTTGCCATGTGATCAACAGATAAACATTGAGATAATCTCTCTTCCGCCGTCAAGGAATACCTCAACGGTTCCTACATCTTCTATAACGCTTATATCAGGGCATTCCCTGTATGCCTTGTCAAACAACGTGCGGCCTTCGAACAGCACTCTTAATCTTCCCGAACTGTAGCTTACGAACCTGCTCTCCCTGATCTGTCTGCTCCTGAGTTCTCCATAAGGGATAAGGCAGACTTCGCCTTTCCTTGAGACAGAGATCTCCACAGGAATGCTTACCGCAGAAGAATTCATCTTCATGGAGAACATCCAAGCCATAAGGATCTTCCTGCCCTCTTCATCTTCGCCGGTTACGGGGTATAAGAAATCTGTTCCGATATCGACGGGCTTAAAAGGATCTTCCGGATCGTCGAAAACGAACTTCTCCCCATCGTATTCACCAACGGCAAATAAGACTTTGGAAGGAAGATGCTTTTCGCTCTGGATAATGAAGACCCATTTACCGTCTGCTTCAACTAACTGCGGTGCTTCGATAACACTTCCGAATCTTCCGTCAGTTAAGAGCTCGCCCATATATCTCCAGTTCAGAAGGTCTTCAGATTCATACTGCAGGACTCTGGCGATGCCGTCTTTTCCAGCGCCGACGATCATGCGGAAGCCGTTATTGTACCTGAAAACAAAGGGTTCCCTGAACTTGCCGGACTCTTCAAAAGGTGATGTGAGCACAGGATTTTCAGTAGGTCTCGTAAAGCAGACTCCATCATCTGAATAAGCTGCCCTGACTGTCTCTTCGCCTGAACTTGTGGTGGCATTATAGAATATCCAGATTTTTCCATCGTGAACGATCGCAGAACCTGAATTGCAGGAGGCTTCATCCTCAGGGCTTACCGCCACGGCGAGGTCCTCCCATGTTATGAGATCTTCTGAGACCGCATGTCCCCAGTGCATAAGACCGTATCTTCGAAGATACGGATTAAGCTGGAAGAACAGATGGTATTTGCCTTTGAAATAAACAAGACCGCAGGGATTTCCCAGCCAACCTTCTTTCCTTGAATAATGGTACTTCACCGGTCTAACCTCTGCGGTCTGAAATTCTATAGTTTTGTTCTGTTATCAGCCGAGCTCTAAGAGCGATACCTTGAGAACGCCCTCAGCCTTTGAAAGCTCGTCGATGATCTCCTGTGATACAGGCTGGTCGATAGCAACGAAAGCCTGTGCATGCGGGTTGTCAGAACCGTCCTGGTTCTTTCTTCCCCAATGCATGGAAGCGATGTTGATGTTGTGTGATCCGAGGATCGTAGCAATTCTTCCGATAACGCCAGGAACGTCGTTGTTCTTAAGAGCGAGAACTGTGTTGGAGAGAGGGCAGTTCATCTCGTATCCGAAGAATGAAACGATAACCTCTGTGTCAGGTCCGAATACCGTACCGTTGATCTTAAGCTCTCTGCCGTCCTCTGTAACGAACTTAACGTTGATCAGGTTGTTGTACTTCTGGATGGATTCTGTCTTTGTCTCAACAACTTCGATGCCTGTTTCTGCCATGCACTCCTGGGCATTTACGTAAGATACGTGATCGTTGCCCATACCCTTCAAAAGACCCATCATGAGTGAGAGTGTGATGATGCCTGTGCCGGAGCTCTCAGCAAGCTCGCCTCTGTATCTTACTTCCACCTTTGAGATAGGTGTAGCTTCAGCCTGGAAATACATACGGCCGATCTTCTCAGCGAGTGAGCAGTAAGGCTTGATATCTTCGATGCTGCCGGAGAACTGGGGCATGTTGATAGCTGCAACGAGTTCGCCCTTCAGAGCGCCGTCGATGAGCTCAACGATTCCCTGACCAACCTTAGCTGTAGCTTCAACTGTGGAAGCGCCAAGGTGAGGTGTGATATAGCAGTGGGGAGCGTGGAGAAGAACGTTATCGTACTCCTGCTCGCCGGGTGCCTTGTTGTAGGAAGGCTCCTTATCGAAAACGTCGATTGCAGCTGCAGCAACCTGGCCGTCAGCCAGAGCATCAGCGAGATCCTGCTCGTTTACGAGACCGCCTCTTGCTGCGTTAACGATCCTAACGCCTCTCTTGCACTTATAGAGCTGCTCCTTGGAAAGGATTCCGTATGTTTCCTTTGTCTTAGGTGTATGAAGTGTGATGAGGTCGCACTGTGGAAGGAGCTCATCAAGAGTCTTGCATCTTGTAACTCCGAGCTTGTCGAACTTCTCCTGGGGAACATAAGGATCGTAAGCGATTACGTTCATGCCTACACCCTTGAGCTTTCTGGATACGATAGAACCGATACGGCCTAAACCGATAACGCCTGCTGTCTTGCCCTCGAGCTCGATTCCTACCCAGTTGCCGCGTCTGAAGTCACCGTTGTGTACGCCTTCGTTTGCTGTGCAAAGGTTACGGAAGATAGAGAATGCGTGACCTACTGCGAGCTCACCTGCTGCCATGTTGTTTGCTGTAGGTGTGTTAAGAGCGATAACGCCGTGCTCTGTACAAGCCTTAACATCGATGTTATCGATACCTGTTCCGGCTCTTCCTACTGCCTTAAGGCAATCTGCATTATCCAAGAGTGTCTCGTTGATCTTTGTAGCTGATCTTACGATGATGGCGTCAAAACCCTTGATGTACTGCTCGATCTCTTCCTGGGAATGTCCGAGGTACTCTTCGACTTCATAGCCTCTGTCTCTTAAATACTGAACGCTCTCTTCAGCAATGCTCTCTGTGATAAGGATCTTCATTTTCGGTTCCCCCCGTTTATATTATGCGTAATTTAATCTCAAACTTTTGCCTTAAGCTCATCGATCGTGGCCTTGAGGTCACTTAAGTAAGTCTTAAGCTCTTCTTCAGTAAGATCACCCATGTGAGCGATTCTGAAGGTCTTATCCTTCAAAGGACCATAACCGTTGCTCATGAGGTAGCCCTTCTCGCCCATAGCCTTGATAAGGTCTGATGTTGCGATTCCTGTTGTATTTGTTACACAAGTAACTGTTACAGAAAGGTTCTCGGGATTGGAATAGAGCTCGCAGTTCTCTCTTGCCCAGTCCTGAGCGATCTTAGCAAGTCTTACGTGCTTCTGATATCTGTTCTCAACGCCTTCAGCAAGGATCTTGTCGAGCTGGTAATCGAGTGCGAACATGTGTGACTCGGAAGGTGTTGAAGGATACTGGTAAGGCTTTTCCTTAACGAACTTAACGAGTTCGAGATAGTCGAAGTAAAGACCTCTGTTCTCTACTGTCTCAGCCTTCTTGATAGCCTTGTCGGATACGGAAGCGATAGCCATTCCCGGAGGAAGTCCTAAACACTTCTGTGTTGATGTGATGCAGACGTCGATGCCGAGCTCATCTACAGGGATATAGTCACCTGCCATTGATGAGACTGCGTCAACGCAGACAATAACATCAGGATATTTTTTATAGACCTCAGCGAGCTTATCCATGGGATTGTGGATGCCTGTTGATGTCTCATTCTGTGTGATAGTGATAAGGTCGTACTTGCCTGTGGAAAGTGCAGCCTCGATCATCTCGGGTGTTGTGGGCTGTCCGAGCTCAGACTCGAAAAGATCAGCTGCGATGCCGTTGGATGTGCACATCTTGTGCCATCTCTTACCGAATGCACCGATTGAGAAAACTGCTGCTCTTGTCTTTGTGAAGCTTCTTACAGCACCTTCCATAAGACCACTGCCTGATGACGTTGATAAAACGATAGTGTTATTGGTCATCATTACCTTCTGGAGCTTCTCGGAGATGGACTGCTGAAGAGCGGACATATCCTTAGTTCTGTGTCCGATCATGGGAGTGGACATCTTCTCCAGAACATCCTGCGAAACCTCAATAGGTCCAGGTATGAACAGTTTCTTATGCATGTTATAAACCCTCTTTTCGCGCGTTATTATTAGAGCAATAGCATTATATACTTGAATCTTACTTTTTTGTTACAAAATGAGTTGACTAAATAGCCAAAAAACAAGCCGCCTGCCGTGAAATACACAGCAGGCGGTCTGATTGTTTTATGTAATGATTTTCGCTTGCAGCGGATCAGGTGAGGTGGATGGAGCTGTTGACCTCTGCCTGAGTGGTCGTTGTGGCGCCTGAAGTCTCACCGGCAACTGATGATCCGCCTGCATTCCAGGTCGGGGCGATCTCTCCTGTAATAACTCCCTTAGGAGGCAGGAGGAGTGTGTCGCCGCTATGTGGCTGGTACGTTGTAGGGTCAAGCTTGTTGTAGGTGATGATGATAGCGATCTTCGGATCGTTATTCTTCTCGATATCAATTTCATATATGTAATGGAATACATCCCACCAGGTTCTGTATCCGATATGGTCGGAGAACTTGAAGTATCCGATAGGAGCAGAAGGATCCGGCAATGTAGCCTGTGTCGTTGTTGTCGTAGGCGGTGTTGTGGATTCTTCCGTAACGCTTGAAGGTGTCGTCTCTGTCGGCTTCGCACTCTTGCTGCAGCCTCTTGCGATAAGGGATACTACGATGACGATGCAGATAAGAAGGATTGCGAGGAAAGCGATAAACATATAGCCGTTACGGTTAAGCTTAAACTTCTTTCCGCCGCCGTTTCCGCCATTGCCGCCCTTGCCTGCAGGAGTATTTGTACGGGGTGCAGGACCCTGAGGTCTGCCGTTGTTGTTCGGGCCTGAACCTGAAGGTCTGTAGGATGTCTGTCCGGGATTGGTGTACTGAGCCTGCTGTACAGGATCAGGCATTGCGGGCTGTGCTTCAACGGGAGCATTGAAACCGAAGTTCTGTTCACCGCTGTATATTGAGCCGCTGTCGTCTACGCCAAGGATATTGTTGAACCATTCCTCATCAAGAGAAGAAGAGGAAGAAGCTGAAGCCTGAGGCTGGTCGCCGTAGCCGCCGTAAGCTTCCTGAGGTGCACTCTGCTGCTGATAATACTGGGAACCCGCATTGGGATCCTGATATCCTGCGCCGGAATAATCACCATAATCTCCTGCCGGAGCCTGATCGTTACCCGGGACATATCCGTTCCCACCATTTCCGTAATCAGGATATCCGTTGTTATCCATTGGTACACCTCCCTGCATATCATTATTCTGGTAGCCGTATGTGCCGTAGCTGCTCTGATCAGCCGTAGAGAAAGCTTCAGCGCCATATGGCTGATAAGGCGGAACTTCTGCGGGAGCCTGATTTGCATAATCCCCATAAACAGAAGCGTTATAGAAAGGCTCAGAGATATTCTGTTCTGAACCGACTGCATTAACAGGATTGTTGTAGTTGTCTGAATCGTAGAGAGGCATCTGCGGGATATCTTCCGCCTTAGGTGCAGGTGCTGCCTCAGCTGTTGTGAAAGCAGGATCACCAAAAGGAAGGATGATGTCATCAGAAGGTGCTGCAACTGCTTCAGGAACCACCTCTTCAACGATGGGAGCCGCAGGAGCAACAGGAGCTTCAGGCGCAGGAGCTGCAGGTGCAGCAGAAACAGCAGGTGCTGCGGGAGCTGCTGCTTCAACAGGCTTCTCTACTTCAGGGAAATCGACATTAAGCTTGTCTTCTTCCTTGATCTCAGGCTTTTCTTCCTTGATCTCGTATTCGGGAACAGGAATAGAAGAAACTTCCTCGGAAGGAACAGGCGCTGACTTGGGAGCGATATCCTCACCAAATACCAGAGGTGCTGTGTTCTTGAGTTCCTGAGCGCTTGTCTTGCCGTAAGGATCGAAAGTATCTTCAACACTTGCGATAACATCGGACTCACCGGAATCAGCCTTTACCTCACCGGCCGTGAAAACGATCTCTTCAGGCTTGTTGATTACTTCGGGTGCAGGTGCCGGAACAACTACCGGAGGAACAACAACGGGTGCCTCAGGTACGACGGGAGCAACAGGTGCAACCGGTGCTGCAGGAGCTGCAGGAGCTACAGGAATAACAGGCTCCTGCTTAAGATCTGAAACGGATGTCTCCTTAGCTGCCGCCTTCGCAGAATCGGAAATAGCCTTAGCAAGGATTCCGGAACCGCCTGCGCTGAACAGGAGTGAGTTGATGTCAGATACAGGCTTCGTAGGTGAATCGTCAGAATTATCAGGAGTGAACTCAGTTGTTGAAACTGTCTCCATAGCCGGAGCCGGTTCAGGATTGATAACCTTGGGTTCAGAAGATACTGAAGCTGAATCGATATTGAAAACGAACGGTGAATCAGCGATGAAAGCGTCCTCAGCCTTAGCTGCAGCTGCGGAATCGCTCTGTGCTGCTACCTTCATCTCGCCGAAGATCTTCTTCATTGCTTCCTCTGCAGAGAGCTCTTCCATGGGCTCTGTCTTGTCAGGGAATTCAGGAGCAGCGTCAGGGATCTTCTGTGCGGAAGGCTGACCTGCCCTGTCGCCGAATGCAACGCTGCCGTCAGCAGGTACATCGCCGCTGATATCAGGGATAACGAGAGGTGCATCAGGAGTAAGGCTTACAAAACCTGCATCAGCAATAGCCTTTGCAGCAGCACCTACTTCACCGCCCTCAACTGTGGACTCCAAAAGCTCGTGTGTCTCGCTCTCGTAGTCGTCCTTCTTCTTCTTTCTGCCGAAAAGACCTCTCTTCTCTTCCTTGGTAACGCTCTCAACGAAGGAGATGGAGATCTGCATAGGTGTGTTGGGCATTCTTGCGGAAGCCTGTGTGAGGATAAGACCTGCTGCATCGCACTGGTCCTCAGCATCCGTTAAGATCCTCAGAATCTCTCTCTGGCCGAGTGCATCGTAGATCGCCTTGTTGCAAAGGATGATGCAGTCGTCAGGTGTAAGTGTAAAGAAATTGGACCAAAGAGCATTAGCTGTCTTGGAAGAGCAGTAATACTGGAAGTCACCGACTCTGTTACCGTATGCATCGATGGGCTCCATGGGGATGCCTGCATCTGTCAGAGGGAACATCGTGTCATCTCTGTAAAGGAATGCAAGACCGCCGCCGATTGTTACGGCAAACGCTTCGGAATCCCTTACGATAACACCGGTGAAATAAGGATCTCTGGTCTCATTGTCGATAAGCTTGGTCGTTCCGGCTACTTCAACAGCAGTAGACAGGAACTTCTCGATCATGGCGTCGATCTCTTTGTGGCCATTCTTAACTTCGTTGCAGAGGCCGCGGAGCTGGGGTTCAAAAGGCGGAATGGTTCCGGGTTCAAAACCTTCGATCGCAGGATGTGTGAAAAGCGAGAAGAAGAAACCTCTCTCATCTTTGTCGATTGTGATATCAGCCTGTCTGGTCTCTCTCTTTCCGCAAAGTCTGCCGTCGAGATAGAAAGCATCAGTAAGCGAGCTGGAAGGGAAATAGCGCGCTGTGAGCGTGCTAGCAAGCCTTGTTAAGGTAGCCATGAGCCGTCCTCCGTATAAATATTCAGGTTAATTATAACACAACGATTATTTTCTCAATCATTTTATATAAAAATTAATTAAATGGTAATCTTCCCGCAAACGTAACAAAATAAAGCCCCGCGGGGTTCAGATCCGCGGGGCGCGTTTGGTGCAATTTTGAGGCAGGGCTCAGCCGAGCTTCTTTTCCATGTTTTTCCTTATCTGATCGAAGGTTCCCGTAAGGGAATCAAGATAGGCTGTATGGATGTCTTTGTCCGTCTTATTCGGGTATTTCGCGCGCATATCCTCCATCGTCTGCTGGGTCCAGAGATAGCCCATTCCGTACTTTGAATAATATGCAGGATCTGTAACGATCAGCGTGTAATACTTCTGGAATGAATCCTCCGTAACAGAGAATCCGTACTTCTTGAAGTAATCGACGCACTGCTTCAAAGACCAGTTCTCGAAATGAATTCCGTAATCGACTCTTGTGCTGAGAAGAAGTGACAGATTCGATTCATAGCTGACGAGCTTAACCGCATCAGTTACGCCGTTGCCGGAGAAATATCTCATCGAATAATTCTCGACATAAACAGCCCAGCCTTCGTTATAGCCTATCGATGTCGACAGGTACATATACGGATGGTTCGTGTGAGCTCTCGTATAAAGCGACTGGAACATGTGTCCCGGGTAGCCCTCGTGGGCAACCGTAACGCCGAAGTCCTTATCACTGTCAGCACTCTTGTGGTTGATGATGATCATATTCGCATTGAAGTTATCAAGATGATATCCGAGGTATGCCGCAGGCGAGAAATTCTCCTCGAAAACCTTCGGAACGTCCATCAGGTAGTACTCGTGCGCCGGAATATCAGGGAAATCGCTCTTTACGGCACCTAAAAGGAAATCCAGGTTCTTCTGGATGCTTCCCTTGGAATATGCATGATTCATGTACTCTTTGTACCAGCCGAGGCCCGAGGATGCGATCTGTGTGTAATCGTCATAGACGTACTTGATCCTCTTGTCCAATGCATCGATGCTCTCCTTGACGGTCGCACCGCTGTTTGTCTGCAGTCTCGTAAGATATGCATAGTAAGCGTCTCCGCCCTTGTACTGGCAAAGTCCGGCATCGGTTCCGCCGGAACCTTTCAGTTTTCTCATGCGGTCAGCGCACTCCTGGAACTCAGGGAAAGCGACTTCCTTCATTGCCTTCTCGTGCTCGGAGATCAGCCTGCTCTTATCACTTGCGGATAAGCCCTTGATCTTGTCGAGTCTTTCCTCGAAAGAATCGTAAAGGAAGCAGTCATCCTTCTGCTTGACGAGATTGTCGAATGACTTTGCAGCTTCCTCATAGCTGTTGTCTGAAGAAGCAAAACCAAGCTTTGCTCTCGTTTCCTCATATTCGCACATCAGGTCATAATACCTGTCGAGGTCCTTGACGAGCGCTATGTATTTCTCGGCATCTTCAACGGTGTTGAAAGAATAAACGTCAAGGATAAAAAGTATCTCGGACTGGGGACCTACAAGGTAATTGAAGATCATCGTGTAGTAATTGAATGCGGTGTAAGAGTAGCCGTAAATGCTCTCTTCGCAGTCATACACGAGCTTGTCGTAGCAGAGCCTGTCGTCGCCCTGAAGAGAGTTGTAATTGATCTTCAGGAGCTTGTCGAGCTGAGTCTGGTAGAACTGCTTTTCTGCAGGATACTGATCGATCGTGGTGAAATCTCCCCATGTGGCATCCTTTATATCGAAGCCGAATTTTGCAGGATTCTCGAAAAGGATCTCCACATCCGCGTAGCAGTCGATCTCGTGGTGAAGGATATCCATCTCAACTTCCGAGAGCTGCTTTACCGCAGCGTTGCCGCTGATATTGCCGGGCTGATGGCTTGGATGGACCTCTGCATATGTCGCTACATGATCAGGATATGTAAGTTCATCTGCCGTAGAGACATTGCCTGTGGGATTTGTCGGCTGCACATCCGTCGGATCAACAGATGGATCCACAGACGGATCTGTCATGACCGTGGAATCTGTCTGCTCTCCGTCGATTTTTACACCGTCTGTCTGCTCAGTCCCAACATGGCGCGGAGCACCTCCAAGGCAGCCTGCAAGGGACATTACGATAGCCACGCAGCAAACGAGCGCAGTCATTCTTACTGAATTCTTTTTCATTTGATCATCTCCTCTATCCTTAAATCCATAACTCAGCGTCAATCCCCCCTGACGCTGTAAAGGATTATATCACGAATTATTTAGGAATTCTTATTCGGACAGAGAGTCAGATGAGGCAATCTCCGGCATGTCCTCGTTCTGGATCATCTCGATCTTGTTCTTAACGGCATCGTAATCGATGGAACCTTTGGAATCTCTGGGAAGTGATACAAGAAAAGTCACCTCCGAAGGCCTCATGGCCTCGTGAAGCGTCAGTTCGCACTCTGAAGTTATCCTGTCCCTCAAGTCCTCCATCATCGAGTTGTCGTAGAAATACTCTTCTTCAGGGATGACAGCAGTAATAAGCACAGGGCCTTCCGGCTTTTCGACAATAACGGTGCATGATTCGACTACACCTTCAGTCATCTGGATGGCCTCATCGACCTTATCGGGATATACGGGATAGCTGTTGATCCTCGCCTCGCGGCTTTTGCTGCCGGAAAGATAGAACATCCTGTTTCCGTCCTGTTTGCCCAGAAGGCCTGTGAAAAACCAGACTCTTCCGTCAGGAAGCTTTTTGAAATTCGGCAGATATTTACCGTTCTCGCCCGGGACGATACCTGTCGAGACAGGTGAACACACAGCGATCTCGCCTTCGCCTCCTTCAGGCACATCAAGGCCGGTGCTGCTGTCCGCTATACGCATCAGGACACCCGGAAGCGGGAAGCCCAACAGTCTGTCACTTTGGAGGTCTGAAGGTCCATATGCATAAGCCAGTATCTCATCACTTCCGGTGACCGAACACAGTGAGAGCTTCTTGCCCGCTGTCTTTGCGATCTCAAAGAGCGTGGCCTTCTGGCTGCTCGTAAGAAGTCCTCCTCCGACAATGATCCTTTCGACGCTCTTCATGACATCAGACGGACCGCCCAGTTTATTGAGGTATGCGACCGTACTGTTATATCCGATAAGGACGTCCGGCTTGGAACGCCTTATGGCAAAGAATATCTTGTCAGGGTCATACCAGGTAAACATCACAACTGTCTGACCGCAGGAAAGTACACTGTGGATCCCGAACGAAAATCCGAAAGAAAAACATGTCTCGTTAAGGCAGAGCATTCTGGAAGGTTTTCCCGTCAGATCCTCATTTGCCTTGAGCACCATCTCACAAATATTAGCCGAAATATTTAAGCTCCTGGCATTGAGCTCAGCCGCCTGGCAATCGGCGGGCTTGCTCGGGAACAGGTATAAAGAATTCCTTAAGAAGTCCCTGTCATGGATCTGGTTGTCCTGGACAGAAGGATTATCAGGGAGCGAGAAAAGTTCTTTCCAGTAAAGGAGCTTTATTCCGTCAGGAATGTTCCTGGGCTTTGGACCGTCATAACTCGTGAGAGAATAAAACCTGATCGCAATCCTGGTAAAACCGGAAGCCAGCTCACTGTATTTGCCGATAATGACAGTCTTTATCTCTGTCTCCTTCAACACCGAGGAATAATTCAGAAACTGGTTGCAGCTCATCATGCAGTATTTTGCATGGGTGCAGTTCGCAAACCCCGCGAAATATTCGGTAGCCAGATTCGGGACCGCAAGCGCTGCGGAAGCACCTATCTTATCAAGTGCATAAACACTTATAACATTTAACGGATTATTGCCCATCGCGATCATTACGACGTCGCCCTTTGCAACGCCCAGCCTCAGGAAGGCTGATGCGGCTTCATCTATCTTATCGAGAAGCATGGCATAGGACAGTTTGGTAGCTCCGTATTCAAGCGCGGTCCTCTCGGGAAATCTCGTGCATGACCTTTTTATGCGCATGTAAAGCGTCTCATCCGTATCCGTTGCCGGATTCGAATAATTCCCGGGATAAAAGACACTCCACTGGCTTTCCAAAACAGTTCTCCGTCAGATATTAAAGCAAAGAGCAGATCAATAAACCTAAACGCGTCTATTATACACTGTATTGCGCTTCATTTATTTTTTACATGCTAATCGTGTTTTCAGTCAATCATTTGTGCATGTGTACGAAAACTTTTTTGCTTTTTCTCCCGTCCACCGGTGATAAAATGTTCAAAGATTTTAGAATTTCTGAGGTAAAGACCATGGATATCAAGCTCAATACTCATTTCCTCAACGTAAAAGAAACATACCTTTTCTCTGACATCGCCAAGCGCGTGAAGAAGTTCCAGGCAGAGAACCCTGACAGGGAGATCATCAGAATGGGAATCGGAGACGTAACCCTCCCCCTCCCCCAGTCTGTAACATCCGCGATGGAAGAAGCCGTAAAGGAAATGTCAGCAAAGGATACATTCCACGGTTATCCGCCGGAATACGGCTACGATTTCTTAAGAAATGCCATCTCCGATCACTATAAGGATCTCGGAGTCACGGTATCACCCGAGACAATCTATGTTTCCGACGGCGCGAAAAGTGACCTCGGCAACCTTCCCGATGTTTTAGGTGACAACCCCGTCATCATTCCCGATCCCGTATATCCCGTTTATGTCGATTCAAACCTCATGAACGGCAGAAAGGTGTCTTTCGTTGCAGGCAGCAAGGAGAATGACTTCCTTCCCCTCCCTCCTGCTGACACAGATATCGAACCTTCCGTAATCTACATCTGCTCACCCAACAATCCGACAGGTGCAGTTTACAGCTATGAAGGCCTTACAGCCTGGGTAAACTTCGCTCTGAAGACAGGTTCACTCATTATTTTCGATGCAGCTTACGAAGCTTTCATCACAGAAGACAAGCCTCACACGATCTACGAGATCCCCGGCGCCGACACATGCGCTATTGAGGTATCTTCCTTCTCCAAGTTCGCCGGATTTACAGGTGTAAGATGCGGCTGGACAATAGTTCCGGACGCCCTCGAATCTGACGGCATCAAGCTCTCCAAATTCTGGGCAAGACGTCAGGCCACCAAGTTCAACGGTGTATCCTATGTAACCCAGAAGGGCGCTGCCGCTTCACTTTCCGGCCAGGGCCTTGAAGACTGCAAAGCAAACATCGCTTACTACAAGCGCAACGCTGCTGCTCTTGCAGAAGTATTCACGGCAAAGGGAATCTACTTCACGGGCGGCGTCAACTCACCTTACATCTGGCTCGAGTGTCCCAACAACATGGGCAGTTGGGAATTCTTCGACATGCTCCTTAACAGATTCGGAATCGTCGGAACACCCGGTGAGGGCTTTGGCGAGAACGGCGCAGGATATTTCCGTCTTACTGCTTTCGGTTCTTATGAGAATACTTTGAAAGCATGTGAATTCTTTAAAACACTGTAAGACAAGCTGACATTGCAGTTTATATGGGGCTGTCCCGCTGCGGGCAGCCCTGATTATTTGCTGACGGAACTATTGTTCAAGGACCGTTATCTTGACAGCGCACCAAGGCAGTTTAACTTTTTGTATCACGGAAATTGGAAAATCAGTGACAAAAAGTTGAAATCAGGGCTCAGTTTCACTTTTTGTATTACGTGAACCGGAAAAACGGTGACAAAAAGTTAAACAGCGGAAACCAGCCGGTTTTTTTATACAGTTCTTTTTCAATGAGCCAATGAGACGAACCGTTTTTGTCCCATTATTAGAAGCGCACCTTTGTTATAATGCAATTAATAAAGATATGGGCGGATAAGCATATGGCTAAGAAGACAACTTTTTTCTGTAAGGAATGCGGTTATGAGACATCCGGCTGGATGGGCAAGTGCCCTTCATGCGGCATGTTCAATACCTTCGTCGAAGCGCCTTCCGAGAAGGCTCCTGCCAAGGCGAAGACGGATTCACCCGCATTTACTGCCAACCAGTATTCCTGGACCGACTCTGCCGTTACGGTAAGACTCAGCGAAGCCGGCAAGGAGAATTACAAGAGGCACTCCACTGGCATTCCCAGTCTTGATGTCCTCTTCGGAGGCGGCATTACGGAAGGCTCCGTTACTTTGGTCGCAGGTGAACCCGGCATCGGTAAGTCCACCATCCTTATGCAGCTTGCAGACTCCTATAAGGCCGAAGGCGAGATACTCTATATCTCCGGCGAGGAATCACCAGCCCAGATCGGAATGCGTGCATCAAGACTTAAGATCAAGCGCGATATCCTCATCTGCGGTGAGACCAGATTCGAAGCCATAGCAGAACAGCTTAAGGCTCACAAGCCCTGCCTTGCGATAATCGATTCCATACAGACTCTTTATTCTGAACAGGTCGCAGGAACACCCGGCGGCGTTGCCCAGATCAGGGAAGTTGCAGCAGGCCTCATCCGTATCGCGAAGACAAATAACATTACGATAATAATGGTCGGCCACATCGCCAAGGACGGCTCCATTGCAGGTCCTAAGACGATCGAGCACATGGTCGATACGGTATTGGGTTTTGAAGGCGATGCGACAGGCGGATACAGGATCATCCGTTCTGCAAAGAACAGATTCGGAAGATCCAATGAGATCTGCTTTTTCGAGATGGGCGAACAGGGACTTATCCCTGTCGACAGTTCCAAGGCATTGCTCGTTGCTGGAAGACCGCTTAACAGCCCCGGCTCAGTCCTCACCTCCACTCTCGAAGGCAACGATGCGCTCACCATAGAAGTTCAGGCACTCTGCACCGAGAGCGTTTACCCCAATCCACAGAGAATGACTTCAGGCCCCGAGAGAGGCAGGGTCCTCATGCTCCTTGCAGTCTGCGAGAAGCTCTTAAAGCTCGGACTTACTACAAAGGACTGCTTCGTAAATGTCATCGGAGGCCTTAAGGTATCAGACCCCGCGACTGACCTTGCGGTATGCATGGCGGCCGTCTCATCCGCAAGAGGCGTAAGCGTAAGACCTAATACCCTGATCCTGGGAGAAGTCGGATTATCAGGTGAGATCAGACCTGTCTCAAGGATCTTAAAAAGATGCCTTGCCTCAGCAAGACTCGGGCTAACCACAGTAGTACTTCCAGGCAGCTCCAAGGATGCGCTTGAGAAGGAACTTGCCAATGCTTCAACTGACATCTTCTCAGGCAATCCCGTTCCTGAATTCATATACGCGGATAACATTAAGGAAGCAGCTGATATACTGTTCTCATAACAGGAGGTATTCTTATGAACCGCAAATGCTATTTTCTGATACCTGCCGCCGGAAGCGGAACACGTATGGGAGCAGGCCAGCCCAAGCTCATGAGGAATGTTGAAGGCCGTCCTGTTATCCTTAGAACACTGGGTGCTGTTGCAGACGTCTGCAGATGCAATTATGCGGACATGGATTACAAGATTGTCCTTGTCACCACTAACGATCTTCTGGGTATCCTTCAGGCCATGTGCGCCGAGTATTTCCCTGATCTTAAGATCTCATTCACACTGGGCGGCAATACCAGGACTGAATCAGTCTCTCTGGGACTTAACTCCATTAATGATGCCGATGACGATGACCTTGTCCTTGTTCACGACGGTGCGCGCTGCCTAGTCACAGCTGAAGAGATCACGGCCTGCATCGACGGTCTTAATGACCACGCAGTTTGCGCTTCCGCAGTTCCCGTTAAGAACACATTGAAGGAAGTCGATATTTTGCCTTCAGGCGAAGTAAAGGTAACAGGCACGCCTGACAGGTCGAAGTTCTATGAGATCCTCACACCACAGGGCTTTAAGTTCAAGGATATCGAGACATGCTACATGAAGGCTGCTGATGACGGTATCTCTGCAACAGATGATACGGCGCTTGCGACCATCTATGGTCTCGACGTTTATCTTACGAAGGGCCTTTATTCGAACCTGAAGATAACGACGCCGGAAGATATTGCAATAGCTTCAGAGATCGTCAGATCCAGAGGCGAGAGCGAACCGTTCCACGATTAAAAAACAAGCCCGCATTGAAGCGGGCTTTTTAATTCAGATCTCTTTTGTAAATGTCAGTATGCAGAACACCTGTATTCCTTCGCCCCGGCCAAAACCCGTAAGGCCTTCACCTGTCGTCGCCGTAATGCCGACCGAAGATGACGGGAGTCCCAATATCCTGCCGACAGATTCCTTCATTACAGGAATGTGGGGCATGAGCTTCGGGCGCAGGCACTCGATCGTAATTGAGCAGTGAATTATCTTACCGGCGGTAAGATATTCGAGAGCTTTTTCGAGATATACGGAGCTGTCCTTGATGCCCTGTTCGAGACAGATCTTATCGGCTTCACCGCCTAAAATGTTTACACCTGTAAAGCCAGAAATAGCATTGGTGATGGCGTGGAAAACGACGTCACCGTCGCTGTTTGCTTCAATGGGCTTATCAAAGGGAATGTCGATCCCGCCAAGCCTTATGACCGTCTCGCCTGAAGGCTCTCCGAATCTGTGGCTGTCCTGTCCGATTGTACTGATAGATACGATATTGCTCATAATCTAAACCGCCTTTACACTGCGCCTTTTTCCTTAAGCCATGATATCACATCGGCTAATGTCCACGACTCGTAAGATGTGGTGCCGAATTTCTCTGCTGCCTTGCCTGCCCTGATAAGAACAAAATCAGGAACAGCTTCGATCTCATACTTGTTCATGAGATCCTTATATTCCACCGCATCGAGCATCAGGACCGTGAGCTTGCCGCTGTACTCATAAGCCATCTCTTCCACGACCGCTGTGATATCGGCACTGCCGTATTCCATCGAGCTGTAGAAATAGATGAGGAACGTGCTGCCGGATGCCAGAAGGCCGTTTAAGTCAGTTATCTTGCGGTACTGGATACCGTAGAGCTGGCTGCCGTCATCAGCCGTCTCACCTTCAACAGGCTCATAGACCATGCATATTGCAGATTCGTTATAAGCATAATCCCCGAGATACTGCATCATGGGATCAGTTTCCTTAGGTCTTGAGCATCCTGAGAAGAAAGCGAAAGACAACGCAACGGTTATGAGTATTGTCAGATATCTTTTTCTCACTTATTTATGAGTCCGGCGATCAAGTCTGTTGTTCCGCTGAGAAGATCAACGCTTACCTTCTCTGCATTTCCTGAGTCAACGAGCTTTGTTACTTCAGGATCTAACGGAAGCTTATCTGTTACCTTGGAACCGATCTCTTCTGCAGACTTCTCGATAGTGGAGCCGTCGCCATAGAGCCTTATCTCGTCTCCGCAGTGAGGGCACTTGATATAGCTCATGTTCTCGACCATTCCAAGTACAGGGACCTTCATCATGGAAGCCATGTTTCTGGCCTTGTTGACGATCATGGATACGAGATCCTGGCTTGTTGCAACGAGAACGATGCCGTCAACGGGCATGGACTGGAATACTGTGAGCGGAACGTCGCCTGTTCCCGGAGGCATGTCGATGAGGAGAACATCAAGAGTCTCCCAGTTTGTCTGTCCCCAGAACTGCTTAAGAAGAGATGAAAGAACGGGACCTCTCCAGATAACCGGAGCTTCCTTGTTCTCAAGTACAAGGTTAACGCTGACCGCCTTGATTCCTGTCTTTGTCTCTGCAGGAACGATAAGCTGGTCATCTGTGGCTCTCAGGTTCTCCGTAAGTCCGAAAGACTGCGGAATGGAAGGTCCTGTGATGTCTGCATCCATGATGCCGACTCTGTAGCCTCTCCTTGCGAGCTGGACAGCAAGTACTGATGTTACGAATGATTTTCCAACGCCGCCCTTACCGCTTGCTACGCCGATAACGGTCTTGATGGATGAACCTTTTGCAAGAGGATCCTTGGTTATGCCGTTTGCTGACGGGCAGGAATCCTGTGATGTGCAGCCGCTCTTTGAGGGGCAGGTATCACATGCTGATGACATATAAATGTCCTCCTTATTGTTTTGACGCGCCTATTATAGTTAACGCTTAATCTTTTTTCAAAGTCTGTTCTTCTTCGTCTATCTCGAAGATCTCGTCGTTGCCGCTTTCCGTTCTTCTCTTGATGAATCTCATCACTGCGGCGCCGGCATCACTGGACCTTACCATAACAACTTTTACAAGACGTTTCTCGTTCTTTTTGAATGAACTTAAAAGAGAACCCATCGTGCTTAATGCCTGGTCCTTTGCAAGCCTTAAGCTCTCTTTCTCGGCTTCGGTGAACTGGTTTGCAAAAGCCTTCTCTTCAGCCCTGTGCTGCGCAGCGAGTTCCTTTTCCTGACGGCGGTTCTCCTCTATCAGCTTGCGGTACTGGTCGTAGTGATTTTTCGTAGGTTCGGCAACTGTGACTATCGTATCAACAGCTCCGTAGATCTGCGATCCGATGAGGTCTGATACAACCTTTGTGCCTGATACGACCTTCTCCATGGCTTCGAACTTTTTCTTGAAGCCGACGATCGTGATAACCGTTGTGACGATGTCGGTAAGAAGGACGATCGTAAAGAAGATCAGGACACCGACCCTGACCGGGTAATTGATGTGAGAGATAAAGAGTTTTACCAGAGGATGCAGGACATAGATGCCGAGAGATGCCGCAATGCCCCAGTAAATATAGAATCTCAGACAGATATAGCCTCTGAAGTTGAGCTTGTAATCCGAATAATCCCACCAGCGCATATGGAATACGTGGTAAAGGATCACGCCGGCGATAAGCTCCACGATCGTACATGCGGCAGCCATGCCGAAGAATATGATGAAGAAGTTCTCCTTCATGGGCTCGAAAATCCAGACGGCAGCATAAAAGCCCAGTCCGTAAACAGGACATAAGGGTCCTGCCAGAAAGCCCCTGTTGATGAACTTCTCCTCGGTAATGCCGTAGTAAATGACTTCAACCACCCACCCGATGAAGCTGTAGATAAAGAACATCAGGTAGGACTCTATGAACGGATAAGGCAGGCTCATTCTTTTCTTGACCTCATTACTCTGTAGCCGCCGTCGATAGAAAGCGTCTCGCAGTTGCCGAAGAGCTCTTTCAGTTTATCCATTGTTGAAGGTGCGCCCTGCTTGCGCTGCAGAACGACATAGAGATATCCGCCCGGATTAAGCACGTTAAAAGCCTGTTCATAGAAGCCAAATACTGTCTTCTTGCCTGCTCTTACGGGAGGGTTGGTAGCGATGATATCGAAATGTTCATCCCTTACGCCAAACAGAATGTCGCTTGACATGAATCTGCAGTTTACGCCGTTGTTTGCGGCATTCTCTCTTGCAAGTGCCACTGCTCTGGAATTGATATCAACGCCTGTTACGTCAAAAGCCATAAAGCATGACTTGATTACGATACCGACGATGCCTACGCCGCATCCGAGATCGACAAAACGCTCCATCTTGGGGCCTCTGGACTTGATGTCCTTAACGAGGGTATCGATCAGAAGATTGGTTCCGAAGTCTACTTCTTTTCTCGAGAAAACCGATGAATCCGTAGTGAATTCAAAGTTGATGCCGTTCATTCTGTACGGGATCACTTTTCTGTCAGAAGCAGTGGTCGGGTTTGGGTCAAAATACTGTGTCATGGTAACTTATTCTTCAATCCTGTCTTTCCTATTACCGCTACGAGCGGAAGTCCTAAAACTATTAAAACTGCTGCTTCTCCGGCCGCGACCGTGAGCATTGTGAGCAGTACTTCCTGCCATGTTACTGTGTCAAACAAAAGGAACGGGAGATATCCTCCGACGATAATGCCGTTAGAGATTACCGGCGGGATTATTCCGAGCCACATATTCTTCTTTCCGATGACCGCTGAGAAGATGCCCGCGATTATTGTCGCAAGCGTTCCGCCGATGATATCGACAGGGCCCAAGCTGTCAGGGTTAATGAGATTCGATACAAGGCATCCTACGGCAAGTCCGGGGATCATTCTGGATGAGAAGATCGGGAATACCGTCATCGCCTCAGAGATCCTCGCCTGCACAGGTCCATATGAGATCGGCGCGAGGAAATATGTGAGCACGATATAGAGCGCAGCGGCGATGCCGTTGAAGACGATAAATCTGATAAGGCCCTTGTTCCTTTTCTGCTGTGAGATACTTCTTGCCATAATTACATCATTGAACGGATTATATCGTTGATCTGAGCTATCCTGATTGTTCTGCTCCAGGGCATTTCGGGCGCCTGGATAAGTCCCTTTGCAATTGCATTTGCGCAGGACTCGAATTCGAAAACATACCCTTTTATATAGTCGTACTCTGCTTCAGCCTCATCGAGGAGATTATCGTCCGGTGAATAGAGCGCGATCTTCCTGTAGTTATTGATGTTCGTGAGCTTGATCTTGCCCTTCTCACCAATAATGACACCATCTTTATCGGTATTTGCACACATCGTGACATAGAAATTACCCAGGATGGAGCCGTCATCGGTCTCCATGGAATATGTCGTATCGCGGTCGATCCCTGATGAGTCTTTCCTTGCAAACACCCTGGACACCTTGATGTCATCGCCCATGAAAGAGAGCGCGAAATTGGTCGTGTAAACACCGAGATCAAGATAGCTTCCGCCGCCCAAGACAGTGCTGTTGAGCCTCGGAACGTTCTCGATATCGTATCCGAGATTTGCGGTTACGTACTTAACCTGTCCGATCCTGCCCTTCTCTATCCACTCCAGAGCTTTCTTATGGAGCGGGAGGTAGGATGTCCACATGGCTTCTGCGACGAATACGCCCCTGTTCTTTGCCTCAAAGAAGATGCTGTCAGCTTCAGCCTTGCTCATTGCAAAAGGCTTCTCGATCAGGACATTCTTATATTCCTTGATGCAGAGAATTGCATGTTCGTAGTGGTATGTGTTGGGTGTTGCGATATAAACGAGGTCGATATCCGGAGACTTTACGAGCTTCTCATAGCCAGTAAAGACCTTCGCATCAGGACAGTGAGCAGCAGCAAATTTCTTTGCCTTGGCTCTTTCCCTTGATGCCACGCCTTCGATCCTTACTTTCCTGTTGCCCTTAAGACTGTCTGCCACTTTTGCGGCAATCGTTCCGCAGCCTAAGATACCGACTCTGAGCATATATTTGACCTCTAAATTATAATATTTACGCAACTTCTTAATTTTATTGAGGGTTATAAGGCGTGTCAATCTATGAATTATACAAGCCTTATCTTATAGACATTAAGGCTTTCTTGTTTTATTTTTATTGCTAAAAGATTTAAGAAAAGAGCAAAGCCCGTGACGATCAGGTTCTTAGACAGGATATCACCCAGGAAAAGAGGCATAATCTACCTTCTTTTATCGTCTTTCTCTTTTGCATGCATGGCTTTGTTCATCAACCTTGCAGGCGACATGCCGGTATTCCAGAAGGCATTTTTCAGAAACCTTGTCGCGATCGTAATGTCTTATGTCATCCTCGCGAGATCCCCTGAAAAGTTCAAGGTAAAGAAGAGTACTCTGCCTTATCTTTTCATGCGCGCTTCGTTCGGCACGATCGGCGTAATTGCAAACTTCTATGCGATATCCAAGGCCAATATGTCTGATGCCATGATGCTCAACAAGCTCTCGCCGTTCTTCGCGATGCTGACATCGATCATCGTATTGAAGGAAGCTGCTGACGGATTCCAGTGGGCTGCGATCCTCACTGCTATCGCCGGTGCGGTCTTCGTTGTAAAGCCGTCATTTCTTTTCGGCACGCTCGGCATCAGCGGGGATTCGGTCTTCCCTCTTGCCATAGCGCTTATCGGCGGAATCTGCGCAGGAATTGCTTATGCATTCTTAAGGAAAGCCACGGTCAAAGGCGAGCGCGGTATCGTCGTAGTCGCATTCTTTTCGACATTCTCATGCATAGCATTGATCCCGTTCATCATATTCACTTACCAGCCGATCACATGGCTCCAGTTCTTCTTCTGCTGCATGACGGGCGTATCTGCGTGCTTCGGACAGATATTCATCACATCTGCTTATGCCGCATGCCCTGCGAAGGAAATATCGATATACGACTATTCGACCGTAATCTTTACGGCTCTTCTTGGTCTTATCTTCCTTGGGGAAGTCCCTGATTTCTTAAGCATAATCGGATACGCGATAATCATCGGCGCATCCGTTATGAACTATCTTTACAACAACAATTACTTAAGATTCAAAAAGTCCTGAACGTCCTTTAACGACGGCAGGATAACGTCTGCCAGGCTCTTCATCTCATCATCAGGCATTATAAGGTCAGGAACCATTACCGTATAAAGGCCTGAAGCCTTGCATGACCTTACTCCGTTAAATGAGTCCTCAAGCCCCACACCCTCTTCAGGCTTTACACTGAGGACATCGCATGCCAGAAGGAATATCTCGGGATCGGGCTTGGATCTTTTTACCTGGTCACCTGTTACCAATGCATCGAAAAATGGCAGCGCGCCCAAAGGCCCCATCTGCGATGTAACTTCCTCTCTTGAAGATGAGGATGCGATGGCAAGCTTCATGCCTGCCCTTTTCATCGCGCTTAAAAGCTCAATCGTGTGAGGCTTTAACGGCACCTGGCCTTTATCAGCCATACCGTTATAGATGGCTCTTAATTCTCTCTCGTAAGGCTCGCCGGGAACACCGTAGACTCTTTTAAATTCGTCTACCGTTGCCTTCTTATTCTTTCCGATAACGCTGATACCGTAATCACGGATACCTTCAAAACCGTACTTGGCACCGAGCTGCTCCCAAATGGAAAGGACTGTCCTCTCTGAATCGAGGATCAGTCCGTCCATATCGAAAATTGCTGCTTTGAAAGATCTGCTGATACTCTCCATCAGACCTCCATGGTTCCTTCGAATACCTTGGCGCAGTTGCCTGTCATGAAGACAGTATCATCTGTGTAGTTGATGATGAGGTCGCCGCCCTTAAGGATTACCCTGATGTCTTCGCCCTTCTTGCAGAAACCGTTCTCGCAGGCTGCAACTACTGTGGCGCATGCACCTGTACCACATGCCATCGTCTCGCCTGAACCTCTCTCCCATACTCTCATCTTGAGTGTATGGTCGTCTATGACTTTGACGAACTCGGTGTTGACTCTCTCAGGGAAGAGGTCTGTTGAGTATTCGAACTTGGGACCGATGTTGTTGAGGTCAAGAACATCAACAAGATCAGTGAATACAACGGCATGAGGATTACCCATAGATACTGCCGTAATATTATATTGATCGCCATCTATATTTACCGGAACGTTGATCGCTTTGTCTCCGGGGAGCGTGCAGGGAATCTTGGAAGGAACAAGCTCTGCCTTGCCCATGTCGACCTTTACTCTCGAAGCGACACCGCCTAAAGTCATGATCTCAAGCGTCTTGATGCCGCTCTTTGTCTCGATCTTCATGTGTCTCTTCTTGTGGCCGCGCTCATCGTACATGTATTTAGCAACGCATCTTATCGCGTTGCCGCACATCATACCCTCAGAACCGTCTAAGTTGAACATTATCATCCTGCAGTCAGCAACCTTGGAAGGAGCGATAAGGACGATGCCGTCACCGCCGACACCGAAGTGTCTGTCACTCATGTAGACAGAGAGTGATTCAGGTGAAGATACCATGCTCTCCATGCAGTCGATGTAGATATAATCGTTGCCTGCACCCTGCATCTTGATGAAGTTGATCTTCCTTCTCTTGTCACGCATGTTGTTGATATCAACGAGCTCTGTGTTGATCTCGGAGAAGTGGCTCATGAGTGAGTCAGCAAGAGCATCTGCTGTATCGATAGCCGTAAGGCAGGGGATTCCGAGCATGACTGCTCTTCTTCTGAGCTTAACGGAGTCTCTTGCCGGGAGTCTGCCCTTTGCGGATGTCGAGATGATGTAATTGATCTTGCCGCTCTCGAGAAGCGTCATTGTATTGTTCTCATCAGACTCATGGATCTTGGACACTTCGGAAACTTCCATTCCCGCAAGTCTCAATGCTTCGGCTGTGCCGTGTGTCGCATAGAGCTTGAAGCCCATGATGTCGAACTTCTTAGCGATCTCGACGATCTCCATCTTGTCGGAATTTCTAACAGTGATGAATACGCCGCCGCGCTTATACATCTTGTAGCCTGCTGCTACAAGGCCCTTATACAGAGCTTCAGAGAGGTTTCTGCCGACGCCTAATACCTCACCTGTGGACTTCATCTCAGGTCCTAACTGTGTATCAACGTCAGTGAGCTTCTCGAATGAGAATACAGGGACCTTAACTGCGGTATAAGGTGACTGTCTGTAGAATCCTGTGCCGTAGTCCATGTCTGCAAGAGGTGTGCCGAGGCTTACTTCAATGGCAACGTCTACCATCGGAATGCCCGTAACCTTGCTCATGTAAGGAACTGTTCTTGATGCTCTCGGGTTGACCTCGATTACATAGATCCTGTTGTCCTTTACGATGTACTGGATATTTACGATACCTGTTGACTTAAGGCCGTCGCAGAGAGCAATCGTTGTATCTGCAAGTTTCTTGTACATATCGTCGTAGATATGCTTTGCAGGATACATGGCAATAGAGTCACCGGAATGGATTCCCGCACGCTCAACGTGTTCCATAAGTCCGGGGATAAGGACATCCTTTCCGTCGTAGATAGCATCTACCTCGATCTCCTTGCCCTGGATGTACTTGTCGATGAGGACAGGGTTCTCGATGCCCTGTGCGAGGATGATCCTCATGTACTCGTTAACGTCTTCGTCGTTGAAGGCAATGATCATGTTCTGACCGCCAAGAACGTAGGAAGGTCTCAAGAGTACAGGATATTCAAGTGTGTTTGCAGCCTTGAGAGCCTCCTCAAGCGTGAGTACTGAGAAGCCCTTAGGTCTTGCGATTCCGAGGCGCTCCAAGAGCTCATCGAATCTCTCACGGTCTTCTGCCATGTCGATGGAATCAGCAGATGTGCCGATGATGTTGATGTTGTTCTCTGATAATGTTTTCGTGAGCTTGATGGCTGTCTGGCCGCCGAATGCAACGACTACGCCGAACGGCTTCTCCTGATGAACGATGTTCATTACGTCTTCAGGTGTCAGAGGCTCGAAATAAAGCCTGTCGCCTGTATCGAAGTCTGTGGATACAGTCTCAGGGTTGTTGTTTACGATAACTACCCTGTAGCCTAAGTTGCGGAGCGCGTGTACGCAGTGAACCGCAGCATAGTCGAACTCGATTCCCTGACCGATCCTGATCGGGCCTGAACCGAATACGATTACTGTCTGCTTGTCCTTGTCGCCTGCCTTCTCAAAATCAGCCTCGTTCTCGCCGCCTTCCTCAGGTCTGTTGAATGTGGCATAGAAGTAAGGTGTATGCGCTTCGAACTCGCCTGCGCATGTATCAACCATCTTGAATGTCGGCTTGAGTTCATATGTAACGGGCTTTCCTGTGATCCTTGCGATCGCCTTGTCTGTGAAGCCGAGCTTCTTAGCCTTTACGTATTCATCGAAAGAGATGTCTCTGCCTGAAATAGCCTTTTCGAATTCGACGAGGTTCCTGATCTTTGCGAGGAACCACATGTCGATCTTTGTCTCTTTATTGATCTCCTCGATCGCAACGCCTCTTCTGATCGCCTCAGCGACATAGAAGAGTCTCTCGTCTGTAGGAGTTACGCAGCGCTCCATGAGGTCTTCGTCTGCAACTTCCTCCATCTTCTTGAGGTGAAGTGTGTCAGCTGAGATCTCTGCGCCTCTTACGGCCTTCATGAGCGCGCTCTCGAATGAATCGGAGATCGCCATGACTTCGCCTGTAGCCTTCATCTGTGTACCGAGATTTCTCTTGGCATATACGAACTTGTCGAAAGGCCACTTCGGATACTTAACTGCAACGTAGTCCAATGCAGGTTCGAAAGCCGCATATGTATGGCCTGTTACCGCATTTACGATCTCGTGGAGTCTGTAACCTATAGCGATCTTTGTAGCAACCTTTGCGATCGGATAACCTGTTGCCTTTGAAGCCAATGCAGATGATCTTGAAACTCTGGGGTTAACCTCGATTACCGCATATTCAAATGAGTTCGGATTGAGTGCGAACTGGCAGTTGCATCCGCCTTCTACGCCCAACGCTTCGATGATGTTAAGTGATGCTGTTCTGAGCATCTGATACTCTTTGTCGGAGAGCGTTACTGCAGGAGCAATAACGATGGAGTCGCCTGTGTGAACGCCGACGGGGTCCAAGTTCTCCATGGAGCAGACCGTGATAACGTTGCCGTCCTTATCTCTGATAACTTCGAACTCGATCTCTTTCCAGCCTGCGATTCCGCGCTCGATGAGAACCTGTGTGATAGGAGACAGAGCAAGACCGTTTCTTGCGATCTCGTGGAGCTCAGCCTCATTGTTAGCAATACCGCCGCCTGTTCCGCCTAATGTGAAGGCAGGTCTAACGATGACGGGGTATCCGATCTCTTTTGCAAAATCCATCGCATCCTCAACTGTCGTTACGACCTTTGAAGGGATGCAGGGCTGGCCGATCGCTTCCATCGTATCCTTGAACATCTGACGGTCTTCTGCCTTGTCGATGCACTCGGGCGAAGATCCTAAGAGCTTAACGCCGTGGGATTCAAGGAAGCCTTCCTTGGCAAGCTGCATGCAGAGTGTCAATGCAGTCTGTCCGCCGAGTCCTGAGAGGATCGAGTCAGGCTTTTCTGTCTCAATAATTCTCTTTACTGTTGTAAGTGTGAGAGGTTCGATGTAGATCTTATCTGCCATCGACTTGTCCGTCATGATGGTAGCCGGGTTGGAGTTAAGGAGTACGATCTCGATGCCGTCTTCTCTTAAAGCTCTGCAGGCCTGTGTACCTGCGTAGTCAAACTCTGCTGCCTGTCCGATTACGATCGGGCCGGATCCTATTACGAGGACTTTACGTATAGTTCTATCAAGCGGCATATTATTTCTCCTCCCTGTTTTCCATCATGCTTATAAAGTTATCGAAAAGGAATTCCGTATCCTTAGGGCCACCGCATGCTTCCGGGTGGAACTGGACAGAGAAGGCGGGCTTATCAAGATACCTGATTCCTTCGTTTGTTCCGTCGTTTACGTTTACAAAATATTCTTTTGCGACTGCGGTATCGATCGAATTGCTCTCGACCTGATAACCGTGGTTCTGTGATGTGATGTAGACTCTTCCTGTCTCAAGGTTCTTTACAGGGTGGTTTGCACCTCTGTGGCCGTACTTGAGCTTGGATGTCTTAAATCCGTGGGCAAGTGCCAGGATCTGGTGGCCCAAGCAGATTCCCATGATCGGGATCCCTGAATCCTTCAAGACCTTCATAGTCTCAATAGCCTTGGTGTTGTCTTCAGGATCTCCGGGGCCGTTTGAAAGGAAGATTCCGTCAGGTGCGATCTCCATTACCTTTGCCGCATCAGTGTCTGCGGGAAGGAGGTGAACTTCGCATGATCTTTTCGCAAGCTCTCTTGCGATATTGCTCTTGATGCCGAAGTCGAACATTGCGACCTTGAACTTTACTTCGCCCTCAGGTGATACGACTGTCTCTTCGGGAGTCGTTACCTCTTCAACGGGATCCTTGATCTTATATGCCTTGATCTCATCCAATGAGAACTCGTCAGGACGGTCGCAGATAGCGCCGTTCATCGTACCGGATTCTCTCAGGCACTTTGTAAGGGCTCTCGTGTCGATGCCCTTAAGGCCCGGGATGCCCTGTTCCTTGAGGAAAGTATCAAGATCTGTCTCACATCTGAAGTTGGAAGGAAGATCGCATACTTCTCTTACGATATAGCCTGAGACATTTATTTTCGAACTCTCCATATCGGGAGTGATTATTCCGTAGTTGCCTATCAGGGGGAATGTCTGGACTACTGCCTGTCCCTTATAACTCGGGTCGGTCAGTGTCTCAAGATAAGCTGTCATTGCCGTAGTAAATACTATCTCGGAAATGACGCTGCCTGAAGCTCCCATAGCTTCGCCTTCGTAAACGTTGCCGTTCTCCAATACAAGATACCGTTTCATTTCATCATGCCCCCTTTTATAAAAAAGGCTTTTCCGTTAAAGAGAAAAGCCTTAAAAATCAAATCAATCAAGAAGGATCTTGCGCACCATGCTCATCATCTGTTCCTTCTCGATAACATCCTTATGCCTTATTTCAAGAGATGGTAATTCTGAAATAGACTGAGGAATCTCAAGTCCGCTCTCTTCGGCAAGTTCGGCGATGATATCCGGTATAGACTTATTGTCGGAATATCCGGCTCCTCTGAGAGCGTCCATAACTGCCGGTGCGAACTTGAACGGAGATGCCGTGGATGCGAATACCGTCTTGCTCTCATCACCTGATCTTGTGTGATATCTGCCGTAGATGTTAAAACCTACTGCAGTATGAGGATCGATAACGTGATCCGTGCGGTCATATACTTCAAGAATGGTCTTAGATACGCCGGTCTCATCCGCAAAGCCGCCTACAAAGAGTCTCTGCAAAGACTTCAGTGTATCCTTGTCGACACTGTACTTGCCCTTCTCGAAAAGATCGTTCATCCATTCTGTTACCTTCTGATAATCCTTGTCCGTAACCTCGAAAAGAAGTCTCTCGAGATTCGAAGAGATAAGGATATCCATTGAAGGTGATGTCGTCTTATAGAACTCTCTGTTGCGGTCGTAGATACCGGAAGAGAAGAAGTCACAGAGGACCTTGTTGCGGTTGGAAGCACAGATAAGCTTTCTTACCGGAATGCCCATCTGCTTTGCAAACCATGCAGCAAGGATATTACCGAAGTTGCCCGTGGGAACAACGATATTGAAGGACTCTGTAAGATCCATCTTTCCTTTTCTGATAAGTTCAACATAAGAATAAACATAGTAAGCGATCTGGGGCGCAAGTCTTCCCCAGTTGATGGAGTTTGCAGATGAGAGCATAACGTCATGCTCATCAAGGGTAATGGCAAATTCCATGTCACCGAAGATCTGCTTTACGCCTGTCTGGGCATCGTCAAAGCAGCCGTTGACTGCGATTACATGCGTATTGGATCCGCCTGTCGTTGTCATCTGAAGCTTCTGTGCTTCAGATACGCCGCCTGTCGGATAGAATACGATGATCTCTGTGCCGGGGAGATCCTTAAAGCCCTCAAGTGCAGCCTTACCCGTGTCACCCGATGTAGCTGTAAGGATGCAGATCTTCTTATTTGTGCCTGTCTTCTTTGCAGAAGCGGTCATAAGATGAGGCAGGAGCTGGAGCGCAACATCCTTGAATGCGCACGTAGGTCCGTGCCAGAGCTCTAAGATATATTCCCTGTCATTATATTCGTTCATCTGAACGAGAGGAACGGGGTTCTCGCCCCACTTCTCTTCAGCATAAGCCTGTCTTGTGTATTCGAGGAGTTCAGCTTCAGTAAAATCAGTAAGGAACTTCGAAAGAACAAAAGCAGACAGTTCATAGAACTGCATTGTCTGCATTCTCTCCAAGTCTTCCTGTGTAAGCTGAGGGATAGTCTCAGGCACAAAAAGACCGCCGTCCGGAGCGATGCCCCTTATGATAGCTTCGCTTGAAGAAAACTTTCCTTCATATCCTCTTGTGCTTATATAGTTCATTGTCCTTCTCCTTGAGCCGTTGTGGTTGACGTTGCCGGGTCTACAGTATACGCAGTCAGTTCAGTTGATGCGGTTTCCGTAGTGGTCGACTCTGTTTGCGACTCGGTTTCTACTCCGATCTTGTGCGCTGCAGTATCCTGCGGCATGTTCGCGGTAGAATATGTTCCGAAGCTTGATTCGTATGCACTTGCGAGAGCTGAAACCTCAGGGTCAAATCTGTTGCGATAGAACTCTCTGTGGAGGTATTCGAGCTTGTCCTGTGCATTTCCTCCCGCTTCGATCTGTTTTACCAGAGGAATAATACCAAAGATGATAAGAAGCGTCACTAGTAACATTGACAGAATTACAACGCCTGCAACGATTAAACTTTTCATTCTCTCTCTGGGAGATTTTATATCCTCAATATCTATTGAATCATCGGGGAGCTCATCAGCAACTCCGCCCGAACGCATCATGATATCTCTTCTCTCTTTGGAAGAAGCCATTTGAGGCGGTTCAGAGGTCTTCTGGGCCTTCGTGAGGATAGGCGCCTGGAAGTTAGCCCTTGCAGCAGGAGATGTTCCTGAAGCCATCTGGGCATTCTTAAGCTTTCCGGCAATATCTGCAGGCGGAAGATCCGGCGGAGGATTCTTGATATCCTCTCTGACCATTCTCAAAGCTTCCTGGGCGATCGTAAGATACTGCTCTGTACCGAGCACGCCCTGGATAGCGAACATAAGGCTGCCCTCAGCTCTCTTGAACTGTCCCTCTCTTGCAAGGCAGAGTCCAAAGATCAAGGCAGGGTCACCCCACTTCTGATACTGTGAGATAAGGGGCTTTAAGAATATCTGTGCAACGTCTGTGCCTTCGCCCTGGCTGTTCTGCAATGCTCTGTTGTACTGGCGTACGATACGGGCCTTCTCTTCGTTGCTCACATCGAAAAGAATGAGACTCGACTCATTAATCGGCTGTATTAACATACATAAGCTCAGATAGTCGTGCATTCAATCAATCCTTTCAAAGTGGCCCTTATCTGGCCCGCAAGATAAAGCGATCCGGTGGCAAGAATCACCATGCCGTCGCTGAGCGATTTTGAGTACGCAAGCTTCGTGCCTTCTAAGGCATCGGGGCATACCGCCAAATCGTCGCTGATATTATACACATTATTTATTTTATGTGCGAGAACATCAGCAGGTTCGCTTCTGGGGTTATCGGGCGTTACCGTAACCGCACTCTTTATGTTTATCCCGCAGCCTTTATAAGCATCAAGTATACCCTCAACATCCTTATCTGCCATGACTCCCATAAGAAGTCTTACAGGTTTGCCTCTAAGTGAACCTCCGAGCATCTCGTTCATGGTGGCTCCAAGGCTTAATGCGCCCTGCGGATTGTGGCCGCCGTCTATTATGATCACGGGCTTTGTGCTCAGAAGCTCTGCCCTGCACTTCCATCTGGCAAGCGATATGCCTTCCTTTATGGCATCTTCAGGGATACCGCACTTTCTGCATGCCTCGATGGCCGTGACAGCATTTCCTATCTGATGCCTGCCGTTAAGATATGTCGAAAATACCGTGCCGTCATATGTAAATTCCATCCTGCCGTCTTCTGTGAATACGGCGCTGTCATAAGCTTCACGGCTTCCTGCAAAAGTAATATCGATATCCTTTTCGGAGGCTTTATTGAGAAGGACTGATCTTACATCAGGCTTCATCTCGTCAGGAAGTATCATGAGATCAGGATCGAAACATACCGCAGGCGAGCCTTCCTTGAAGATCCCTGCCTTCTCACCTGTTATCTCTGAGATCGTATTTCCAAGGACGCCCGTGTGATCGAGGCCCATAGCGGTTATAACCGTGACCATGGGGTTCTTTATTATGTTCGTGGAATCAAGCCTTCCGCCAAGGCCTACTTCAAGAACTGCCACATCTATCTTCTTTTCCGCAAAATAGAGGAAACAGATCGCAGTGATGAGTTCGAACTCAGTAGGCTCATCGCACAGGCCTTCACTTACCATCTTCTCCCTGGCTGCCTTTACCTGATTCGAGTATTTGGAAAGGCTCTCGGGATCGATCTCACCGTAGGAATCATCTTCCACAAACTTAAGAAGACCTTCCCTGCCGTCGATGATCCTTATTCTTTCCGAGAATCTCTCAAGATAAGGAGAAGTGAAAACACCAACACTTCTGCCGGAAGCTGCCATTACAGATGATATGAATGTCGCGACAGAACCTTTGCCGTTCGTGCCCGCAATATGGACAGACTTAAAACTGTCCTGGGGGTTGCCCAGGAGGTTCATAAGAGTAGTGATTCGTTCAAGTCCGGGTTTGATGCCGAATTTCAATGCTCCTGTTAAAAGCTCCGGCACCTTGGAATCAGGCATCGGCGGCTTCCTTCTCGGAAGAAGCTTCAGGCTTCTTATCTTCCGCGTTGTAATCCACCATGTCCTTCTTCTTGAAGACCATGACCTTGCTCATTACATAATTTGCGATCATGATGAATACCGAATTGATGAGCTTGCAGAGATATTCATATGTGAATGCAAATGACCAGATAAAGATCTGCCATACTGTCATAGGAGTGCCGATCGGAAGGCCCGTAATGGATACGCAGGCCCAGATCATGAGTGAATAAACACCGAGCTCAAGAACAAGGAACGAAATGATCCTTGCGCCGAAGAATGAGGCCAATTCTCTTAAGACATTGCCCTTCGATCTGAATACCGTAACCCTGTTAAGAAAATATGCGACGATAACTGCAATTATGAAGCAGACTATCTGGTTGATGATGAATTTGAGCGAGACCTCTTTGCCGAAAAGATTGACCATCATATCGGCCTTTACGAGCTTGTCGAAAGCTACATAGCAAATCCAGTTAACGGCAGTGGTAAGGCATCCGCTTACGAGATACATAAAGAGCTTACGTATCTTTTCCTGCTTCTCGGTAAGGCCTTCGCCGCCAACGATGATCGTCTTAATGATTCCCATTTTCCATTACACCCTTTTCGGTCTCGGATTAGTCCTGTCAGAAACCATTCTCCTAATGATATATACAGAGATGGTTACAAGGACCGCTTCAATAATAGCAATAACTAAAAAAACGTCAAACAAATATGAGTATAAAAGTTCGGCTTTTTTGTCCGCAAATCTGTATCTGCTGACAGAACCGTTGGTCTTGTCAAGATAGAAGAAATCACCGCTTCCGTCCTCGTCGATCAGGTAGAAGATAAAATCACCGTCACCGTTCTCATAACCTGAAAGGATCATGTTCCCGGCGTCAAATGTAGCCGGCTTGAAATCGTCAGGGATCACAACGTCTGAAGGAACTTCAGCGAACCTTAGGATGGCAGACTCCTTAATGACAATACTTCCGGGCACATACTTGATGACTTTTTTCGAGCCGCTGTTGTAAAAATACAGGCTCGATTCATTACCGTCATAGAGGAACAGGATTACGCTCGATACGCCGTCCTTGACGAATACCGGAACGCTGTAGCCATTTATCGTCTTCATTGTCGGATAGAACCCGTCAGGTACTACAGCATCTTCAGGGGGATCCAAGAACGTGTATGTCTTGCCTTCGAGATCGACAAGTGAGGAATTCTCAGGGATATTACTTTCTCGTCTAACAACATGCACGATGTAATGCATCTGGTTAATACCGTTCTGCGCGGTGACATCTATAGTGACGGTGTTCTCACCTGTATTAAGGTGCTGGTTTCCGCCGATCTCAACGGCAGCCCAGAGATTGCTTGCCAGAGCGCTTACCTGTACATCAGTTACAGATCTTTCAACAGAGCAGGTATACTCGGTAATATTCGGATTGAAATCCGGAGCAATATTGGTTCCTCTTATCTTAAGAGAAGCGATCGTCGCATCGGACGAAAGGCCGGATCTTCTTACGGGAACAGTAAGGCCGCTTCCGATCCTGGCATTGATCTTTTTGTCCGGAGCCTTGAACTCGCCTATGGACTTGAATGAGAATCTGACTTCACCCGAGACATCGGTTGCAAGTCTGAAAACCGCAGAGAACAAAACGACCTGTTCATCCGAATAAAATGATGCGGTGGCATCCTCATCGCTGCTTCCGTCATTTGTGGTATTCAGGATCTGGTTCTGATCAAGGCCCTTGAAGACTACATCATCACCGTTTCTGTAACCGTTGATATTGTATCTGCCTACGGTCTCTTTGCCCTGGTCATAGGACACATATTCTGCCTTGTCGAGATCGTAGCTGATCTCAATCGGTCCGAACTCTGTAACGCCCGGCATCTTGCTAGCGATAACATCGACTATGACGATATCTCCGGGACCTACAAAGTTCTGGTTGGTCGTAGCAGAAATAACGATCTCAGTATCAGCATTTACAGCAACAGGATTCAGGTTCGTAAGACAGAACATCGAAACAAAAACAAGCGCAAAGACCGCTGATGCAGCCTTTGCAATTTTGGTTCCTATTCTCCTGTTGAGCTTAAAGTTGATCAAGGCAGGCTCCCGTAAGTCGCAGGCATATCGTTGTATACAGGAATCACGAATTCGAATGCGGCATCCGTCATGCCGATCGAAGCATAACTTCTGTAATATCTCATACCCTCAGAATACGCCATCATAATATTCTGCGCATACTGGTGGTTGTACTTTTCCGTTCCATCATCAAGGACATCAAACTTTTGGAAATACAAAGTGTTCTGTCCCTTATCAATATAACCCGAAGCGATCCATTTTGCACCGCCCTTTATGGCCTTTTCAACGGATGTCCATGGCAGGAGGTACGATGCTTCTGTATCGGTTATCTCTTTGCCTTCCCAGTCTCTTCCCCACTGGGCATATTTCGCACCGTTGATCACGGCGCCGCCGGGTTCGGTCGTCGCATATGCTCCGATGTTATAGAAATTATAGTAACCTTCGTAACCAGTAAGATCGCCTCTGGATAAAGCAGACTCGCCGTTATAACCCATCTCCTGGATTATCCTGCTTGCAAGGAAATAAGGTGATACACCCGCTTCCTTTCCTGCCTCATATATGATCTGTGCATAATCATAATCTTTCGAGCCATCCATGAACGAACCCTTGATGATCTCCTTTACGCCTTCCACAGTATGGACCTTGGGATCGAATCCGAGCATCTCGAATGCGAAGACCTTCTCTGGCGTTAAGAAATTACGGGGATCCATAAAGTAGCTTACTACTTCAGTCTTTGCAGCCATCCAGTCGGGCTTATCGTAAACCTTGCAGTTCGGCTTAACATATCTGGGATATGAAGACTTCTCAATAAGGCTCCTGCCGTAACTGTTCTCTGCATCTAAAGCATTGCCGAACGAGAGATTCGTATAGTAAGGCGTAAAGATATAATTCGGCTTAAGGCTGTGGAGAAGCCACAGTCCGCTGTAATAGCTCTTAGGGAACTTAGAGAGGGTATTCTCATAGAAGCCGCCCCTGTCATGTCCGTTCAAAACATAGAATCTGTAAGAATCGGCAGACCCGTCAAAGCTTGTAACGTTAATCGTTATAAGCGTCTCACCTTCCGGAAGGTCCAATATCTCGCCCGGTGCAAAGTTCCTCTGGCTTCCGTTGGAATCTGCAACCAAAGTAACGTTCGCGGAATATCCTTCCAGAGCAGTGCATCTCAAAGAGAGGCTGTTCGAACCGGAAATATAGTATGCGTAATCGCGTACGAGAAAATCGAATTTAGGATAGATATTTACCTCTTCGGAAGACTGCACATCAGTGATATAAAGACTTGAGAGAGTGCAGCCTACAGGAACGATCCCTGCCTTTGCTTTCTCGACATCGTAAGTATTCTTGTCCATGTCGGTAAGCTTTACGTTATTGACACCATCACCGCCTGTGACCGCCATATATGTGCCGTCGAAATAAGCGAACTCCCTGGACTGGATCATGGTGAAATCCACATCGTCCTCGAGATCCGTACCTGTTCTGCTGACACAGATGTAATAGCAGTTCGATACGCTCGAAATGCCTGTTTCCTTTGCTACGGCATCAACGTCCTGCTTTTTTCCCCTGAGCATTGCATAAGGAATTCCGGGGTTCTCATTCGTACCGATAAGATTGCCCTTAAGATCGTAGAGCGATACTCTGATGTCATCAGAGATCCCTGCAAAATTGATATAGCAGTCATTGTCATTGCAGTCGATCATGTACCAGGAATTCTCGGCTCCAACAGGGATCGAAGTCTCCTCGACAGAATTAGGTTCGATCATGAGCTTTGCAGGTATAGTGATCTCGCCTCCGGAAATAACAGTTCCTCTTCCGTCGGAGCTTCTGAGGAGCGCATATACTTCATGTCTTCCGGGTGCAACGTCTGCCGTATCCCATGACAGAATGAATTCGCGGTAACTTGAATTGCCTGTGTTCTTATTGTCAGTGAATTTCAGATAACCGTAGTAAAGCGATCCGTCAACAAAGAAGTCCGTTCTGACTTCATCACCCGTTGCTGTATAAGAACCTGAAGATTCCCTGATTCCGACAGTATACTGTTCAGGCTCATCTCTGTTGGCTTCGAGACTTACGTTGGATATGACGCTTCCCATTCCCTCAGGGGATCCTGAAGCTCTTAATTTCTTGCTTTCTGAAGTAATCGCCTTATCGATCGCAACGAGTCTGGAATTATCCTTAAGGTCATTCATGATGTATTTCACTTCATCCTGACGGACCTCGCCGTAAATGACACTGCAAAGGTCATTCGCAAACTTCTCATCAGATACGCCCTTGAGCAGATAATCAGGTGATGTCATTACGGAAATAACATAGTCACCGCAGGATATAAGTCCGTCTTCCACACGGGCTTTTGCGATCTCAACTTCTTCATTGGAAATAGATGTCAGCGCACCTGCTCTGGCAACGATATCGTCAGCTTTTTTCAGTGTCTTTTTGTCAGGATCCGAGATGCCCGTATCAAGGCTTATTGCCGTGATAACGGCTGCGGCGACCGCAAGGATGCCGAAGAGCGCAGTTACTATGAAATATTCCGGACGGCGTACATACATCGGTTAAGCGTCCCTCCCGGTTATCTTGTCCAATGTATATCCGTACGAAGGAACGAAATGATCCATATAGTAATCGACCTCAGGCATATTCATCTCTCTTATGATCCTGCCTGTCGATTCCTTGGCAGCTGCAAATTCCGCATTGCCTGTGCTCTCTTCTCTTAAGCACTTGATATAAGCCGCGATCTTGTCGGCAGCTTTAACAAGCTTATGCATGAGCTTCTCTTCTTCCGTGTTCTGTGAAGGATCAAGAAGCTCTAAGTATTCAGCTCTCATCTCAGGGTCATCGGGAAGGAGTTCGACAAGGCTTGCAGCAGCCTCAGACTCGACTTCCTTATAAGCCTTTGTGATCTCCTTATTGCGGTACTTGATAGGCGTGGGAAGGTCGCCCGTTAAGATCTCGGTGCAGTCATGGAACAGTGCATATGCCTGGACCTTGTAAGGATCAGGCAAAATAGCGCCTTCCTTATCCTTCTCAAATCTGTTGTGAAGGATCGCAAGACAATGAGCGATGACCGCAACGTCAAAACTGTGCTCCTTGATATTCTCTGTTCTGCTGTTGCGCATCAGTGCCCATCTTCCGATGTACTGCATGCGGTCGAGCATCGCAAAAAAGCCGTATTCTTCCCTGTTTTCCATTCTTACTTCTCCATTAACTCTTATAGATCTCGTTGAAGCTGCTTACCGCAAACGAATCCGTCATTCCGGCAATATAATCGGAAACATAGATCGGGAGCGGGGTGTCGATACCGGCTTTGTATTCAGGATGGTTCTTAACGAATTCTGCGAACTTCCTGATCGAAGATGACTTCGAATCCTCAGCCTTTTCGAGATTCTTTACAGCCTCATAATATGCGTCGAAAAGTCCTTCGAGCATTACGTCGCAGTACTTCTCATAAGTCTTAACTTTGCCAGCCGTGTAGATCTTGGCAACATTCTCTTTGAGCGTGTGCTCAAGAGCATCGCCTGCGTGGTCGCTCATCATGATGCAGCCCTTGTCGATGCTGTTCTCGATGATGTCCTGAACGAGGAAATTGATGATCTCGGAATTGGAGCTCCCGATCACGTCGGATACGACGGGCACGTCAAATTCACTCGCGATGACGCCTGTTCTTAATGCATCCTCGATATCCCTGCCGACATAAGCGATCTTATCCGCAAATCTTACGACGCAGCCCTCCATCGTGGCAGGTCCCTTACGGTATTTCTTGGGGATCAGGTAAGACAGATCATCTTCGGTCTTATCAGTGCAGGGCACAAGCTTCCTCTCGTCATAATATTCACCGCAGTGGCAGATAATGCCGTCCCTGACTTCGAATGTGAGATTAAGTCCGTAGTCCTCATTGTGCTTCTCTAAGATATTGAGCACGCGGAGTCCGTTCGATTCATGCTCGAAATAAAGCTTCGGATCGATCTCCTTAAGTTTCTTGTTAAGGACTCTTTCGCCGCTGTGGCCGAACGGAGTATGTCCGATATCGTGACCCAGTGCTATCGCCTTTATCAGATCGACATTGAGATTGAGCGCGCTTCCTATAGTCGAAGCGATATAGTCGACATAGAGCACGTGCTCAAGTCTTGAGCAGATGTGGTCATTGGCGGGATTGAAAAAGACCTGCGTCTTGTGCTTAAGGCGTCTGAATGCCTGGGAATATATGATCCTTCCCATATCACGCTCAAAGCAGTTCCTGACATCGCCGTCGTCCTCTTGAACGATGCGGCCGCGTGATTCAGAACATTTGGTGGCATTGACGCTCAGGATCTTATCCTTCTGCGCCTGAAGCATCTTGATCTTCGCCTTGGTCGCCTCGGAGATCTTATCTGATTTCCCGAGACATGCAACACTGTCGGCGTAAAGATCCTGGAAGCTGAGATTATCTGACATCAGTTGTAGTCTCCTTCTAAAACGCGTTAAATTATTATACTACAAATGGTGTGCCCTATTCTAAAATGCTGTCTTTCAGGCCTTTGAAAGCCCTGCTGCGTTCGCAAGCATATTCTTCCTCATACCGTCGAAATCCACCGTCACGAGCGCATCTCCTCCGACAGGCTCGACCTTGAGTATCACTCCTTCGCCGAATCTCGGATGTACGACCTTCATGCCTTCGAAAAGATCATTCGGCCCGAGCTGTCCCTCGCGCTGCGGCTGCTTCTTCTTATCAGCCGTAAACTGCGACTTGATGGCTGAAGCGATCGACTTCTTGGACTTCTCCCTCTGAGTCTCACCCTGCGGAACATCCTTCGGTGTCTCCCTCTTAGACCCCATGAGATAAAGGAGTTCCGGATTGATCTCTTTTATGAATCTTGAAGGCTGATTGCAGTTCGTCTGGCCGAAGAGCATTCTCTGCCTTGCGAGCACGATAAAGAGATTCTTCTTGGCTCTCGTTATCGCAACATACATGAGCCTTCGCTCTTCCTCTGTATCTTCCATGCTCTGGATCGATCTGTAGCTCGGGAAAACGCCCTCTTCAAGACCGATTATGAACACTGCACCGAACTCAAGGCCCTTGGCGCTGTGGATCGACATGAGCTTTACAAAATCATCAGTATCATTAAATTCATCACCTTCGGTAAACAGCGATGCATTCTCAAGATAAAGTCCCAAAATACCCTCTGTCGTATCCGCTGTGGCAGTATCAAAGAAGAAGTCCTCATCGACCTCCACGGGCAGTCCGTCACCGTCGTCGATCTCAAGAGTATCCATGTCAACGGGCTCTGCGCGGTGCGCCTTATCGTACTCTGCGGCTTCAGACAAAAGTTCCTTTAAGTTCTCAACGCGGTCGATTATCTCGCCCTTCTTCTCACGCTGCTCTGTTATCTCTTCGATGATGCCCGATTCATTCTCGACATAATCCACGAAGTGGGCAAAATCCATCTCGTCTTCTCTGAGCTTCCCCTTCATCTCATTTATGAGATCGGTAAAAGCGCAGATCCTGTTGGCAGATCTTACAAGCTCCGGATAATCGACAGAATGCTCTGCGACTTCAAACATGCTTATATTATCAGCCAGCGCATACTGTCTGATCTTCTCGATCGTAGCATCTCCGATGCCTCTCTTCGGAACATTGATAATGCGCTCAAAAGCAATATTGTCTCTTGGATCGTTGATGAGTCTTAAGTAGGCGAGAACGTCCTTGATCTCTTTTCTGTCATAGAACCTCATGCCGCCATAGACTCTGAAAGGAATCCCTAAGTTATGGAGCGTGGTCTCTATATTACGGGAAAGAGCATTCATTCTGTAAAGGACTGCGCAGTCCGAGAACTTGAACTTGCCCTTATCTACCATCATCTTGATGGTCCTGCCGACAAAGTCAGCCTCACCGGCGCTCGTATCGGCATTCATGACGATGATCTTCTCACCCTGCTGGCCCTCTGTCCTGAGCCTCTTGCTCTTACGCTTCGTGTTGTTGGAGATTACGCAGTTGGCCGCATCAAGGATAGTCTTCGTCGAACGGTAGTTCTCCTCAAGCTTGATGACCTTGGCACCCGGGAAATCCTTCTCGAACTTCAGGATGAGCCTTACATCCGCGCCTCTGAACGAATAGATGGACTGGTCGTCGTCACCTACTACGCAGATATTGCCGCTGCCTGAAGCAAGCTTCATTACCGCGCGGTACTGTGTCTCATTCGTATCCTGATACTCATCGACCATGATGTATCTGAACTTGGCCCTGTAAAGCTCGCAGACATCCGGATTCTGATCTAAGAGCTTTACCATGTTAACGAGGATATCGTCGAAGTCCATCGCATTGTTCGCAATGAGCTTCTCCTGGTATCTCTTATAGATCCTAGCGACTACGCCGAGGAAATACTCTTTGCCTGCAAGGAGCTGGTATTCCTCCACTCCGACAAACTTATTCTTGGCATTGGAGATCTCGATCTGGACGCTCTTGGGCTTGAACTGGCTGTCGGCGATATCAAGCTCCTTCATGGATTCCTTAATGAGCTTTAACTGGTCATCAGTATCGATGATCGAGAAATTCTGTGAATATCCCAGAAGCTCTGCGTGACGTCTTAAGAGCCTTGCGAAAATGCTGTGGAAAGTTCCGCACCAGATATACTTCGAGCGGTCGCCCACAAGTCCCTCGATACGCTGGCGCATCTCATTGGCAGCCTTATTGGTGAACGTGATCGCAAGGATCGATGAGGGAGCCACATTGTGCTTCTTCATCATGTAGGCAATACGGTATGTGATTACCCTGGTCTTGCCGGAGCCCGCGCCTGCTAATATGAGCAGCGGTCCGTCCAGATGGGTGACCGCAGCCTTCTGCTCCTTGTTAAGACCTTCAAGGATCTCATCCGCGTCCTGCTCTGTCATGGTCTCAGGACCCTGGCCGTATATGTCTTCAAGGTCTCTGAAAAACTCGTCTGAATTGCTGAAATTATCGTCTGTCAAAACTAAGATCTCCTAAGTAAAAACCGATTCTAACAGATTATATCAGTTATGAAGTTTAATAACCGTCTAATAATGGGACAATCTTTCCAAAACGCGGAAACAGCGCGAAAAATGCTCCAAATAAGGCAATTTTCAGCACCTGCCAATAATGATGCGATTACTTGAAATTTTTTAAAGAAAAAGATTTATAATATCAGCGTATGACTAAAAGCGGTAAAAGACATTTCAGGCTTTCCGGCGCCCAGACGATCCTCTTGGGCTTCGTTTTATTGATCCTCGCAGGTGCGATCCTTCTTATGCTCCCCTTCTCTTCAAGGTCGGGAGAATGGACCTGCGTCAACGATGCTCTTTTCACCGCCACTTCCGCAAGCTGCGTTACAGGCCTTGTTCTCTACGATACATGGAGCCACTGGACATGGTTCGGCCAGCTCGTTATCCTCTCTCTGATCCAGATCGGCGGTATGGGCGTCGTTACCATGACGACAGTCTTAAGCAAGATCGTCGGCAAAAGGCTCGGCCTTCAGGCAAGGACCACGATGCAGGAAGCAGTCTCTGCTCCGAACCTCGGTGAGATCATGAAATACACCAGGTTCATCTTCCTCGGATGTCTTATTTTCGAGGCTTTGGGAGCAGTCGCATTATCTCCCGTATTCATTTCCGAGTATGGCCCGCTTAAAGGCATCTGGCTCTCGGTATTTACATCCATCTCCGCATTCTGTAATGCAGGCTTCGACTTAAACGGCTCGCACGGCGAGTTCTCTTCAATGATGCCTTATATGGATAATCCGGTTGTCGTTATTACTCTCGTATGCCTTATCCTTACGGGCGGCTTGGGATTCCTTACATGGATGGATATCAGAAAGCACGGATTCAAATTCTACAAATACAGCACTCAGAGCAAGCTCATAATCGTAATGGAGCTTATCCTCGTGCTGGTTCCCATGGTCTATCTGTGGTTCGGCGAATATTCCGATTACCCGGCAAAGCAGAGATTCCTCGCATCTCTTTTCCAGGCTGTAACGCCAAGAACTGCCGGATTTAATACTACTGACTATAATGACTTCTCAGGCACGGGCGTTGTCATGACGATAATCCTGATGCTCATAGGCGGCGCGCCGGGTTCTACCGCAGGCGGTATGAAGATCACTACGATCACGATCCTTTTCCTTACCATGCTCGCCTTCTTCAAGCGTGAGAAGTCACCGGCCATCTTTAAGCGCAGGATAACCACTGAAGCTATCTATGGTGCCGTTGCAGTCTGCGTGCTTGATGTCATGCTTGCAGTCTTGGGTTCCATGTCGATTGCCAAGATCGAACACAGGGCTTTCCTTACCGCACTCTTTGAGAGCGCTTCGGCAGTTGGTACCGTCGGCCTCTCGATGGGCATCACTCCGACACTGCATACGATTTCGAAGTTTATATTGATCATATTGATGTACACAGGACGTGTGGGCGGCCTTACTCTCGTCTTTGCTGCGATCACCAGAAAGTCGACAGGCAACAGGCAGTATCCCGCAGACAACATAGCGGTCGGTTAAACCGGCAGAAAGGAAATAATATATGAAGAGCGTACTCGTAATCGGAATCGGACGATTCGGCTATCACCTCATCGACCAGCTGAGCAAGGCAGGCGATGAGATCCTCGCGGTTGATTCTTCCGAGGAGAGACTTGAACCCGTACTCGGAATGGTCACAAGTTCCCTGATAGGCGACGCCACGAACGAGGCATTTATAAAGTCTTTGGGAGTTGAGAATTTCGATGTCTGCTTCGTGGCGATCGGCGATAATTTCCAGTCTTCGCTGGAGACCACTTCACTTCTTAAGGAGTGCGGCGCGAAATACATCGTTGCAAGAGCTTCAAGATCAGTTCAGAAGAAGTTCCTTCTCGCTACAGGCGCTGACTCAGTCGTCTTCCCCGAGAAGCAGCTCGCTGAATGGTCAGCTGTCCGTTACTGCTCCGCTGATGTTGTCGACTACCTTGATTATCCCGGTGATTATTCAATTTTCGAAGTCAAGGTCCCTGAACTCTGGATCGGCAAGAGCCTTGCTGAACTCGGCATCAGGAATAAGCTCCATCTCAATGTTTTATCCATCAGAAGAGACGGCACACCGATACTGGAATTCCCTGCAGACTTCGTTTTCATGGCGGGCGATACGGTTACGGTTTTCGGCGCCGACAAAGATCTCCAGAAGAACCTCGGCATCAAGTATTAATAAGATTGATCTTAAAGCATGGCAAGGCGGTATCTCAAAAGATGCCGCTTTTTTTCTGTAATTGCACTACGCTCCCAGGGTAAAGCTGTGTGTAATTTCCGATGATTTTGCCGTGTTTTCACGGGGTCGAAAACCTTGTTTATAGGGAACGGAGAACTCATTTGAAGGTGTCGAAAAACACACCTACAGACATTTCTTTATTTTTTCGCGTTTTTATATGTAGTTTTTAGCTTTGTAAAGATCAAACAGTGAAAAATCTACAGACATTTTTATGGATAATCGCAAATTTGTCGGTAGGTTTCACCCTGAATTTGCTTTTTCGAGGCAAAACCTACATATAAAAACAGTCATTTTATTGATTTTGTCTGCAGGTGGTATTAAAGCAGCACTCTTCACAATAAAACAGGGCCGCCTCTTCCCGAGACGGCCCTTGCATTCGTATTGATATTAAATTGCTTATCTTACAAGACGCTCTGTTTCCTGAGCGATAGCAAGCTCTTCGTTTGTAGGGATAACGCATACTGTTACCTTTGAAGAAGGCTTGGAGATGATTGCTTCCTTGCCTCTGAGGCCTGCGTTAACTGAATCGTCGAACTCAACGCCCATAAACTCGAGGCCTTCACACATAGCCTTTCTCATGTGGTCTGTGTTCTCGCCGATGCCTGCTGTGAATACGATAACGTCAACACCGCCCATAGCAGCTGCATAAGATCCGATGATCTTCTTGCCCTGGTATGCGAACATGTCGAGCGCGAGTCTTGCTCTGTCGTTGCCTTCGTTAGCAGCCTTCTCGAGATCTCTGAAGTCGGAAGATACACCGGAAACGCCCTGAACGCCGGACTGCTTGTTGAGGAGGTTGTCCATCTCGTCTGCTGTGTATCTCTCATTCTTCATGAGGAAAGGAACGATAGCGGGATCGATGTCACCTGTTCTTGTACCCATGCAGATACCTGCAAGAGGTGTAAGACCCATTGATGTGTCCTGGCACTTGCCGTCCTTAACAGCTGCGAAGGAAGAACCGTTGCCCAGGTGGCATGTGATGATCCTCAAATCCTCATACTTCTTGCCGAGGAAATCAGCAACTCTGTGGCTTACATAACGGTGGGATGTTCCGTGGAAACCGTAACGGCGGATGTCGTACTTCTCGGAAATCTCATAAGGAAGAGCATATGTGTAAGCCTTCGGGGGCATTGTCTGATGGAAAGCTGTATCGAATACTGCAACCTGAGGCGTGCCTGCAGGAAGAACATCCTCGCAAGCCTCGATACCGATGAGGTTAGCGGGATTGTGTAAAGGTCCTAACGGGAAGCACTCTCTGATTACTCTCTTAACGTCGTCATTAACTACAACGGACTCGCTGTAGTACTTACCGCCGTGGAGTACTCTGTGGCCTACTGCTGCGATCTCGGAAACGTCAGAGATTACGCCGTGCTCAGGATCAACAAGTGCATCAAGGATCATTCTTACTGCAACCTTGTGGTCAGGCATGGGTTCTGTGGAAACGAACTCATCCTTGCCGGCAGGCTTATATGTAAGCTTACCGTCGATTCCGATTCTCTCGGCATTACCCTTAGCGAGGACATCGCCTGTGTCGATGTCGAAAAGCTGGAACTTAGCGGAAGAGCTTCCGCAGTTGATTACTAAAATCTTCATAAGACTTTTCTCCTGTCTTTATACTTAACTAGTTTAATCAGCCCTGTGCCTGAGCCTGAACAGCTGTGATAGCAACTGTACCGACGATATCGTCAGCGTTGCATCCTCTGGAGAGGTCATTTACAGGAAGTGCGAGGCCCTGGAGGACAGGTCCGTAAGCAGGAGCCTTAGCAAGTCTCTGAACGAGCTTGTAACCGATGTTGCCTGCTTCGAGTGAAGGGAATACCAATGTGTTTGCGTGGCCTGCAACCGGTGAACCGGGTGCCTTGAGCTGGCCGACTTCCTCGACGAGAGCTGCGTCTAACTGGAGCTCGCCGTCAACTACGAGATCAGGATACTTTTCCTTTGCGATCTTAACAGCATTGGAGACCTTGTCTACGTCAGCGTGCTTTGCAGAACCGTAGGATGAATATGAGAGCATAGCTACCTTTGCGGGAGCGCCGATGAACTGCTCGAAAGACTCAGCGGAGAGCTTAGCGATCTCAGCGAGCTTAGCAGAATCTACGTCTGTGTTAACAGCGCAGTCAGCGAAAATGAAGAGACCGTGCTCACCAAGATCGCAGTTAGGAACGTCCATAAGGAAGAAGCCGGAAACGGAAGAAATGCCGGGCTTTGTCTTAAGGAGCTGGAGAGCAGGAAGAATTGTGTTGCCTGTGGAGTGGCAAGCGCCGGAAACAGCACCGTCAGCATCACCGCACTTGCACATGAGGCATGCATAGTACATGTAGTCGGAGTTCATCTTCTCCTCAGCCTTCTCGGGTGTGATGCCCTTCTTCTGAGCGTCAGCGATAAGAGCTGCTGTCTCTTCCTCGGAAAGGCCCTTCTTCTCAGCCTTCTTCTTTGCTGCAGCTACCATGGTGTCTACGCCACGGAGCTCAACGAATTTGTCGATATACTTCTGCTTGTTGGGATCGTTGAAAGGATCAACAAGTGTTGCGCCTGTAATGTCAAAACCTTCGGAGTTCTTAGCGATCTCGTCGGGTGTACCGATAATGATAAGATTTGCCATATCTGCCTTAAGGATCTTCTCGGCAGCCTCAAAAGTTCTCTTGTCCATTGACTCAGGAAGAACGATAGTCTTCTTGTCAGCTTTTGCCCTGGCCATGATGTCATCAATAAATGCCATATATATTCATCTCCTTTTGGAATTTTTAGTCGTCAAAAGTATACTCGTATTGCTATATTATTTCAAACAATAAATAGGGGTTTTATGAAGTAACGAGACGGGTGCTGAAATTCTCCCTCGCATAGAAGACATATCTCTCGCCCTCTTCCCTGAATATCATGTAAAGAGCCGGGCTCGAAGATCTGGTCGCAACCCTCTTTCCCAGGGTATCGGAAAGCCTCTCGTAGAGGTCCTTGTCGCCCATGCAGTAAGCGAGCCTCATGCCGTCTGAATAAGCGCCAAGAGCTTCTATTCCGGTATAGTTGCCTGTAAGCAAAACGAACTCGGTATAGATCCTTCCGTTGTTCATAGCGCAGCCCTTGAACTCGGCAAAGGACGCGCTGTCGAGCTCGTTCACCTCTGCCAGATTTTTCATGGTCTTAACATTCTGGGCAATATCGATCGAACCGATATTCTTTCCGCTGTAGATGTAATCGCCGCAGTCCATCGCGCCTGAAGTCGCATAAGCATAGAAAGAATACCCGTTGCCTGCAAATCCGTCCTTTACGGCTTTTAACGCCTTATCGTAAGCACCGGCTGCGATAAGCCCGTTTGCCTCAAGGTCCTTAATAAGTCTTAAATTGATGTTGGACAGGAGCACGCCCTCAACGTCTTCCATTTCGTCCGCGCTGTTTACCAGTTCGCTGTCGTAATCTCCGGAGATCGTTCCGTACTGCTGCTCAAGAGAACCCGCGTCTCCTGCTTTGATGCTGCTCGTATCTTCAAGCGCGACATAAAGAGTATCCGCATATTTTGCGACGGAGATCTTCTCGGTCCTAAGTTTTCCCTCGTTATCGAAAAGCGCCTCTATCAGTATCTTGATCTCTTTATAATCCGGCTCACTTCCGTAAGTTACATAATATTCGAGCATCGCATCGAGCCAGTCGACCATGGCAGATACCGCGACCACGTCATTAGCCTTTGACGGGTCAGCATAGACATATGCCCTGTATGAACCGTCAGGAAGCTGGAATCTCTTTATAACGGCTTCCTTTACGGCTACGGCATTATTTCTGTCGCCTGCCCTGACATAGCACTTAAGGAGCAGGGCCTGGTCGGAAAGTCCGTAGATTCCTGAATTTACTGCCTCTTCTGAGACAAGACGGCCTGCGATCGTATAGGAAGAAGCTGCGAGAACGCCGTCGCCGCCCTTCTCGACTATGAGTTTTTTGGATCTTGAATAGAGGTAATCGCTTACGATGTTATTGCCCGCAGCCATGCTGGTCCACTCGTAGCCAAGATGATCCGGCATAGTGATCCTGATCCTTGAGCCGCCGCCGAATCTTCCGGTATAGAACATGTAGAAGACCGTCGCACCAAGCGCAAGCGCAATTATGATCGCCCAAGTCGCGACCTTGCTGATGCTGTATCCCGCTATTTCCTTGCGTTGCATAAACTCCGCCTTATGAAATATAATCTTTACAACCAAAGATTATACCAAAAGCAGAGGATTTACTTAAATTGCGGGTTATAGGAATTGTTGCGGAATTTAATCCATTTCATAACGGCCACGGGTACCTGATCGAAGAAGCCCGTAAGGTAGTTAATGACCCCAGGGCAATAGTAATGCCCGTTATCTCCGGCTTTTTTACCCAGAGAGGTCTTCCTGCAGTCTGCCCGCCTGCTGTCCGCGCAAGGCAGGCCCTTTTGTGCGGCGCTGATGTAGTGATAGAACTTCCCTTCAGCTTCTCCTGCGCTCCATCATCAAGATTTGCGGAAGGAGCTATTTCCGAACTGATATCAACGGGCGTTGTAACCGACATTGCTTTCGGTGTTGATACCGATGACACGGAACTTTTAAAGAAACTCGCGGAAACAGATTTCGAAGATGAGGAATTCAATAACAGGCTTAACGGCTATATCTCGACCGGCATAAGCTTCCCCGAGGCAAGAGCCAGGGCGATCATGGATACCGCAAAGGCTAATGGCATCGAAGGCGATCTCGAAAAGGCCCTCACCGGCCCTAACTCGATCCTTGCTCTGGACTACCTCGCAGCTCTCAGAAAATTAGATAAGAAGAAACGCATAAACGTCATCATGATAAGACGCGAAGGCGACGGCTATCACCAGTCTGATGCGGTCAGCAATTTCGCGAGCGCCACATCGATCCGCAGACTGATATCTGAGACAGCTGACACATACAGCAGGTCTGCGATCGCATCAAAACTCACAGGCCTTATGCCCGACATCTCTCTGGGCGTTATGCTCTCAGCCAATTCCGGAGGCGTCTTCAGCTTCCCGGATTATGTGGACTACATCAGGGACTGTATGCTGAAGGCTTCCACCACAGACCTCGGAAACACAGCCTACATGACGGATGACCTTTCGGGCTACATAAAGAATTTTGCAGGAGATATAAGACCTGACACGATACCTGATAACGACTCTGACCTCAGGATCTTTGAGAGCAAAATATCCACCAGGAGATATACGTTATCGAGGATCTACCGTGCCCTCGCCAGCATGATGGCGGGCCAGGATTCTTCTTACCTTGATATCAAACGCCCGCCCTACATCAGGGTCTTAGGCTTTAACCAGGAAGGCAAGTACTGTCTTAAGATAATGGGAAAATGCGCAAGGGTGCCTGTCATCAACAGGCCTTCTGACTGCCTTGAGCTTCAGTCGTCAAATGAATCACTGAAAAAGATCTTCGAGCTCGACATGAGAGCTTCTGCCCTCGGCTGGAAGATCTACGGCCGCGATATTGCAGCCGAATGGGAATCGGTCCCCGTAATCGTTAAATAGGCAGAATAAAACCGTCCACCGGAAAATCCGGCAGACGGCTCTTGTTATTCTCTTAAAAATCTAATTAAGCCTTAGCAGCGTTAGCAGCCTTAGCAAGTCTGGACTTTGTTCTGGAAGCTGCGTTCTTGCTCATGTGGCCCTTAGCAGCAGCCTGGTCCAATGCCTTCTGTGTAGACTTGATTGTAGCATCAAGATTCTCGCCGGAAGCGATATCAGCCTTTGCCTTCTTAACAGTTGTGCGGATAGCACTCTTCTTGCTCTTATTGGCAGCAGCCTTCTTCTCGGAAACGCTTACACGCTTGATAGCTGATTTAATATTAGGCATCTCGTTCTCTCCTTTTTAGAGTTATATCTTCAAATTACCGAAGAATTGTATCACGATTGTATTTTATTCGCAAGCCTTTGTTGCTTCATAAAGTCCTATACTTGCGGCAATTGTAATATTGAGGCTGTCGATGTTGGACGAATGCTCGATCCTTATGGGCCTGCCGATATCCTTGAAGGCCGGATCAAGGCCCGTGGCCTCGTTTCCCATAATGAGCGAAAACGGCTTATTTATGGTCGTTTCCTGGAGTTTTGTACTGCCATCGAGCATAAACGGATAGAGGTTGTTTTTGGGGAATCTCTTCTGATATTCGGAGAATTCATCGAAAACTTCGATATTCACACTCGCGCATGCTCCCATGGACGCTCTTATCGTCTTGGGGTCGCAGGGATCGGAGGATGTCTTTCCTACGATGGCAATTTCGGTAACGCCGAATCCCAGGCAGCTCCTTACGATCGTTCCCAGGTTGCCGCAGTTGGACGGATTTACGAGGACCATGTGGTTGCCGTCACGGATCTTTACGGGCTTCTTCTCAATGACAACTATCACGAAGCAGTTGTCTTTTTTCGAGAGGATATTAAAAGGCTTCTCTTCCGTGGATACCGGAATGTCACTGCCGCAGATGGTCCTGATCTTTTGGATCGTTTCCTCCGATCTGAAGCCCGGATGAAGGATCACAGCCCTTACAACGTCCCTCTTTTTAAGCAGGTATTCCATTGCAACGGTTGCGCCCAAGCCATATGTGTATATATTGTCGCTTTTGTAACTGGTAACTTTAATCAAAATGTCTTGTTCCTGTCTAATATTTATATGATATTATAACTTAAGCGGTTAATAATTGTTATATCGCGATATAACGCTTATAAAGTAAAGGAGCATTTACTATGGCAGACAATCAGACACAGGTCAACACTTCAGAGCAGCTTCCCTCCAACGCTAAGTTGTTCTCAATCCTCGCTTACATCTCAGTTCTCTGGCTCTTAGGCCTCTTGATCACACCTGAGAAGACATCACCTTTCGTAAAGAATCACGTTAACAACGGTATCGTTCTTTGCATCACAGGCGCAATCCTCGCTTGCATTCCTTTCATCGGCTGGCTCGCAGAGATCGCAGTTTTTGTTTTCATGATAATGGGTATCATCGCTGCAGCTAAGACTCAGTACTACACACTTCCTCTCTTCCTTGGTAACTTCAAGATCGTTAAGTAATAGAGAGTTATAACTGAAATATCTCAGGACCCGCATCTCATGGTGCGGGTCTTATATTTGCAGATAATCCTTAAAACATATATAATTACCGCCGTAGACATCGAGGTGTAGCGCAGTTGGTAGCGTACGTGCTTTGGGAGCATGGGGTCGCAAGTTCGAGTCTTGTCACCTCGACCAGACAGTATTTTGGGAGCCGTTATCAGGCTCCCATTTTCTTTTCCGGTAATCGATCTTTTCCATTCCGCAAACACATTTTATTCTTTATAATAAATCTATGAAGATAAAGTACTATTTCAAAGAGATGCGTATGCATCACTACATCAAGAATCTGCTTGTGTTTGTTCCGCTTGCGTGCAGCGGGCAGTTTTTTGCTGGCGCGAAACTTATCTCATGTCTTTTCGCGTTTTTATCATTCTGCTTTATCTCATCTGCTGTCTATATCATTAATGACATCCGCGATGTCGAGAACGACAGAAAGCATCCTACAAAATGCAGCAGGCCTATTGCGGCCGGCCACATCAGCAAGAAGTCTGCCATCGTATTTTCTGTGGTCCTTGTTGTCCTGTCGGCAGCACTCATTGTTTTATGTTTTAACATCTATGCGGCCTTACTTCTCACCGCATATTTTGCTTTAAATCTTGCTTACAGCTTGGGACTGAAAAATGTTCCGCTGGTGGATATCGCAATCCTGGTCTCCGGCTTTCTTATCAGAGCATTGTGCGGTGCCTTGGCTGCAGATATCCAGATGTCCAACTGGCTCTATCTGGTCATTATTTCCGGATCATTCTACTTGGGCCTCGGCAAGAGAAGGAATGAACTTGTAAAGCTCGGTAATGACACTTCAAGGAAAGTTATCAAGAAATACACATACGGATTCCTCGACCAGAACATGTATGTCTTCATGGGCCTGATCTTCGTTTTCTATGCGCTCTGGACTATGGATGACAAGACTGTCGCCGTATATAACAGCAACAAGCTTATCTGGACTGTTCCAGTCGTAATGCTGATCTTTATGAAATACAGTCTAACGGTCGAAGGCAATTCTGACGGTGACCCTGTTGAAGTACTGCTCAAAGATAAGGCTCTTTTAATACTTTGCTTCCTCTATCTGCTGTTGATGTTCGTACTTCTTTACGTCGTCAGATAAGACTGTTTTCAGAACCCGAAAAATCCGATCTTCTTTTCCGCCATCTCATCTACTCTTTCGATATATGTAAGAGCATCTTTTATGGTCGGACATCTTTCGACCCTGTGCTTGTAGAGCTCGCCTTCCTGCGCAAAACATCTCTTGCTCATTCCGCCTGCACCGAAAGACAAGACGTCCCTGCAGTCGCTCATCATGGCAACGTTATAAAGACTTCCCGTATCACCTTTTGCAAAGCCTGTATTCTCCAGGCCGTGACCGGTATCCTTCTGGCGGTACATATAATACGGATGATATCCCGCTTCCATGAGAAGCCTGTAGCTTTCCGCCACGCATTCATCCAGAGTATCACGGGTCTTTTCCTTGTCCATGACCGTGTCGCGGCTCATGGCGGCCCTTCTCTTCTTATAAAGTGTATGTACGGTTATATTTGCCGGAGCGAGCTCAATCAACTTTCTCGTCGACTCGACATGCTCTTCTGCGTTCTCATAGGGAAGCCCTGCGATAAGATCCATGTTGATCAGGTCAAATCCCATTTCGCAGGCTTTGCGGTAAACGCGGAGCGTGTCCTCAGCCGTGTGTATCCTTCCCAGCCTTAATAAAGTCTCAGATCTCATTGTCTGGGGGTTGATGCATATCCTGGTGATCCCGTGTTCTCTCATCGCCTCGAGCTTGCCTTCGGTGATCGTATCAGGTCTTCCCGCTTCAACTGTGATTTCCGCATCAGAAGAGATCTTCAGATTTGAATAGATGCTGTCAAGAAGTGACGCGAATTCTCTTTCTTCGAAAACCGTCGGCGTGCCGCCTCCGACATAAAGTGATGCAATCGGGCGGTTAATGGATCCTGCTATAAGGCTGATCTCACGCTCGAGCGCTTTTCCGTAACTTACGAGCCTGTCCATATGACATGAGATATCGGAAGAAACAAATGAACAATACGCGCACCTCGACGGGCAGAAAGGAATGCCGACATATATATTAAGACTGTCTTCGGGAACTTTGGATAAGATCCTCTGCTCTTCCCTGGATGTCTCAAATGCAAGGGCAGCCTTATCCGGCCTTACGAAATATTTGTCTTCCAGATCCTTTGCGCTTTGCTCTTCACAGGCAACAAGAGTCGGCCTGATCCCTGTAAGACATCCCCACGGCATCTCTTTTTTGGTGATATCAGATAAAGCCATATAAAGAGATCTCTTGATCTCTCTTCCGGGCTCTAACAGTTCGCCTTTGAATTCATATTCCCTGTCACCAAAATAAGTGACAGACCTTCCGTCGGGAAGAAGTTCATTTACAAGGGTAATATCAGGTCCTTCAGAAGCAGTGACCTTGCCTTCGTCCTTCAGTTCTTCCGGAACTCCGGCGAACATCCTGACCACATCTGATACACCATAGTATTTGTCGTGACCTTTAAGTATTACTTCCAGCATTATTTACCTGCTATATGAGTCAGATAGAACCTGACATAAATGCTGTCAGGAACGATATATGTTTCTATGCCTTCTTCTTCACCATTGGATTTTAAGAATGCATCATTGACGTTGTCACTGGTCTCACCTATATCCACACCGGACCAGTCGTAAATATCCGCGATCTCTTCATTGATGCTGTACCAGTACATATCGTATGCATTAAGATCTCTATATACGGCATCCATCTCGGATGTGTAGACGTACTGCGGGCAGATCTGGCCTGTTTCTTCAGCTATAGATTCCGTCATGTAATAGAGGTCAAAGAATATTCTCTGGAAGCCGCTGTATCTGAAATCAGCCCTTGCTGATGAACAGCAGGCCAATGTGGCCAGAAGGTTGCAGTCGGTCTCACTCGCATATCCCTTTGCATGACAAAGTTCATGGCAGATGGTAGCCGGGAACTCCGTGACGTTCATATCATCGGTATTGATGTTTGCTTCTCCCAAAAACATGTCATACATTCCGACTATTCCTGTATAGCTCCAGTAATGACTTAAGGATACGGGCTTTGCCCTTACATAATTCCTGCTTAATGGAATGCCGTATTCATCACTGAAACTGTCTAAGAGACTGCATGCGTAAAGCGATGAGTTTTCGAAGCCTGTCTGCATATGGGCAACGCCGTGGAAGTCCTCACCAAGATGGCTCCTTGCTTCGATCATACCAAGATATGCCCATTTAAGAGCAGCGCAGTAATCCTCATAAGTAAGCTCTTCCTTGTCCGTGAGCTTCAGTTCCTTCTCGATATCATCACGTCTGTAATTGATACCGTGCATAGCCTGGAAGATAACAGAACCGACTATGAGGATTATCATGAGATTTCTATACGAAATATAAAGATATGAAGAAGTCCCTTTGGTCATCATCTTCTTTATTAGGATCACGATCCAGCTTATAAGACATACAGCCAGCAGAGGGAATCCGCATACTACCAGGCCTTCGGTCAGCGAGTTGTGGAAAAACATATTAAAGCACTCGGCAGGCATGGAGATATACGGGAATATCTTTGAACTGTAAAAGTTTGCAAAACCGGATGAGATAAAACTGTTTAAAGAGGCCGCAAGAACAAACAGCACCGTCAGGACTATGAGCAGTACTGTCTTAAATATTATCTTTCTCTTTTTCTTCTGCTTTATCTTCATTGCGATGAACGGATCAGCCAGAAGATCACAAAGAGGATTCCGTAGATTACCGGCTGGTGTGCAAGATAGATTATGAGCGAATGTCTTCCGATGAACTCTACCGGTCTCGAAATAACCTGCATTGCTTTGCCTTTGTTTGCAAATAAAGTCTTCTTATCCTTGTAGCAGGATCTTCCGATAACGCAGCCTAACAGGAATACTCCAAGCCACGGGAAAAGAGGCATGTAGTCAGCCATATAAGGTGCGCCTTCAATACTGAAGCCGATCGGCAGGAAGATCAGATTATCCGTGCTGTAGTTCATATAACCGATCTCACATCCGCAGATCACGATATAAAGTCCTACAAGTCCCATGATCAGATTTACGGCCCCGGGATCGGCTCCTGTCTTCTTCTCTATGAACTGGATAAGCGCATAAAGGAATATTCCGCATGTAAGAACAGACAGAACATTGAATATGATAAGGCACGGAATACCTGTAACTTTATAAATGATAAGTGTTCCTATATTAAATGCGAGAGTCACAGCAAGGAGCCTTAATCCTCTCTTAACGTTGCTCCTCGAAAATGTGCAGCATATTCCTGATACGCCTACGAAAAGAACGACGATTACCGGATGAACGAATGACCAGAACCAGTCTGCCTCAAGATAAGAAAAAATATCGACACTGAATTCATATCTGAAATCCCATGACGTATGCATGAAGAGCATCATTATCAATGCGATTCCCCTTAAGAAATCAAGCTCCCAGGCGCGGTCCTTTGCTAATCTCTTTTCTCTCACGCTTAAGCCTGCCCTTCTGCAAGACAGCTTCCCAACGCTGTGGCGAAAACCGCATCTTCCGGAATGATCATATTAACACCGTAAAGATCTTCAAACGGGATCAGGTATTTCTGGCACTCCTTAAGGCCTGTCAGCTGACCTGTAAAAACGATATCCTTAATGCCGCACTGCCTTGAAGCCATAACAGCAACTGTACCAATGGACTGATATACAAGATTAAATACACCTGCCATCTTATCTTCCCTTGAAAGATCATCAGCAGCTTTACCGAAATTAGATGCAGTAACATTCATCGGAAGTCCTGTTACGCCATCCTTGGTAATATCACCGATAGTAAGATCACATTTTAATATGTCGCCCTCTGTAGCCATGTCAGAAAGCTTTACAGCATCACTTGTGCCTGTAACTGCAAGGCCCAGTCCTACAAGGGTTCCTCCGCCGACACCTGAACCGATAATATGTCTTACACCTTCTTTTCTGGCTTCGAGATAAGCAGTACCTGTTCCCATGCTGACAACGACAGCATGATCAAGTCCTGAAAGATAGAGACCGCCCAGGCCTGTAGCCTTGAATTCCTCAACAGCCACAGTCTTGATACCGAGAATCGGACCTGCGGGGAAGCCGGATCCAACACCCGTGATATTGATCTGTTCAATATCACCTATCGAAAGAGAGTTGTCATTGATAAGTTTTCCTACCGCTCCGAAAGCAGATGTAACCGGATCTGCAGCTCTGACAATATCCCTGGCAATTATCCTGCCTTCTTTCATTCCGACGATCTTTGTAGTACTGCCGCCAATATCCAATCCGACCTTGATTTTCATAGATCCTGTCTTCCTTATTTTTTAGTAATTCTATCAAATTAAAAGATAATTATAAACTGGCTGAAACCTGACGGTCAGACAATAAAAAAGGCTCTGCAGATAATCTGCAGAGCCTTAATTATTTATCTTGTGTAATTAACCCCAAACGTACTGGATCTTTGAGTAATAAGTTACAGAAGGATGTCCTGATGTCCCTTCAAGATCAGAGCTGATGGCATCTAATGCCTTCTGGTTAAGAACGCCCTGAGGATCCTTGCAGAACTCTGTCATCGTAGCAACTGTCATGCCAGAAGAAGATGTGTCTACAGAAATCTTTCTGTTTGCAGCCTCTGCGCCGGCGAGCTTAGCTCTCTCGTAGAAACGCGGTACCCAGAAGCTTCCGTCATATCTGTAGATATAATCTGTTCTGGCGTAATTATCCTTGATATAGATACGATAATTAACAAGAACTGCATTGAATGTATCTTCTGCACCTGTAGCGGCCTTCTCTTCAACATTGAAGAACATGATTACTGACCACTTTGAAGGAGTTGAGCTGTTGCCGATGTACTTAGGTGTAAATACGTTAGTAGCAGCTGCACCGGGCTTTGTTACCTTAAGCAAAGGAGCTCCGTTAAGTCCTCTGGGATTATCAATATACCATGTCCACTTCTTATTCTTTGAACCCGTACCCTGTGTGCAGTCAAGGAATGAGTTCTCGAAAGCCTTGGCATATAACAATGCATAGTCTGCAGAATCATCAATATTATAAGTTGTAACAAACGAATTGGAGATCGAAACGCAAACTCCGCCGATTACACCGCCTATCATACAAATGATAGCAAGTGACAAAAGCATTTCGACTAAGGTAAAACCTTTTCTGTTCTTAACTGTCTTCTTCATTGCTTTTCACCCCGCTCGCTTACTGACCAGTAGGCTTTCCGCCGCCGCCGCTGCTGCCGAATGTTCTGTGGGCACCGCCAACCTGACCGATTACATCATTGGCAGTCAAAATTCCAAGATCAAAGTCATCGGCTACTTCGTAATTAGGAAGGACTACCCATTCATACTTAGGATTGCCGCTGGAATCTGTTGAAGTATAGTCTACTCTGATCGCGATCTTATACTTGGAAGAATCAGCAGATGCTCTCCAGTACTCAGGATAGTAAACAATAGACTTTCTGTTATCTACCAGCTCATCAGTTGTACCGTAGTGGTTGCCGTCCTTAGGTGCATAATCAGCACTCTGGAAAGGTAATGTGCCGGGAACAGTATTATCTAATGTATATTCAGATACGATCTCAACATAAAGAGGTTCGATCTTATAACTTGCGGGACAGATAAACTTCAATTCCTTTGTGGTAACGCCGCTTCCCAACATCTGCTGACGGCTCGTAGTACCGCGGTTAGGCAGTGCGTTATGCTGAGCTACACGCTCCATACATGCCGCATAGTTATTGGCACCGGACTTGCTGTAAACTGAAGTCTGATATGAATAACCCATTGTAGCGATAAATCCATTTATAAGCATTGTTGAAATAACAACGAGAATAAACGTAGCTAAAAGAGTCTCGACGAGGGTAAAACCCTTGCGATTAGTTTGTTTAACAACGCGTTTCATATTTGTGCACCTCAATAATTAATTAGCAAATGAATATCTGGCAAGAGAACCCTCACCACTGTGGATCTGTGAATTAAGTGAGATAGAAGAGGCTGCTACAGCATCTTTAGAATTGTTGGCAGTTCTGATCAAACCGGCAATGCCAGCACCGACGACACCTGCAAGTATTACAATAATTGCAACTACGATTAATATCTCTAAAAGTGAGAAACCACCCTTGGATACGTGTCTTTTATCTACTCTGCGCATAAACCCCTCCAAATATAGAGTTTAATCTAATTCTTCCTTATTTGTATTATACTGACTTCCGTGCAAATTTCAACCAGAAAGTTAATAATTTGTTAAAATTTTTCATAATTCATTAACAAATACAAAAAATAGCGGAGAACCGAGGTTCTCCGCCATTATTATTGCTTTTTAATCAGCAATCAGTTCTAGATTGGTTATTAGCCGAGAACTGCCTGGATCTCGCTGTTAACAACTTCTACAGAGCTGTTGTGAGCTACTACGGAAGAAGCTGCTGCCTTAGCCTTGTTGAGGTAAGCACCGATACCAAGAACGAGAACTGCTGCAAGGATAACGATGATAGCAATAACGAGTACCATTTCTACGAGTGTGAAACCCTTCTTTGACTTCTGAATCTTCTTCATTTTAGATTCCTCCTGTAAGTTTTTGAGTTTGTAGCCTGATTATACAAGCTATTTTGAACAATTGCAACACTTTTTTCAAAATTTTTCAATTTTTTGTCACAATTAGTTCTTTTTGGTGTCCTGAGTCTTTTCCGGAGCAGGTGTAGGAGCTGCGCCGAAGTTAAGCATCTTTCTCATATTTCTCTCGTTCTTCTCATACGTTGTGTTGAACAGGTAGTTAGCCCAGTATGTAGCGAACGGCTTATGAGCCTTATGATCGATGCTGACGTTCTCAACGCCATACCACAAGCTGTCCTTCTTATCACAAATGTAAGGGAATCCGATGAATCCGTTTGTCTTGATCTCAGTAGTATCGCGGCCATCCCACTTTGTGTAAGGATCTGTGCTGTTATCAACAGAAAGCCTGTTTCTGAGGCTTGTGCCGTAGAAGCTGATCTCGGCCTGAAGTTCCATATAAGCATTTACATTTGTAACTTCTACAGAATTAACCTTGATGCAGTTCTTATTTGCAGCGTTGATCTTCTTGACTGCAGAAATGAACTGGTCATAGCCTGTTCTTGCAGCGAACTCTTCCTTACCCATCTGATCCTTCATCTTCAGAGCCTGAACAGCAGGATTCTCTTCTGCGGTAACTGTGAAGTTAGGCTTAAGGTTATATCCGGGTACTGTATATCCGTCAGTAGAAACATATTTAACGTTGATCTTAAGGCAGACAAGTCCGTCAGGTGAGTTTGTTCCATCAGGATATGTAATACTAGGCATACCTGTATCCAATGCAGTGATGCTTGTAAGGTAAGGACAGCCTTCTTCCTCAAATGTCTGAAGGACATACTGCTCAATAGTTTCTGACTCGACCTTATCGATGAAGGATAACTCCAACTCCTTATTAGCTTCGATGAGAGCCTTGATCTCAGTCTCCATGCTGGCGTTGTTCTGTCTGATCTGATCGAGATGTGCTTTTCTCTGCTCGAGAGCTGCTAACTGCTTCTTATAATCTTCGTACTTATTATTAAGTGTTCTGATTCCGAAGAAATAACCAAGGACAACGATAATCAACAAAGTGATTACGTACATAAAGCCCTTTTCTCTTGCTGTAAGATTATTCATTGACTGTTTCCTCCTTTCCGATTAACCCTGAGCGGCAGGTGCTGCTTCTGTGGTTACAGGTGCATAGTACAACTTGACTTCTGCGTTCTTGCGAGCGACATCAGTAAACTTGCCATTTGCAACTATCTCGGCAAAGCTTGCATCGTCAACGATAACATCATCAACATAGATCTTTGTGAGCTTATACTCAACACCGGCATATGTGAAGTTACCAGTCTCGATATCATAAGAATCGCCTGCCCTGACACTTCTGTTCTCAACCATACCAAGGACCTTTGTGGAATCAGCAATGTCCTCATAACGGATGATATTGATGTGTGCATTGCTGACCAACATTCCGGAAATCTGGAACTTGTAGTATGTGTTCATAACATCAACTGTTGTAGTCTTTGTCTTAGGATCATACTTCTCACCTGAAGACTCGATTTCAGCACGCTCTGTCTGGATCGAAGGTCTGGCTGTGAATACATTTTTCTGATTCAACAGATAGATTATTTCGGCAGGGCTGTAATATACGAAGGTATATCCCTCAATATCGAGCTGTGAGCTTGTGATCAAATAACGTGAGATATAAGAATCGTCAGGAATGCAGCTTGCAATAACATCAGGAAGATCTGTAGGAGCAGCATCAATCTCATCTACTGTCTTACGCATCTGTGTAAGAGCGTAGTTGTAATTTGACATTTCGTTGAGCTGTTCTGTCAATCTTGCGAATTCAGCTTCAAGGGATGCATAAGCGTCGCTTGCAAGGAGATTCTCCATATCCCTGATCTGACCCTTAATAATAGTATTTCTAATAAAGAATGCGACAATAAATGCAAGTACTACAAATACAACCAGGACGCCGGCAGCAACACCGTATCCGAGCATTCTTGCAGCCTTTGCAGCATTAGCCGTAAACTCGGCAAAGAAGTTCATATCCTTCTTCGCCAATAATTTTTTACTTACTCCGCTAGACTTAGCCATAAAGTGTACCCCTCCTTAATCGTGACGAATCAAAGCGCCACAACAATTTACGAACTGACCGAGTACAAAATCCTTAGGACCATTAACAGTGCTAAGAGCCTTGAGAATCTCGACCTGCGTTCCAAGCTGACGCGCAAGTTCTTTGTCTATCTTCTTGTAGCCTGCACCTGAACCATAGAGGAAGCAAGTGCTGATAGCATCAATGTGATACTTAGCGATTGAGAACTGAGCGGTACGGGATACTGCATCAACAAGGCTCTTGAAGTATGCGTTAACAGCACTCTGAAGAGCCGGTGTCTCTGCAACTGTCTCGTTCCAGACATCGATATCTTCGATCGGTACGCTGGACTCAGCTTCCGATGTAGTGATGTTAAGTCTTCTAGCCAAAGATGACTGCTGGCTGCCGCTCTGGAGCTTCTTTACGGAATCAGCAACCTGTCTGATGTTGGCGTGACCGAACTGAAGTCTTCTTGAGAGTACCGGGAAACCCTTATCAAGAACAGTAACTGTTGTTGTCTTGCTGGAGAGCTCGATCAAAAGGATCGTAGCCTGCTTGATATTAACGTTACCGTTGATGATTCCCTGCTCGAAAAGCTTTCTTACAGCGTTGGGGTTAACGTCAAGGGATACAGGTGTGAGATCCATGTTCTTAAGGAATTCACGGTAATCCTTGATTACGTCTGTAGGAATAGCTGTTGCTCTTACCTGGATCTTATCAGCGTTTGTCTCAGCATCCTTTGTTGTTCCGTATACGAGATAATCGATAGACATATCTCTGTTGGAACCCTGGCCTAAGATCTCGTACTTAACCATGTCCTTGAGCTGTTCTTCCTTAACTACAGGAAGTTCAAGGTCTCTGCTGTGTACGAAAGCGCCTTCTGTTGTAAGAATGCAGCTCTTCATTCTGATGTCGAGTCTTGCAAGAGCGTGCTTAAGTGCCATTACGATTCCGAAAGAATCTGCAACTGCACCATCGTTGATGGCGTCGCCTTCGAGAGGTACAACGCCCATTTTATCAATTGTAATAGTGCCTGACTTGGGATTATAGCTTCCCACAGCGACTTTGAGATCTGAGCTGGAGCAATCGATTACCAGTTCGTTTGATCCTCTTCCTAATGAAAAATCCATTTATTTTCTCCTTTCAAAACCTTGCGGGAATTAGATAATCCACTGAGCCATTGTGAAGATAGGCATTGCGATACCGCCTACAACGACACCGACGATGATAGCCATGATGATGATCATGATAGGCTCCAAAGCGGAAACCATCTTTGCTGTAGCAGCGTCAGCCTCATCTTCAAAGTAGTCAGCAGCTTTCTGCAAAATCGTATCCAGAGTACCTGACTCCTCACCGATGGAAACCATTGCGTAGATCATCGGAGGGAACTCAGTGATATCTCTGATGGATCTTGAAAGAGATGTACCCTTTCTGATCTCGATACGAGCCTGAGCAAGCTTCTTCTGAAGTATAACGTTGTCGAGTGATTTCTCTGTAATCTCAACTGCCTGGAGTACAGAAATACCCGACTTAAGAAGCGTGGATACTGTTCTGGTGAATCTGGCTGAAGCATTCATTCTCGTTGCTTTACCGACGACAGGCATCTTGAGCATGATCTTCGACCAGGTCTCAGAACCCTTCTCGGAGTTCTTCCAGAGTATGAAGCCGTAAACTATAAGGCCCACACCAGCGAGATAAATGTACCAGAAATGGGTAAGTGAACTGGAAATAGCAAGCAATGCCTTTGTCAATTTCGGCAATTCACCGCCGAGGTCCTTGATCGTATCACCGATCTTAGGGACAAGGAATGTAAGCAAACCGATACTTACGGCTGCTGTAAGACCTGCAAGGATCTTAGGATATACCATCGCAGAAGAGATCTTGTTCTTGAGCTTAGCTTCCTTAGCGAAGTGCTCAGCAAGTCTTTCCATAACCTCGTCGAGACGTCCGGATTCTTCTCCTGCTGCGATCATACTGATCATGATGTTCGGAATAACGCCCCTCTGTTCCTTAAAAGCTTCAGAAAGGGAACGACCACTCTGAACAGATTCATAGATTTCACCGACACACTTCTTAGCCTTCTTGGATTCAAGCTGCTGATAAAGCATATCGAGTGATCTTACAACGGTAATACCTGCAGACAAAAGTGAAGCAAGCTGTCTGGAGATGATAACAAGATCCTGGGTCTTAAGCTTGGGGCTTCCGACCTCCATGTTCATAATGCCCTTACCCTTGTCTAAGGATAAGCTGGCAATGTATTTGCCATCGGATTTGAGCTTTCTTGATGCTTCTCCAATAGAAGTAGCTTCGACTATGCCTTCAGACATTTTACCGTTTGCATCGATAACTTGATATCTGAAATTAGCCATCTAATATAACCCTCCTCTTATCAGAATTCTTTATTTGCACCTGTATCAGGCGAACTCGAGATCGCCGAACAGCGGGCTGTTCGTCTGACCTGCGTTATTGATGAAACGCTTAAGATCTTCAGGGATTCTGCATCTCTGGAGTGCAGTATCTCTTGTGATCATATTACGCTTAACAAGCTCTGCAAGATAGAAATCGAGAGGGCACATACCCTGCTGAAGGCTCGTAGCGATCGTGGAGTCGATCTGGTATGTCTTACCTTCACGGATATTATTCTTAATAGCATCGTTTGAGATCATGATCTCGAAAGCAGCGCAACGGCCTCCGCCGATTCTCTGTACGAGTGTCTGACAGATAACGGCTACAAGACAGGTAGCGAGCTGAACTCTGATCTGATCCTGCTGATGCGGCGGGTAAACGTCGATGATACGGTTAACTGTATCAGCAGCTGAAGACGTATGGAGTGTTGAAAGAACGAGGTGTCCTGTCTCGGCTGCGGTGATAGCAGTGGAAATTGTATCGAGGTCACGCATTTCTCCGACGAGGATGATATCCGGGTCCTCACGGAGAGCAGCTCTAAGAGCGTTAGCGAATGAAAGTGTATCCTCGTGAATCTCTCTCTGGTTGATCATAGCTTCTCCGTGCATATGGAGATACTCGATAGGTTCCTCAAGAGTTAAGATGTGGCACTTCTTGCTCATGTTAACATGACCGATCATTGCAGCAAGTGTAGTAGACTTACCGGAACCCGTAGGACCTGTAACGAGGATAAGTCCTCTAGGTCTCATAACCAATTCCTTGAAGATATTGGGAAGACCCAGCTGCTCACATGTAGGGATCTCATTTGTAATCGTTCTTGCAGCAAGTGCATATGTACCACGCTGCTTGAATACGTTACATCTGAAACGGCTGAAGTTCTCAACAATGTAAGAGAAGTCGATCTCACCTCTCTCATTCAGATACTGCTGTCTTGATTTGTCGATCATTGACTTACAAAGATACTCAGTATCTGCAGCTGTAAGCGGCTGATTGCCTAACGGCATCAACATACCGTCAACACGAATCATAGGCGGCAGTCCGACCGTAATATGGGTATCGGATGCTCCCATCTTTACCGATTCAGCCAAAATCGATTCGATCGATAAACTAAATCCTTCCACGTTAAAAAACCTCCTTATCAGTCAATCGTGTAAGCTACTCTGTTGAGCTCGCTGACCGTCGTAATGCCTTCAAGTACGAGGTCTCTTGCGGAATCCTGAAGCATCTGTGTACCTTCAGAAACGGCGAGCGCGCGCATCTCGTCTTCACTTGCTCTCTTCTCAAGCAAAGCCTTCATCTTCATGGTAACGATTACGATCTCATGGATAGCAATACGTCCCTTGTATCCCTTTTCATTACATTCTGTACAACCCTTGCCACGGTAGAGCTTCTGGCCCGGATCGAGTCTTAAGTACTCTCTGTCGTAAGCTTCAGGTTCATAAGATTCTCTGCAGTTTGTGCAAATACGGCGAACAAGACGCTGGGATACAACACCAACCAATGCTGACGATACCATGTAAGGTTCGAGTCCCATGTCGATAAGACGGTTGATGGAAGATACCGCATCGTTCGTGTGGATAGTACTGAATACAAGGTGTCCGGTGATAGCAGCTCTCATTGCGATCTCAGCAGTCTCACCGTCACGGATCTCACCGACGAGGATGATATCAGGGTCCTGACGGAGGATGGATCTGAGGCCGCTTGCGAATGTCATTCCGGCCTTAGCGTTAACCTGTACCTGATTCAATCCAGGGATCCTGATTTCTACAGGGTCCTCAACTGTGATGATATTAACTTCATCAGTATTCTTCTCTGAAAGGAGTGTATAAAGGGTCGTTGTCTTACCTGAACCTGTAGGGCCTGAGATAAGGACGATACCCTGAGGGATCTTGATCATCTTGTCGATCATCTCATTGTTACGGTCGCTGATACCAAGATACTTTCTGTTCAAGTTAGCGTCATTCTTGGCAAGGATACGGATAACGGTCTTCTCACCTGTAACGCAGGGAAGAATTGATACACGCATGTCCACGTCCTCACCATTGATAACTGTCGTAATACGGCCGTCCTGAGGAATACGCTTCTCGGCGATGTTCATGCCGCCAAGGATCTTGATTCTTGTTGTGATGGCGTCTTTTGCGGAAATAGGGTTGCTCATTACTTCCTGCATGACACCGTCGATTCTGATACGGACTCTTACTCGGTCTTCGAGAGGTTCGATATGGATATCGGATGAGCCTGAACGGATAGCATATTCGATCATTGAGTTAACGAGCTTAACAACCGGGGCACTGTTAACTGCTTCGGAAAGTTCGTTATCATCATCAAGGCTCTCATTTGCAAGGCTCGTACCGAGCTCTTCAGCAGCCTTGTTGGCGTTCTCTCTTCCGTAATGGACTTTAATCGCATCAATAATTGAAGTGTGTGTAGCGAGCATCAGGGATATCTGGTATCCGGTCTGGAACTGAAGCTCGTCTTCAATCGTAATATTCATCGGGTCATCGATAGCAACTACAAGTGTGTCACCATCAAATCCGATCGGGAATACAACGTTCTCTTCGCAGAATTTCTGTGTTAAAAGAGCTGTTGCCTTGGGGTCTACATCAATACCTGACAGATCAATGATCGGATAATTATACTGGCTGGAAACCGCCCTCAAGATGTCGAATTCCGACATCAAACCGCTCTCAACGATAACTTCACCAAGACGTTTGCCGGTTTCCTTCTGAATACTAAGTACTTCTGCAAGTTCGGTAGCATTTAAGAATCCGCTCTCGACCAGAATATCACCTAATCTCTTCATCGAACCCTCCCGATAATTCTAAAAGAATATACACTCAAGTAATGCACACAAAACAAACAGGCGCACTTCGCCCAAGCATAGATGTTAGAACTATACAACAGAATTGAGTAAATAACAAGTTTAAAAGACAATCTGCACAAAAAATATATTTGACAATCTTATGTCGGGGGAATGACAGCCCCTAACTTTTTATTTGCCGTTTGGTATCTCTATAAAAAGATTGTATAATATTTGATTATATTAATAAGATTACATTTGGAGGAATGTTAATGTCAGGTCATTCTAAGTGGAGCAACATCAGAAGAAAAAAAGAGGCATCAGATGCAGCCAAGGGTGCTGTATTTACAAAAATTGCCAAAGAGATAGCTGTAGCAGTTAAGGCCGGTGGTCCTGACCCGGACGGCAATTCAAGACTTAAGGTAGTAGTTGCAAAGGCAAAAGCTGCCAACATGCCTAATGACAATATCAACCGCGCCATCAAGAAGGCTGCTGAAGCCGGTGAAGGCGATGATTATGAAGAGATCACATACGAAGGTTATGGTCCTGCAGGCGTTGCCATCATGGTCAAGACTCTTACCAACAACCGCAACCGTACAGCAGCTGATCTCAGACACATATTTGATAAGAACGGCGGCAACTTAGGTGTTGACGGTTCCGTCTCCTTCCTCTTCAACGAGAAGGGAACGATCCTTATCTCCAAGGAAGAATACGAGGACGAGGATCAGGTCATGGGTGATGCATTGGACTGCGGTGCTGCTGACTTTGATTCTGATGACGAATACTACATCATCTCAACTTCCCCTGCAGATTATTATGCAGTCCGTGAAGCTCTCGAAGCTAAGAACTATTCGATCGCTGACTCGACTCTCGGCCCTGTCGCTATGACTACAGCTGAAGTTACAGATCCCGATGCAGTTGCCCAGCTCGAGAAGATGCTTGATATGATGGATGAGAACGAGGATATCCAGGAAGTCTTCCATAACTGGAACGGTTAAGGACATTAGAATTGGACAACCATGACGAATTAAAACAAGAGCAGATTCAGGCGCAGAGCGCTCCCGCAGCGCGAAAGACTTTGTTGTCTGAATTTCGTGGGACTCTTAAGAGATTCGACAGGTCTAATCCGGCAAATCAGAATACCAGTTACGACACTGCTCAAAGCTTCGAACGTAATGCGGAGCTTATACTTTCGAGCGAACAACTGACACGCGAAGTGTTATCGAACATCGCGGTCATTGCTTTCGTCGGTGCTTCGGGAACCGGTAAAAGTACCAGAGCGATCAAAGTAGCCAGAGATAATAACATCTACTACATCATTGATGACGGTCTTCTTATCAACGGAAGCCGCATCGTTGCCGGTACTTCCGCCAAGAAGGCCCCGACCAAGATGGAATCCGTAAGGCAGGCCATATTTGTTGATCCCACGAGATCCGCGATGATGCGCCGCGCCCTGATCGAATCAATGCCCAGAGCTCTTATGATCCTGGGCACATCAGATTCCATGCTCAGCAAAATTTGTGATAACCTCTGGCTTAACCAGCCGTCAATGCTTATCAGGATCGAAGATGTTTCCACCGAGGAAGAAAGACGTCTTGCCCGTACCACCAGAGTTACCGAAGGTATGCATACGATCCCTGTACCAAGTATGGAGATCAAACACGAGTTCTCAGGTTATTTCTCTGATCCGTTCAGTAAACTCAGACAGAGATTTGACCGTGAGCGCGGCGTTACACCTTTGGCTCCTGACTCTGACAGGACCGTAGTACGACCCACCTTCTCTTCCCTGGGTTCATATTCCATATCTGATGAAGCAATCCTCGATCTGATCAAGATCGTATTAAGGGATGTACCCGGCTTTGCGGAAGTTACTTCGTTTAAGACCGAGAAGCAGACTTTCGGCGTTATGATCAGCCTTGATCTTGCGCTTTACTATGGCTACGATGCCCAGAAAGTCCTCGAGACAGCCCAGCAGAAAGTCGGAAACGCTGTCGAGGAATTCACTTCTATAACTATGAATGGTGTAAATGTCAGGGCAAACCGTCTCATGCATTTACCTAAACCATTGTCACCGGAGGATAATTAATGGAAAAGATCTACATGATTCCTGTTAACGATGCTTATAACGAGCACGGCGGTTGCCCGATCTGCAGGCTTCGCGATAAAGCTGAGAATAACTATCTCGAGTATTATCTCGGACCATCCCTGATGGAGCCTGATACACGTAAGATAACCAACAAGACCGGTTTCTGTCCTGTTCACATGGGAAAACTCAATAAAGCGGTTACCAACAGACTCGGTCTTGGTCTTGTTATGCATACTCATCTTAAGGATTTCAACGAGGATATAAATCCCAAGCTTCAGGCTGCCATTCCGGCCAAAGCCGGTCTTTTAAAAGGCAGGAATCCTGAATACAAGCAGAAGCTTAACAATATGGCTGACCTCATCGAGAAAAGGATCAGGCTCTGCCCTATCTGTGACAATCTTAACGATGCAATGGAACACTATGTTGAAGTCATCTGCTGGATGTTTTCGCATGATAAGGATTTCAAAGAAAAGTTTATAAACGCTGAATTCCATTGTCTTCCGCATACAGCCATGCTGTTAAGGCAGGCTGCAAAACTTCCGCAGAACGATGCGGCTGATTTTGTTGAGGCTCTTTATACCAACAACACGGCCACATTCGATGCATTGATCTCAGATGTCGAGTATTTCACTCTTAAATTTGATTACAGGAATACAGACAAGCCCTGGGGAACCAGCAAAAACTCCATCCAGCGCTCTATGCGTTTCCTGTCTTCCGACGGGAGGGATTTTGATGAGCAGCAATCAAAGAAGCAGTCTTGATTATCAGGGTGCGCAGCTGGAACAGCTGTCCGATGTTTCCCTTCTTGAGGTAATGCAGGAAAAGACCGATGAGGAGACATCCACTAAGTATGTGCTTATTAAGCATGATTACTATTCCTCTGACTCTGATCACGGCCGCGAACTCCTTTCCGGGTTCCTGTCCAGCCTCAGCGAATCATCATTCAGTTCCGTTATCGTATATCTGACCGATAAGGGTACAAAACTCCTTGATGAATCGAACCCTCTTCACGGCAGCATGTTGCGCCTGATCGAAAAGTCTGAGATGATCATTGCTTCATCTGAGAGCATCTCATACTATGAGGTTTCAGTCTGCAGCAATTCCAAGATCGTTGAACAGTCTTCAAGATCTATCGCTGAAGATATTACTTATCTTCCCAATCTTTTGATCCTGGAATAATACCGCATATCAATTACTTGGTTTTGAATCATTTTTGCAAATTAATAGGGGTTGTCTCCTTCCGGAGCCAACCCCTTTAACTTTTGATCTAAACCGCAGTCAGGTTATAACTTATTAGTAGTAGTAAGTAATGTCTGCTACAGAATACTTGGACTTAGCGATTCTCTTCTTAGGCATTGTGTCCTCAGATGTAGGCTGCGGACAGTAAGGCATTGCGAAGTCACCTACAGGGTTATCATAACCGGCGATCTGGAATGTTCCCTCCTGCTTGTATGTGTGGAATTCCTCGCACTCGATTCTGCCGTAGATCTGCTGATTCTCGTTAGAACCATCGATAGGTCCGAAGCAGGAACCGCCATAAAGACCGATATAGGCTTCGATCGTTACACTCTTACCGAGGCAGATAACGTTATTTCCTACACCATAGATGAACATTGCGGGCTTAACCTTGTTGTCATAGTATACGGAGTAAGTAGAACCTACCTGAGCTCCGTTGTAATCCTTGAAAGCTGAATTCTTGATAGTTGTAACCTCATCATTATATGTCTTTGTATGAACATAATTGATCATATTGGCAGATGAGTCGCATCCGGGTCTTGTAGATACAGAAAGGAATCCTGCTGAGCAGAGGGCTGAACCACCGCCAAGACCATCGTTGTTGTGTGACAACTGGATCTTCGCACCGCTCTCAAGAATGAAGAGAACAGGCTTGTTGGAATCTGCGTTATATACTGCAAATACAAGTCCTCTGAGGAGGAAGTTGTGATTAGCTGCAAAGTAGAAACGGTATTCGTCTCCTCTTGATCCGTCGATAGTAAGAACGATCGGATTTGCTCTGTAAGCTTCACCGCCACCGGTAACACTTGAACCGTTTCCTGTTACATAGTAATAACCAGGTGCAAGATACTGGGATGAAGTAACAGAACTGAGGTTCAGAGTCTTCTCCGGATTGCCGCTGCCATCCTTCTTGTAGGAAGGATAAGACGTTGTTACAGGGTTAACGATATATTTTGTGCCTGCAGGAATCGTCGAATTGGCTGCAAAAGTCTTGGAGCCGTCAGAACTGTAAGTCTGATAAGAAAGTGTAATATCAGTAGGTGCAGTTTCAACCTTACCATCGGGACAAAGCTTCTTAAATACTGTTGAAGCAGACGGGAAAGGATTGGAAGAACCATAGTTCCAGGAAAGATATCTCTTAACGTTCTTCTTGTTATCAGCGCTTAACGCGGATGTCTGAGCATAGTTGGTGACTGTATAAGAGAAGGAACCTGATGCCTTACCATTTGCGATGTCAGGGCTGGCACCCAAGCTGTTACCATTACCGTCAACGAAGTAGACCTTATGAGAATTGTTCTTTGTAAGAGCGTCATAGATCTTCTTATTAGTATCATTATTGTCGTTCTGAACTTTTCTTCCTGAGAAGATGAAGTTGTTCTTCTGACCTGCGAGATTATCCCAGAGACCTGCCTGGCTGGAATCCTTAAGTGCTAATCCTGCGCTCTTGTCTGTACCCATGAGGTAAATATCACCATAAACCAAAGCACTTGAACGGCAGTTCATCTGTGCGCCCTGGAGGAAGATCATCTTTCCGTAGAATCTCTCACCACCGCCAAGCTGAACGTTGCTTGATGTCTGACCGAAAACTACGTCTGAGAAGTAAAGAGTGGAAGATGTCTGGCCCTTGTAGTTGCCTCTTAAAACGATTGTGTTGTCTGTAGGAGCAGAGATCTTCGATGCATCCCACATACCGACGCCCTTTGTAAATCTCAATTCGCCGACACCAACGCCGCCTGCAACTTCTACCTGGTTCTTAAACTGTGAACCGTAAGCGGGCTCATCTTCTTCTGCCTTAAGAACTACCTGAACGTTCTCGGTGTTGGGACCGATAACTGTTGTGAAATCACAGTAAACGTAATCAGGTGTTGATGCACTTGTATAAATATCAAGCCATGTGCAGTTGTCGTTAGCTTCAGACATACCAGGAACACCGGGAACAACCATCTTAACCTTTGTAGCGCCCGTACCATGAGTCTTGTTCATGATTTTCTCGAGCTGGGCATCAGTGATTTCCTGTGTCTTAAGTGCTTCCAGGAAAACTTCGGAAGCTGATGTTACAGTAAGTCTTGCCTGGCTGGCCATCGTCTGTGAATACAAACGGCGTCTTGTAGCCTGGGTAAGCATCATAGCGGATGCAATAAAGATCATTGCAAGTGCCAGGATGAGAACAACGATTACAAGGATAGCTCCCTGCTTGTTCTTCTTAGCTTTATTCAATCTTTTAATCATAAGAAGCACCTTCCTTCTTTATGGTCTGAAGTTACATATTTCACTGCATTTGGCGGGAATACCCCGCACAATTCGCCTTATTATCTGAGCCTATTTTAAGGCATATGAATACAAATTTCAACAGAAAATTCGAATTTTGCTAACTTTTTTTACATAGTTTGTTAACATTTTGTTTACAAACTATGTTTCAGTCTCTTCTTCCTCTGTTTTCTCGGCCGGTTTGCCCTTTTCGCCGTATTTATCAAACTCTTCTTTTTTAGAAGCTACTAACCAATAATCATTCTGGGTGGCAAAGCGCATAACCGATGCAGCGTAGTGATTCCCTGCCCTGTTCTTCTTGACTCTGGTCCTTGAGAACAGCTCGCCGTGTTCCCTGCATTCGAGCAGAGCATACTGGGATTTGCGGATCCTGAAGCACGGGATCTTAACAGAAAGCCTGCTGCCGCAGAGCGGACAGTTGGTCATGAAATTCTTAGACGTTGCAAAAGCGCTTACGGCGTCGAGGCACTCAGGTCCGACAAAGCTGAAATCCGAAGGAATATCCGGATCGATAGATGAACTGGAGATCGCAGATATTACTTCCGAAGGCTTGTTGTGCTTAAAGATCTCTTCAAAGACCGCTCCCGTATAGTGGGCATCGGCAGTCGCGCTGTGGAAGATCTCATTCTTATCGATATTATAGAAATCCACGGCTGCCTCAACGCTTCTCTGGGTTCCCTGTAGGCCTGCGAAAAGCGAGAAGATAGGCTGCAGATCCAGGAAGAAGAGATTTAACTTCGAGTCCATCTCAAAGAACTCAAGGTTCATCTTCAGCATCGACGGATCAGAGCTTCCCCACCCTACAAGGATAGCGTCACCGCAAAAGCTCCTGAATCTCTTATAAGCCTCCTGAAAGGGTTCTCCCTTCAGAAGGTCCGCATTCTTTTTATGAGTTACTTTTTTAACATGATAATGGAGCTTGGTGTATTTAACGGGCGCGATATCCACAGAGAAAGAATCCCTGTATAACAGTTCCCCGTTGTCGTATACGTACTTGAAAGCACCAATCTCAATGATCTCGCCGGTGAGTCTGCTGACATCAAAAGGGTATTCTTTACCCGGCATCGGCTGATTCCATTCCATATCGAACACCACAAACTCGGTGCCGTCTATGATCTTCTTGCTAAGCATTATTATTGTTCCCTTCGGTACATCTTCTCTTCTTTTCATTATACCTTTGGGATATGGGAATTGCGACAAGGCTTGCGGCTGCAAGAACGCTAAGTGCGATTCCGGGCACGATTCCGTCAGCTTTCTGCTCGACAGTGACTTCCATTTCGCCGCCGTTGCCGTTAAATGCCGCACAAAGTTTTCCGGCATATTCGAATGTTTTGCAGTAGCTGCCGTTGACCTTTATCTTTGTATCGTCGTAAGAATAAGGCAGGATCACAGTGCAGTCGCCTGTCTTGCCCTTTGTATCGATCTTAAATCTTGAAGATCCTGCATCGCCGGAATAAGAGAGCAGCTTGCTGTATGCTTCCGTGTTGAGCTTAAACAGCGCGATATGGCAGATCTCTTCACCATCAGATTCGATCTCGAAGTTAAGTTTGACCTCTCCTGATTCCGGATCGAGTTCTGTAAGGAACGGTCCTGTAAATACCCTTGTTCCTTCGTCTTTGTCTGTCTCGATCTCGACCGCAGCGCCGCACATAGCCGTACAGTACAAGAATATGCGCTCATCCGGACTGATCCTGAACGGACTGAACGGCAGATAATTGGTGCCTTCATCAAGGCCGAACCTGTCAGGATCCTTCTGGTTAATATCAGCATCTGCTGAAGGCGTTATATAGATCTCTTCATAGAGATTAGTTCCTGAGATCTTCTCTGACAGGAAATTAACATCGTCGATCGGGTAACTGCCGCGTTCATAAAGGTCAATATCCTCAGGAACGATAAGGAACTTGCTGCCGTTAAGGGCTGCGAGCTCAAAATCATCGTCATATATAAGGACCTGGGCCTCTTCATCACCGAATTCAGGCTGGAAATATTCTTCAGTGGACATTTTCGTGATCGTGTTATTAAACATAATGAACACTGCATTGATACCGACGAAAATGAACCCCAGAACAAGCACAGCGGCCTTGGCTTTGCCGGAGAGCCTGTCTTTTGCGATGCCATAGACCAGGATAGATTCCAGAATAACCGCAATAAATGTAGAGATAAGAATAACACTCGAAAGGGACGTCGTTGAAGAAGCGTTGTTGGAAAGGATCAGGAAAGCCAGAGGTATAAGACAGACTGCAATAAATCCGCCTCTTCCAAGGCTTGTAATGTTCTTGAGACCGATTCCCGCAATGAAGAAAAGCAGGACCTCAAGACAGATAAGTCTTGAAGATGTAAGTATCGGCGAGGTCCCGAAAATGCTGACAGTCTCGTTCATAAATGTTGAGCAGCTGACGATGTGGAAAACAGACACCATGACAGCAGTGGTCACCTTAAGCCTCAGCGGGATCTCTTCATTGATAATGAATGCCACCAGAGCAGCTATTGTAAGGATACCGATATAAAAAGAGGAGACATTGCCCGTTGAAATGTTTCCGGAACGGAGCATGAACATTGACCTGATAAGATCCATTACCGTGAATGAGACCTTGGCATTCTTAACACTCTCGGCAATATTGACATCAACCTTCATGAACATAAGGCCGGGCAAAGCAAAAGCAGCAGTCGTGACAACACCTGCCACAAAACCTCCGAGGACCTTGAGCCAGGATGTAAATGCCATCTTCATGCTCTCATAAAGACCGACAGCCATTAAGAAACTGATAAAAACAGCAGCCGGTATTCCGGTAAGAAGGCCGTAACCTCCGGAAGCGCCGACAGCAAATGAAGATAACCAGACAAAGGAGAAAGACTTCCACGACCTGGTCTTATAATAAGAATCTATTGAAGATAAGAGCACCGGCATGAAGAGCGCCATGTTCATTACCGCGGAAAACTGCGCATTGAAAATGACATGCGAAGAGAATGCGAACATGACTGCCATAAGAGCTGCGGCAAGCTTGGTGATCTTAATGTGCTTGGCGAGGAAGTAATACATTGCCGAGCAGCAAAGACCGAACCTTACATAGTATCCGGCCATGAGTATTGTCTTTGCAGCCTTGGGGATCAGCAAAGCCAGATAGAAGAAAAGATCCATATGGATGAATGTGAGGATTCTCCAGAGATTTCTGCCCGCACTTCCTGTTCTGATAAGGTTGATATCATCCAAGGCATTATCAATTCCGCCAAGGATATTCTCATTGAGCTTGTCTGAACGCATCGAAAGGCCGGTCGGGAGGATCTTGCCGGGCTCAATATAACGGCCGGCATTAAGGGCTAAGAATGCTATCAGGACTGCTGCCAGAAAGCAGAACAGTTCTCCCCTGTAGTCTTTAAGTTTTCCTTTGGTGTTAATCATTATCCGCCTCCGGTTCGCTTCCGTTATCAGCTTCTGCATTCTCTTTTACTGTATCGTCACCATCTTCGGAAGGAAGACCTGTCAGTGCTTCTTCAAAGCCTTCTTCAGGAACTCCGATAGTCTCAGCCACATCAGAAACAGGAACTTCTTCGATAACTTCAGCCTGAGCTTCTTCTATCTGAGTTCCTTCCGGCTGAACGCCTTCAGATGTGTTGGCTTCAGCAAGCGCTTTTGCAGATTTCTTTTTGCTGACAACAGAAGAAACAGTGATATATGCAGCAATGATTACGATCGAGACAACGCTTATGATGCATCCGGGCTTAAAGCCTGCCGGAGTGTACTTAAGCCTGATATCGTGGCTTCCCTTCTGGAGCTTTACGCCCATGAAAGCGTCCTGGACAGGTGTGATCTCACCCTTTTCGCCGTCGATCTCTACTGACCAGCCCTCTGCATAAGGGATCGAAAGGAACAGCAGTCCGTCTTCCTTAACATCGACGTGACCTGTAAGGGATGTTGCGTCATATTCAGACACCACGAGCTGCTCGTCAGAGAACTTTTCAAGCATCTGCTCATAACCTGTCCTGTCGAGCTGATATCCGTAAACAACAAGCGCAGAACCGGGATTCTCGGAATACTTTACGTTGACATTAATGGGTGTTCCGTCAAAGACGCCCGCAGTGATGATCTGGTAGCTTCTGATCTCGAATCTTCTGGTCTTATCGCCGCATTTGATGTTGACTGTTCCGCCCTTCTTGGAATTGGCGTAGATGTAAACATCAGAGCCGATATCAGCATTATCTATAGTTACGTTGAATGAGTATTCATCACTCTGCACGCTGCTCGAAGAGGTAAGATTCAGGACCTTGCCCTGTGTGCTTGAAGATGCGAATCCGGGTGTTCCTTCAACATTCAGGACGACCGGCTTATAAACGTCTCCTGCGCCCATGCTCTTTACCCATTCGTTTGTCTTTGAGAAGACATCGAGATCATTATCGTAATCAGGCGCATAGTCGATTACAGCCGTGCCGGTCATAAAGCCGACATTGAGCGCATCTTTATTGGCCCATGAAGTGATGGTTCCGTCTTCATATTCTTTCTCGAAAAGATCAGGAACCGCCTGCGTCTTGTCGATCTCAATGAGATTTCTTACATTGAAAAGAGTCGCCGTAACGCGTGTAAGACCGGCATTTCGAAGTCCGTTGATATTGTTGTTATGGAAGCCGTAGTTCCTCGTATACTTGACGAAGCTCTCTCTTGCCGTTGAAGAGAATATCGAAAGGCCCTTAACGTTATAAAGGGACTGGAGATCGCAGATATTATTCGGGAAGAGCTCTGATCGCTCGAAGTTCATGTGGCCCTCAGAACCTTCGATTTTCTCTGCATAAGCATGAACTTCAGAATAGTTTCTTCCGTAAGGCTTATAGCTCGTAAAACCCTCATGCATGCAGACAACGCCAATGGTTATAAGCGATGCTGCAAACATCTCGACCATCATCGTGACAGTAAGAAGCGTCTCGCAGAAGAAACCGGACTTCTTGGTATGGATATTGCTTACAGTATGAAGCGCCGCGCCCTGGATGATAAGGAATAAAAGGGTCGTGCCGATCTGAAGATACCCCTCGTTGCCTGTGCCGAACTTCTCGTAAAGGACAAGGAAAGCAGCCATGCTGAGCACTGATCCGGTGACGTACTTAACACCGAGACTCCTTATCCGCCTTATAGTAAGGAATGCTACAAAAACAAGAAGGAAACTCATTATAAATGACTCTCTGTACGGGATCTGGTTCGGGAAGTGCATTCCGTGCCAGATGAAGTTGAGAGTGCGGTTTGTAAAGCTCAGATACATGATCATAATGAGAAGTCCGAACACGATCTTGTGCTTGAGCTTGATCCCTGTTCTCTTGGGGAGCAGGAAGAACAAAGGCAGCAGGAGGGCGATAACGATGCCGCTGTATACATTAGCCATGCCGTCTCTGATATTAGGGTTAGCCGATACCATGAGTCTTCCCAGGAAATCGAAAAGATCGTTCTGCAGCGCGTAATCCACCTTAAGTTTGTCGCCCGTTGCAGAGCAGTTCTTAAGGATCAGATATGTGGGAACTGTAAGTGCAGCCGATACTCCCGCTGCAAGAATGCTCGAGACTGCAAAACGGAATGCTGCCCCGATAAAAGTCTTAAAGCAGAGCCTTCCGGGATCGCCCTTGGGCTTCTCGCGTGAGAACAGGCAGATATAGTAGGAAGGCGCAAAGAGCACCATGAAAAGGCAAAGGAAATAGCCTGCATAGTAATTGCTCATGATGGAGACCGCAAGAGCGATTATGTAAAGAGCGCATCTGCGTTCAACAAGGAGCCGGCGGAGTCCTAAGGCGATCAGGGGGAGCAATACTACCGCATCACACCACATGATGTTCCAGAAAAATGAGATGAACCAGCCGCAGAGAGCGTATGAAGAGCTGAATATTACGGTAACATTGTCAATCCTTCTGTTATCGTTGGAAGACAGGAAAAGGAGCATGAATACCGAAGCAAGACCGGCGCGCAGGCATGTGACGAATTCGATGAAGATCGGCATGGTCTTGGCTGTAAAGAACAATGAGAATATATTAAGCGGGCTTGCAGCATAGTTGGCATAAGCCGCGAAATATTCCTGTCCCAAACCGTCATTCCAGCTGTAAAAGAGCGAATCACCGGAGATGACCTTGTCCCTGAAAGCAACAAGGAAAGGACAATACTGGTGATAGAGGTCAACTGTAAGGATCGTTCTGTCGCCGAACGGGAAACATCCTGTAACGGCAAATGCAGCAAGCACTGTAAGCGTCGGAAACAGGAATGCTAAAAGGAACTGAGGCCAGTTAGCTTTCAGAAGGCTGAAAGTGCCTCGTTTTTCTTTCAATATTGAACTAGGTTTTCCCCACATATATACCCTTTATTTATTATTTTTAGATTACAAACGTGTTAATAATAGCACAAATTGACCGTGTTGTTTCTTCTTTTATGTTAAAGTGACACTAACCTGTATCTTATTTGAAGGGGAGAATATGAAGGGTAAACGCAACAAGAACAATGACAATAAAGCCCGTAAGCCTGAGCTTAACGGGGAGCTTATAAATTCTGAAGTCCTTGAGTCCGGTGAAGGCACGCCTACCGATGACTTTATGGAAGGACCTGCTGAGGCACCCAAGAAGAGTGTCACGTTAAGTGACCTTGCAGAGATCGATCCTGAGCTGCTTACCGGCAAGTCACAGGAACTGTCCGCAGCACCGGTTATTCCCGCTTTGCCTGAGACCAAAGGCGGCAAAGCTGAAGACTTTACATCCGAAGAGATCCCGACAGAGATCAATCTTGATAGGAACGAGTCCGCTCTTGACGATCAGGCCACAAGGCGCAACACCGGATTAGCCTTTGTTATACTCGGCGTTATCGTGGTAGCGGCGATCGCAGTCATGACATTCTTCCTTGATTCGGGCATGGACAAGTCCTTCATAAGCCCTCTGACGATCAAGGACAGGGATGTTTCCAGCGCTGAATTCAGCTTTATGTATCATTACGAGCTCCTGAGCGAAGGTGTCGATCTTTTCGCTGCCGACGCAGAAGAGAAGCTCTCCTCCCCTTACCTCGATGACGAGAATTTCGCAAATTACAGAGAATACTTCAGATTCGTAACGGCTCAGGATCTCCAGAAGATGGATATCCTCTACGACGATGCCACATCACAGGGCTTTACTATCGAGCAGCCCCACTACGACCGTGCCAACGCCTACATCAACTGGCTCAAGGGCAAGGCTGACGAACTCGGTGTACCTCTCGACACATACATCAAGGGCGTTTTCGGAAGCCAGGTAGACGAGCAGTGCATCATCAACACGCTTGCCAAGAAGTACTTCACTGAAGACTACGCGGACGGCGAGAAGCTCATGCAGCTGTCAGCATCCGACGAGCAGGCGGAAGAAGCATACAACCAGTCCAGAAATATCTACGACCTCGTAAGCTATAAGATCCTCAGAATGACTTTCGAACAGAGAGACCAGTCATTTATCGATACAGCCAACATCAGATGCCAGAAGATCATCGACGCAATGGCCGGAGATCCTTCCAAGTTCGAATCCTGCGCAGCTCCCTACTTCTCAGGCATCGAAAAGAAGACTCTCGAGCAGGCGGATTCCACTCTTGTTCCCAACTGCCGTTATGAGGACATTTCCCATGACGATTTCAGGGACTGGCTCTTTGACGAGTCCAGAAAAGACGGTGACTCCGTGATCCTCCACGACGAGGACGGCTTCCCTATCATCCTTGTCTTCGTTTCAAGAGTACGTATGTCCGAGCAGCTCCGCAACTGCTACATCATCGCTGCCAACGTCCAGACAGGCGAAGGCGACGATATCAAGCCCGATATCGCTGCAACACAGGCTCTGGCACAGGAGATCTACGATTTCATCGATGATGCGGACAGCTGCAATGAAGTAGAGAACCTTTATAACGACTATATCCTTGCAGGTCAGATGTCCGTGCTTCACGACAGCCAGATCTACAAGGCAAAATACCAGTCTGCCCTCGCTGACTGGATCTTCGCAGAAGACAGACAGCTTGGCGATAAGACCCTGATCGATATCGACGGCACATTCTACGTCGTCTACTTCATATCAGAATCGCCCAACCCTGAGTGGTATGACATGGTAAACAGCTTCCTGAGCATGAATAACCTCCAGCAATTCATCCAGTCAAAAGCCGGTGAATACCTCTGGAAGTTCAATAACGACGGATTAGCCCAGATAAAGGACGTACCCTAAAACTTAATTGTAACTGCTGATCTTTACTGAACGCCGCTCATGCTGAACTGCTGGATGAGTACGACTATGATCGCGAAAACAAACGTCAGGAGCATAGCTCCGATCAATATCCAAGCCATGATCTTGGTTCCTGTTTTTTTGCCGTCTGTTCTCATATAAGTACTTCCTTGTTCAATTAATTATTTAATCATTGGCGTCGGCACTGTCACCGATCTCGATGCTGCGTGTCAGCTCCTTGCCGTCACGTATGATAATGGCCTCGATAACATCGCCGACCTTATGCGAATCGCGCACCTTAATAATATCACCGGTCTCTTTTATTTCAACACCGTCGAGCTTCAGTATGATGTCGCCGATCTTTAATCCGGCCTTCTCAGCAGGACCGCCGGGAACCATGCTGGCAACATACACTCCGCCCTTCGCGCCGAAATATGCATCATCAGATACATAAGTAACGGATACTCCAAGATAAGGGCGTCCTACTACCTTTCCATAGTTGATGATGTCCTCAATGATCTTCTTTACGGAATTGATCCTGATCGCGAATCCCAGATTCTCCGATGTGGAAGAGATGATCTTCGCATTGGTGATGCCTATTACTTCACCGAAGGAATTGATAAGCGGGCCGCCGCTGTTGCCGGGATTGATCGCAGCGTCAGTCTGGATAATGTCAACGTAATAACCGTTCCTGTTGATCTCTCTGGAGGGCGCTGAAATGACTCCTACCGTGACCGTGTCATCTAATGTGCCCATCGCATTTCCGATCGCAACCGCAAGCTCACCTGCCTGGAGATTATCGGAATCGCCGAGAGTGACACAGGGAAGCTTTCTGTCCGTATCGACCTTAAGAACGGCAATGTCTGTCTGCGCGTCGCTTCCTATGACCTTTGCCCTTACAGGCTGCTTCTCATCAGGAAGAATGACCGTAACATAATAAGTGCTTACAGCCCTGTCAGCCAGAACGACCACATGCTGGTTCGTAACTATATATCCGTCTTCAGTAATAATGAAGCCCGTGCCGGAGCCGAGCTTGGTCTCCTTGTTGTCATCTACGCCGATCACGCTGAGTGATACGGTTGCTGGGCTCACGAGCTTAACTATCTCGACTGTGGAGAGCTTATTCTTGTTGACAGATGCCGCATCCTCCAGAGAAAACCAGGGGTCCGGGAGTCCTGTGGCGGCCGCATTCCTGGAATTCTCGATCGCCTCGATCGGATCCACATACTCTTCTTCAGTCCGCTCCTCGATCTGCTTGTTATAGTAATTGTTATAAGTCAGTGTGCCCTCAAGGCCGCTGTTCATCCTGAAGATATAAAAAGTCTGAAATCCCGAAAATATAACGCACGCCAGAAGGAGCACGGACATTAAGATCAATGCCTGGCGGTATGTCTTTTCCTTTTTGGTGGGTGCAGGACCTCTTTCAGGTGTTTTTATCTGTTCGTTATTCTCGTTTTCCATGACTTTTTCCTCTAATTGATACTTCCTAATAAGTCTATCCCGTCTGCTCTACATATTCTGGGCGATTTTAAATCAATTCGCAAGTCAGGAGATGGATACTCTGGGACCTTTCATGAGGAGCTTATCCGGATCGTCCAATACCAGCTCTCCTCCTGTTAAGTCCAGGCAGTACCTCCTGATGTCATCTTCGGCTTCCTGAGGAACAAGGATATCGAATTCGACATCCTGGCCGTATTCGATGTTTTCGATGGTCCATCCGGAAGATGAAGCCTTCCTTGAGAGCATCTCAAAAGCAGGATAGGAGATATTCCTCCTCCATTTAAGCGCCGGTATAAGCGTTACCGGCTCGCCTGCCTCAAGCGCCTGTCTTCCGCTGTCTGAATAAGCTCTTCTAAGTCCGCCCGTTCCAAGGAGCGTACCTCCGAAATATCTTGTTACGCAGATCATTGAATCGGTAAAGCCGTTTGAAGTAAGGAGTTCCAGAAGAGGCTGGCCTGCTGTTCCCTGCGGCTCGCCGTCGTCGCTCGATTTCTGTCTGGAATTCTCTCCTCCGATAACCCAGGCATAACAAAGGTGCCTTGCATCAGGATACTTCTTGCGTTCCTGCGCGAGATATTCTGCCGCCTCTTCGGGGGATGATATATGAAAGCTCCTGCCTATAAAGACCGACTTCTTAACTTCGATCTTGGAATCACCGGTCTTGCTCAGCGTAACGTTAGGGCTCAATCCTTAATGCTCTCCCTGTACTTCTGATAAGCCATCATAAGAAGGGATTTATCCTGGCTGTATGTGATCTCATCAAGTGCCTGTCCTACTCCGACGAACTTGCAGTCGACCGTGCCTGAATCGGGGAAAGCCTCGCATCCGTCGGTCTTTGCCTCCATAACAAACCATGAGATATTGTTATGCACAGGCTTTCTTCTGGAGATCGAATAGAACTCGTAATTGGTCTTTCCGCACGGAGCGATAACCCTCGCTTCGACACCGGTCTCTATCTGGACTCTTTCCCTGGCAAAATCAGACAGCGACAGATCTGCGGTTCCCTTGACTGCACCTTTGGGGAAACCCCATTCATGCTTATCGTTGCAGACAAGAAGGACCTTATCCCCGATAAATACGATTCCGCCTGAACAATTACGAACGATCATATCCTGCCAACCCTAATAAAATCAAATGTTTATAACCCGATTTTATCACACGTCATCAGGCTTTGCGTGGAGTTATTTGTTCTTTTTGGGGCAGGTCTGTATAATTGTCCTATGCTAAATAATAATGACTTAAATAATAACCATAATAATCAGGACAATCTTGAGCTCGCAAAACTCAGGAGATTGCTTACGATCCTGCTCTCCGTAGCAGCGATCCTTGCAGTCGTTCTGGTGACTTTGGGCATTACCAAGATCATCCGTCACGTCAACACGGGAGAGACGACTGTCAACCTTCCTATTCTGGTTACCAACACTACAGAGAGCACGACGATGACAGATCCCATCGTCTATCACACGGAGCAGTTAGTCTCATCCGAACTTGCCGAGAGCTACTGGCGCCCGCTGCCGGAGATCGCGGAAGAAGACGTTAAGAAGCCTGAACACTTTGAAGTAAAAGGCCTTTATATAGGTACCTGCACCAATCTCGACAAGGCGATCGAGCTTTGCAAGAACAGCGAAATGAATTCCGTTGTAATCAATCTCAAGCAGGAATACGGTATCCCCTTCAAGACAAAGAACGAGACAGCCAGGGAGATCGGCTATGTCTGGGATGCATATGACATCGACAAGGTAATCAAGAAGTGCCACGACAACGGCGTCAGAGTAATCGGTCGTGTCGTCTGCTTCAACGATTCACTTGCAGCATCACACTTCCCTAAAAGAGCCATCACCGACTCTTCCGGCAATGTCGTACGTTTCAGCAATGAAGGCAACAACCCCTTCTTGAGCCCTTATAACACTGAGAACTGGGATTACCTTATCGAGATCGCACTGGAAGGCGTTGAGCACGGCGTCGATGAGATCCAGTTCGACTACGTCCGTTTCCCTGCAGGCTCCACCAAGAACAAGGCTAAGCCTTACTATGGCGAGGAAGGCCAGACCCCTACAAAGGCTGAGGCCGTAAACAGATTCCTTCAGGAAGCAAGGATCAAGATCCAGGATACACACGGCATTCCCGTTTCTGCAGATATCTTCGGTATCGTTCTTACATCAGAGCTCGACGCCGGCATCATCGGCCAGGATTTCGGTACTCTGGGCATGACTGAGATCGACTCCTGCTGCCCGATGTTATATCCTTCGCACTATGCTTTGGGAACAATGCTCGGCGGCCATGTCTTCAAGACACCCGATAAGGAGCCTTACCTCATCGTCTACAGCGTTCTTCACCAATGCCGGCCGGTTTATGTTCAGCCCGGATTCACGACAATGAGGCCTTATCTGCAGGCTTTCACGGCATCTTATATCGGCAAGGGCAATTATATGGAATACGGCTACAGGGAGATCAACTCACAGATCAAGGCGATCCACGACGCCGGCATAACAGAATTCATCCTGTGGGATCCTAAATTCAACTATCCTTCAGGCAACTACGACGGAAATATGTCAGTTCAGACAGATTGAAACTAACTGATTCTAAGCATAAAATATGTAGGTTATTTATTTTAGAGGTGACAACATGCTTGATATTAAATTCTTACGTACCAATCCGGACATCGTTAAACAGAACATCAAGAACAAGTTCCAGGACGAAAAGCTCCCCCTGGTTGACCAGGTAATCGAACTTGATAAGGAGTTCCGTGACAGCAAGACACGCGCTGAAGCATTAAGAGCTAACCGCAACAAGGTCAGCAAGCAGATCGGCGCTCTCATGGCTCAGGGCAAGAAGGACGAAGCTGAAGTTGTAAAGAAGCAGGTCACAGATATGGCTGACGAGCTCGAAGCACTCTCTGCCAAGGAGACTGAGCTTGAAGAGCAGATCAGAAAGATCATGCTCGTAATCCCTAACATCATCGACCCTTCCGTTCCGATCGGCAAGGACGATTCCGAGAATGTTGAGATCGAGAAGTTCGGTGAGCCTTTCGTTCCTGATTTCGAAGTTCCCTATCACGTTGATATCATGGAAAAGCTTGACGGTATCGAGCTCGACCAGGCAAGAGAAACATCCGGCAACGGCTTCTATTACTTAAAGGGTGACATCGCAAGACTTCACTCCGCATGCCTGTCTTATGCACGCGACTTCATGATCGACAGGGGCTTTACATATTACATTCCGCCTTACATGATCAGATCTTCCGTTGTTACGGGCGTTATGAGCTTTGCAGAGATGGAGAACATGATGTACAAGATCGAGGGCGAGGATCTCTACCTCATCGGCACATCCGAGCACTCCATGATCGGTAAGTTCATCGATACGATCACAGACGAGGACAAGCTCCCCCAGACACTCACATCCTACTCCCCCTGCTTCCGTAAGGAAGTCGGTGCTCACGGCATCGAGGAGCGTGGTGTTTACAGGATCCACCAGTTCGAAAAGCAGGAAATGATCGTTGTCTGCAAGCCTGAGGATTCCATGACATGGTACAACAAGCTCTGGCAGAACACAGTTGATTACTTCCGTTCACTCGATATCCCCGTAAGAACACTCGAGTGCTGCTCCGGAGACCTCGCTGACCTTAAGGTTAAGTCCTGTGACGTTGAGGCATGGTCTCCCAGACAGAAGAAGTATTTTGAGGTTGGTTCCTGCTCCAACTTAGGCGACGCTCAGGCAAGACGTCTCAAGATCAGGATCAGAGGACCTGAGGGCACATACCTTGCCCACACTCTTAACAACACATGCGTTGCTCCTCCGAGAATGCTCATCGCCTTCTTAGAGAACAACCTCAACGAAGACGGCTCCATCAGGATCCCTGAGGCATTAAGGCCTTACATGGGCGGCAAGTCCGTAATCGAAGTTAAGAAGTAATCCTTATTAATCAGAATCAAAAAACAGTGCCTCAAAAAGATTTTTTGAGGCACTTTTATTTGCTTATCTAATTTCGGTCAAATAGCCATAATTTAGATCCGGTCAATAATACTTTCCGCTGGTCTTCATATATTCCTCTGTACCGATCATTATTATCCAGATGCTCCGGTCTTTATCACTTTCACTATTGTATGTCCTGCAATTCGAATATCTGTAGCTAAACCTGTACATAAGGCCATTATCACCTTTATAAAATGATTTATGGCCGTCCAGTTCGTTATCCTCTTCAAATGCCGGCTCGCCAAAAGAGGCCAGAATAACACCTTCAGTGGTCTTGAACGATATTTTATGGAAATCAAATTCCACTTCGTTGTATTCCTGGAATTCTATTGCAACAACTATGGAATCATCTGATGCCAGACTTTTCGAATCATCATACGAATCTCTGTCAAGGTGACATTCGAAATGAGGACCTCTCATATAATGCTCTCTGCCATCTGCTGGCCACATCTGGACTCCGCCTCCGGCAACATCATAATCAACATCAAAACCCATTGCCTTTAATTCACCTATCGTACATGGAAGAGTAATCTCATGTCCGAAGATCTTCGGAGTCCCCGTTATTACGGTTGACTGGGGATTAAAAGTAGTTTCCGTTGGTTCAGTAGTTGTTGAAGTGATCCGGGAACTATGTCCAAAAATAAAAAACAGGATAAAGCTCAAAACCATAAACACTTGTCCTAAAACCAGGATAATTATCCCGGCAAGTCCAAACTGCCAGCCGCGCCTTTTTCCGTTCCTTGACGAGATCATGCCTGAGATCGAGAAGATAAGCGTCGCCGCAAATAATAAATATTTTCCGGCTGAAAGCGCGTTTTCCAGATCTCCCGGCATTCTTACACCCAGCCAGAGAAAAACAAATAAAACTACAGTTACAAGAGAAAGAATAAAACCGGTAAGACTGAGCCTGCTTAACTTGCGCACCTTTTGCGTTGACTCAGTTCCGCTCTGCGGATTACCGCGATCAGGATCATTTACCATAAGCGCCCCCTCATATGCTTAATCAGTAAATACCTATAACCACTTCGAATGTATATATTATATCATTACGGGATTTGAAGATTGTTTTGCAATTATTTCCCTGTATGCAAAAAAGAGGTCGCCTCATATGAGACAACCTCTCGGATTACTACTTTAGCAAAGAACCTTAAGCTCTTTCAACCTTGCCGGAACGAAGGCAACGTGTGCAAACGTTCATTGACTTGGGGGTGCCGTCAACAACAACCTTAACTCTGTGTACGTTAGCCTGCTGCGTAGTAAGCGCGCGTCTTGAAATCTGTGAACGCGTGATTCTAATCTTTCTGCCGAAGAACATATCTTTCTGGCAAACTTCACACTTAGCCATGCAAACACCTCCTGTTAGAATTCAAATGCCTAAGAATAATACCACAACCGAATTAAGAGTGCAACAAGTTTTTCGCTCATTTTCAGGTTATATTACCTTACTGCTGAATAAGCGTCTTATCGTTACGATTCTTTCGCATATTGCGTCGCCTGAAGAGAAGTTACGGAGCTTTACCGTAGTCCTCGCGGGCGAGATCATAAAGAGCGTTCCGGTATCGGTACAGACGGCCATCTCATAGATCTTCTTGTCAGTAGGATCCTTGGGATTCGACAGGAAGATAATGTCACCCGGCAGGATCTGGTCGATCATGATCTTACCTGTAACGGCGTCCGGTTCAGGAACGATCTCTGTTCCCGCCTTTGCCTGTTCCTCCATCGTTCTGGGGATCTTGATGCCGTTTACCGCTGCACAGACGTAAACAACGCCGTTTACTGAAGCACCGTCTATCGACATTCCGTTCTGGATATATCTGCTGTTAACGAACGTCAGCACCGAGCTGACAAAATAACGGCTCGATACCTCTTCGGACTCTTCTCTCGTCGAGAGCTCGATAACGCCGGATGAACCGATCCAGCCGGAATCGCCGCCCGGGAGCGCCACCTGGTAAACGCCTTCTCTCTTAATATCCGCATAGAGCACCGTGTACATCATTACCTTCTTGATCAATGTACCGTTGCTCGCGTGCGTCATGATGTTCTTTGAAGGGTCAGATACTATGAGCTTGTACTGATGAAGGTCTGGCTCGATCGACTTGGTGTCCTTAACAAGGCTCGACTCCTTAACAAAGCCTGAAATGCCGTCAGAAGTCTCTATCTTGCAGTATCCGTCCTTGGCGGCAGATACATATTTTACGGGCTCGTTGAAAAGAACCTCTGCGATCCTCGATGAAGCAGGGTCAGGCTCGGTCATGAGAGCGACCGTGCTCTCCTTTACTACCCTGTAGCTCTCGTCTTCGAATTCAAGATTGATTATAGGCTCTACGAAGAGTTCGATGTTGGTACCTCTGAAGAGGTCAGGCAATACTCTCGGGAGGATATAGAAGACGCCTACGATAAGAAGTATAAATGCAGCTATCGCGATAGCAAGGCTTACGATCTTTCTCTTCTTTACGCCGCCCAGGTTGGCCTGCTTTTCGGAAAGGCCCCACTTCTCCTCCATGTTCTCGGCACTGCCGTAACGCTCCTTGTCCTCATCCATATCCTTAAGGAAAGGCAGGTTTACAGGGCGCTCCAAGTGCCTGATGGTCTTCTCGGGCAGCTCGCCGCCTACCTGAGGCTTTTTCCTGGGCTCGAAAATCTTGAAGATTCCGCGGCCGGATTCTGTTGTCTTCTCGCGTCTCTTCATCAATCCTTCTCCACCAGCATCACGCAGTAAGCCGCTGCCATTCCGCCGTCATGGGACAGGCTTATCGAGACAGAACTCATTCCTATATCTTCTGCATGGGAGAGCGCGCCGCCATAAAGCTTAATTGCGGGCGTGCCCCTCTGATCCTTTACTACTTCTATATCGTGCATGCCGACGCCTTCGCTAAGCAGTCCCGTGCCAAGCGCCTTGCCGACAGCTTCTTTTGCTGCCCATCTGGCCGCAAAGCGCTCTGCCTTCTTCTTAAGGTCTTTGGATGAATTGCAATAAGCGATCTCGTCTTCTGTAAAGCACTTATCGAAAAAAGCCGTGTTGCCTTCTTCCAAATTCTTTACAAACCTTGTGATATCCACGATGTCGATTCCGCAGCGTACTTTCATCGGAAGTGATCTTACCTTCCTTCCGAAGATATCGTCTTTGCAGACTGAAGCTTGCCGCTGATCCTCATGTCGCACTTCTTAATAAGTTCAGCAATGGGGAAAGGCGTAACGAGAACCGTCGGAAGCTTTGATGCGGCTCTGGTCTCCAGAATGGAATTCAATACTGAACCCACGTTGTTATAAAGCGTTACGCTGTCAGCAAAATCATCGATTATGAGGAAATCGATGTGCTTGAGGTCTTCCAATGTATCTGTGCCGACAGAGGACAGATCCTCGCATTTGGCGTAGTATGCGCTCTTTCCGAGATTAATGGCGGTCTTGCAGACAACTATGGCAAGGAAGGTCTTTCCTGTCTGGGGTGCTGCGGAGAAAATGCATAAAGGTGATTCATTCTCTTCATTCTGACCCGACATGAATCTTAAAAGTTCGCTCCTGATCTTCTCGCGCTTCTTAGGGTCGCCCAGATAATCAGCTCTGTAATTCTCGATCTTATAAGAAGTATAGTCAGCCATTCCGCAGTGTTCGTAGCAGTCTTCAAGCTCCTTGCTCCTGCACGGACATACCTTCAGGAAGCCTTTGCTGTTAACATAAAAACCGGTGTCATTGCACTTCTCACAAAGGCACTTCTCGATATCGAACTCAGGATCGATATTATTCCTTGCAATTATCTTATCGCGCTTTACGAAAAGCTCTTCTTCGGCAATATCAAAACGCTTGATCAGTCTCTCGTCGTTATCGATGACGGCGATAAACCTGCTGTTGCGGACATCCAGGATCTGATCGTCTATCTCCTTTAATTCAGGAAACTGCTTATAAACGCGCTTAATGCTGTCCTGCCTCCTGATATCCTTGGTGGCAGCGACTTCGGTAAGGCTCTCTCTTATAAGTTCTTTAATCGTCTTCATCTTAATCTCCAAACATATTGAGGATATCGTCAGGACCATCACTGTCGTCGTCTGCGTCCTCAGAAGCCTTTTCCTTAGCGGTAGCTCCCGTCCCGGAAGCGCCCTTATTAACTATGCCGGCCTCTTCGCCTGTAGCCCAGGCAGAACCGGGATTTGCCTTCCTTCTTGTAGCCTTGCGCTTATTCTCTTTATGCTCTTCCTCGCTGAATCTGGCAGCTTCCTCAGCAGTCTTAATGCCCTGGTCATGCCACTTGGCGAGCGTATCACCGACATTCTTCAATGTCAGGTTGCTTCTGTATTCATTCTCTTTAAATGCAAGGTTAACAAGTTCTTCTGTTGCACCAAGGTCTTCAGCCCACTTGGTGACTCTCTCGATATCAAGGGCATTAAGCCTCTTCCTCAAAAGGCTTCCGCAAAGCTTGATCAGCCTCTTGGTGCGCTTGTTGATCTCAAGCTGCTTTTCCAGGCTCTTGATATCCGTATAGCCGTTCTTATACCATTTGCTCGCCATGTTCTCCATAAGAACGTTCGATCTGTGAATGGACTGATCGTACCCCTCTTCGAAAAGCTTGTAGCACACGATGCTGTCAAACTTATACTCGTAAAGGCACTTGTCGATAAGTCTGTAGAAGATATAAGGGAGTTCGCCCTGATAGAAAGTCTTGGAGATGGAGTCAGCGAGCATCGTCCTCTCCTTCTCATCGCTGTTAAGGACAGCGTCAGGATCCGTGCCTCTGGCATTCTGAGCCTGAATATATTCTTCCACTTCCCTCTTCTTTATATCGTCGAAATAATAAGTCTTATCCTTGCGGCTGATAAGTCCTGATTCCATAAGGTCAGCTAATGCCTTACTTATCTCTTCATCAGGGATTATCTTGAACTTCTTTACGGTATCCTCGTCAAAGCTCTGCTTATTTCCGGTCATGTTAAGCCACAGGTATACGAGCAATGCATTCTTGCTCAGTTCCTGTGCGTATCTTATAAGGAATATATCGGGCAAAAGACTGTCATTTATCTGCAGTCTGGATATTTCTTCATTGCCGTTCTTCATACCGTAAGCTGGAAACTCCTTAATTTGCTTTGCTAATTATAGCATGGATTAAGGTCCCTAATGGGTAAAGCTTAAGGCAAACTTTTCGATTTTAGGGACAAAAGAACGGGGCCGCCTCATCTCTGAGACAGCCCCGTAAGACTTTCAGTTAATTCTTAGGAATTAAGCTTCGTTAGCCTTCTTAACATAAGAAGCATAACGGTCTCTGGAATCCTGATAGCATCTCTGGAAGAGGCCGTCAACAACTTCTGCATCGTACTTCTTGTACAGAGAGTTGTAACGAACTTCTGCCTTGAGGAAGTCGAAGAAGTCAGCTGTAGGCTCCTTGGAATCGAGAGTGAACGGATTCTTGCCTTCTGCAGCGAGGGAAGGATTGAATCTGAAGAGGTGCCAGTAACCGCACTCAACAGCCTGCTTCTCTCTGTTCTGAGCTACCTTGAGGCCGCCCTTGATACCGTGGTTGATACAAGGAGCATAGCAGATAACGAGGGAAGGTCCCTGGTAAGCTTCTGCTTCTGTGAATGCCTTGATGAGCTGGTTCTTGTCAGATCCCATAGCAACCTGAGCAACGTAAACGTAGCCGTAGCTCATAGCCATCATACCGAGATCCTTCTTCTTAACGTGCTTACCGCCTGCAGCGAACTGAGCAACAGCACCCTGAGGTGTGGACTTGGAAGCCTGTCCGCCGGTGTTGGAGTAAACTTCTGTATCGAGTACGAGAACGTTGACATCCTCACCTGTAGCGAGAACGTGGTCAAGTCCGCCGTAACCGATATCGTAAGCCCATCCGTCACCACCGATGATCCACTGTGATCTCTTCATGAAGAAGTCCTCATAATCGAGTGCCTTCTTAGCTGCATCAGAACCCTCAGCCTTGAGAGCCTCAGCGAGCTTCTCTGCAATCTCACGTGTGTTGTCAGCAGAATTATAACCGTCGATCCAAGCCTGAGCTGCAGCCTTGAGATCCTCAGAAGCTGTATTAGCTACTGTCTCTTCAACAAGCATCTTAGCTCTTGATCTGAGCTGCTTGTAACCGAGATACATACCGAGACCGTGCTCAGCGTTATCTTCGAAGAGTGAGTTGCCCCATGCAGGACCGAAGCCTCTGTAGTTTGTAGTATAAGGCATAGAAGGAGCAGAACCACCCCAGATTGAAGAACAACCTGTAGCGTTGGAGATCTGCATTCTGTCGCCGAAGAGCTGTGTTAAGAGCTTAGCATAAGGTGTCTCACCGCAGCCTGCGCATGCGCCGGAGAATTCAAGGAGCGGCTGCTCGAACTGTGAACCCTTGACGTTAGCCTTAGCCATCGGGTTGTCCTTATGAGACAGAGCGATGCAGTAATCCCAGTTCTCAGCTTCCTTAAGATTATCCTTAAGAGGAGCCATTGTGATTGCTTTCTCCTTAGCGATACATGTCTCAACGCAGACACCGCATGAGAGACAGTCCATAGCGGAAACCTGGATTCTGAACTTGTAGTTGTCGTAAGGCTTCATACCTGCCTTTGTCTCGAAAGGTGCATTTGCAGCCTCTTCCTCTGTGAGGAGGAAAGGACGGATAGCAGCGTGAGGGCAGACGATGGAGCACTGGTTGCACTGGATACACTTAGCAGCATCCCATACAGGAATGTCGACTGCTGTACCACGCTTCTCGTAAGCAGCTGTACCCTGAGGGAAAGTACCATCTTCCATACCCTTGAATGTGGATACCGGCAGAGAGTTACCTTCCTGTCTGTTCATGACGTTAACGACCTTTTCGATGAACTCGGGAACTGCCTTCTTCTCAACGGGCTTATCCTCAGCAGTCTTCCAGGAATCAGGAATGTCGACTGCAACAACTGCGTCAACGCCTGCGTCGATAGCAGCATAGTTCATCTGAACGATATCGTCACCCTTCTTACCGTAAGACTTATAAGCAGCCTTCTTCATGTAATCAACTGCCTGCTCAACGGGAAGGATTCCGGAAAGCTTGAAGAATGCGGACTGGCAGATCGTGTTGATTCTTCCGCCGAGACCGATCTCCTTAGCCTTAGCAACAGCGTCAAGAGTATAGAACTTGATATTGTTGTTAGCGATATATCTCTTCATGGAGCCGGGGAGTCTGTCCTCGAGTTCTTCTCTTGTCCACTGAGTATTGAGAAGGAATGTTCCGCCGGGCTTCAGTGTGGAGAGCATATCATACTCATAAACATAAGACTGGTTGTGGCAAGCTACGAAGTCAGCCTTGTTGATGAGGTATGTGGAACGGATAGGTGTTGTACCGAATCTCAAGTCAGAGATCGTGATACCGCCGGACTTCTTGGAGTCATATGAGAAATATGCCTGAGCATACATGTCAGTATGGTCACCGATGATCTTGATGGAGTTCTTGTTGGCACCAACTGTACCGTCTGCGCCAAGACCCCAGAATCTAGCCTGGACTGTGCCCTCGCCTGCAACTTCGATGGA
>JAEEGK010000308.1_pt1 | contig 123014 bp, 121 predicted proteins | sample 8958771 | NCBI WGS metagenome assembly JAEEGK01 (sample SAMN16246547, study PRJNA631951) | gut metagenome | biome: gut microbiome; feature: rumen; material: SC-attached | host: Bos | place: Iran: Karaj | collected 2018-10 | reverse complement strand
TGCAAATACTATGTGATACTTACACTCCCATCTAGTGTGTGATAAACTATTCATGTCCATTTTGGACTACCTCCTGTGCTTTACTTTGGTTGGCGAACCGTAGTAATTCTAGCACGGGAGGTTTTTTTACTGTAAGCTGAAGCAGCTGTTGTCCCCCTGCATAGCAGGGGGTTTTATTAAAGATGCTACACAAGTAAAACCCGGAAAAACTGAAATTTCCGGGTTTTATAATGTCATATTATTAAACTAATTTACAAAACTATCATATATTTCTACATGATCGTAGATGCATCTCCATGAACTGAAAGAATTGGCTGTAACACAAATATAATGCTTACCGTTATTGGAAATCTCATAGCTGGCTCCGCAAGAACCGGCCTGATGTACATATCCGGTCTTAGCACCAAGAACCTCACCATGCGTATCCTTATCTTCTATTCTTCTAAGGAACAGATTTGATATGTTTATTCCTTTGGGAGCTGCTTTGGTTGGTGATGTTGTATAGGTTCTTGCCTGCAAAATTTCGTGACAAAGAGCATTCTCTTCAGCAGCCTTAAGAATAATTGCTATATCAAGTGGCGTACAATAGTGATCCTCGTTGAATATTCCGACACAATTTGTAAAATGAGCCGAATCTGAAAGACCAAGCTCTTCAAGCTTTTGATTCATCAATTCTACAAAAGCATCTTGTGATCCCGCAACATATTCAGCAAGACCTATAGCTGCATCGGCACCGGATTTCAAAATAGTACCGTACATAAGATCTCTGACAGTCTGTTTATCACCGACTTGGAGTCCAACGTTCATACAATCATTTTCAAGTACGTATTTCGTTATTCCTTCATTTATTTCATATTCATCATCTAGACTTTTTATATGCTCTGCAGCAACCAATAGAGTTAATATCTTGGTCATCGAAGCAGGATTAATACGTGTCCTTGCGCTTTTTCCGGCAATAACTTCTCCTGTGTCCAGATCAAGCAGAACCGCATAAGTACTCATCATATTTTCTGTATTGATGGTAGACACGTTTGATTCAACATACTGCACTTTATATCCCTTAAAGAATGATGCAGCGTCAGCTGATTTTTCCAAATATGGGTTGAGCTGAACGTCTTTGATAACTGTATCTACTACATCAAGCGGCGTGTTGTCTGCCTCTGCTGATGCTTCGGCGTCTTGTTTCTTTTCCTTAGTTTTGTGAATCTTACCTATACCAAATACAAATCCGGATAAAATGAAAAATAATACTATTACAAATGTAATTGTATGAAGGATAATTTCTCTTTGTCGTCTTAATTTATATTCTCTAACGGAAAGTCGTTGTCCGTTTCTTTTTCTGTAACTTCTTCGCCTTAAAGAACGTCGTCTTTTTCTGCTATTTCTCAAAACTAAATTCCACCCTATAAAAAAAATATAACTATTAAATGTTATCATTTTTTTAGCTATATGTTCAAGGGCAAAAAGCTACAAAATAATGTAAAAAAAACTTACAAGCGGAAAAAACTTCATTTTATCCGCCCTGTTTTCTGTTTATTCGTCAAATATTATTTAAATTCTGTTGAATAATATGGAATTACAAGTGTTTCTCCCGCAATTAAGTCAGATGCGTCCGATAAATTGTTAATATTGCACACTTCCTCAATGTAATCGTTTATATCATCGTAATGATCGGCTGAATACATTGAAGCAGCTATTGTCCAGAGATTGTCACCGGGATGGATGTTAATTGATTTGTAATATTTATATTCAGGCACATATGTATCGGACTGTGCATCAGAATTAAAACTAGTCAAGTTGAAAACTATGATGAAGATCAATGCCGAGATTGCGACCATAAGTGATATAAACTGTCTTCTGACAATATTCTTACGTCTGATCTTGTTATTTCTGATTCTGATCTCGCTCTTGCTGAAATATCTGGGATCGTTGTATAAACTTGCTGCAATAGTCAATGCTTCACTCATAACTGCCACCTTTCCACATTAATCGAACAAATATTTGTGAACAACTGTTCTGTTATCATAATACCGAACAAACATTCGTTTGTCAAGAAAAAACAGAACATATTTTCGCGAACAAATATTTGTGTTTTGAATTTTCATATGCTATACTTGTTAAAGAACCGGTACATCCTACGTATCAAGCAGTTTATCGACGATAGACGATGTTTCGGGATTTAGGAGGTATATATGGATAAGAGCAAACTTACACCAATTCAGCAGAAGATCCTTGATTATATCAAGGAAGAGACATTAACAAAGGGCTTTCCTCCGTCAGTACGTGACATTTGTGCTGCGGTTAATCTTAAATCTACATCTTCAGTTTTTACACATCTGGGTAATTTGGAGAAAAAGGGATATATCAAGCGTGACCCCACCAAGCCGCGTGCGATTACTATCTGCGATGACAGTTTCAATATGATAAGAACAGAAATCGTAAGTATTCCTGTTGTCGGTCAGGTTGCCGCAGGCTCTCCTATCCTTGCTGAGGAAAATATTGATTCTTACATTCCGATTCCCGCATCTATGTGTCCTAAGGGATCAGATGCATTTATTCTGAATGTTAAGGGTGATTCAATGATAAATGCCGGTATATACAACGGCGATCAGATCTTTGTAGAGGTATGTAACACTGCCAAGAACGGCGAGCAGGTCGTTGCACTTATAGATGATTCGGCTACGGTCAAGACTTTCTATAAAGAGAACAATCACATCAGGCTTCAGCCCGAAAATGATACCATGGATCCCATAATCGTAGATGATTGCAAGATCCTCGGCAGAGTGTTCGGAGTTATGAGATTTTATAAATAATAGGAATTTAATGAGAACAAAGAGTCGCGAGCGACTCTTTGCGCGCCGATGCGCGCAAGCTTTAGCTTGCATAATTCATCTGCGCATCGGTCGCATCCATAGCGGAGCGTTTTTATATCATAGGAAATTGCTTTCCTATGATATAAAAATATGGCCGGTATGATTCGATTATGAACCATACCGACCGCTTATTCATTCTAATTTAATTAAGACTCTCTTTTTCTACAGGCTTTCCGTCTCTCCAGATTCTCTCAAGATCATAGAATACTCTGTTTTCACTGTCAAAAACATGTACAATGATATCGCCGAAATCCAGAAGAATCCAATTTGCTGATTCATAGCCTTCAACGTTCTTTGTAAGATACCCTGCTCTTCCGAGAGCGTCCTGAACGCTGTCTGCCATGGCCTGTACCTGGTTTGAGTTTGTTCCGTTTGCGATTATAAAATAATCTGCAAGTGTAGAAATTTCGCTTATATCAATGGCATGAACATCAATACCTTTTCTGTCTTCCAATGCATCCATTGCCATCAAAGCCATTTTCTTTGAGTTCTCAATATCTGACATATTCACCTCATTCTTATTTATAGTATTTCTTGTAGAACTCATAAGCTTTCATAGTGGTATCATCACACTCTTTTCCTATGGTTCTTAAATATACGATTGAATTGTACAATATATGCGCAAGGCACTTATCTATATCAGAAAACGCTTCCTGCCTGATGATATTCATGTCATCGAGAGGTTTTCTGTTAGGTTCTATGAAATCTGCGATATATACAATCTTTTCAAGAAGAGACATATTTTCTCTTCCTGTTGTATGATATCTTATCGCATCAAGGATTTCCCTGTCGCGGATTTCATATTTGGTGCTTGCAATGTAGATTCCTGCTTTTGCATGAAGAAGTGAATGATTCCTTCTCTCAACATCAGAAAGTTCTATATTGTTCTTTTCACAGATCTTAAGCTGTTCTTCATGCGACAGACATTTGGCACAGTCATGTAAGAATCCTGCAATAAGGGCTTTTTCGACGTTTGCTCCGTGTACCATCGCAAGAGATGTACTTGTGTATGCAACGCCCAGAGTATGGTCGAAACGATCGGGCTTTAATTCCTTTTCGAGCTCTTTTCTAAGCTTTTGAGTAATATCTAAGGTCTTCATTTATATAATCCTTTTAAACATATAAACTCTATGCACTCTTTAGGAACCATATATTTAATGCTTCTGCCCGTTCTGACTCTTTTTCTGATCTCTTGTGAAGAGATATCAATTCTGTTAAATGTAAGAAACTGTATATCAACATCAAATTGTTTGAGCAGTTTTCTTCTCACGCTGTCAAGTGCAGCAACATCATGGTTGTCTCTTACAGCGGCAAGAATCGTGCAAGACTTAAGAAGCTCTTTTGCATTATACCAGGTATCAATATCTACAACGGCATCTCCGCCAAGTATTAGATAAAGCTCATCGCCGGGATACATGCTCTTAAGCTCTTCCAATGTGTCATATGTATAGGTTCCTTTTGGTTTATCAATCTCGATTCTGGAGCAGGTAAAATATGGATTGTCTTTGATTGCCATTTTGACCATATTATATCTGATATCTCCGGGTGATAAAGTGCTTCCCTTCATAAGATGAGCAAGTTTCTCGGGGATAAAGATTACTCTGTCCAAACCATATTGCTCCCTTGCGGCTTCTCCTAAAAGAAGATGTCCGTAGTGTATTGGGTCAAAGTTTCCTACAAAAATACCGATCTTTCTGCTAGCCATAAGAGCGCCTCCGTAATGGGATAATGCATTCTTGAACATGAAGTTCAAGAATGCATAGAAATCAGTTAACAGCCTTCTTGGTCTTGGGTAAAACTATCTTGGGTTCGTCCTTGAATGGCTTATATAACACAAATTTTCTTCCGATAACCTGAACGAGATCCGAACGTGTTCTCTCAGAGACCATAATTGCTACGTTCGATACATCATCCATGCAGTTCTTTAAAACAGCAATCTTAACAAGCTCATGTGTATTGAATGTTTCAGCAATCGCGTCTATTATTTCCGGTGTTACGGTTGATTTACCTATCTGAAAAACAGGATCAAGATCAGCCGCAAGACTCTTTAAATATGCTCTTTGTTTACTTGTTAATGTCATTATGTTTCATCCTCTTCATCGTCATATTCATCTGTATCGCCGGCAGGAACAGTATCTGCGTTGCGATAGTATTCAAAGCTGTATCCGTACATTCTTACGGTATCACCTTCGTTTATGTGGAGCTTCTCAAGCTCATCCAGAATACCGTTGTCCTTGAGGAAGTTCTGGAAGAATGCAAATCCCTTCTCGGATTCAAGGTTAGTATAACCAAGCATTTTCTCAATCTTAGGGCCTTCAATGACGAACTCTTTCTCATCGCTATCATATGTTACCGTAAATGCCTCATCTGTATCACGAGCCATTGTCTCAGGGAAGAATTCCTGTTCAAATACAACAGCATCCTTCGGAAGTTCATCGAGAGTCCTACTTACATAGTATAGCAGTTCACGAATGCCTTTTCCAGATAGGGTCGAGGTGGCAAAGACCTTAACACCAAGCGGTTCGTACTTCTCTCTTATTTTCTTAATTATTTCTGAATTTTCACCGTCGGGAAGCATGTCAATCTTATTTGCAGCAATTACCTGAGGTTTGCTTGAAATATCGGCATTGTAGTTCTTAAGCTCCGCGTTGATAGCCTCGATATCTTCAATAGGATCTCGTCCCTCTGTTGAAGCCGCGTCTACAACATGGATCATCATACGAGTTCTCTCGATATGCCTCAAAAACTCATGTCCAAGGCCCAGTCCTTCCGAAGCGCCTTCGATAAGTCCCGGAATATCCGCAACAACAAAGCCTCTTGCATCAGAAAGATCAACTACACCGAGCATTGGAGACAATGTGGTGAAGTGATAGTTTGCAATCTTGGGCTTTGCGTTTGAAACCTTTGATAAAAAGGTTGATTTTCCGACATTGGGGAACCCGACAAGTCCCACATCGGCAATAACCTTAAGCTCAAGCATGACTTCAAGCATAAGCGCGGGCTGACCGGGCTGAGCGTATTTGGGTGCCTGCATTGTGGAAGTTGCGTAGTGCATATTTCCGTTTCCGCCTCTTCCGCCCTTTAAAATAACAGCTTTTTTGTTATCACCGCTCATATCGGCTATAACTTTGCCTGTGTTTGCTTCTTTTATAACTGTTCCTTCGGGAACTTTTATATATAAATCCTCGCCATTTTTACCATGGCAACGTCTCTTATTTCCATCCTGACCGTTTTGTGCTTTATACTTGCCGCCGTAATGAAAATCGGCAAGTGTATTGATACCTTCATCAACGATAAAGATCACATCTCCGCCTTTTCCGCCGTCTCCGCCATCCGGGCCGCCGTTAGGCACATATTTCTCTCTTCGAAACGAAACATGTCCGTCTCCGCCTTTTCCGCTTTGTATAAAGATTTTTGCTTTATCTACAAATACTGGCATAATCTGTCCCTTTTCAAAATAAATGGATTACTTTAATAACACAATCTATCTAATAAAATATGGGCTTCAAACTCAAATGTTTGAAGCCCGCTTAGTTAAATTACTTATTCTCTACAGGATGAACGCTGGCCTGCTTTTTATCTCTGCCCTTACGCTCAAATCTAAGAACGCCATCAACAAGTGCGTATAATGTATCATCGCTACCGATTCCAACATTTACACCGGGATGGATGTGTGTTCCACGCTGTCTGTATAAAATATTACCGGCCTTAACGAACTGTCCGTCAGCTCTTTTTGCTCCAAGTCTCTTGGATTCTGAATCTCTACCGTTCTTGGTTGATCCAACACCCTTCTTATGAGCAAAAAATTGAAGGTTAATATTCAACATGACTTATCCCTCCTAAATTTAATGTTCAAAAACTTCTTACCGTACTGTCGGAATATACCATCTATACCTAATTCAAAAGATCTTACGAGAAGATCGGCTTCCTTTGAGAGTTCATCATCGAAGGAAATTGAAAAATAACCGTTGTCTTCATCAATATCACAAGAAAAATCATCCTTAGTCAACTCCTCAATAGAATTGGCAAGATTCAACGTAAGAATGGAAATTGCAGAACAAACAATATCCTCACCGCTATCGGCGTATCCGGCATGTCCGCTGCACTCAATTTTCTTGTATTTATCTGTTGAAGATTTGGTAATCGTAATAGTAGTCATTATTCCGTCTTACTAATAATTACATAGTGATCTTGTTAATCTTAACAAGTGTGAAAGGCTGTCTGTGACCATTCTTCTTGTGATAGCCAGTCTTTCTCTTGTACTTGTAAACAACAACCTTCTTAGCGCGGCCCTGCTCAACAACTGTTGCGCTAACCTTAGCTCCGCTAACATCTCCGGCTACCTTAAGTGCCTTGTCATCATTTACTGCAATAACATTGTCAAATGTTACTTCTTTTCCGGGCTCAACATCAAGCTTCTCAACTTTGATCTCATCACCCTCGGAAACTTTGTACTGCTTTCCACCAGTTACAATAATTGCGTACATAAGTTACCTCCTTCTTCAAAAAACTCGCTAACTTTGGCGGGACTAAACCACTTAAGCCTAGTTATGCGGCATACCAAAGTATCATATCATTGATGAATACTGTTGTCAACAGCTTTTTCGACATCCTTCAATATTTCTTTTAACGTTTTATCGTTTTTATTTCTGGTGAGCTCAATGATGCCAAGCCCCGTAACATCTACAAAAACGGTATGTACCTGTTCGTACTTGCAAAAAGATTTGACTTTATGTATCAATTCTTCGTATTTTTCATCATCGTCCATATTGATAAAGTCGATGAGAATCATACCTGTGAGGTTCCGGAGGCGAATCTGCCTGAAAATCTCATTGACCGCTTCAAGATTTACCTTAAAGGCAATATCATCTTTTCCCTTGATAGCTTTCCCGCTGTTTACATCAATTGCATTAAAGCTTTCAAGCTGCTCGATGATAATATATGCTCCGCTCTTAAGCCAGACTTTACGGTGCTTTAGATCTTCAATCGCAGATTTTATCCCGTGAATGCCGGTATCTTCTATAATTTTATATTCGGATTCATTTCTTATCTTAAGAAATGCTTCGGCGCTTTCTATGAGCTTATCCGTACTTCCGCTGTCCGAAACGTGAACACAGCTGTAGAGAGTCCTTTTTCTTCCTTCCGAAAGAATTTCAGCAAGTTTATCAAGACAACTTTTAAAAGAACTTTCTATAACATCACGCACCTTGTCATCTTCAATCTCAGATGCCTTGGTTCGTATGATTACACCGGCCGAAGCTCCAAAGAGCTCATCCGTATATTCCTGCATAATAGTCTCGTAATCTGCTTTTATCTCATCTGCAAGTAAAGTCCTTATGTTATCAGAAAGCTTTATTGATGCACCGACGCCGTATTTGCCAAGCGTCACCGCAACATAATCATCCGATACGGACAGATTTGTCGTAAGTTTTGTTTTCTTGGTCTTAACGGCTTCGGATTCTACCTGAACAATGACATCATCACCGTTCTTAAGAGCATCGCCGCTTTCAAACGGGCGGTTTATAACACAAGCGCCTGTTATGTTTCGTAAAGGCAGATAACCTGTCTTATCCTTGTCATATCTGACAAAAGCGGCATTTATATTCTTTACTATATGATCGACTTTGGCTACGTAAATGTTTCCAAGTTCATTATCTCTTACAAAAGAAAGATATTCCATCTTATTGCCAATAAAAGCGGTTACGACCGGTGTATTCAGATATTCGGAAATAATGATCTCAGACATTTAAATAAAACCTCTTTTGTATATCATCTGTTATAAATGGCTCTATATAAGGCTTTCCGTCGTTTTCGACATATTTGTAAATATCAAGTCTGTGAATAGCCATTGCATGTGGCGCAAGCTCTTCTTTCATATGATCAAAAAATCCCTGAAGCAAAAGTGCGGGTTTAAGAGTGGCGCTACTGCTCATGCTGAGCAAAAGCTCGATGTATCCCTGCTCTTTGTCAAAAGAAAAATCGAATATCATAGGCTTCATATCGATTTCTTTTTCGCCCTTCTTTGTCTTTTTCATGGCAGGAAGCTTATCCAGCGCAAGGTATTCTTTGAATTTTTCAATCCAGTCATATGAGGGCTTAAATTTCTCTCTGAAAGAGATCCTGTATTTGGCAGCGTGACAAGCAGTCATGGCCTTCTCATCGCCTTCTGAAAGTTCTCTTATTGCAAGAATCTCAATGCCCTCATTCATGACAGAGTTTAATCTGTTCATGATGTCTTCTGCGCTTACCATGGAATTAACGGAAATATCCATATATTCTCCGTCACTTGTAGCTCCTACGCTCAAAGGCTGGGCAAAAGATATGACCTGATGCGGGCTGAAGCCTTCAGAATACTTGATATCGATCTCAGCTCTTCTGATGGCTTTCTGAAAATACCTCATAACATCGAGGTGGCCGATAAATTTGATCGGGCCGTTTTTAGAAAATTTAAGACGTAATTTATTCATAAAAGATCAACTTTCTTTTTTGTTCTCAAAACATACTCCGACGCCGTATGATGCGGCTCCGCAGCCAAGACAGCCGTTTCTGCAGTTGCTTGACTTGTTTCCGGCAAGAGCATTTTTCCATTCGCGAAGAAGGAAGGATTTGGTAACACCGCAATTTAATATATCCCAAGGGAAAATCTCGTCGTCGCTTCTTTCCCTTACGGTATAGAACATAGGATCTACGCCGCATTCTTTAAATGTATCCATCCATACGTCGAACTTAAAGTATTCACCCCACGCATCGAAGATACAGCCTTTTTCATAGGCCTTTAAGATAACGTCGCAGAGCTTTCTGTCGCCTCTTGCAAGGACACCTTCCATCATGCTCGCATCAGCTTCGTGCCAGTTGTACTTGATATGCTTCTGGTTAAGCTGTGACATGATGCCTTTTCTGGTCTTATTTGCCTTTTCAAGGAATTCTTCCTTGGTATTCATGGGAGCCCACTGGAACGGAGTAAACGGCTTAGGTACAAAGAAAGATGTACTTGCAACGATATCAATTGTTCTTCCGTTTCTCTTTTCCTTGGGAACGGTATCAAAGTATTCCGCAGCCACTTTATTGGCAATCTCACCGATTCCGAGGATATCTTCGTCTGTCTCTGTCGGAAGTCCCAGCATGAAATAGAGCTTAACTTTGTTCCAACCTCCAAGAAACGCCTCGTGTGAGCCTCTTAAGATATCTTCCTCTGTAAGTCCCTTATTTATAACATCTCTCATTCTCTGAGTTCCGGCCTCGGGCGCAAATGTAAGACTGCTCTTTTTTACGTCCTGAACCTTGCTCATAACATCAAGTGAGAATGCATCAATTCTAAGAGAAGGAAGTGAAATATTGACCTTTCTCTCATTGCAACTCTTTATCAGGAAATCAATGAGCTCGGGGAGCTTAGTATAATCACTTGAACTTAATGAACTGAGTGAGATTTCCTCATACCCCGTGTTCTTTAATGACTCAATAGCAAGTTCCTTTAGGTGTTCGACATCTTTTTCCCTGAGCGGCTTGTAGAGCTGTCCCGCCTGACAGAATCTGCAACCTCTGATGCAACCTCTCATGATTTCAAGGACTACTCTGTCCTGAGTTATCTTGATATAGGGAACAACAGGTTTTGTGGGATAAAAAACATCTGATATCTCTAAACACATCTCTTTTTTGATGGCTTTTGGGATATCATCGTATATCGGAAGCATGGATTTTATAGTTCCGTCTTCCTTATATTCGACATTATATAACCCCGGAACATAGATGCCCGGCATCTTTGCGCAGCCGTGAAGGAAATCTTCCCTTGAAGTTCCGTCAGCCCTACATTTTTTGTAATAATCAAAGATCTCTCTGTATCTCGTCTCGCCTTCACCTATATAGAATATGTCAAAAAAGTCCGCAATAGGCTCGGGATTGTATGTGCAGGGACCTCCTCCTATTACGATCGGATGATTCCAGGTTCTTTCTTTTGCAAGAAGCGGGATCTTTGAAAGATCGAGAATCTGCAGTATATTTGTGTAACACATCTCGTACTGCAAAGTAAATCCGAGGAAGTCAAAGTCCTTTACAGGATCTTGTGATTCCAACGCAAAAAGAGGAATGTCCTCTTTTCTGAGGACCTCATCCATGTCGAGCCACGGCGAATAAACGCGCTCACACCAGACGTCCTCAAAAGAATTGAACATTCCGTATAAAATCTGTATTCCCAGATGTGACATACCAATCTCGTAAACATCAGGAAAACACATAGCGAATCGAATATCAACTGCTTTTTTATCCTTCGTAATGCTGTTGACTTCGTTTCCGATGTACCTTTCAGGTTTTTCGATACTTAAAAGTATGTCATCTGACAGTGCTAAATTGTAATTCATATTTTTCCCTTATCGTCTAGACAGTTCGTCGGTAATATCCTCCCAGCTGACATTTTTCTCAGCCATAAGGACCATCATATGATACAGGAAATCAGAAATTTCGTAAACTATTTCTTTTTCCTCGGGATTCTTTGAAGCAATAACAATCTCTGTTGCCTCTTCTCCGAGCTTCTTAAGAATCTTGTCTACACCCTTGTTAAACAGGTAATTTGTATAAGAACCCTCTCTGGGATTAACCTTTCTGTCTTTAATAACATCATATACGCTGTCGAGAACCTTCTGAGGATTCTTCTCGGTATAGTTCTTGCTCGCAATCTCATTAAAGAAGCAGGAATATTTTCCTGTATGACATGCTGCGCCGATCTGCTTAACTTTAGCAAGAATCGTATCATAGTCGCAATCGGTATAAAGAGATTTCACATACTGATAATGTGAACTGGTTTCGCCCTTTATCCAGAGCTCATTGCGGCTTCTGCTGTAATATGTCATCTTGCCTGTTTTGATTGTCATGTTATATGCTTCCTCGTTCATATAAGCAAGCATAAGAACCTGATCTGTGCGGTAGTCCTGAACAATAACGGGAACCATTCCGTCAGAGTTCTTTTTGAGCTGATCCCATGAAAAAGCAGCTTCAAGCCTGAATACGGGAATTCCCGCACTCTTGCAGGCATCCTTCCAGTCATTTATCTTTGCATAGTTCTTATTTATATAAGTTCCCGTGACACCTTGAACTTTCTCAGATTTAAGGCTTTCTACAAGGCTGTTGTCATCGCTCTGTTCAACGAATAATATTACGGGCAAAAGAGAATTTGTCTTGAATTTACTGTTATCGCCTTTAAATATAAGCTCTGAAGCAAGTTCATCGACATTCTCGATATCATCTGTAATATCCTGAGGATTGCTGTAGCAGATACCGATCTTTTCTTTGCCGAATTTGCTTGAAACCTCTTTGAGGATCTCTCTGTTACATTCTTTGGAATAGTTAAGGAACGCCTTCTTGCATCCGGCATAGATGAGCTTCTTGATGTCCTCCATGCGCTTAACGTTTCCTGCACCGATAACTTCAACGTCTACGGCTTTGCAGATCTTCTGAAGCATATGAAGTGAATCTTCGTGAAGTTTGTCATCTCCCTCGGGTGAAAGATCGAATACTATAATCTCATCCGCACCTGCGTCGGAATAAGCCTCAGCAAGCGCTGCGGGGTCTTCGCTAATAACATCTGATTTCTTAAAATCCGACCAAGCCTTATCTTCACACAGATAAATGCAGGGGATAAATTTCTTGTTGTCATTCATAATTTAAAGGGCTCCTTTTGTGCTGAGAACATCTTTGATCCTAGGATCGAAACTTGTTGCTTCGTCAAGTGACTTGGCAAAAGCCTTGAACATTGCTTCAATCTTGTGATGTTCATTATATCCGGTTATTACTCTGAGGTGAATATTCATCATTGCCGCATAAGAAACAGCATAGAAAAACTCGCTTACAAGCTGGGTATCAAAATCTCCCACCATGGGAGCGTTAAACTCGGCGTCCATAACAAAATACGGTCTACCGCAGAGATCTACTGCACTCATAACAAGTGTCTCATCCATAGGAAGGATCATGCTTCCGTATCTCTTAATGCCTTTTTTGTCACCAATTGCCTTTAGGATAGCCTGTCCCAGGACAATTCCGGTATCTTCAACAGTGTGGTGTCCGTCTACATTGAGATCGCCGGTGACCTTGACTGTAAGATCGAACAGACCGTGCCTTGCGAATCCTTCAAGCATGTGGTCAAAAAAGCCGATGCCTGTTGAAATATCACTTGTTCCCGTTCCGTCTATATTGATGGTTACAGCAATCTGAGTTTCTTTAGTATTCCGGGTAACACTTGCAATTCTGTTATCCATAATTTGTGTCTCCTTATTTACCAGTACAAAATATTGTTGTTATTTGTTCGGCTTAAAAACCAAACTTGCATTTTATGGACATTTTAGAAAGTACACTTGCAATTTTAAAACAATTATATACAATTTCAAAAACGAATTATCACTATTTGCGATATCACGCAATACGATAACAACTGGAATTTATCACTCAAATCTTACCGCTATAGAGTTTGCGTGAGCTGTAAGCCCCTCTTCCTTGGCAAAGAGCTCGATATCTTCGTGAACCTTGCTGAGCGCATCTCTTGAATAAGAAATGATGCTTGTCTTCTTCATGAAATCATCAACATTTAAAGGTGAGAAGAATCTTGCGGTTCTGTTTGTTGGAAGAATGTGATTGGGACCTGCAAAATAATCTCCGAGAGGCTCTGATGAATAAGCTCCGAGGAAAATTGCGCCCGCATTCTTTATCTTAGTCATTACTTCGTAAGGATCTTTTGTAATGATCTCAAGGTGCTCCGATGCGATTGCATTTGCTGCATCTACAGCTGCATCCATATCATCTGCGATAAATATATATCCGTAATTATCAAGAGATTTCTTGATGATATCCGATCTTGAAAGTTCCTTCAAAAATCCCTCAATTTCAGCGGAAACATCATTTGCAAGCTTCTCTGATGTTGTAACAAGTATTGCACTTGCAAGCTCATCGTGCTCAGCCTGTGAAAGAAGATCTGCGGCAACATATCTTGCATTTGCAGTCTCATCTGCAACAACAAGGATCTCACTGGGGCCTGCGATAGAATCGATTGAAACATGTCCGAAACACGCTTTCTTTGCAAGAGCAACAAAGATATTTCCGGGGCCTGTGATCTTATCAACCTTAGGAATGCTCTCTGTTCCGAAAGCCATGGCAGCGATAGCCTGAGCTCCGCCTACTTTGTACACTTCCGTAACACCTGCGATATCTGCGGCAACCAAAGTTCCCGCATTTACCTTGCCGTCTTTTCCGGGAGGTGTGCACATTACAATTCTTTCAACGCCTGCAACTTTGGCAGGAACAACATTCATAAGAACGCTTGAAGGATAAGCAGCTTTTCCGCCGGGAACATAGACACCCGAGATTTCGATGGGAAGGATTCTCTGACCAAGGATGCTTCCGTCTTCTCTTGTATCGATCCAGGAATTTCTCTTCTGCTTCTCGTGGAATATACGAATGTTCTCAGCACTCTTTTTCATAACTTCCACAAATTTGGGATCAAGCTCTTTGTAAGCGGCCTTGATCTCATCTTCTGTAACTCTGACAGTAGAAGCTGAAAGTTCGCTCTTATCGAATTTAAAAGTATATTCAAAAACAGCCTTATCACCGTTCTTTCTTACATTATCAATTATTTCATTTACTGTATTTTCATATTCTGTATAGCTTCCAGGATTTCTGTTTAAAAGATTTCCAAGGAGTTCGCTCTGTGTTTCTTCTGTAAGCTTTAATGTACGCATATCTTATAAATTCTCCTTCATAGCATTGATGAGTTTTCTGATTCTCTCTGTTTCCATCTGCATGCTAACCTGATTTACAATAACTCTTGCCGATAACGGACAAATTTCTTCCAAGACTTCAAGTCCGTTTTCTCTGAGTGTTGATCCTGTTTCAACGATATCAACGATCACATCCGACAGATTAACAATAGGTCCAAGTTCAACCGAACCGTTTAATTTGATTATATCTACAGTCTGATGCTTTTTATTAAAAAAGTAATCTTTTGCAATGTTCGGATACTTACTTGCAACGCGGATCATCTCGCGATGCTCCAGAAGGCTCTTGGCATCATGCGGTCCGCAGACGCACATTCTGCATTTTCCAAATCCGAGGTCCAAAACCTCGTATACTCTTCTGTTTTCTTCAAGAATAGTATCTGCGCCGACAATTCCTATATCTGCGGCGCCGTACTCAACATAAGTCGGTACATCGGGCCCTTTTGCGAGAAAGAACTTAAGTCCAAGTTCCTCATTTGTAAAAATGAGTTTTCTTGTCTTTTTATCAAGTACTTCCTCGCATTCAATCCCACATTTATTTAAAAGTTCCATTGTGTCTTTTACAAGTCTGCCTTTTCCAAGCGCAAAAGTTAAATATCTCATGTCTCCTCCGATCATTCAGCCTCCAAAGCAACATTTGTGCCATTTTTTCTAAGTTCTTTTGCTTTGCTGAGTGCTTCCTCAAAAGTGTTCTCGTTGTATGTGATGACTACTCGCTCAGCTTCATGCTCAACTGTGGCATTCTGTCTGTAAAGTGCAGACATGAGGTCATCGATTATAATTGAGAAACCTATCGAAGGTGCATCTGTTCCGTATTTACCGAGAAGATTATCGTATCTTCCGCCCTTTGCAATGGCATCTCCCACGCCGTATGTATACGCAAGGAAGATCACGCCTGTGTAATAATTGAATTTACTGAGGATTCCGAGGTCAAAAGAAACATATTTCTCAACACCGTAATTTGTAAGAACCCTGTAGAGATCCTTAAGTCTCTTTATCGCATCGAGTGAACGCTTGTTGCTCACTTCGTTCTGAGCCTTATCGAGAGCTTCATCCGTTCCGATAAATTCAGCGACCTTACCGATAAGACCACGATATTTTTCGGGAACGTTTCTTTCGCTCAAGATTCCTTCAACAGCAAAAATATTCTTATCAATTATCTGCTCTCTGATCTTTTCCTCTGTATCAGCGTCGATTCCGGCCTCCTCGCAGACTCCCTTGTAATAATCCGCATCACCTATACTGATCTGGAAATTAGTAAGTCCCGTGCTCTTAAGAGCCTCGATTAAAAGAGCTATATTCTCGGCATCGGCATATACTGAAGAATCATTCATAAGCTCAACGCCTATATTTGTGTTCTGTTTAAGCTTTCCCTGAAAACTTGATGTATTAAGGAAAGTCTTGCCGTTATAGCAAACACGGACAGGCTTTGAATCCTCAAGCATCACCTTGGAAGCACAACGTGCGATCGCAGGTGTGAAATCAGGTCTTAAAACAAGAGTATTTCCGTCTTTATCAAAGAACTTGTAGAGTTCACGCGCATCTGATGCATTGATCTCATCTGCGAAAACATCGAAGAATTCGAATGTCGGTGTGTCAATATCGCTATATCCATAGCTTTTGATGACATTATGAATCTTATTTTCAATAATAAGTCTGTCGCTGTATTCGCTTCCATAAATATCACGTACTCCGTCCGGAGTATGTAAAAGAACTTTATTCATAATAACCTCACTTAATTTATATATCATAAACAAAAATCTATGTGTCTGCTTTAGCGGTGCAAAGTAAAAATAATTTACGCTTTAGTATTGCACAGTGTTAATTAATTACTATACTACAGAGTTTAACATCAATTTTATAAAGCTGTCAATCACTTTTATTATCTGGCATCTAAGTCTTTTTGAAGTGTTTCGAGATAGGGAATGAGAAGGCCATTTTCACCCGGAGACTTTATTACAAATTCCTCAGAAAGTTCCTCGTGTCGAAAGCTTTTCCTTCCGCCATTCGCTGCTCTTTCCCAGAATTCATACAATTTTCTGAAAGGTAGATAATAGAACTCATTTAGTCCTGTATAATAAATTAGAAAAAAAGCTATTCCATCCTGATTTTCAAAGGTTTTCATGAACTCAACCTGGTGAGGATGGATATTTTCGAGTGCGAATGTCTCGGCAGCGCACTCTTTTGCGTCAAAACAAACAGGTATTCCCTGCACTACACCTATATAATCAACAGTACTCTTTTGTTCAAAATATGCAAGTGTAATATGTCTTGTACTCTTGTCAATCTTTATCGGTGTTATGGGAGTCGGGATTTTCTGGATAAGGGCAAGCGAAAGCTCATTGTATCTTTCATTTGTCCTATTTATAAGTTCCTCCAAGGTAGATCCCCGGAGCCCCCTTGATTTCCATGTAGGCATATTATTCCCCTTCTGCGTTGATTATATGCGATATAAATCCCTATTGATCAAAAAAACTGTCATAAGCATCGGGAAGCTCAGTCTTAAACTCTCTTCCTTTGATATTTTCAAATCCATTTGGCATATCATCGGGAAAGCACACTCTATAGCAGAAAAGAAGCTGGTGCTTGATATTCTTGTATGTTTTTCCGCCGTATTTGACATCGCCGATAAGCGGATGTCCGATACTTGATAAATGCGCCCTTATCTGATGCGGCTTTCCTGTTATAAGCTTTACTTCAAGCATGGTAAGATCCGCATCTTTGTTATATTTAACGGGAACAATTTCCGTCTCTATATAAGAATATCTGTCATCGTGAGGATCTTCTTTTTTTATAAAGACCTTGTTCTTCTTCTCATCTTTATAAAGAAATCCCTTTAGATAAATATTCTCGGAAAGATTCCCTGAAACTATCGTCTTGTAGTACTTATCGAGATTCCTGCTCTTTAGAAGCCTGTTCATCTCTCTTGCGCCCGGAAGTGATTTGGCGCATATCACGATTCCGCCTGTATTCCGGTCGAGTCTGTTACATATTGAAGGTTTGTAAACATCCAGTTCCTTCGCTGCATCGCTTCCTGTGCTCAAAAGATAATCGATAAGCCAGTCGTTTAAACTGATATCCTTAGGCGTACTCTTCTGTGACAGAAGTCCCACCGGTTTGGAGGCAAGAAGGATATTATCATCTTCATAAACAACCTTCACATCGCCGTACTTCGAGAGGTCTATATCTTTGTCATCGTTTTTGCTATTCTTAATGGCGTCAGTATTTCCTTTGAATTTCGCAAATGTTTCATCAGAAAAAAAGATCTTTATAAGATCGTTTTCTCTAAGTTTCTCTGTTCCGTCAGCTTTCTTGCCGTTCAGAGTTATATTCTTTTTACGCAGCATCTTATAGATAAATCCGCCCGATGCACCGGGAAGATATCCTTTAAGGAAGCTGTCAAGGCGCTTTCCTGCTGCATTATTTCCAATTTTAATTTCTTTCATGACTATCCTTACAATGAAATGGACAAAAGAATTGATGCAGGTGTCTGCGTTGTTCCCGGAATCCAGCTGTCTTCAATAGCCTGTGGATCGATACCCTTATCTGCACGGAGCTTTTCAAGCTGCGAAAGTCTGTCACAGAATTTATCGATATCGGTAAAAATCTTGATGCTGTAGCTGGAATAACCACTCTGTGCGATCATCTTCTTGATGTGCTTTTCGCAATCAATCTCATCAATATCTTCATCCGAGGAATAGCAACAAATATTCTTATCAAGAACAGTTGATGCAGACACATTGAAATTCTTATCATACGATGTAATAACATGATCGTAGTGAATAAGAAGGCCTCCTCTGCATGCTTCAATCTTGTTTTTGTCAGCATCTTCACATGCTTTTGCCTTAATGAACATTATCATATTTACAGCGCTCCAGCCGGTAGGAAGGCATCCGAGTGCAGCGACTATACTCAAAACATTCTTTTGAGATCCGTATAATATAAGTCCTGCAACATATATTCCGACCGTGATAATAAGGCTGATCGTAGTCCTTAATATTGCAACACTCTTTCTGTATTTTATGTATCCAAAATCACCTTTATTTACTCTGTGAAGATCCAATTTGTTTTCCTCCGGTCATAAACCAAGTTCTTTTAACTCTTCATCCGTTAGAGCTCTGTATTCGCCGGGATTAAGGCTTTCATCAAGAAAAAGCGGTCCCATGGAAAGTCTTTTGAGAAAAAGCACTTCATTACCAACCGCTTCAAGCATTCTTTTAACCTGATGAAAACGGCCTTCGTGAATGGTAAGCTCGATAACGGGATTTCCTTCGTTGTCGCTGTCCTTAACAGAAACTTTGGCGGGAAGCGTGAGCTTCTTTGAACCATCGTCGTTCTTATCGCCTATGTCAACGCCGCTCTCGAGCACTTTGATATCATCGTCCGAAAGAGCGTGTTTTATATGCACCTCATAGACTTTATCAACGTGCTTTTTGGGAGAAAGCAGCTTATGTATAAGCGCTCCGTCATCGGTTATCAGCAAAAGCCCTTCCGTATCGATATCAAGCCTTCCGCAGGGACTTAAATCCCTGACATTTTCTTCTTTTAACAGATCAAGAACGGTTGTATTTCTCTTATCGTTAGTAGCTGACACTACTCCTGCCGGCTTATGCAGCATGAAGTAGTGAAAGCGTGAATAAGAAAGAACCTTTCCGTCAAAAGAGATCTCATCGACATTTTCATCGATGTGTACGTCAGGCTTGGTGATGACAGTACCGTTCACCGTACAACGACCGTTTTTCAGGTATTCTTTAATTTGTTTGCGGGTTCCTACATTGTGGTCACCCAGATATTTGTCGAGTCTCAATATTTAAATTCCTTTACAGGAACAGGATTACTTTCCTTGAAAAGTTCAAAATTGTTATATGCGCGGCATACGATCGTGGGATTAGCAAATCCGCTCGGAACCTTTACATTGTATGACTGTGTTTCCTTTGATCTGTCCCACATCTGTAAAGGGCTGTATGTCTTACCGCCGTCATAGCTGTATGCAAAATAGATCACAGGACTCTGATTATCTTTTGCAGTCATCTGAACAAGTACGTTTCCGTCCTTATCATTTCTTGCAAGAACTTTGATATCACAAACATCGGGGGCTGACTCATCCTGACGGATGGGACCTGCGGGCTGTGCTGTGGGAGTGTACTTAAATCCCGAGAAATCAGCTCCTGTCTTGGATGACTTAAGCTTGAAATATTTAGCAACGGCTGTTGCATCCTTAACTCCGAGAGTATTGAGGAAGTTTGCGGCTTTTACCTTGGGAACATCATATGCATGATCGAGATATGCATGCTCAATGATTACTCCCGGAATATTTCTTGCTGTGCAGGCTCTGATAACTCCGTAATAATCTTCACCCTTTTTACCTATCTTGGTCTTTACGCCCTTCTGGTAAATGTCAAGACTGCCAAGTTCGGCATTCATAATATTACCAAAATCCATTCCCTTCTGATAGCAGCTTCCAAATGCTGATGCCCAAACTTCGCATCCGTAGAAGTTATGCTCAGCTGATGCATTGAAATGAAGGCTGTAAAGGAAATCGGCATTTACGCTCTGTGCAAATGCAGCTCTGTCTTCAAGAGAAACTCCCTGTTCGTTTGAAGTTCTTGTAAGATAAACTGTTACATTGTCATACTTTTCAAGCTCTGCCTTCATTGCATTTGCAACCTGAAGTGTCAGAAGCTTTTCGGTAAATCCGTTGTGCTGTGCACCGAGATTGTTTCCTCCGTGACCGGGATCGATAACGATAACAACAGGTTTCTCTGCTGCTTTTGCAGGAACGGTAGAAGCGGGCAAAATCCCACTAAAAGACAAAAGTCCGGCTAAAATAATTGCAGTAATTCTTTTTTTCATACTTCTTCTCCTCTTCTTTTTGTGTAAAACTACAGAAACCCGATAAAAAATGTAAAAAGCTGTCGCAAAAAGCGGCAGCTTAAATATGCTGTTTAACCGTTTAACATATCAAGATTCAGAGCTTCCTGCTCGGATATTCCCTGAGCCTGAGAATCTTCTGCATTTGACACGTTGGCGGTATTTGATGAAGCAACTTCCGGAGGCCTTAAGTCGGCTCTGTTTGATTTGATGACTTCACCGTACTGTGTAAGTGCAGATAAAACACTGTCTGTACTCTGTGATATCTCTTTTACCATGTTAATGCTGTTCTGCTTAATGGTCTCAACGATATCATCGGTGTTCTTGCTTGTCACATCGATTGACTGAGTGATAATATCTTCAACTCCTGCAAGAAGCTGGTCTGTATACTGTACAGCGGCTGATTTCATGCTGTTAGCTTCCGTCATGGCATTATCCAGGATTTCTTTGGCCTGAACAGCTGCCTGTGAAACGACTTCGTTTGCCTGAGCATAAGCTTGCTGCATGATCTCATGCTCATTGATAAGCTCGTTAGTCTTTATTGTAGCCTGATTCACGATATCTTCGGCTTTTCTTCTGGCATCATTTAAGATGGCTTCTTTATTACTGATAATTTTTTGATATTTCTTTATCTCTTCGGGAGTTTTTGATCTGAGCTCCCTCAAAAGCTCATCGATCTCCTCTTTATTGACAATGATCTTTGTCTGTGACAAAGGCTGAGGCTTACAATTATCGATATAAGTCTCAATCTCATCAATTAATTGCTCGATTTTGCTGGTCATTTATACATCCCCCTGATTTTCATCTTTTTCAAACTTTTTGTACATAGCTTTTGCGACAAAATCTGAAACGCAAGGTGAAATATCACCCTTATAACTTGCGACTTCTCTTACCACAGAACTGCTAAGATATGAGTATTTGATATTAGTTGTGAGGAAAACCGTATCGACCTCGTTATGCGACAGTTCCTTATTGGTCTGCGCAATCTGGAGTTCATATTCGAAATCGGTTATCGCCCGCAGCCCTCTGATAACAATATGAATGTCTTCCTTCTTGCAATAATCGATCAAAAGTCCGCTGAAAGATTCAACAACGACATTATCAATGCCGGTTACGGACTCTTTAATCATTTTAACACGTTCATCAAGTGTGAACAATGGAGTTTTGGCTGAATTACACATTACAGCGACAATTACCTTGTCGAACATTGATGCCGCACGTTTAATTATATCCAAGTGTCCATAAGTAATCGGGTCAAAACTGCCGGGATAAACCGCTGTTTTCATAGCGCTTCCTTTCTGTACAAAAAGACATGCTTATTTGTTTTATATTCTTTTTCGCGTCTGACTTCAAAACCATAGTCTTCAGCAAATGAAAAATCCATATCAAGTGAACTCTCAACAATTATCATGGTATGCTCAGTAACATACTTCATGGTTCCGAGCTGGGCAAGTGTTCTCTCATAAAGATCTTCATGGTACGGGGGATCAAGAAAAATTATATCCGCTTCATCCTCATGAATATTTCTAAGTCCGATTACTACATCCTGTTTGAGGACTGTTGCATCTTCTTCAAAATGCGTTGTCTTGAGATTCTGTAAAATGCACTTGTATGCAGCTGTAGCATTCTCAATAAAATAGGCTTTGGAAGCACCTCTTGAAAGTGCCTCGATACCGATTCCGCCGCTTCCGGCAAAAAGATCGATAAATACTGCGCCGGGCACTTCATTCTGGATCATATTAAAAAGTGTTTCCTTGATTCTGTCCTGAGTAGGCCTTGTGTCGTTCCCTTCAGGGGTTACGAGCCTGAGCCTTCTGGCAGTTCCCGCGATTACTCTCATATCCTTACCTTTGTTCCTTTAGTATCTCTGCTTGTTATCTTAAGATGAGCAAGCTCGAGTTTTTTATTGTTGTGTTCAACAGTTTTTTCTTCCTGATCGTTCAGGTAGTAAACATCTCTTACAAAGTCATTCTTTCCAAGTCTCATTCCGCGAACACCGACAGCGGTCTTCTTTTTCTCCGGAATGGTATCGACAGGGAATCTAAGGAAATATCCGTCTTCGGTTCTAAGTATGATTGTCTTCTGCTCTTTGAGAACTTCTACGCTCACAAGTTCATCATCGTCCGAAAGCTTGGTCGCCGCAACGGTTCTCTTTGAAACGTCAAATTCTCCGCCGTTTACAGTCTTCATCATTGAAGCTTTTGTTGTAAAGATAAGTCTGTAGAGATTAAGCTCCGACTGACTTGCGGCAAGGATAACGGTTTCCTCCGAAGCATTGTAATTACTTACATTGTCGATTGGAACGCCCTTATCTCGCATCTTTCCCTGAGGAAGATCCATAGCCTTTATAGTATGCAGGTTACCTGCACTTGTGAAAAGACACACTTTACCCGTGTTCTTCATTACAAATGAATATTTGAACTCGGCCTCGATAGTCTCTTTATTTCTTTCGTATGTTGAAGCATCTATTGTCTTTGCATAGCCGAATCTGTCCATGATAAAGGCAACATCAACTTCTTCAACCGGCTTTTCTTCGTATACAGCATTCTCTCTGTTGTCGATAACAGTCTTTCTTTTTGCTGAATACTCTTTTTTGATCTTGCCGAGTTCATCCTGAATGACCATAGACATTGACTCATGGCTTTCAAGGATGTCCTCGTATCTGTATATATTTGCAACCGTCTGTTCATGGTCTTTTATAAGAGCGTCAAGCTCAAGTCCGATGAGTTTGTACAGACGCATCTCGAGAATGGCATCAGCCTGAGCTTCGGTGAAAAGAAGCTGCGCAGCCATAGCTTTTGATTCTCTTGATTTGAAATTAATACCTTCAGTAACACCGTTTACCAGACAATTCTTTGCCATAGCCCTGTCTTTGGAGCCTCGTAGGATCTCGATAACGAGGTCTATAACGTTGCAAGCCTTGATAAGGCCTTCCTGAATCTCTTTTTTCTCCTGTTCTTTCTTAAGGAGTGTGGTGTACTTTCTTGTCGCAATCTCGAACTGGAAATCGGCACATGCCCTCATAATATCTCTTAAAGACATTGTTTCGGGGCGTCCGTTGTCGATAGCGAGCATATTTACGCCGAATGTATCTTCGAGCTTTGTCTTCTTATAAAGAAGATTTGTAAAGTTCTCGACATCTGTATCTTTCTTAAGCTCAATAACGATTCTCACGCCTTCTTTTGAAGACTGGTTTGAGATATCGATTATATCATTGGTGATCTTCTTTTCGGCAAGTTCGGCAACATCAGCCATAAACTTACCGATTCCCATTCCTATCATTGTATAAGGAATCTCGGTTATGACAAGATTGATATGTCCGTTCTTGCCCTTCTCGGTCTCAACCTTACCTCTTACCCTGATCTTGCCAGTACCGGTCTCATAGATATTAAGGAGCTCGTCCTTATTTATTACAATGCCGCCCGTAGGAAAATCAGGTCCCTTGATAAATTTCATAAGTTCTTTTGTAGTAAGGGAATCATTCTGTATATATGCAATCTCTGCATCAATTACTTCTGCAAGGTTGTGAGGAGGTGTGCTTGTAGCCATACCTACCGCGATACCTTCGGAACCGTTTATCAAAAAGTTAGGTATCTTGACGGGAAGAACCGAAGGCTCTTTCTCTGTCTCATCAAAGTTCGGAACAAAATCTACTACGTTCTTATCAAGATCTTCAAGAAAGTTCTCCTGAGTAAGCTTGGAAAGTCTCGCCTCTGTATAACGCATCGCAGCTGCGCCGTCACCTTCAATATTGCCAAAGTTACCGTGTCCGTCAACAAGAGGTGCTATTTTCTTAAAATCCTGTGTCATTACGACAAGACAATCATAAATGGAACTGTCGCCGTGCGGGTGATATTTACCCATTGTATCGCCGACGATTCTCGCACTTTTTCTGTAAGGCCTGTCATATCTTATGCCAAGCTCGTACATATCATATAATGTTCTTCTCTGAACAGGCTTTAATCCGTCTCTTATATCAGGAAGCGCACGAGCAACGATAACGCTCATGGCATAGTCTATGAACGACTTTTGCATTATATCCGAATACTCGGTCCTTATAATTCTGTCTTCCATATTTTCCCCTTTAAATGTCTAACTCAGCATCTGTCGCGTGCTGATGAATGAATTCACGTCTGGGAGGTACGTCCACTCCCATCAAAAGTTCGGTCATCTGAGAAGCCATCTTGGCATCTTCAATCTCGACCGCTTTTAATAATCTCCTCTCAGGATCAAGTGTTGTCTCCCAAAGCTGCTCGGGATCCATCTCACCAAGACCTTTGTATCTCTGAAGAGTAAAGTTTCCTTTGTGAGTATTTCTGTATTTTACAAGCGCATTGTCGTCGTACAGGTACTCTTCCTTGCCTCTTGCAGGCATAGCCTTGTAAAGCGGAGGCATAGCAATATAAACATGTCCCTGATATATAAGCTCGGGCATGAATCTGTAGAAAAGAGTAAGAAGCAGTGTTGCAATATGCTCACCGTCTACGTCGGCATCGGCCATGATAATGATCTTGTCATATCTGAGCTTATTTATATCAAAGTCATTTCCGTATCCTTCGGAAAAACCGCATCCGAAAGCATTGATCATTGTTTTGATCTCGGCATTTGCAAGAACCTTGTCGATACTTGCTTTCTCAACGTTTAGGATCTTACCTCTAATAGGAAGAATGGCCTGATAATTTCTGTCTCTTGCCATCTTCGCGCTTCCACCCGCGGAATCTCCCTCTACGATGAAGATCTCGCACTTTGAAGCATCCTTACTTATGCAGTTTGCAAGTTTTCCGTTTGAATCAAAGGAATACTTCTGCTTGGTAAGCATGTTTGTCTTGGCTTTTTCTTCGGTTTTCCTGATCTTTGCGGCTTTTTCCGCACAGCCGATGATAGACTTAAGTGTCTCAAGATTTCTGTCAAAAAATCTTGTCATCTCATCGCCTGTTATCTTTGAAACAACCTTTGCCGCATCCTGATTATCGAGCTTTGTCTTGGTCTGTCCTTCAAATCTGGGATCGGGATGCTTTATAGAAACAACGGCAGTCATACCGTTTCTTACGTCTGTTCCTGTAAAGTTTACGTCTTTTTCTTTTAAAATATTGAGCTCACGGGCATACTGATTGATTATATTGGTAAAGATCGTCTTGAATCCCGTAAGATGAGTACCGCCCTCGGCGTTGTAGATATTATTACAGAAGCCGAGAATATTCTCATGGAACTCATTTACATACTGGAATGCAACTTCAACTTCAACACCTTCGCTCTCACCCTTAAAGGAAACAACATCATGAACAGCCTCTTTTGACTTGTTCATATCACGAATAAATCCTGTTATTCCGTCAGGTTCATGAAATTCAGTATATTCCTCTACTCCGGGTCTTTTGTCCTCAAATATGATCGTAAGTGAGGGATTAAGATAAGATGTCTCGTGAAGTCTTGATTTGATGTCATCTTCCTTGAATCTTGTCTTTTCAAAAATAGTTCCGTCAGGAAGGAAATTGATCGTTGTTCCAGTCTCTTTTGTTGTGCCGATAGGCTCTAAGAGACCGTTTTTAAGCTGTGTTGTAGGAATTCCTCTCTCATAAGTGTCCTGATAGATATTGCCGTCTTTAAAGACTTTGACACTCATTCTTGCAGAGAGCGCATTAACAACCGATGAACCTACACCATGAAGTCCACCGCTTGTCTTATAAGAATTATTATCAAATTTACCGCCGGCGTGAAGTGTTGTCAGAACGATTCGCTCTGCAGTAACTCCTTTTGCGTGCATGCCGACGGGGATACCTCTGCCGTTATCGGAAACTGTTGCGGAGCCATCCGCTTCAAGAGTGACCTTTATTCTCGTACAAAATCCTGCCAAATGTTCATCTACGGCATTGTCTACGATCTCATACACAAGATGGTTAAGGCCTCTTGTAGTAACGCTTCCGATGTACATTCCGGGACGTTTCCTTACTGCCTCAAGACCTTCAAGGACAGTAATACTCGAAGCATCATATGTATCATACGAAGCCATATAAATTAAACCCCTTTTCAAAAACTTTTTTCTACGTTGTTTGGATTAAAAGTGCAGTTTTCTGGTTACGGTTACTGCGAGGGCGCCGGGGCCGATGTGGCAGGCAACGGAAAGTGACAGGGGATCCATGTAGATGTCCATGCCGGGGAACTCTTTTTCGAGCTCCTTTTTCCATTCGTTTGCAGTATCGATGTCTTTTGTATAGGCAGCGGCAATCCAATAGTCCTTGGCTTCTTCGCCGCCGAAACGATTCTCAATGTCGTTTTTAATCGCATTTATCATGATGCTCTTGCCCTGGTTGCTGGTTCTTGCTTTTGCGAAAGCATCAAGTTTTTCGCCCTGAATCTGAAGAACGGGCTTAAGCCTTAAGAGTGTTCCGAGTGCCGCGGCAGCAGGTGTGATTCTGCCACCTTTTTTCAGATAATAAAGTGTATCAAGCATGATGTAAATACTTGAATCAAACTTTGTATCCATTAGTTTCTGCACTATCTCTTCAGCAGATAAGCCTTTTTCGGCCATTTCTTTGGCGTCGATTGCAGATTGTCTCTGCGTTACGGAAATTCTCTGGTTATCAACCACGAAAACTTTGCCCTCATACTCTTCCTGAGCAAACATGTATGCACTCTGGCATGATCCCGAAAGGCCTGAACTCATGGGAATATAAACGATACTGTCATGATCCTGTAAAAGTTCATCCCATATTTTCATAAGAGAATCAGGAGTAGGCTGACTTGTAGAAACATTGGCATTTTCGCCGAGTTTCTGATAAAACTGCTCCTGAGTAAGATTTATATCTTCAAAATATTCTTCTTCATCGATCATAAAAGGCATAGGAACTACGTGAATTCCGAGTTCTTTAGACTGTGCCTGAGTTATTCCACTGTTACTATCTGTTAATATCGCTATTTTTGCCATATTATCTCATCGGTAAAAAGCCGATACTCCTCCTATTTTCTACCTAATCAACTAAACTAATATTACTTTTATAAACAGTTAAAGTCAACCGAATTTGCAGATTTAGTGCTTAAAACTCCTCTTAGTACACTATATTGTGTATCAGACAAATTCGGATCTTCGGACAGAATTCTGGCGGCGTCCATCGAGGCTGATTTAAGGAGGTCACTGTCATGATAGATGTCTCCGATCCTGAAATTCAGTTCTCCGCTCTGTCTTATTCCGAACAATTCTCCGGGGCCGCGCTGTCTTAAATCTTCCTCGGCGATCTTGAAGCCGTCATTTGATCTGTTCATTATATCGAGGCGTTTCTTGGCATCATCAGACTTTGATGTATTTAAAAAGATGCAATATGACTGCGCATCTCCTCTTCCCACGCGTCCTCTTAACTGATGAAGCTGGGAAAGCCCGAATCTCTCGGCATTTTCAATCATCATGACCGTAGCGTTCGGCACATTTATTCCGACTTCGATAACCGTTGTCGAAACAAGAACATCAATATCCTTTCTTGCAAAAGCTTCCATGATCTCGTCTTTCATAGCGGGCTTCATTTTGCCGTGAAGCGTTGCTACAGAGATTTCCGAAGGAAGTGCCGTTTTTAATTTATCCGTATAATCAGTAACGTTCTCAACGCCGTCCAGTTCTCCTTCTTCGACCATCGGACAAATGACATATGCCTGGTGCCCTGCTTTTACCTGATCGCAAATGAATTTATAAGCGGTATTTCTGTAATCTGTTCCGACAACGCAGTTTTTTATGGGAATGCGTCCTCCGGGAAGCTCGTCGATAACAGAAATATGCAAGTCTCCGTACAAAATTATTGCAAGCGTTCTCGGAATTGGAGTCGCACTCATCGCAAGCACATGCACGTTTTCTCCTTTACCTGCAAGTGCCTCTCTTTGGCGAACGCCGAATCTGTGCTGCTCGTCCGTTACGACAAGAGCGAGATTTTTGTATTCCACTTTTTCCTGAATAAGAGCGTTTGTGCCGACAATACAGTTTACTTCGCCTTCTTTTATCATTCTCTGAGCTTCTCTTTTATCCTTTGCAGAAAGAGCTCCGGTCAAAAGAACCGGCTTAATACTTGTAAGTCCGTATTTATCAATAAGTTCTTTGAATCCTTCAAAATGCTGAGCCGCAAGGACTTCGGTAGGGGCCATTATAGCGCCCTGATATCCGTTTGCCGCTGCGGTCAAAAGAGCCAGAAATGCTACTACAGTCTTTCCGGATCCAACATCACCCTGAATAAGCCTATTCATTACATACGGTCCTGATATATCACTTATGATATCGTTATAAGCATTTAACTGGGCATTTGTAAGTCTATACGGAAGTTTTTCAAGAAATCTCTTTGCTTCGGCCACCTCGATTATAGGAAACGTATTCCTATTTTCTTCCTGAAGTTTTTTTAAGAGTCTTAGTTTTAAAACGAATAAAAAGAATTCGTTATAGGCAAGCCTTCTTCTTGCCTGCTCCAAGGTTGCACCATCCTTTGGAAAATGTATATTGTAGATGGCATCAAAAAAACTCATGAGCCCAAGTCTTTTGATTATGTCCTCAGGGACAAATTCCTCGAATTTACCTACACTGTTAAAAGCTTTTTGAACAGCTTTTGTGACTGTATTATTGCTAAGACTCTTTACAAGCGGATATCTAGGCATAAGTTTTCCGCAAAGAGTTGCATATTCTTCGGCTTTGTACATTTTAGGCTGGTCTATGGTAAAGAAATTACCTTTTTTCCTGACAACACCTCTAAAAATATGAGTTGTGCCGCTCTTTAATGAGTTTATGAGGTAAGGCGCGTTAAAATAGGTCATTTTAACTTTTCCTGTCTGGTCTCCTGCTTCAAATGAGATTATTGAAAGATTTCGAACCTTTCTTCTCATAATATTCCCGATGATTGTCAGGGAAACGGAGCATACTTCGCCTTCTTTAAGATCACATGCACGAACAGGAGGCTCAAACTTATCATATGTCCTCGGAAAATAATATATAAGATCCCTGCAGGTATACACTCCGCATTTATTAAAGAGTTTACCTGTCTTTTCTCCAATACCCTTTAAATTAACAACAGATTCTGCGAGTTCTCTTTCTCCCATACCGCTCCTTGTAAAAAAAATATGATAAAAGTTCACTATAAGACAAAAGGCCGGGCTTTATTGCCCGGCCGGTATATACAATAATTACTCTGCTGAAATAACATAGTAATAAATTGGCTGTCCACCATTCTGAAGCTCAACATCGCATTGAGGATATTTCTCGGAAATTCTATCCCTAAGAGCCTCAGCATCGCTTACTTCAACTTCATCACCATAATATATGCTGATAAGTTCAAGATCGTCATTCATCATCTTATTAAGCATATCAAATGTAACATCAGACATATCAACGCCTACAGAAAGAATTCCTGAATCGCCGATTCCCATGAAATCGCCCTGTCTGATCTGAACATCATCTATAACAGTATCTCTTACGGCATAAGTAACTTCACCGGTCTTAACTGTTGTAATGGCTTCTGTCATTGCAGCAATATTGTCTTCAACAGGGATATCGGGAACATAATTGATTATAGCCGTAACACCCTGAGGGACAGTCTTGGAAGGAACAACAACAATCTTCTTGCCCTCTTCATCGTCATCCTCAGACATAATAGCTGCCTGATTAGCTGCAAGGATAATATTCTTATTATTTGGAAGGACAATTACAGTATCTGCGTTAACCTTCTCTACTGCATCAAGAATATCAGCAGTACTGGGGTTCATTGTCTGTCCGCCTTCGATAACATAGTCAACACCGAGACCTCTGAAGATTTCAGCAAGACCAGCGCCTGCACATACAGTTACAAATCCAACATCCTTGCGAGGCATCTGGGGCTCGCTTGCTGCAGGAGCAGTCTCATTAACCTCAGGTTCTGTCTTAGTTTCGGGCTCAGCTTTAACTTCTTCTTTCTTTTCAGAAGGGGCCGGTGTCTCAACCTTACCTGCAAGAGGTATATTCTCATCATCAGGCTTATATGTAGGTGTAAGCTCTGCCGCACCGTTGATCTCAGTCTCTATCTCAGCCCATGAGCCGTCTTTGTTCTCATGGAAGAGTTTCTCTCTGTGCTCCATTCTCATGTTGTCAATCTTCATGTTTGAAAGCTGACCGTACATAAGAGCTCTCTGGATTGCAAGTCCGGGATCGTTGGAATGAACGTGGACCTTGCAGATCTCATCATCGGCAACCATAACAATACTGTCACCGATTGACTCAAGGAATCCCTTGAAATCTATTTCTTGTTTAACATTAAGAGGCTTATTCAAGATAACAATAAACTCGGTACAGTAACCGAACTTGATATCAACCTCTTCCTGTGCGCTTTCTTTTGCTCTTGCACCGGGAGTAACCTGCTCCTCGGTAATTGTAAGATCGATCTCTTTTCCAAGGAAACCGTCAAATGCGCCCTTAAGCACCTGAACAAGTCCCTGTCCGCCGGAATCAACTACGCCGGCCTGTTTGAGAACAGGAAGCATTTCCGGAGTCTTTGCGAGTACTTCATCTGCATATTTAATAACTTCATCACAGAAATATGCAATATCGGTTGTTCCTTCTACAGCAAGCTCATGAGCCTTCTCGCCTGCTCCCTTTGCAACTGTAAGGATTGTTCCTTCCTTGGGCTTCATTACAGCCTTGTAAGCAGTCTCGACAGCTTTATCAAAAGCCTCTGCAAGGATTGCTACATTAACTTCATCGTGCTCTTTTACAACTTTGGTAAATCCACGAAGAAGCTGTGAAAGAATAACACCCGAGTTACCTCTTGCTCCTCTCAAAGAACCTGATGAAATTGCTTTACAGATCGCTTCCATTGAAGCGTTATCACCTAAATTTGAAACTTCTTTGGCAGCCGACATGATGGTCATTGTCATGTTAGTGCCGGTATCTCCGTCAGGAACGGGGAAAACATTTAATTCATTAATCCACTCTTTTTTTGCTTCCAGATTCTTGGCGCCGCTTAAAAACATCTTAGCCAGCATTTTAGCGTCAATTATATTATTACTCAAAATAAAAATCCTCCTAGACTAGATCTCTTGGCTTAGTCAATAACGCGGACACCTTCGATGTAGATATTTATCTTCTCGATTTCAAGCCCCGTAAATTCTTCTACTTTGTATTTAACATTATCGATCAAATTGTCTGACACAGCTGAAATGCTTACTCCATAAGCAACAATAATATGGAAATCAAGTATCAGTTTGTTATTTGCATCAAGAGAAACATTGATTCCTCTTGTCATCGAATCAATCTTAAGAAGACTCACAAGTCCGTCTTTTACATTAACATTTGCCATCCCAACAATACCGAAGCACTCCATTGCCACAGCTCCTGCGTACTGAGCGATAACTTCGTTGTCAATGGATATACTCCCCATGTGAGTATTCATAGAAGAAGCCTTCATATTTACCCTCCTTAATACTCGGAACTTTATGAAGCTCCGTTTTAGCATACACATGTATTATAATAGCAATTTATCGAAAAATAAACCACTTAATTTTCAACTACATATTTTTTCGTATATTTTGCTTGCATTCCTGTAATGTTTCTGCTAATATATCAATGTTGCGGATATCTGCAATAATATGCTATTGAACGAACATGGCTTATAAGGAGGTGTCAAAATGGCTAAATGTGATATTTGTGGCAAAGGCGTTCATTTCGGTAACAATGTAAGCCATTCTCATAGAAGATCTAACAGAGTTTGGAATTCAAATGTTCACCGCGTTGCTGTTAAAGTTAACGGCGGCACAAAAAGAATCCACGTTTGCGCTAGCTGCCTTAGATCTAACAAGGTTGAAAGAGCTTAATAAGATCAAAAAAATTAAACCACCCATTTCTGGGTGGTTTTTTGTTGCCATTTATACATAAACTAAATAGAACAGCTCCTCTACGGAGCTGTTCGAATAATCAAATAAGTCTTATACTACTGACGGAATTGAAATTCCATTATCAGAAAGTAATTTCTCGGTTGTCGGTACATCAAGTCCAAGTTCGTCTGCTGCTTCATCAAGCGAAAGCTTGCCTTTTTTCACTAAAGAAAAGACAATATTTTGCATACCTTCTTCTCGGCCTTCTTCTTTCATTAGTTCTCCCCATTTAATTTCATCAAACTCAGTTAAGCACATATCAACAACCTCCTTCCTGTGGTTTGTCAAAAACTCTTTTAATACATTATTTTTTATACAATCTTCAACTGATTTATTTACTGCATCTTTTATATTCATTGTTTTGTTGTTTACAATTACTTCTTCAACAAAAGTTGAATATTCCTTAAGTATATGGCATTTTTCAAGTATATCTCTGCTTTTGTCAGCACGGATGTTGATCATTGTAGCCGTCCATTCAAATTTCCCCGGCTCTGTTTCACCAGTAAAAGCAGATGATAACTTAAGTTCTATCACATCATCCGGCATTTTGGAAGAATTACCGTTATAGAAAACAATATACTTTGGTGCAGGAATCCTTACAAGTTTTGACATGTAAAGACTTTCTGTATTAGGTACAATTTTTCTATATAAATCCGCAAAATAAAGCAGACCTCTTAAAGGCATATTCGGATTATACGTGCTCTGATGCTCATATAGGCTTAGCGATGAATCAAATATAAATGAAACATCATTCTTAGCTTTCATATAAATTACATCTTCAAGCGTTGTGAATTCAAGTTCATCCTCATTTGTATATGAAGTACCATTTACTGCATTATATAAGCTAAGGGCATTTTTTTTGTTTTCTCCAAACAGTTTTCTAAAGATAGTGTCTTTGTACTTGCTGTTTATTTTTATATCGTCATTAGCAGTCATGTATTATCTCCTATAGTCATCTATATTATAGCAAAACCGCTAAAATCCGCAACTTTCTTAATTATTCATAAACACCTGTTATTACCACTTTCCTCCTCTGATTCTCCAAAAATCCACCGCAACAGCCATCTTTTCATTCTCTTCAGCGCTTATCCAATGTTTTAGAAAGTATCACAAAGCACAAAACAGACAATACTATCACCAGCATAATATTGGTCATCTTGCTGACTTGAATGAAAAAGGCCGGAAGAAGTCCAAAAAACAGTCCTATTGTCGTCACACCAAATGCGAGCCCCGGATCCTTGGGAAGGACATTCAGTGCCATCTCAAATGTGATGCTCATTGTCATTGAAAACAAGCAAACACCGATTATTGATAAAACCATGATATTCTCTCCGGCAACGAGAAACGGTATCGCTGACAAAGTAGAAAATAGCGCTGTTTTTCTTGCTCCTATCCTATCCGAAACAAATCCTCCCATGCCTTTTCCAAATCCCATTATGAAAAACAGAAGGAACGTCTGCCATAATTCTTTTTTCCATGAGATCGGTATGGCATACGCAATATAACTTCTGACTGCCGTGACAGCAAAGACAGCCACAAGTAAGATGACAGGATTCTTCTTCAAATTTGCAGACTTAAATTCAGGAAAATTCACAGCTCTGACTGATTTTTTGGTTGTGAGTGTCAGGAGCCATGAAATCAATAGCGGAATAATAAGAACATACAAAGATATCTGATATATACCAAATGTCTGTCCTATAACAAGGCCGAAAGATCCGCCCGCAACAAACAGTGCAGCCGGAAACATCTTGCCTTCGCTATCTGCCACTGTCGCAATTGCTCCACATTCATGAAGTATCGCATTGCCGGTCGCAAGAAAAACATATCCGATCATATGAACCGCCTGAAATGAAGATGAAACCAGGAAGATACTCATAAACATAAATATATGGGCAATGGATTCATACGGTACTTTATTATGCTTCTTTATAAAATCACCGATTATCCCCTGTGGTACAAATGCAAAAAAATCATATGTAAGCGCAATTATCCCGGCCAATTCCGTTGGATAATAATATCTCAGCAAATGAAAGCAGATTATCTCAACGCACATATGCACTATAAAATACTTAAGGCCCGTCATATCAGCTTTGCTCATTGTCTTTATTCTCTTCTTTATTATTATTTTTACTGTCGAAAATCGCATCCCTTATAATTTCCACAGTTTTTTGAATCACAAGTACTGCAAGAGCTATAAAGAGAAGCAAAAAGGGAAGCCCCATAAAAATAACAAATCCGCCAAATCCCGCATCAAGTAAAGCTAAACTATTCATTTCCGAAATCCTCCTAAATAAATAAAAAACCAAGTCCAAAAATCGCAATTCCCATACCACACGAAAAGATGTTGGCCAGATAAGTCAAAAGATATATTCGTAAGTGCGAAGCTTTGGATATTTTCATATAAAGTCTTGCTTCAACAATAGGAATTATAATTGCCTCAGCAAGAATAAACCATATACTTGCATACAGTTCTTCAAATGAAGAAAACATCGATAAAAATATAAAGATAACGGAGATTCCGTTAAATACAACATTTGTTAAAGCATTTAATGCAACAAAAAACTTTTTATTATCGCAGACCTTTCCACATATAATAAAAGGATATTCAACCAGAACCGTTACCGTTACAGGTAATATGATTGCCAATACCGATGCCAAAAAAGCGCCCAAAACATATAAAACATACATTCTTTTAATGCTCCTTAATGAGAAAAAACTTTTAAAAGAAAAAGGCAGGAAAAATTTCCCACCTGTTGTAAATAAAACTATAGTCAAACAATATTATACACTAAAACCAAATAACGCAAGTTTCGACAAAATAAGCTCTCTCACGATAATACCCATCTTCTCTTTTTCTTCAGCGGGTATCTTAACAAGGCTCTCAATCGTGTAGACTTTCTCTTTAAAACCTTTTTCGGGCTTATTCATGTCCTTGTACTGAGATACTCTTATTCTGCTGCGGAGTTGCTTGTAGACTCTGTAGTCATAAGTTTCCTTTGTCATATGATAAAAGTGACTTTCAAGGGTAACATCCATATCTACATCGTCTTTAATATATTTTGTGATGATAGTCTTGAATTTAAACGGAACCATTTCGTTATTTATAAGTTCGTCGTAGCTGTATCTTGCGCCGAAATAGTTTCTTTCAAGATCCTGCATGAAGTATTTAAAATCATCATCGTTTACAATGTTATTCATGACTCTTTCTTCTCTCCGCTGTCAAGATCCTCGATATTGTCACCGCTGAATTTTATGGCGGTTCTGATCTTATCTTCATCCCAGCCGGTCTCTTCCATAAGTTCCTGTACGGTAACTTTTCTTCTGAGATCATCGGCAAGCTCTTTGGCTTTATCCGCAACTTCCTGAACAAGCTTTACGACTTTCTGGCCGCCTGCAGCTTCTTCAAGGTCCTGTTCGATAATATTTTCCATCGCATCAAGCATAAGCTTATACAAAAAGCTCTCGATTTCCTGAGGTTCGCCCACGGCATCGAGCATATTTACGCCTCTTGTAAGCGCATAGTTGCCTTCGCCGATAAGATCTTCGATATATACGCCCTGATCGGCGTACATCTTGGCAACGTCAACAACGAGAGGAAGATACATATCTATAAGCTTTAATTTGGCATCGCTCTCGCCCGCAAGTGCTGCGATCTTGATTGCTTCTTTTTCTCCGTCGGAGAATGTGGGAAGCAGTTTCAAACTGTTAATATAATCATCAAGATAGTTCTTTTCCTCTTCGGTAAACTCCTCTTCAGTCTCCGGAGCCGGCTCATCCACGCCAATCTTGTGGTTTCTCAAATACTCAAATACCATTTCAAACTGCTCATTGGAGAGGTCGAGGTCCGCAAAAGCTTCTTTTACCTCTTCCTTGGAAATGATATTTCTATTCTCTCTCGCTGTTCTTGTAACGAGTTTTAGTGTCTCTGCAAATTCTTTTTCCTTGTTGTCTATATTTCCCATTTAAGCCTCACTTTACATGTACATGATTAAACAAATGATCCTGACAATATTCGTAGTTTCCATTACATTTTGAGCAGAATCTGAATTCAAGATTCGGATTGTCAACTTCAGTTCTTCCGCAAACTGCGCATTTATGTCTTGTGATACCCTTAGGCTGCATCTTTACACCGGCCTTGAATTCCTTTTTTCTCCTTATCTCGCCCGGGCGGATATGATTGAGTTTTCCTGTGCTCATATAGAAGAGCAAAAGGTTGATAAACTGTGACAAAATCGCGAAGAATATAGCAAATTCCTTGCTGGCAAGAGCGATGAGACACTCATAACCAAGAATTGCTCCGTATGCTATCGCAATCCATCTTACCTTTAGAGGAATCAGGAACATCAAAAGCACCTGAATATCGGGATAAATCAGCGCAAAAGCAAGGAATACCATCATCTGAATATAATAAGTGCTGAATGAACCTGCATACTTGAACATTGTCATTGCAAGAATATCGCCGGACATTCCATAAAACACTTTATATACAAATAATGTCGCAAAAGAAGCGAATATCATAAGTATAAATCCGCTAAATATAAATACATTGTATCTGAATGCCCCAAGCGTCCTCTCCATGCTTGTTCCGACAAAATAATAGAACATCAAAGTAATTACAATAAGAAGACTGAATCTGGCGGGCGGAATAAGTACCCACGATATGATTCTCCACACCTGTCCCTGAAGGATAAGATTGGGATCAAGCGCCAAAAAACGTGTAATATTGTAGCTTGCCGGCGCAAGTTGCAGAACATATCCCACAACGTAAAGCATAACAATGTACTTTGTGAGATCGACGATCGCATATTTTCCGATTTTTCTTTCAAGCTCATTTAAAAATTTGTTCATTATAAAAAGCCTCTGTTTTCATGTGATTATTATTAAAAAATATGTTTTTAAATACGATATTTTTAAGGAAACGCTGATTTAGATTTTATCATTACGATTATCTAATGTAAACACGGATGCCCTTCATTCATCATCAAACTGCTTTATCCTGTCCTTAAAGACATACTCCTTATAAAACAGGAACAGTTCATCGTTTGAAAGCAGTCTCGCTATGTTCCTGATGACAATATTAGTCGGAAGCTGTATCAAAATGCATACCGCAACCGTTACGAACCAGTACAAAAACGAATGCACCGTCATTCCTATCTCCGGAATGTTTTCAAGCAATATATAGTCCCACTTCGAAAGCAAAGGAAAAGTAAATATTGTCACTATGATATGCACATATTGCTCATCCACCAGATGTGCCACACTTGGCAAAAGCATAGCAGTAAACAGCATGCCCAGCATATGTCCGCGGCACATACATTTAAAGACAGTCCTCTTTTTTTCAAAGCCTCCGAGAATATACACTGTGGCATCGTCCTTGGAACATCCTTTGGATTTGGCCAAAAGAGCTATCGCTTTAGTCAGCCTCTCTTTGTTTGCGTCTTTATCATAAGTGTATCTTTTTAATCCGAATTTCTTCGAGCGTTCAAAGATCTTTATAATAATAATGAAAAGAAACATCACTAAAGGTGCGCCGAAGATCCCGGCAGCACTGTTAAAATATATTGATAATGCTATTGCCGGCACAAAGAATATACATACAAAAAAATATGAAAAGATAAGTCTTCTTCTGTTTCTGATGTCCTTTTCAAGCTTCTTGTCCGCTTCGACTTCGGTCTGCTCCGGAACTTTTATTTCCCCTGATGAAACTTTAAAATTTTTATTATTGCCGTCTATCGATAGCTCATAGAACAGCTTTGTGACAGCTCCCCACCATTCACGTGCCCGCTGCCTGTGTTTTTCGAGATTCTTCTCTTCCTCTTTCCTTTGTTTTCTCAGCTCTTTCCTTGTTTGCGTTACTTCTGTATCCAATCTTTCCTCCATCCCCAAGATAATTATCCATTAGTATATCACAATAGTTGCGATTCGGCATTGCGTGTGCACGGACACGTTATTAAGTAAATTGATTTTTAATCTCCCGTGCTTTATAATCATATTAATTTTGCATATAAATAAGAAGAGGTTAAAAATGATTTCTAAAGACTATACGTTAGGTATTGACATCGGATCCACCACAGTTAAGGTGGCTCTTTTGGACAGAGAAAAAAACATAATCTTTTCCGACTATAAAAGGCACTTTGCCAATATTCAGGAAACATTGGCAGAATTACTCGAAGACGCAAGTAAGAAGTCAGGTAATGTCCTGGTTCATCCTGTTATTACAGGTTCAGGCGGACTTACACTTGCCAAACATCTTGATGTTCCTTTTGTTCAAGAAGTTATAGCCGTATCTACTTCACTTAAGACCCTTGCACCAAAGACTGATGTGGCAATTGAGCTTGGCGGAGAAGATGCAAAGATTATTTATTTCGAAGACGGAAATGTTGAACAGCGTATGAATGGAATCTGTGCCGGTGGTACAGGTTCTTTTATCGACCAGATGGCATCTCTTTTGCAGACTGATGCTTCAGGTCTTAATAAGTATGCCCAAAATTACAATTCCTTATATACTATTGCAGCCAGATGCGGTGTTTTCGCCAAATCCGACATACAGCCGCTAATAAACGAAGGTGCTACAAAAGAAGATCTCGCAGCATCTATTTTCCAAGCTGTTGTAAACCAGACAATTTCAGGTCTTGCATGCGGAAAACCGATTCGCGGACACGTTGCATTCCTCGGCGGTCCTCTGCATTTCCTCGATCAGCTCAAAGCAGCATTTATAAGGACTCTTAATCTTGATGAGGAGCACACTATAGAGACCGATAACTCTCATCTTTTTGCGGCTATCGGCTCCGCGCTTAATGCAGATGAGAACATTTATTATGAGATGGATGAGATGGTAAAAAAACTGTCTCATAAGATCGTGATGGATGCTGAGGTTTCACGTCTTAATCCACTTTTCGAAACTGAGGAGGATTACAAGAAATTCAGAGCACGTCAGGATCAGTACAAAGTTAAGACCAGAAAGCTCGATGATTACAAAGGCAACGCATTCCTTGGAATCGACGCAGGTTCCACAACTACAAAGTGCGCTCTTATCAGCGAGGACGGCGACCTTCTTTACTCTTTTTACTCAAGCAATAACGGTAGTCCGCTTAAAACAGCAATCTCTTCTATTCAGGAAATATATAAACTCATGCCGGAAGGTGTAAAGATTTCAAGAGCATGCTCCACAGGATATGGCGAAGCGCTTCTTAAATCAGCACTTCTTCTTGACGACGGCGAAGTTGAGACAATCGCTCACTACAATGCCGCAGCATTTTTTGATCCCAAGGTAGACTGTATTCTTGATATCGGCGGTCAGGACATGAAATGCATTCATATAAAGAATCAGTCCGTAGACTCAGTGCAGCTTAACGAAGCCTGCTCTTCCGGATGCGGATCGTTTATAGAAACATTTGCAAAATCCCTTTCATACAGCGTTCAGGATTTTGCTAAAGTCGCTTTGTTCGCAAAGTCTCCCGTAGATCTCGGTACAAGATGTACGGTATTTATGAACTCAAGAGTTAAGCAGGCTCAGAAAGAAGGCGCTGATGTTGCCGATATTTCTTCAGGTCTTGCATACTCGGTTATTAAGAACGCTCTTTTCAAGGTAATAAAGGTATCTGATGCCAAGGATCTCGGTTCACATATCGTTGTTCAGGGCGGAACTTTCTATAATGATGCGGTTCTTCGCGCGTTCGAGATTATTTCCGGTGCAGAAGCAATTCGTCCCGACATTGCCGGAATCATGGGTGCTTTCGGTGCTGCTCTTATCGCAAGAGACAGATTTTTTGAAACAGATGATTACAAGACCACCATGCTCTCAATCGATCAGATCAACAATCTTGAATATACAACGAGCATGACTACATGTCAGGGTTGTACCAACCACTGCAGACTCACTGTAAATAAATTTACAGGCGGACGTCAGCACATCTCCGGAAACAGATGTGAGCGCGGAATCGGTAAGGTAAAAAATGCCGACAATATCCCGAATCTTTTTGATTACAAATATAAGAGAATCTTTAAATATGAGCCTCTTTCAGCTGATAAAGCAACAAGAGGAACCGTGGGAATTCCGAGAGTTCTTAATTTCTATGAGAACTATCCTTTCTGGTTTTCATTCTTTACAGATCTTGGATACAGAGTTGTTCTCTCGCCAAGATCCACACACCAGATTTATGAGCTTGGAATTGAATCAATTCCCAGTGAATCGGAATGTTATCCGGCAAAGCTCTCTCACGGTCACATAGAATGGCTTATTAAGCAGAAGGTTGATTTTATCTTCTATCCCGGTCTTTTCTATGAAAGAAACGAGGTTGAAGGTGCAACAAATCACTACAACTGCCCTATTGTCACATCGTATTCGGAAAATATCAAAAACAACGTTGAAGCAATAACAAGCGGCAAAGTTAAGATCAGAAATCCTTTCATGGCATTTACAAGTCTTGAAACAGCTACAAATGCTCTTGTAAAAGAATTTTCCGAGATACCTGCCGGTGAGATCATCAAAGCTGCAAAGCACGGCTGGGATGAGATGGAAAATGCAAGAAATGACATCCGCAAAAAGGGTGAAGAAACTCTTAAATGGATGGAAGAAAATAACAGACACGGCATCGTACTTGCAGGCAGACCTTATCATGTAGATCCAGAGATAAACCACGGAATCCCCGATATGATCTGCTCTTACGGCGTTGCGGTTCTTACAGAGGACAGCGTTTCACACCTTGGAAAGCCCGAGAGACCACTTATCGTCTCCGATCAGTGGATGTATCACTCAAGACTTTATGCTGCCGCAAGCTTTGTAAAGACAAGGGATGATATCGATCTTATTCAGCTCAATTCATTCGGATGCGGACTTGATGCCGTTACAACTGATCAGGTTAATGATATCCTCGCGGGTTCTGATAAGATCTATACCTGCCTTAAGATTGATGAAGTTAATAACCTCGGTAGTGCAAGGATCAGAGTAAGATCTCTTCTTGCCGCTATCAGGGTTCGTAAGCAGCATAATAAAGAAAGAACTATCAGATCAAGTGCACATAACAGGGTAATCTTTGATGAGAACATGAGAAAGAACTACACAATTCTCGTTCCTCAGATGTCACCCATTCACTTTGACATCCTTGAGCCCGCTTTTGCATCCTGCGGTTACAATTTTGTTGTAATGCAAAATGATAACAGACATGCTGTGGAAGTCGGACTTAAGTATGTAAATAATGATGCCTGCTACCCTTCACTTTGGGTTGTCGGACAGATCATGGATGAACTTTTATCGGGTAAATACGATCTTGATAAAGTTGCCGTTATGATGTCGCAGACAGGTGGCGGATGCAGAGCCACAAACTATGTAAGCTTTATAAGGCGTGCTCTAAAAAAGGCCGGAATGGAACAGATTCCCGTTGTTTCACTTAATTTGAGCAAACTCGAAGCAAATCCGGGATTTCGCATCGATGCAAAAATGTTTGTAAAAGCAGCTTATGCTGTGATCTTCGGTGATATATTCATGCGCTGCGTCTACAGAATGAGACCTTATGAAAAAGTTGAGGGTTCTGTTAATGCATGCCACCGCAAATGGCTTGAAAAATGCAAAGAATTCGTAACTTCAAAGCCCCCTAATATCTTTAAATTCGAAAAGATGTGCAAAGATATCGTTGAGGACTTTGACAGAATCGAGATAACCGATGAGGTTAAGCCTAAAGTAGGTATTGTAGGAGAAATCCTTGTTAAATTTGCTCCCGCAGCAAACAACCACCTTGTTAATCTTCTTGAGGAAGAAGGCGCGGAAGCTGTTGTTCCGGATCTTATGGACTTCATGCTCTACTGCTTCTACAATCAGATTTACAAGGCAGAGAACATCGGAACTTCAAAGAAGACTGCTCTTTTCTGCAGATTTGGAATATGGGCAATTGAGAGACTCAGGAGCGGTGCTTCAAATGCTCTTAAAAAGAGTATTCACTTTGATCCGCCAACTGATATATACGAAACTGTCGAATATGCAAAGCCTATTGTAGATATCGGAAATCAGACGGGTGAGGGATGGTTCCTTACAGGTGAGATGGTTGAGCTTATTAAGCATGGTGCGAGCAACATTGTCTGCACTCAGCCTTTCGGATGTCTGCCAAACCATGTTGTCGGAAAAGGTGTTATCAAGCAAATGCGTCACCTGTACCCAGGCTGCAACATCGTCGCAATAGACTACGATCCGGGCGCATCAGAAGTTAATCAGCTCAATCGTATCAAGCTGATGCTCTCCACCGCCCAGAAGAAGGTTGATGAGAAGGCCAGGAAGACAAGTTAAGAGATAGGTAAAAGAAAATCAGGTACAAAAGCATTGTGTTCTACGCGGGGGGAATTGCTTATTATATAAACACTTCGGGGCCGCTTTCGCTGCATTGTGCTTCGTAGCGGTACTAACGCCCTAAAAAAACAGGGCGCAAGTACCGACGAGCACAAAGCCCCCTCAGGTGTTTATATAATAAGCAATTCCCGGGTAGGATTACGAGCTTTTGTACCTGATTTTCTTTTCTACATTAGTATACTTCGAATTATCTCGAACTATTATAAAAATATCCCTTTTATTTTTATTCCGGAATGCATCTACTATCTTCAAGATAAAACAGTCCCAAGAAAATAAATGCAACAAATGAAAAGATTAATTCAAAAAGATTCCCTGGATTTACAAACGATTCTTTCCCCATTGTAAATATTGAATGCATAGTTATAATAAGTTCGGCAAACTTTAAAATAGCCGGAAGAATAAATAATGCATTGAATGTTCCAATACTATTTTTCTTTCCTTTAATTCCATATGTATATGCGATATAAATAAAAATCAGATAATATAATATAGAAAAAATTGAAGTCTTGATTGAATAGTCTATATAGTTCGAATAATCGGAGCCAAACTCATTTTTCATACCCAAAACATCAATCAATCCTACCAATGCTTGAATGGCACAGGCAGCATATACAATTATAGAAAACTTATACTTTCTACCAAGCAAAATAGAAACTAACATCAATACAAACAAAGCATAGGTTATTATTATATAGCTAAACTTACAATATGTTAATGCCATACTTAATATAATCCCCACTATGCTATAGCAAAAAGCTAATACAGATAAAATATTATATCTAAGAGCTTTATCTGTATACTGTCCCTTTTCGCCACTTGTTCTATCAGGCAAAATACTACAATGAATAATAGAAATAATCGGAGACATCATTCCATAAATAAAAAAGCCTATCTTACTATAGCCTTTACTATCTGCTATTTTTGCTGTAAAAACACCAAAACCAATTGCAATTAAAAAGAAAAACACACTAAACATAAAAAACTCCCATTAATATCTTGTTAATATTTCGTTGATAATTATATAACGTCATATGTTTTAATACAATATCAAACATTTTCAAAAAAAGCCTGACCGTTACCGATCAGGCTCAAACATCAATTATTATTTATACTTTGCATTCAGTTTTTCAATCGCATCCTCATGTCTTTGAATAGCGTACGTAGCTGACTTAATCTTTAATTCAGTATCCATGCGCTTTTTGTGAGTTTCATTGCATTTTACGTAGTAGTCGTAGATTTCGGAATCTTCGACTTCGAGATATTTATCGGCGATGCAACCGGGGAGAACGAATTTCTTTACAACGTCTTTGAATTTTACTTCAATATATTTGCCGTCTTGAGAAATTACTTGTCCGTCGCCGAATTTTCTATGTCTAACTTTGAGCTTGAGTGCTGACTTTTCACCAAGTGCAGACTCTTCTTTTTCAAGATCTGACAGAACGCTGTTTAACTCAACTTTTTCATTTTCAAGCTCTTTTATCTGTCTGGCGTTTTCTTCAAGCATCTCCTTGGTCTTTTTGGTAGGTTTCTTTTTAAGTTCGTTCTTGTTTTCTATTTCATTTTCATTATTTTCAAGCTCAAGACCCATAAAGCATTCTCCTTTTTCGTATAACGCTTTTCGATGCAAATTATTTACAATAAAATGAACGAATCAACATATATATTTTAACTGATTTAGAAACATATTACAACCAACAGGGACGCATACATTTTTACTGATTTGAAAAAAATCTATTTATACAAAAATCTTCAAATCTGCTGTGTAAGGCCTCTAGATGCAAGTTTCCTCTTCTCTTCATCAAGAATCTGCCCCCACTGATATGGAGTATTCTGATAAACGTAGTAGTTGAGCCAGTTTGTATAGAGAATATTCGCATGACTTCTCCACTGCAAAGTTGGCTTATTATCGGGATTGTCATCCGGATAATAGTTTATGGGCATCTTGATATCAAGACCTTTTGAAAGATCGCGCTTATACTCGGAATCAAGAGTAAGTCTGTCATACTCGGCGTGGCCCATTACGAAAATCTGACTTCCCGATTTGTTCATGCACAGGAAAACGCCTGCAATTTCTGATTCTGCAAGAACAATGAGATCCTCACATGCGTGGATGGCGTCTGAAGGAGTCTCTGTATGTCTTGAATGAGGAAGTTTGAATACATCATCAAAACCTCTGACAAGCGGAACCTTTCTGTTCATGACTTTGTGTTCATATATGCCGAATCTCTTTTCCGCAAGAGGCTTCTTGTCTATTCCAAAGTGATAGTAAATTCCGGCCTGTGCGCCCCAGCAGATGTGGAATGTAGATGTTACATTTGTCTTGGTCCATTCAAATACGCCACAGAGTTCCTTCCAGTAGTCAACCTCTTCAAAAGGCATCTGCTCAACGGGAGCACCTGTGATGATCATACCGTCAAAGGTTCTGTCCTTGAGTTCATCAAATGTGTGATAGAACCTGTTTAAGTGGTTCGGAGATGTATTCGTTGAGTGATGCGAACTCATCTGCATAAATGAAACATCAATCTGTAGAGGTGTGTTCGACATCGATCTAAGGAGCTGGAGCTCAGTGTCTTCCTTAAGAGGCATCAGATTCAAAATGCATATCTGCAGAGATCTGATGTCCTGATGACACGCTCTGTTCTCATCTACCACGAATATATTTTCTTTCTCAAGAATCTCTCTGGCCGGTAAATCATTCTGTATTTTAATTGGCATTTTTAATCATCTCCATAAATTCAGCTTCGTCTATAACTTTTATTCCAAGATCATTTGCCTTGGTTAACTTGCTTCCCGCAGCTTCGCCTGCAAGAACAAAACTTGTCTTCTTAGAAACGCTTCCGGAAGCCTTTCCTCCGTTTTTAACGATGAGTTCTTCAGCTTCTTTTCTGCCAAGCGTAGGTAATGTACCTGTTACTACTATGTTCATTCCCGCAAGAATATCTGATGCATCCTCATCCTTTGCAGCTGCCATATTAACGCCAAGTGACTGCATCTTGGATAAAACCGCAAGATTCTTCTCATCATGGAAGAACTCATAAAGATCGTTTGCGGTTGTCTCTCCGATATCCGGAATCTGAAGGAATCCGTCTTTTGTAACTTTGGAAAGATCCATAATATTATCAAAGTGCTTCATGACTTCGCGTGCCGTTGACTTTCCGACATTTCGGATAGCAAGTCCCGTAAGGAGTCTTACCGCGTCATTTTCCTTTGACTTTTCAATCTCATTTAGAAGCTTATCGGTATTCTTTATTTTACCGATGATTCCCTTATCAATAAGTTCATCTCTGTGCTCATTAAGGCTGTAGATATCTGCATAGTTATTAAGATATCCGCCCGAAACAAGCGCATCTACCAGCGTATCGCCAAGTCCCATGATATTCATCGCATCTCTCGATGTAAAATATGCGATTGTCCTTGTTACCTGCGCAGGGCAAATGGGATTTATACATCTGATATCAGCAGTATCTTCTTCTCGTACAAGCACGCCGCCGCAAACAGGACAGATATCAGGTGCTTTATATATTTCAGCGGGAGCCTTAACACAACCGTTAAGCTTAGGAATGATCTCGCCGCTCTTAAACAGCTTGTATTCGCCGCCTATTCCAATCTGCATCTCGTTTATATAATCCTGATTGTGAAGTGTAGCCCTTGATACGCTGGTTCCGCAAAGTCTTGCAGCTTTCCCCGTCTCTCTGTCATGAAAACTTCCGGTAAATGTAAGTTTACCCGTTCTTCCGACATCGACAAGAATCTCATCCATGACTACAACTCTTTCTTCCGGCGGATACTTATATGCGATATGGCCGCTTGAATACTTGGAACCCGAAGAAAATTCCTCTCTCCAGGATGTTGTATCGATCTTGATAACTGCACCGTCAAGGTCAAAATCGAGATTTTCTCTCATATTTCCTATATCGTCAATAGCTGCAACAACTTCGTCTGACGTGCTGCACGCTCTGTGAAATACCGTCTTAACGCCGGCCTTTTCGAGTATATCGAGGCCATTTACATGAGAACTTTTTATTTCCTGTGGGCCGTCCTGAATGTTAAATACAAACATTCGAAGGCCTCTTTCTTTGGTTACCGCAGGATCAAGCTGTCTGAGCGTTCCCGCAGCAAGATTTCTGGGATTTGCCGCAAGCTTTTTGCCAAGCTTTTCCTGTGTCTCATTGAATTTATCAAAATCATCGTGAGACATATATACTTCTCCCCTAAGTTCAAGATAATCATAGGGAAGATCAATAATCTTTTTTACATCCGGGATAACAAGCGCATTCTCGGTAACATCCTCACCGATAAAACCATCACCTCTTGTCTCTGCGGTTTTAAGATGGAGTTTTCCATCCGTTTCGTCTTTGTAATATCTAAGTGACAGGCTGAGACCGTCAATCTTTTGCTCAACAGAAAAAACAGCATCGCTATGTCTTGCCGTTACTTTGCTTATCCATGCGACAACTTCTTCTTTGCTGAATACATCTTCAATCGAAAGCATCGGTACGTTATGTGTTATCTTAACGCCGGCTTCCCTTTTTGCAACTCCGCCTACAATTTTAGACGGAGAATCCTTTTTGACAAATTCGGGATGCTCCTTCTCAATCTCTTTTAACCTCTGCATGAGCATATCGTACTCATAGTCTGAGATCTCGGGTTCATCCTGATTATAATAAAGATCCATGTGATACTTTATTGTCTTTACAAGCCCCTCATACTCTTTTTTTATCAAATCTGTATCTGTATTTAATGACATACAACTCTCCCCAAATTTATTACCAAATTATTATATCAGCTTAAGTCCTGCCTTGCCATACAGGAGCGCTTTCTCATCACCTGAAAGCTCGGCATATTCACCGGGCTTAAGATTGTAATCGTCAAGTTTTACAGTCATGACGCGTATTCTTTTAAGCTTTACAACTTCATAGCCAAGTTCCCCGCACATTCGCCTGATCTGCCTGTTAAGCCCCTGTGTGAGTATTATGTCAAAAGACCTTTTGCCTGTCTTCTTCACATTGCAGCGCCTTGTCCTGATACCAAGCTCATGCAAAAAAATTCCCGAAGACATCTTCTTTATAAACTCATCCGTTACGTCCTTGTCTACCGTCACGATGTACTCTTTCTCATGCATATTGGCAGCTTTCATCATTGAATTTATAAGCTCGCCGTCATTTGACATGATAAGAAGCCCCTCGGAATCTTTATCAAGACGCCCCGCGTAAGTTACTCTTTCTTTGTAACCAATATCTTCAATAACTGTTTTTTCTGCATGAACATCGTTTTCGGTGCAGACAACTCCGACCGGCTTATAGTAAGCAAGAACAATTTTTTCTGTCTTTGGACGTATTTCTTTTCCGTCAAGACATACGATATCGTCTTCATCGACCTGAGCGCCGCACTCGGCAACAACTCCTCCTATCGTGATTCTTTTTTCTTCGATAAGTTTGTCCGCTTCCCGCCTGGAACAGATACCGCAGGAAGCAATATATTTGTTGAGTCGCATTTTTACCTCAATAAAACGAATTAATTTTCCTAGGATATTATAATAAAAGAGTTGCTTGGCAACTCTTTTCGCGCCGATGCGCGCAAGCTTTAGCTTGCATAATTCATCTGCGCATCGGTCGCATCCATAGCGGAGCGTTATTATATCATAGGAAATTTATTTCCTATGATATAATAAAAGAGTTGCTAAGCAACTCTTTTTATTATCATACATACATCTCAGCAAGATGTTCCATTGCATTTTCCTTGATTATACACTCATGAGTCTCTCTTATATATGCGATAGTCTGAGGTGATGAACACTGGAAATGTCCGAATTCATAAGCCATCGTAAAGAGTGATGCAAATCTCTTGGTATCTTCCTCATCTCGTCTGATATCAAGGTAGTATTTGCCTTTTTCCAAATTCTTGTACAGCGAGCTGCCAAGATTATTATCAATAGGTGCCTTGGCACAGAATTTCTTAACTTCCGCAAAACTGTCGAATGCAAAAACAAATTCATTGAACTGAAGCTGTTTAAGATTCTCCTCGTTGTGAACACGAGGCTTTCCGGCAGTCTTTCTTGTTGCACCATTTGAAAGACTATCCGCAAGATTCTTGTTCCTCTCGGTAGAATTGTTCACATTGATCGGAATGGCTTCTCTGCTATTGTTATTTATGATATTTTTCATTGAATTGGTAAGATCCTTGAGACTCTTGAGATAATCATTAAGTCTCGAAAGTCTGTCCTCATCAACAGCATCTCCGATATCCTCAAGAACTGTCTTAGGAATATTGACTCCCGCTTTTTCTGTAAGGTTTCTTAAAATCTCCCCAAATGAAGCCGACGCATTCTCTGAAAGCGTAAGCGATATCGAATGATTGGGTAAAACGGTTATCTGAAGCGGCATAAAGGAACCTGTTGGCTTGTAGTCAACTTCTTCCTGAGCCTTAAGCATGACTTCATGCAAAAAATCCAATGCTTCTTTTTTCTTTTCAAAAAGATCTTCAAGTTTGATTCCCTGTTCATCCATATCATCTTCTGTGATGATGCAAGTGACAGTATCTTTATTGATTCTCTTAAATTCCATTAATCTACCTCGCGTTTATACGACTGCACAGCATAACCATTTTACAACATTTAACAGATTCTTGGAAGCCCCTCTCCATACATTAGTCCAATCACTCTTTTTCCGCCGATGTCTGTATTTAATACTACTTTATGCATGTCTGAATCGCCGTTATTTTTTTTGACTTCGCCGATAATGCAGGCATTCTCGCCGTATTTGGAATTTCTGATTATAGAAAGTGCTTTATCTGCGTCATCGGGATGAACGCTGAGCACAAACTTTCCTTCGTTGCCCATATATATCGGATCCAGTCCGAGAAGTCCGCAGAAATCCTTCACTTCAGAAGATACAGGCAGTTTATCCTCGTACAATTCTATATCGCAACAAGAGCTCTCGGCAAATTCATTTAAAACAGTACCGAGACCTCCGCGTGTTACATCTCTCATCGCATGAATCCTGATTTTCTGAGCCATCAGACTGCTTACAGCCTCTGAAAGCGGCGCAGCGTCAGATTTAATATTATTCTCGATTCCCATTCTTTTAGCCAGTATAGCAGCATGGTGATCTCCGAGATTACCGGAAATAATAATAACGTCTTTGTCCATCAGGCAGCTTGGACCTATAGGATCGGCATCGTCAGAAATAAAGCCAACTCCCGAGGTGTTAATGATAAGCCCCGGCTCGCCGCCTCTGTTTTCGATAACTTTGGTATCGCCTGTAACAATAACAACTCCTGCTTCTTTCGCACAATCCGCGAGCGAAGAAACCTGTCTTTCAAGGACGTCAAGATCAAGCCCTTCTTCGAGAATAAATCCGCAAGTGATATACATGGGCTTTGATCCGCTCATAAGAAGGTCGTTTACTGTTCCGCAAACAGCAAGTCTTCCGATATTTCCTCCGGGAAATTCTATAGGTGTCACAACAAAACTGTCTGTAGTTATGGCAAGCTTTGCACTACCCGGAACTACAGCGGAATCCTCAAGTTTATTTAATATATCATTGTTAAAATATTTGGCAAAAACGTCTTTTATAAGCTTAGAAGTAGATTCTCCCCCGCTTCCGTGCGCCATCGTAACTTTCATACCGTGCCTCTTTTTCTTTTATTATCTTCTGTTTGAAATGAAATAATTATAGCAACTTCCCTCTGTCGATACCATGCATGCCCCGTGAGCCGTATCGGGCGTACATTTCTTACCGAACATGGGACAATCGCAGGGCTTTATCTTGCCCACAAGGACATCTGCGCACCTGCATCCCGGCGGCATATTGTCTTCATCGAGCATATCGCTTCCTGCGTCGTATTTTTTGTACTCATCTTTTAGAATAAGACCCGATCCGGGGATCTTGCCCATTCCGCGCCATGATGCATCCGCAGGGACAAAAAACTTATCGATAATTTCTTTTGCTTTCGTATTTCCTTCTTCTCTTACGGCGCTTTTATACAGATTCTTAAATCCGCCTTTTCCCTTCATTTTTACAAGAGAATAAATCGCAAGAAGGAGCTGCGGACCTTCAAAGCCTGTCACAACGAAGGGAATTCCAAGTTCTTCCGAGAGCTTTTTATACTCATCACTTCCCGTGATCGTCGCAACATGCCCCGGAGCAATAAAACCGTCGACTCTGCCTCCGTACTTTACAACAAAACGAATTACTTCGGGCATTGTCTTAAGCGATGTGAGAAGTTTGAGATTATCAAGGTTATTCTTAATTGCTTCTTCCAAGACCATGGCATATACAGGAGTTGTGGTCTCAAATCCGATCGCTGCAAATACATAGACGTGCTCCTGATCTTCCCTGGCCAGTTTGACTGCCTCCATTGGGGAATAGACCATTTTAACGTTAGCTCCTTCGCCCTTTGCCTCGGCAAGAGACATACTTGTCCCCTTAACTCTTATAAGATCTCCGAATGTCAAAACAATCGTATCACTTCTTAGCGCTAGTTCGATAAGCTTATCTATAACCGCAGTTACAGTTACGCAGACAGGGCATCCGGGGCCCGATATCAGTTTTATCTTATCTGAAAGTATCGAAGGAATGCCGTTTTCAGATATCGCAGCCGTGTGAGTTCCGCAAACTTCCATAATACGGACTTCTTCGCCGTCATAATTCTTAAGTTCTTCCACAATCCTTTTTAAATCATCGATAGCCATGTCAGTTACTTATATCCTCGATTTCTTTCATAAGACTTTCTATCTCATCCGCAAGTTCGTCATTCATTGTCTGGATTATACATCCCGCATGAACCAAAACCCTGTCACCGATTTTTACATCGACAAGCCCCGCATCCGCAACAACAATATTTCCGCTAAAATCTACGGTCGCTTTTGTTCCGTCCATACTCACTACTTTTCCGGGTATTGCAACACACATTTTTTACACCTCTTTCAACAAACCGTAATAAGCCTGTCCGAGGGATATTCCCGAATCTCCCGAAGGAACAAACTTATTTATATATACATCAAAATTCTCTTCCGAAAGCGATGCGACAGTTTTTTCAAGCAAAATCCTGTTTGCAAAAACGCCTCCCGAAAGACATACATTATTTTCCTTGTATCTGTCTCTGATGCTCTTACACATCCTTACGATTGCACCTGAAAGCGCCTCATGAAAAGCATAGGCGACAGCTTCTTTGGCGAATTCGCCGCTATCGTAAGCGCTCTTAATATCTTTAAAAAGCCGGATCTGATCCGCAACAAGTTCATCTCCCGCATCATCTATCTTAAATGAAACGGATGGCTTATTCAAATTTTCGCCTTTTCTTGCCGCATTTTCAAGAAGAACAGCGCATTCTCCTTCATACGAGTTGTGCAAATTTATCTCAAGAAGAGCGCATACGGCATCAAAAAGACGTCCCGTGCCCGAATATTCAAAGGTATTGATATTATTCAAAAGAGCTGCTTTTATAAGCGGATCTATTTGCGCATTCCCGCCACATCCGTATTCATAACACGCTTTTACAAGCTCCGCATTAACAGAAGCCTTGTCACTGCCGCATAGTTTAACATATGACAGGTGTCCGGCTCTTGTAAACTCCGTATTTTTGCATAACAAAAACTCTCCGCCCCAGATTTTACCGTCTGTTCCATAGCCCGTTCCGTCAAGAGCAACGCCTATACAGCTCTTTAACGTATTTTCAGCCATAACGGACAAAACATGAGCATGATGATGCTGGACTTCATAAAGCGGAATATTAAGATCATCCGACAGTTTCCGTGCATATTTCGCGGAATGATATCCTGGATGAAGATCGCACACTATCATATCCGGCTTAATATGATACAGTTTTTTATATCTTTCGATATAATCCTTGAAATTCTCAAAGCATTCAAGATCTTCAAGGTCTCCTATATACTGCGATGTAACGATCCTGTCTTTTTTGCCGAATGAAAAAGTACTCTTAAGATCTCCGCCAAGCGAAAGAACCGTCTTTTCATGTTTTGAGGCCTTTTTAAGATTCATAGGAAGCGGAACATAACCTCTTGCTCTCCTGATAAATAAAGGCTCCTTGGCGCCGCTTACAATGTTTTTCCGGACAAAAACAACAGAATCATCCTGTGCCATGTTTATTCGCCTGTCATGCCTCATGACGCCACTGACATACTTTTTATTTGCATCAGTAGATTTTATCTTTTCACTGTCAAAAAATACTCTGTCAAATTCTTCATCGTCTGTTATCATCGGTTCGCCCGATCTGTTGGCACTTGTGACGATAAGAGGCCCCAATGCATCACAAAGCAGCCTGTGTACGCCTGCCGAAGGAAGAAAAGCACCGATAAAATCGCTGTCTTTGCAGACTTCATTCGGAAAATCTTTTTTCTTATCAAGAAGAACTATCGGCCTGGCCGATGAATTCAAGAGTTCTTCTTCGAAAGAAGTGACATGACAATATTCCTTGATCCTATCGACATCCGAGAACATAACCGCAAAAGGTTTGCTCTCACGCCCTTTTATTTCCCTCAAATTTGCCGCTGTATCATTTTTTGGAAGAGATACAAGCTGATAACCCGAAACGCCTTTTAAACCCAAAATTTTGCCATTTCGAAGCAGATTGATTGCCGTGTTTACAGAAGATTCTTTTCCGGCAAAATTCTCCTTACCGTCAAAGTATTGAAGCACATACCAAGGTCCGCATTCAAAGCATGATACAGTCTGTGCATGACGTCTTCTTCCTGATAAATAGTCTCTTTTACAGGTCGGACACATTGAAAAGGGCTTCATTGTCGTATTATCTCTGTCATAAGGAAGAGCGTCGGCTATGCTTATTCTCGGTCCGCATGACGCGCAGCTTATAAGAGGATATCTGTATCTGTGATCCTGTGGATCAAGCATCTCGCCAAGGCATTTATCACATATGCCGATATCAGGAAGAAAAACAGGTATTTCCGAAGAAAGATCGATATCTGTGCTTCCTATTATCTCAAAGCAGGTATACTCATTCTCATCGGTCTGTAATTCTGAAATTTCTACATCTAAAATAAAAGCACCCGCAGGATATTCTGTCTTTAAGAGATACGCAAAAGCCTTAACCTTTGCTTCATCCCCTGCCGCAAGAATTTCTACAGCTGCTCCTATGTTTTTTACATAGCCTTTTAATCCGTATTCAGTTGCTTTTTGTGCAATAAAGGGGCGATATCCAACTCCTTGTACCGCCCCTTTTACTTTGATCAAAAGTATCATTATTTTTATTTGTTGTCTTCTGCAGGATTTTCCTGCGCAGCTTTCTCCAGAGCTTCTTTTTCAGCCTTAGCCTTGGCTGCGGCAGCCGCTCTTTCTTTTGCTGCCTTCATAAGAGCTTCCTGAGCGGCAATAGCCTTCTCAGACTGCTTAAATGACTTAACAACCTTTTCACTGCCGGGTTCCTGGAATCTTGTTCCCATAGAAAGAGATTTCTTAGGGCAGCTGTCCACGCAGCATCTGCACTGGATACAGCTCATTGGTCTGATGTTCCATGTCTTCTCAGCCTTATCAACTGTGATGGCGTGAGTAGGACATTTTATAGAGCAAAGACCACAAAGAATGCAGAGGTCCATATCATTCTCAACATGTCCTCTTGTTCCTTCAGGAAACTCTTTCTCGGTTTTTCTTGTATATGGCTTTGAAAAAAGGTTTTTTATAATTGTATTTTTAAAACTAACAAATGCCATTTCAATCTCCTATCTGTGCTGTGTTCATGAATGCGATCATCTCTCTGTACAACTGATACAAGGATCGATCGTAAGTACAAGAATCGGAACATCAGCAAGATCGCAGCCTTTAAGAATCTCTACGAGACCTGAAAGGTTTGCAAAAGTAGGTGTTCGAACTCTCATTCTGTCAATGAACTTGGTTCCGTTTGCCTTAACGTAGTAAAGAGCTTCACCTCTTGGCTGCTCAATTCTCATCATATATTCGCCGTTCGGCATTCCCTTAACGGGAGCCTCGATAGGACCTTCGGGCATCTTTGCTATTAGCTGATGAATGATATCAAATGCCTGGAAAATCTCCTGTATACGGCAATATGTACGTGCATATGAATCACCTTCACTGCTTACGATGGGCTCAAAATTAACATCGCCGTAAGCGCAGTACCCTGTAGATCTGATATCTCTTACAATTCCGCTAGCTCTGAGGAACGGGCCTGTGCATCCGAGAGCATCTGCCTGCTCTGCACTTAATACGCCGACTCCCTTAAGTCTTGTCTGTACGGCAGCATCCTCAAGGAAAGGTCTTGAAATAGCCTTGAGATCCTCTTCCATCTTGGAAATTCTGTTGTCAAAATCTTTGAGCTGATCGTTTGTGACATCTCTTCTGATTCCGCCAATCTTCATAACAGAGAAGATTACTCGTCCGCCGGTAGACTCTTCAAACATATCGAGAGCTTCCTCTCTAAGTCTCCAGCAGTCCATATAAAGACTCTCAAATCCAAAAGCATCTGCCAAAAGTCCGAGCCAGAGAAGATGTGAATGAATTCTGCTAAGCTCAGACCAGATAGTTCTCATATATCTGGCTCTTGCAGGCACCTCGATATCCATAATATGCTCTACAGCCTCAGAATAACCAAGACCGTGCCCCAAAGAACAGATACCGCAGATACGCTCTGCAACATATACCATCTCATTAAAATCTTTTTTATCAACCAGTTTCTCCAAACCTCTGTGGATGAATCCGATTGAAGGAATAGCCTCAACCACCTTCTCATCTTCCATAACAAGATCCAAGTGAATAGGCTCCGGAAGAACCGGATGTTGAGGTCCGAATGGAATTACACTTCTGTTAGACATTACAGTTCCTCCAATTATTTGAACGGTGTCTCTATAGCTGTGCGATAGAGTTTTCCTTCATAGTCAATATTTATCATCTTAATCTTAACGCCAAAGAGATCATGCATCTCATTTTCATAAATAAATGCACAAGGAAAAATACTTGTGATGCTTGAAATCTCATCATCTTCGGGAAGAGTTATCTTAAGCTGCTTTACTTCAAGATCTTTTCCGAATGAATAAATAAGTTCATAAGCATCCGGAACTCTTGTAGCACACTGCTGCATAAGATGATATCCTGCAAACTTAAGCTTCTGAGACTCGTCAATGATATTCTTGGGACTAACATTTACAAACTCGGTATTCATTGTTTATCGTCTCCTTTCTCAGCATTTGATGCGGAAGCAGGTGCCGCATTCTGAGCTGCAGCGGGCGCCGCCGGCTTGGGAGCGGGCTTAGCGGAAGCTTTGATCTTCTCTTCTGCCTGTTCTCTAAGTGCCTCTTCCGTAAGAACAGCATCATACTGGTCTGCGGGATTATAATCCTCCTCAGTCATATGAACAGCCATCTTGCTGTAGTCTACAGTACAATATCCGGCCTTCATTGACTCTTTTAATTTCTTCTTCTTTTCTTCAAGGATTCCAACTGCCTTAACAACGCCCTGAATAAGCGCTTCAGGTCTTACGGCACATCCCGGAACATATACGTCGACAGGAACAATCTTGTCGGCTCCACCCAAAATGTTGTAGCACTCCTTGAAGATTCCTCCGTCACATGCACAGATTCCGCAAGCAACAACGACCTTTGGATCGGGCATCATGTTGTATAGCTGTCTTACAACAGGTGCCGTCTGCGCATTCATCCCACCCGTAAGCAAAAGAACATCGGCATGCTTGGGATTACCTGTATTGATAATTCCGAATCTCTCCACATCATAAAGAGGAGTCATCGTAGCCAGAACTTCTATATCACAGCCGTTACAGCTGGATCCATCATAATGTAACACCCATGGTGATTTTGATATTTTCATCGATCTTTCCCTTCTTCTTATTTCAAAACATTAAGAATAAGCAAATTTGTACCTGCAAAAACCAATATTACCGACCAGGAAACCTTAAGCATGGTCAAGTACTTAACTCTCGGGAACAGGTTATCGATAAGTGTCTCAAGGAAAAATACAACAGAACATGCGATAACTGCCCAAAGTATACTGATAGGTGCGGATGTAATGAAGAACATTCCAACAATACCCATCATAAGTACAACATCATACCATTCTGCAATTTCAACAAGTGCAAGGTTTCCTCCGGAAAGATCGGTTGTAAGACCTTTTACCATCTCCTGATGCATATGATGTGAAGTACTGAGATCAAAAGGCGATTTCCTGAGTTTGATCAAAAGTATGAATACAAATCCGATAAAGAAACCGGGAATCTGTGCAATAGCAGGAACCTCAGCTCTTGCAAGTTCACTGACCATGAAGCTTCCGTTTGCGTAATAGAAACCGATCGCAACAAGAAGTGTCATGGGCTCGTAGCACATCATCTGTAACAATTCACGCTGTGCGCCCATGATACTGTAAGGTCCGTTTGTAGAAAAAGCTGCAAGGACCATAACTACTTCAGACATAGACAACGCGAAGAATACAAGAAGCATATCTCCGCCTGCAAAAAATAACGCACCTGTAAAAATAGTAAATACAAGATAACTTGTAACAAACAACACCTGAATACTGTTAACAACGGTGGTCTGCTTACTCATCAGCTTGAATACATCATAAAAAGGCTGGAAAAGAGGCGGACCTTGTCTTCCCTGCATACGTGCAGAAAAGATCCTGTCAATTCCCGAAAGAAGTCCACCTATGAAAGGTGCCAAAAGAATATATATTAAAGCTTTTACGATCATATAACTATTCATCAGATAGCACCTCCGACTACAACAATAAGCATAACCGCAACTAAAACGGCCGCAACATAAATACATGGTCTAAGGAATTTCTTTTCACCAAAGATCTCATCCATGTACCAGTTAGACATGTAAAGTGCCCTTTCTTTGCCAAAAGAATCGATATAATGTCTGTCATCTCCCGCATTTACACCGGCTACATAAGACATTGTCATCTTACTGTTCTTACCGATTGACAGGAATCTGGAACCGATAGGGATCATAAATACCATTGCGACCATGATCATCATGATAATAACGTCGCTTCCACCGATAACATCAGGAATATTTGTATGATATGCCTCATCGAGAATAGGCTGGATCATATTTCCGGACATCCAGGGGAATGCAAAACACATAACAACTATCATTGTTGTGAGAGGGAAAATAGATACCATCTCACTTCTGGGAGTTATATCTTCAAGTTCGAATGACTGATGAATAACCGCACAGATCTTACCAAGCCATTTTGCCCAGTAAAAAAGCGTACTTCCCGATCCGAAAACAAGGAAAAGAACAAGCCAAACAGAACCGGAATCTACGAATGATTTAAGAGCAGCCCACTTGGAAACAAGCATTCCAAACGGTGCCATGAACATTCCGCAAATACCGATTATCATGATAAATGCCAGTCTGGGAAGTTTGATTATAAGTCCATGCATATCCTCAATGTCACGGCTTCCCATACAGTTCTCGATATCTCCGACTGTCTGGAACAAAAGTGACTTAGAAACTGCATGAAACAGAACGAGCATTACTGCAGCCCAAACACCTTCGGTCGTACCTGTTCCGGCACATGCCGTAATAAGACCGAGGTTGGAAATTGTAGAATAAGCAAGTACCTTCTTGCCATCGCTTACGGTAATCGCAAGAAGTGATGCCGCAAAGAAAGTAAATCCGCCGATAACTGTGATCATGATTCCCGTAAGAGTTCCGTACATTACGGGAGCAAGTCTTATAAGCATATATACGCCGATCTTAACCATCGTTGCAGAGTGCAAAAGAGCACTTGAAGGCGTAGGCGCAACCATCGCTCCCAAGAGCCATCTTGAGAACGGGAACTGTGCACTCTTTGTAAGAGCCGCAAATGCAAATAAAGTTACGGGAATAATAATTTTAGCAGAAACACCCGGTGTAATCTGGCTCAAATTTGAGATGCCGAGAACCATATTGCAATACATGAGTCCGGCTGCAAATCCACATCCACCGAAAAGATTCATCCAGAGAGCTCTGAATGAGTTATTTACTGCTTCTTCTGTTCTTGTATATCCGATCATAAGGAATGAACATACACTTGTGATCTCCCAGAAGAAATAGATAAATCCAAGATTATCCGAAGAAATAAGTCCGAACATTGCGCCAAGGAATACAAACATAAGCGCAAGGAAATATCCGGAACGATCCTCAACATCCGTATGATGATGGTGATAATCCTTCATGTAACCGGATGCGTAGATACAGATAAGAATACCTACAAAACCAACGATCAAATACATTACGGCAGCAAATGTATCGATTCTAAGGCAAGTATTTCCTTCAACTGCTTTATGAGTCAGATCCATCCATAGAACAGGGATCGTTCCCACGAGTGAAAAAATAATTGCATAATACTTCTTGTATTTAATACTAAGAAAACATACAAGTCCCATCAAAAAGACTTCCCCACAGAGAATAACCTTTTCAGGGATCTCCGGATGTTCCAAATATACAAATTTTGATGTATCACCGGACATAAGAACATTGACGGCAACATAAATAGCCACACCCATGATTGCAAAGCCACCTGCCATAATAAGAAGGCTTCTAAACAAACTAGCGTGTTTAAAAATAGATATTATTATTGCCATACAAAAGGGAAATAAAATAAGAAAATAAACTAAATTCAATAGATTTGCCAAGGTGTTCGCCCCTTTCACATACATACTCACGAGTAACTCATTACTTCATAAATTTCTCGATAGCATCATTTAACTCAACGATAGCCTCTTCATCACCATCGGAAACAGCATGGACAATACAGTGGCTGATATGCTCTTTAAGTATCTCCTTGCCTGCTCCGTTTATTGCTGCACGTACAGCTGCCAATTGTACGAGTACTTCAGTGCAATCCCTATCATCTTCAACCATTCTCTTAACAGACTCAAGGTGTCCGATTGCCTTGGAAAGTCTGTTAACTATAGCCTTCATCTTCTCAGGGTCATGATGATGTTTATGGGTATGAGAACTCATAAAACCTCCAAATAAATATATGTATTGTTATTTTTTTAACTTTCATAAAAAATAAATCTACATATATTTTTTCCAAACTTAATTATATTCCTTCTCTGTAAAAAAACAATAATGATTATCTAACATTACCAATAATCTTATGTAAAAGATTATAAAGAATTTTAGCCTCTTCAGGTGTGAGCATTACACAGCTACCCATTTTCTGCGGAATGTCAATCGCCTTGTCGCGAAGCTTCATACCGGAATCGGTGATAGAAACGACAAGATTTCTCTCATCTTTTTCAGATCTTTCTCTTGTTATATAGCCCTTACTTTCTAGCTTCTTAAGAACAGGTGTGAGTGTTCCCGAATCAAGAAAAAGGCATTCACCAAGAGTCTTAACATTGACGCTCTTCTTATCCCACATAACCATCATTGTGATGTACTGCGTATAAGTAAGATCGATATCATCTAAAAACGGCTTGTATTTTCTTATGATTTCTTTAGAACATGCATACAAAGGAAAACACAACTGATTTTCAAGTTTTAAAGGATCATAATTATCTTTTTTATTATTCATAACCATCTCCAAATAAAATTTTATACTATTAAATCAGATATCATTATATCACAAAAAAGATTATATATTATTAAGGCATAATAAAAAGCCCGTGAAAATTCATCTAGAATTCACGGGCTTAAAAATGCCGATCAAAGTTTAGAATTGTGATTCATATTCTTGATAGGAATATTGGCGTAAAGAGCCGGAGCCGATTTACCGCCGTTATCTTCAGCATCAAGATTAGTAATATTGATATCAATCCCCTCTTTGTCAATCTCAGCATATTTAGAAAGCACTTCTATGATATCGCTTCTGATTTTTTGCATGAGCTCAGGTGAGCAAGATGCTCTGTCTGAAACCAAAACAAGCTTCAGTCTATCCTTGGCTATATCACTTGAAGATTTCTTTTTGAAAAAATCAGTGATTTTCATAATATTGCCCCCTTATCACTTTTTCTTGAACCATGAGAATAGTCCTTTCTTGGCCTCAAGGTCAAGGAAAGGAACCTGTTCACCTGTAATACGGCGACAGATGTTCATATATGCCTGTCCGGCAAGTGAATTATCCCCCACAAGTGGCTCTCCGTTATTAGTTGCAACAACTATATTCTCATCATCCGGAACCTGACCGATAAGTTCGATGGCAAGGATATCGATAACATCATCAGATGACATCATATCCCCTCTCTTTACCATATCAGGGCGAAGTCTGTTTACTATGAGATGAGTCTGTTTAATCTCATTTGCTTCAAGAAGACCGATGATTCTGTCAGCGTCTCTTACAGCCGATACCTCAGGTGTTGTGACTACAAGTGCTCTGTCAGCACCAGCAATAGCATTCTTGAATCCCTGTTCAATACCTGCAGGACAATCCAAAATAATATAATCATATTCCTGCTTGAGTTCATCAGTAAGCTTCTTCATTTGCTCAGGAGTAACGCTTGTCTTATCCTTCGTCTGTGCGGCGGGCAAAAGAAAGAGTGTCTCATATCTTTTATCCCTGATAAGCGCCTGCTTAATCTTGCAGTTACCTTCAATAACATCAACAAGGTTGTAGACAATCCTGTTCTCAAGTCCCAAAACAACATCAAGATTTCGAAGTCCTATATCTGTATCAATAAGAACAACCTTCTTGTTCAGCTTTGCAAGGCCTGTTCCAATATTTGCGGAACTTGTAGTTTTACCTACACCACCTTTTCCCGATGTTATAACTATAACTTCTCCCATAGTTTCCTCCGTTTACATATTAAATTGTCTCAAAAAAGAAGAACCGTAAACACTCTTTACAATGTGCCCGTTTTCGATATATGCAACTTCAGGCTCATTTTCTACAGCAGTAGATTTCTTTCTTCCAAGTTTGAGTTTGGCACTTTTCTCTGACTCAGGTGATATTGCGATAGAATCCGCAATTCTGACCTGTAAAGGATTGAGATTAAGTGCCATTACTACAGCATCTTTATCTCCGCCTGCTCCGGCAAACGCATTGCCTCTAAGCTCGCCAAGAATAAAAATGCTTCCATAGGATATTACGTTAGCTCCCGGCTTAACGTCTCCTAAAATAACAATACTTTGTTCGCAGGATATATCCTGCCCGGATCTCAAACTGCCCTTATATATAAGTGCATTATTCTGATCTGCTTTAACTACGGCATCACTGCTCTTGCTGTTATTAATCTCGAGCGCAACATTATCATCAGAACCTGCGATGTCTTCAAACTTTCTTTGAATATCAGACTCTTCGTCGATAATACATGAAATTGTAAGCATTGAATTATCTTTGATACTCTTTAGAACTTCATCTTCTTCAGTCTCAGAAAGCTTTCTTCCTCTGATAATAAGACCCATCTTATTTTTTCCAAGGAATGAAGAGGCTTCTTTGAATCTTTCGCCAACTTCAGTGATAAGTGTTGAAAAATCGATCTCGGGATCTAAAACAAGAATAATGCCAGACCTTGTACCTTTAATTGTAACTAACTGACTCACTGTTTAATTCACCCAACCTTTTTAAAAATCCATACTATAACAGTATAGGCTATTTTTGATAAAAATTAAAGACATCTTAGCCCATTTGTGCCAAAGGTTTGGTGGGCAAAACTAGTCTATTTTAAGAAAAATGAGCTCCGGAAATCCGAAGCTCATTAATAATTTTTAGATTATTAGTTGAGACCGGCAGCCTGCTTAGCAACTTCCTCAGCGAAGTTCTCGTTCTTCTTCTCGATACCTTCACCTGTCTCGAAACGTACGAATTTCTTGATAGAAAGATTAGCGTTATTGTCCTTACCTACCTTAGCGATGTACTGACCAACTGTCTGCTTTCCATCCTCAGCTTTTACGAATACCTGCTCGTTAAGGCAGATTTCCTTAAGCTCTTTGTTGAGACGTCCAACAAGCATCTTCTCGATGATCTCCTGAGGCTTTCTCTTTCCTTCAGGAAGCTCCTCGTTCTCTTTAAGTGCCTGAGCAAGAAGGATTTCCTTCTCGTGGTCTCTGTATTCCTGAGAAACATCCTCAGTTGCAACATACTTAGGATTAAGAGCTGCAACCTGCATAGCAACATTCTTTACAGCTTCCTTGATGTCGTCGTTAACTACATCTGTCTCAGCCTCAACGATAACAGAAATTCTTCCGTTTCCGTGTACGTAAGGAACTACGATACCGTTTGTAGCAACAACCTTCTCGAAACGTCTGATGCTGAGCTTCTCGCTGATAACAGCTGTGATCTCAATAAGTGCATCGTTAACAGTCTTAGACTCATCAGCGTTCCACTTCTCAGCCATGAATGACTCAAGATCCTTAGCATCTGAATTAACTGCCTGCTGAGCAACAGCTTCAACGAAGCTCTGGAACTGCTCGTTCTTTGCAACGAAGTCTGTCTCTGAGTTAACTTCTACAACTGCTGCTGTCTTGTCATCCTTAAGAACGACTCTTGTAAGACCTTCTGCAGCGATTCTGCTGGCTTTCTTCTCAGCCTTCATAATTCCGTTCTTTCTAAGGAATTCAACTGCTGCATCCATATCTCCGTTAGTTTCTGTAAGAGCCTTCTTGCATTCCATCATTCCTGCACCGGTAGACTCACGCAATTCTTTAACCATTGCTGCTGTGATAGCCATGTGTATTTTCCTCCGTTTTTATAATAGCAGCCAACCATATAATGATTGGCTGCACCAATTTAGTTCAAAAAATCAATCTATTAATTACTCTGCATCTGCAACTTCTTCGATGTCCTCAGCTGCCTCTGCAACGAAATCAGCTGCAACGTCAGCCTCAGCACCCTGGTTAGCTTCGATAACAGCGTCAGCCATCTTACCAACGATAAGCTTTACTGCTCTGATAGCGTCATCGTTACCGGGGATGATGAAGTCAAGCTCTTCAGGATCGCAGTTTGTATCAGCGATACCGATAAGAGTAATTCCAAGAGACTCAGCTTCCTGGATGCAGATTCTTTCCTTCTTAGGATCTACTACGAAAATAGCATCGGGAATTCTCTTCATGTCTCTGATTCCGCCAAGGTTAGCCTGAAGCTTAGCAAGCTCTTTCTTGAGCTGAGCAACTTCCTTCTTGGGAAGAACTTCGAATGTTCCGTCTTCCTGCATCTTCTCGATAGTCTTCATTCTTGCGATTCTGCTCTGGATTGTCTTGAAGTTTGTAAGCATTCCACCGAGCCATCTCTCGTTGATGTAGTACATACCGCAACGCTCAGCCTCTGTCTTAACAGCGTCCTGTGCCTGCTTCTTTGTTCCTACGAAAAGGATTGTTCCACCCTGCTGTGCAATCTCGAAAACTGCCTTGTAAGCCTCATCAACCTTAACAACTGACTTCTGAAGATCGATGATGTGGATTCCGTTTCTCTCTGTGAAGATGTAAGGAGCCATTTTAGGGTTCCATCTTCTTGTCTGATGTCCAAAGTGAACACCTGCTTCAAGTAACTGCTTCATTGATACAACGCTCATGATATTACCTCCATTTGGTTAAAATCTTCCGTGCATCCTTGGCTCAAAAAATATATCAGCGCGTTTTCTGATATACAGAGCTCCCATTCTGATCGAAGAAACCGACACCGGAAAAGGAATTAAATGCACGTGCATATTTGTTTCTGCCGTGAAATAGGCATAAACACACCTATGAACACAGCTTTTTAACTATAGCACAAGAAAATACTTATTTCAAGTAAAAATGCTGCGAAATAACTTAGTTTTCGCAGCATTTCCAACTTCATTTTTAATTTAATGTTACCTAACAATAATATCGGCTATCTGATCATACGTAGCATTTGCAGGAAATACCTTTTTTCCCGACCTTATCTTACGGTCAACTTTGTTCTGTATCAGGTATTTATTAAATGCAACCGCATCATCAACAAGTCCTGCATCTTTTAAAATACTCGCAACTTTGTCAGAGCCGCTTCCGCCGGGGATCGTGATCTCAATCATTTCGCCTGCCGGTGCAGGTGTGGTACTCGAAACCGCAGGTGTAGTACTTGGAGCAGCAGGTGTTGTATCGGGCTGTTGTTCAGGTTCCTTGCTTTCCTCTTCCTCTTCAGGTTCATCCGATTCCTGTTCTTCTTCCTTTACTTTGGATTCTGTTTTTAGATCGGATGTTTTTTTATCTTTATTATTGTCTTTCAAATCTTTTTCATCAGTTTTTGTGCTTTTAAAAGAACTTGCCGATGAAGTGGTTCTGTCCAATGAACCACCGGCACTGTTTGAAACAGGACTATTCTCTTTGATATCAGTGACTTTGACAAGATCTGTAGTTGAAGAACCTGATAAAGCAGAATCCGTTCCGATATTCCCTGTTAAATCCGTTCCGTTATCCGCTGCAGGCGAGTATGAATCCGACATATCCGGTGTTTCCGGAGCTTTTGGCTCATCGGGTGTCTGTTGGACACTTCCGTCTTCTCCCGAATAATCAGACAAAACGCCTCCTTCAACCATGCCGAGACCTTTGGCTTTCTCAATTACCTCAGCATCACTTACAGGGGCATTCCTGGCTCCGAGAGCGAAGCCCATGATAATTGCCGTAAGTATAACACCGATGCCCATTCCCCTAAGGTAATACTTAAGTTTCATTTAAAGAAAATCCTCACTTAACTTTTCTATGTTTATTGGAAAGATCGATAACAAGCTTAACTTCTCCGATACCCAGTCCAAGTTCTCTTGCGATTACCATATTGGACTTTCCGGCTTTATGCATCTCAATAATCTGGCGATTTTGAGAGATCGGATCCGTAACTGTAAGTTCTTTCATGTTCTTATCGGGATTGGTGCTCTTTGCTTCAACTCTGACAGCTTCAGTAATCGGAACAACTTTGGCATTGGCAGACTGCTCCTGCTGTAATTGCTGTTCCTCTTCAGCAGTTTGAGTGCTTCCCACAACATGAAGCCCCATGGCTTCTTCGGGAGTAATAACTTTGGCTGTGATCTTTTCAAGTTTCATCGAAAGCTCTTTTTCAGCATTGGGATTCAAATTAGCATTGGTATTTGAATTTAATGCCGGAATATTTCCCTGTGAAGTACTTGAAGGAACATTCACCGGAACGGTCCTGTTTAAAGGCTTCTCCGGAACATTTAAAGTCATATCGGAAAGAGCTTCCTGGGGAGTGATGATTTTCTCCTCAACTTCTTTCACAACTTTCTTGGCCTCATCGGCTTTCTTTGTAACTTCGGAAACCACTGAAGTAAGATTCTTATGTTTGTCATTGAGCATGTCATACATAAACATAACTTCATCATGGTTTTTGTGAATATCATTGATCACAGTATCGGAATATTCTCCGATAGCGGACATCTTCTCATTGGATATACGCTCCATAGCCCTTTCTGTTCTGTCCAAAGAACTGTCTATGGTATCATCCACAATATTTTCGATGTTATCTCGCTGTTCTTCGACTTCACGACGAACAAGCTCACGGATTTCTCTCTCCATGAGCAACTTGTCTTCTTCGTCTAATTCTTTTCCTGCAGGAAGAAGATAACCCAATATTATTGCCGCAAGTCCGACAACGATGAGAACAATCTCTGTAATACTAATCATTTATCCGCCTATGTAAGTTATAAATTCAGGCACCGAGCCCGTTTTCACCATTATAATATAGAAATGTTAAATCTTCAAATCAAAACCGTGAGAAATACCAAGATCTACAGGCTTTCCATTTCTATCGAGCATGTGCTCCGAGATCTTTTCCATCTTCTCAACAGATAGCTGCCTTTCTAAAATGGGATTATTCTCATTCTTTTCGTCCTGTTTCTTCTTCCTATTCTTTCCGCCGTCCCCCATGTACTCATTGCCGCCTTTTTCACCGGCATCGGCAGAAACCTTTGCTCCGCTAACGTCGTCTTTCTGAATGACTGAGTTTCTCTGGTTATCGACTTCTTCGTTAAACTGAGTCTGAAAGTTCTGTCTGTCCATCATGGGACGTGCATCCTCTGACGCTTTCACCGCAGATACTTCATTGGAAGCAGCGATCACGCCAAAGTCAATCCTGTTTATTGACATGGTTCTCTCCTCCGTTTAGATAGGTGCTAACCTTACATCTCCTTCCTTTACAACAAACTTGCTGTACTGAACAGGTTTCTTTACGATCATGGATAACTCTCCAATGTTTACGGTAGTCCCCGGATATGCTGTCCCCTCAACAATAACTTCAGCTTCCTTTGCTTCCGCAAGTCTTTCCATTAGAGTTGAATATTCTTCAGAATTATCCTGAATCTGTTCTGTAAGTGTCTTGTTTAACTCAATGAGCTTCTTGGCACTTTCAACCTGCTGAGGACTAAACTTAACTCCCGCCTTGAGCATCTTGGTAAAGCCCTCGATAGTAGGTTTAATGCTCTCTATACTCTTTTGTGCTTCAGTCATTTCTTTTTGAAGTTCCTTGAGTCTTTGCTTAAGCTGCGGATCTGCCCCAACTTCGATTATCGTATTTGCTCCCATCTCAGATCCGAGAACTTTAGCCTGTATCTTGTCTGCGGCACTTACTCTTCCGCCGGCAATAAAGCCTCTTCGTCCGGTAACATTTACTTCAGTTCCCGAAGAAACATTGGAATGAAGTATACATTCACTGGTTATGCAACCTCTGGCGCTGACATTAGCATTCTCAATAAATCTTGTAACGATATTTCCACCGGCCTTAATATTTCCTCCGGCCTTTGCTCCGCACTCAAGAACTATATCGGCACCTGCATCAAGAACGGCGCCTTCTACAATTCCGCGTACAATGATATTTCCTCCGGCTTTTATTTTGAAATTCGTAGCAACAATGCCATTTACTTCAACACTTCCGTCATAATCGATATTTCCGGTTGCAACATCTACATTCTCAAGCTGGAGAACATCGGAAACAACGACTCTTCCTTCGATGAGGGTTACATGACCTGATTTGCCCGCTTTAAGAGTAAGCTTATCTTCCGAAAGAATGGTATTTTTACCTGCTTTAATAAATGTAGGCTTAACTACGGCAGGTTTGATTTCTTCACCATATACATTTATTCCGGGAATTCCGGGAACCTCCTTGTGAAGTGTAGCAAGAAGATCTCCTTCGTTTATATTATTGATCAGGTTAAGGTGGAAATAGTCAACACTTCCGTCTTCTTTAAGTGTGGGACGAGCCCTCAGATTGGTATTAAAGTGATATTCTACACTTGCATTCTTACCCTGAACAACTTGTTTTCCCTGTGCAATAAGAATTTCCTTACAGTATTCTCTATGTTCAAAAAAAGCTTTTATGTTTTCTTCCTGAATTCCGTACGTAAATTTCCTATATGCGATAGAATTTCTAAATTCAGTTTCCGTCATCAATTCTGCGCCTTCCGTAGGCGGATAGAAAAATGCCGTGACAGTCAGTTTATCTTTCGAAACGTAAAATTTAACACCTTCTCTCTCAGGTAAAACCTGAGCGTCGGTAAAAAGATAAACGTTTGCATCAGACTTATTCACAGCATCATTCAACTTGATTACATCATATTGAATTTTCCTATCGTCCAAATACTCACGAACCACATTGACATTTAAGGACTTACCACCGTCAGTAGGGGCATAAATTCTGATACCGGTTCCTTGCGGCGTGTTTACGAGTTGAAAATATCCGTTCATACAAAACCTCTTCCATAAAAAATTTACTATCTTGAATTTGTGATTATCCCAAGATAGTCTCCCAGCTTTTCGCGCATCTTCTGAAGCGCCTTTGTGTGAAGCTGTGACACTCTCGACTCTGAAACCTCCAGAACTTCACTTATCTCCTTTAATGTAAGCTCCTCATAATAGTAAAAGAGTATAACCTTTTTCTCCTTGTCCGTGAGATGTTCCAAGGATTCGGCCAACATCTTTTTTAATTCTTCTTTTTCTATAGCCTCTTCGGGCTTTGTGAAACCTGAACCTGAATTATTTGAGTCCTCGGGAATATCCGATCCCTGCTCCATGAACTCATTTAAGGATACAACCCCCGTAACCTTCATTTGATTCTGCCAGTTCTGGTATTCATCCTCTGTAATATCCATTTTAGCCGCAATTTCTGCGTCTGTGGCGATATGTCCACTTTCTTTTTCAATTTCTCTAATAGCTGTCTCGATTTTCTTCTGTCGCTGTCTGATTGTCCTGGGAATCCAGTCCATCTTACGGATCTGATCAAGGATAGCTCCTCTGATTCTTAGACTGGCATAAGTCTCAAACTTAACGTCTTTCATGAGATCAAATTTATCTATGGCATCAATAAGACCAAAGATACCATATCCTACAAGATCATCATATTCGACATTAAAACCAAGATACATGCTAAGTCTTCCGGCTACAAGTTTGACAAGAGGAGCATACTCTAGTATGAGCTGCTCTCTCAGTTCACCGGATTTGGTTTTACCATAATCTGTCCATAATTTATTTCTGGCTGCATCATCCATGTGTAAATTTCCCCGGTTTTATTTTTTACTGAGGAATGTCGTGTACTTCCATAGAATCGACATCTTCCCCGGCATTTCCTTCCGCTTCCATAGCGGCTCTCGCCTCTTCCTCGAGCCTTTCCGCTTCGAGTTTTTCGGCTAATGCTTTTTCATAGTTAATATCTAAAAACTTGGCGATCATCTTTTCGATAATAAGTCCGATTGCCAAAAATATAACTACCGAAGCAAAAACAATAACAATCCACTCTCCTATAGGATAGTGCTTTAAGAACGTAAATACTGAAACAACAGCCGTTGCAGAAAGCACTATCAAAGGAGTGATCAATTTGGTATTAATTTTTTTCAGTTCATCTAAATCGGTATTCATATAATCTTTTCAGGTCTTCCTACGGCTCTGATGACATAGTTTCCGTTTTCGGGATAAAATATTACCGTCCGTCCGTACGACTCACCGGTATCCTGAGCAAGAACAGGAATATTAAGCTCCTTTAGCTTTTTTAGTGATGCCGAAACATTTCTGTCTCCAACACGCATTGTTGCATTTGTCGATTGAAAAGCAAACATCTGAGCACCACCGGCAATCTTTGCCACAAGTCGCGATCTGTTACCGCCTTTGGCAACTATGAGCCTAACAAGTTCCTCTATTCCGGTATCGGCAAATTTAGGTATATTAGAATTGTTCTTAATCTCAGTTGAATCCGGCAACATTATATGCGCCAGCCCACCAATCTTGGTGACTGGATCCCTTACTGCAATTCCCACACAGGACCCAAGCCCCAGTGTTGTTATACCGTCGGGGCTGACACAAATATTCAGATCGGCCATTCCAACCTTAATTATTTGACTCATATTAGCCCCTTCACGAATCTGAAACATCTCCCATTCCAAGCGATGAGAGTATTTTACGGTAACCTTCAATATCAGGTAAAAGAATAAAATAACCGCTTAACTTAAGTTCATCAAAGAACTGTGTCTCAATAAGAAGGATCTTGTCACCCATCATTCCGAACTGGATTGCGGGAACACTAAGTATTGCCGCAGCCATATCAATCGCAACATATGGAATAGATGGAACAAGTTTTAAGTTTGTCATCATAGAAAGTGAATTGAGATACGATCCGGTAATGATATTACCGACTTCCTTAAGTGCGGACATCTCAACTTCATCAAATTCCTGATCTTCAGGTTTAGGTCCTGTCCCCATTAGCTGATCAACCAAATGTCGTGCTGCCTGTTTTCCAAGGAGGAACATGATACTTCCGTCAATATCACCTTCAACGGCAAGATAAATACCTGCCATAAGCTTTTCAGCTCCCCCCATGAGGTCTCCGACATCTTTAAAATCGAGAAGTCGAACCTGGGGAACACACATATCGACCTTTGTTCCGATCATCTGAGCAAGAGCTGTGGTCGCATTTCCGGCACCGATATTACCAAGTTCCTTCAGCACGTCAAAATACTTGTCGGATAAATTATCCAAACTCATGTCTGCCATAAAATAGTTCCTCCGAATTAACTTGCGTTAGACGCTTTTTCTTTTGACTCTTTCTCAGATACAACCGCATCAAGATCGAGTATGGAAACAAGTCCGCCGTCATAATGACCTACGCCGCTTACGAAAGAAACGTTTGACTGTCCCTTCTTGTCGTCATAGCGGACTTTCTCAATATCTTTTTCATCAAGTGTAAGAACCTGATTAACCTGATCGACGATTATACCTACAAGATCGCCGGTTTCGGTCTTTAAGATTATTATTCTGGAAGCTCCCGTGATAACATCTTCAGAAAGCCCCATCTTCATTCTTACACTCATTACAGGAACGATCTCGCCTCGGATATTGATAACTCCCTTGAGGAACGCATCTACCTTAGGCACTCTCGTAATCTGCTGCATCCTTACTATGTTGTCTATAAACTTAATATTGATGCCATACTGCTCGTCATCAATCTTTATGACGATATACTGAATAAGTTCACCTTTTTCAGCTTTTTCTTTAACTTCTTGTATTTCATTCATATTCGGCTCATCCTTTCTTCACTCAAACAAATGTACAATCAGAAAATTGAATTTGTATCAAGAATAAGTGCGATCTCACCATCACCAAGGATAGTAGCTCCGCTTATAAGCTTACACTTATTGGTATACTTACCCAAAGGCTTGATAACTATTTCCTGCTGTCCCATAAGTTCGTCGATAACAAGACCGATCTGCTGATCTCCCTTTCTTGCGATAACAACGACCATATCATCTTCAGGTGATTTGGTAGACTCGGTATCAAGAACTTCATTGAGTCTGATGATAGGTGTTACGCTTCCGCGGAGATTGATAACTTCTTTATTCTCAACAAGTTTAAGGTCTGAAGGAGAAACATCCTCAATACTCTGGATTGAATCAAGAGGAATAGCATACTTCTCTTCTCCGACAATAACCATGAGAGCCTGAATAATGGCAAGTGTAAGAGGAAGTCTAATTACCCATGTCGAACCTACTCCAAGCTTGGTATTTACGGATACTTCACCTGAAAGTGACTCAACCTTGGATTTAACAACATCAAGTCCTACACCACGTCCTGAAATTTCTGAAACCTGCTTGGCTGTTGAGAATCCCGGGTGGAACAAGAGCTCAACACACTGTTTCTCAGTTAAAAGAGCTGCCTGCTCGGGAGTAACAACACCCTTCTCAATAGCTTTGCTCTTAACAGCTTCCGCATCAATTCCGTTACCGTCATCGCCAACCTCGATAACAACACTGTTACCGTCCTGGAAAGCGTGAAGGAAAATCTGTCCTACTTCCGGTTTACCTCTCTGAGCTCTGAGCTCAGCTGACTCGATTCCGTGGTCCGCACTGTTTCTGATAAGGTGCATCAAAGGATCACCGATCTCATCAACCACGGTTCTGTCCATCTCAGTATCTTCACCGGTCATGGTAAGTTCCATCTTCTTGCCCAGAGTCTTGTTAAGATCTCTGATCATACGAGGGAATTTCTGAAGGACACTCTCGATAGGAACCATTCGAACTTTCATAACCGATTCATGAAGGTTTGTGGTAACACTCTCGAGATACTCTATCTGCTCATTAACATTTCCGTTGCTGACACCCGAAGTATTCGCAGCAGAAATAAGTGAGTTCTTTGCAATAATAAGCTCGCTGACAAGGTTCATCAGAACATCCAGTTTTTCGATATCAACACGGACTGTTCTATTAACAACAGGCTTGCCAACCGGCTTCTTTCCGCCCGCTCCGGCCGCAGGTGCCGCTTTACTTCCTGCAGGTGCGGGATTTGGTGTTGCTGCAGGTGCCGGCGCAGGAGTAGCTGCAGGTGCCGGTACAGGTTCAGTCGCTTCTTCAACCGCTTTTTCGGCATCAAGGTCGAATTCACCGCATTCACAGCCTGCAACTTCAGAAACAGACTTAACTATCTCTGCAAGTTTTTCTTTAGACTCATCCGTAATTACAACAAGACTGAAAGTGAAGTCGAATTTCTCATCTTCGATGTCCTGTGTATTAGGCTCTGAAACAACAATCTCACCGACTTCTTCGATTCCTTTAAATACAAGAAATCCTCTGGCAGCCTTAAGAATACAGGATTCCTGAATATGCACGGTAACTCCGAGAATATTTTTTCCCTGCGCTTTGGCTTCTTCCAAAGTAGTCCTCGCGGAAGAATCGAGCTTAATAAGTCTGTAATCAGTCATCGGGCTTGCACCGGGATCCGGTTCGGAAGCTGCGCTGTCAGAAGCTTCCGCAGGAGCCGCATCTGCTTCGGGTGCACTTGCAGATCCGACATTGCCCGATCTGATATCGGCGAGAGCTTTTATAATATTCTGATGCTCTTCAGTACCTTCATCCTGATTTTCGGTAATGTTATCTACATATCCCTGAATGGCATCAAGACACTGAAGTAAAACATCGATCATTTCTGACTTGATCTTAATCTTACCTGCTCTTACATCAGAGAAAACATCCTCCATATCATGAGTAAGGTTCTGCATTCTGGTATAGCCCATGGTACCGGCCATACCTTTCATTGAATGAGCCGATCTGAAAATCTCATTGATGCAATCCTCATTTTCAGGATCCTGCTCAAGAGTCATGATGTTGTCATTAAGCGACTGAAGGTGCTCCTTTGCTTCATCAAGAAAGACACTTAGATACTGAGAAACATCCATAACCAATCTACCTCCATAAGTGAATTTGTTTAGTCATGCAATTATGATGTCAAATATTGGTATTCAATGGAGGGTAATGGATTTTAGATAAAGAGAATCAAAAAGTATACACCCTCAATTAACACCAACATTCATTATGATTTCCTGGGCAATATCATCAAGTTTTACAACCTGATCAACAAGTCCAGCAGTTGCTACTGATTTGGGCATTCCGTAAACGGTGCAGGTACTTTCTTCCTGACCGATTACATGTACTTTCTTTCTAGATTTAAGATTCTTGATTCCCTCAGTTCCATCGGCGCCCATTCCGGTCAATACTACGCAGCAAACTTCATCATAATCGGAATCAACAAGTGATTCATACATGAAATTTGCACAAGGTCTTACGCCTTCTCTGGTAGGTCCGTCCACGTAATGAACAACACTCTTTCCTGCATTCTTAATGATATGCATGTGCTTTCCGCCTTTTGAGATATAAACCGTTCCCGGTGCCAATACATCTCCTTCGGCAGCTTCTTTTACATGTACTTCACTCAGAGAGTCCAGTCTTTCAGCAAGTGATGCTGTAAAGCCTTCCGGCATGTGCTGAACAATAACTACAGGAGTTTTGAGGTTTTTGGGAAGCTTTGGAATTACAGACTGTAATGCCCTCGGCCCGCCTGTGGAACTTGCAATTGCGACAATCCTGTTACCCGTGATCTTACTCGCGGATTTTGTGACCAGTTCGACAACTTTACGGGATTCTTTTGCTTCGTCAAAAGAAAATGTCTTACTTGTTCCCGGTGCCTTACTGTCTGCAACTGCGGCGAGAGTATTAAGGAAAAGCTTGCAAAACTCTTCTCCCTTACACTCAGATGCTCTGTCCGGCTTGTGCACAAAATCAAGTGCTCCCAGATCAAGCGCATCCATAGTAACTTTCGCACCTTCTTTTGTATCGGTGCTCGCCATCATTATTTTGGCTTTTATCCCATTTTTATGAAGTTCTTTAAGCATTGTGATACCGTCCATTCTCGGCATATTAATATCAAGTACGACAGCATCATAAGTATTCTGCTTTAAGCGCTCCAAACCCTCAATCCCGTCTTTAGCCTTGTCAGCTACCTGGAATCTTGAATCTGAGTTAATAATATCACTAAGAACTGTTCTCATAAGTGCAGAATCATCAATTATCAAAATTTTTTTCATAATTATGTTTGCTTCTTTCTTATTTTTCGTTCTTCCTCAAAGATGAAGTGGATAATATCTTCTCTGGAAGGTTCATCAATATACACATATTGGATACGATGTTCAAATAACCCCGGTCTACTTTCTAACTCTTGTACTTTTAATATGCTGCAAATCATTTCATATTCTCTGTCGTTCGCCCCCCTCGGTAAACGATATGAGCAGTAAACTATGCTGCCCTCTTCGTATTGGAAGTTGGCCACAAATCTGAGGCCCCCTCCGCTTATATCAACTATAACGCTCCGTTGTAGTGGTTTGGTCTTATCAACCAAAAATTTTCTGTTCTTTTCAAAGGCTTCCAGCTCTCCTTTTGTGCAGGTTCGAGACTTAAGTTCAAGCGCACAGCTAAATCTGTAGTACTCTCGCCTCTGGAGCCGTTGTAACTCACTAGTAAGGTCGAGTACCAGAATATACATATTGTCGCTTCTGTATCTATCCACTATTCTTGAATAGCATTGGTACAACCCTTTTGTACTGTAGAAGCATAAGCTGTATTCTCCATCAACAGGCAGTAGAACAAGTTTACCTTTTTCAAACGGCATAAGGACTTCAATTCTGTCATCCGAAGTCACATCCATGACTTTGCTCATATAGATGTGTCTCGTTCGCGTATCCTCATCCATCCAGACTTTACCGGTAGCTTTCAGTTCCACCCTGATTCCGGGCGCAATGTAATCTGTGAGCATAAATTACCTAGTCTCCAATCTGCCATATTTATAAACCTGACAAAACACCGTCAATCCGGCATCTTATCAGTTTTCAAATGAAGTTGTTCGTTGTCCTTGTGTCGTCTCCTTGCTGCTAAGCTTCCTTCCTGTAATAATGTGAGAGAAAAAAGCTGCCATTCCTCTCTGCTTTACTTCTTCCTGGCTTCCCGGATTCATGAGCTGATTGGCAATGTTCTCAAACGCCTTTACCGATTTGGCGTTCGGATATTGTAATGAAACCGGTGACTGCTGCATGACACTTCTTGCAAGATACTGATCCTGCGGAATTGCTCCCATATAAGACAAAGGAAGTTTCAAATATCTGGCAACAACCGCATTCAGCTTATTAAACAGCTGTTGTCCTTCATCAGCAGATGTCACTCTGTTTGAAACAACTTTCACCTTAGTGTTTTCTCTCGAAAAACGAGGAGACTGATTAAGTGCCTTAAGAAGTGAATAGGAATCGGTTATCGATGTAGGCTCGGGAGTTGTCACAAGTATAATTTCACCGCTTGCCACAAGGAACTCCATTACCGCGCTCGAAATACCCGCACCTGTATCTATTATTATTATATCAGCAATTGCATCAAGTTCGGCAAGATTAACAATAATATATACGAGATAATCTCTGCTGAGATTATACATTCCGGAGATACCCGATCCGCCGGAGATAAATCCGACTCCTTCCGGTCCCCAGGTTATGATATCTTTTATATTCTTGCCCTGATAAATAAGGTCACATAAATTATGCTTCGGTACCGTTCCGAACATTATCTCAATATTTGCAAGTCCGAAATCCGCGTCCAGGATGATAACTCTTTTTCCCATTTTCCTGAACTGTACAGCAAGATTTATGGAAACATTCGATTTACCTACGCCACCTTTTCCGCTTGTTACGGTGATAATTCTAGCAAGCGGACGCTGAGGCTTATTTGAATTTTTTATAATATTTCTAAGCTGTTGCGCCTGATCCATATATAACTATCCCCAAATCAACTTTTTCCGCCAAGAAGGTTCTTTACAATTTTCTGTGCATCAAACACCGCAATGTCATCCGGAACATTCTGTCCGTTTGTAATATACGCAACCGGTGCCCCCGTGTGCATCCTTATGTTGTAAAGGTTACCTTTTGCACCTGTCTCATCCATCTTTGTAAAAATAAGCTTATATGCAACCATCTCAGAATAAGCGTCTGATATCTCGATCAGATCGCGATATTTGGTGGTCGCAGACAAAACAAGATAGTTTTCGCACTCCATAAGGTCTTCAAGCGCCCTAATGTAGTTCTCAACATCTCTGATAAGTTCTTCATTCTTGAGAGAATGCCCTGCAGTATCGACCATGATATAGTCGTACTCTCTGAAATCTTCAGCGGCCTGCTTCATCTCATCAACAGAATATATAACCCTAAACGGTATCTCCAGGATTGAAGCGTAAGTGCGAAGCTGCTCCGCAGCAGCAATCCTGTATGTATCCATAGTCAAAAGAGCTACTTTCTTTTTTCTCGAAACAGTAAGCTCAGATGCAAGCTTTGCTATTGTGGTTGTCTTACCGACACCCGTAGGTCCTATAAAAATCTCGGCAACCGGCTTTTCTTCTGTGTCCTTTATGGGATCGGATTTGCCGAACTTAAGAACCATCTTCTGATATACGTTGGCAAGCGCATAATCAAAAGGAAGTCCCGGTTTGCTTATCTTCTCAACCTCATCGGTGAGCTGATTGACATAGATCTCATCAACTTCATTTTCTATAAGAGTATTATATAACAATTTTATGAAAGAAAGTGTCTCTTCGGATATATCATTTTGAGAAGTTTTAACTGACATATCCACATTCTCGGGAACAACTTTCGTTTCTTTGCTATTCTGCGGCGAAACAACGTCTTTCTCGTTTTTGAGAATATTTTTTTCCAAAAGAGAACTGAGATTATCAAGTTTCTCTTCGATCGCGCTGTTATCTTCCTTTGCTGAAGCAACTTTTGTCGCATTGACAGCCGCTGAGATCACGGTATCTCTTTGCGAATTGTCAAAAGAGCTTCTGTTTTCCTGTACTTTGGGCTTCTGCGGAGATAGAGTTGTCCTTACCGGTCTCTCAGGTTCCTCCTCAAGCGCTACAGTCACCTCGATCTTCTGAGACTGAAAAAGCGACAAAAAGCCGGACTTTTTAACAGGTCGTACGTTCATTACGACTATGTTTCCCCCAAGCTCCTTTTTTGCCTCATCGGTCGCTTCGCTTTCATTTTTTCCAACATACTTTTTAATAATCATTTACGCAGTTACCATCCCCACCGATTGTAGTTCGATACTGGCTTCGACTTCGTTATATGAAATAACCACCAGATCCTTATAGTAGTCTTCTGTCATTTTCTTAAAGTACATACGCACTATAGGTGACGCCATTATGATCGCCTGTTTGCCCGCATCTTCAAGTTTCTTGACCTGCTCTCCCACGGCAGTAAGAATAGACTTGGTTCTGGCAGGATCAAGTGTAAGATAAGCACCTGTCTCTGTCTGCTTGACACTGCTCATGATCTCCTGCTCAATCTTAGGATCAAGTGTAACAACACTTGTCGTCTCCCCCGGTACAAAGAACTTGTTCGAGATTGCTCTCTTAAGGCTCTGTCTCACATACTCTGTAAGAATATCGGGATCGTGTGTGGACGGAGCAAAATCTGCAAGCGTCTCGAATATTGTCACAAGGTCTCTTATGGAAATGCCTTCACGAAGGAGATTCTGTAGAACTTTCTCAATCTCACCGAGGCTCATAAGCTTAGGCACAAGCTCATCCACAAGAGCATGATTGTTCTCTTTCAAATTGTCTACAAGGTTCTGTACATCCTGCCTTGTAAGAAGTTCTGCGATGTGTTCTCTTATTATCTCCGTCAAATGTGTAGCAATGATAGACGGCGGATCTACTACGGTATAGCCAAAACTCTCCGCTCTTTCTCTCTGTCCTTCCGTGATCCAAATGGCAGGAAGGTGGAAAGAAGGCTCAAATGTAGGAATACCTGTAATTTCCTCCTCGACGTGACCGGGATTCATCGCCATGTAATGGTCGAACAAAATCTCTCCGTCACTTACCTGTATACCTTTAATTTTAATGATATATTGATTAGGATTCAACTGAATATTATCTCGAAGTCGAATAATTGGAACAACAGTACCAAGTTCAAGCGCAACCTGTCTTCTGATCATAACTACTCGGTCAAGAAGATCTCCGCCCTGATTGACGTCGGCAAGTGGAATAATACCGTAGCCAAACTCAAGCTCGATAGGATCAACCTGCAAAAGGCTCGTTACATTCTCAGGCTGTCTAATTTCCTCAGCCTGCTGTTCTTCAGGTGATGCAACTTCTCCTTCAACCGCAACCTCTTCAATAGTCTGGCTCGCAACTCTACCGAGAAGAATAAATCCTGCTCCGAACGCTACATAAAGAAGTGTCGGAAGAGGCGATGCGATTCCAAGCCCTGCCAAAACGCCGCCAACAAGATACAAAGTCTTTGGCATACCAAAAAGCTGGCCGATAAGAACATGGCCAAAATCTGCCTCTTTTGATCCCTTAGTAACAAGTATACCTGTCGACATCGAGATCATAAGTGAAGGGATTGAACTTACAAGTCCGTCACCCATCGTAAGGATTGAATATGTGTTAATGGCAGTACCAATATCCATACCCTTTCTAAGGACACCCATGGCAATACCGCCTATAAGATTGACCGCTGTAATTATAAGACCTGCGGTAGAATCTCCTTTTACATACTTCGTAGCACCGTCCATGGCTCCGAAGAAACTTGCTTCGTCCTGAATCTTTTGTCTTCTCTCTTTTGCCTCAACATCTGTTATCGCTCCGGTGTTAAGATCGGCATCGATAGCCATCTGTTTACCGGGCATGGCATCAAGAGTAAATCTCGCAGATACTTCCGCAACTCGTTCGGAACCTTTGTTAATTACCATGAGCTGAACGATGATGAGAATTACATAGACAATAGCTCCGACGATAAGGTCACCTCCGCCAACGAAGGAACCGAATACCTCAATTACTTTTCCCGCGCCACCTTCTGTGAGGATAAGACGGGTAGATGAAACATTCAGCGCAATTCTGAAGATAGTCGTAAAAAGAAGTATCGTAGGGAAGAACGACATATCCAGAACATCGGCTGCAAACATAGCAGTAAACATGATCACAAAAGAAAGTGACATGTCAAAAGCAAGGAGAATATCCAGCACCCAGTCACGAAGCGGAATAATGAGCATAACAATAGCCGCAACAATATATAGAGCAAGGCCGTAATCGTATACACGGTCTCTTATTTTTTTCGCGTCCATGCCGCACTCTCCTTTCCTAAAAAATCTTTATGACTTAATTACTTAATGACTCATTCCCGTATATCAGGCCTTACCTTTTAAGTGATATACATATGCAAGAACTTCGGCAACAGCCTTATAAAGTTCCGGTGGAACGAGCTCTCCGACTTCAACGTTTGCGTAAAGCATACGCGCAAGCGGCTTATTTTCTACAATTTCTACATTATTTTCTTTAGCAAGCTCTTTTATCTTCTGAGCCATGAAATCAGCACCCTTTGCAACAACAATGGGGGCATCGGCTTCTTCTGCATCATACTTTATGGCAACAGCATAGTGCGTCGGGTTCGTGATTACCACATCCGCCTGTGGAACGGATTGCATCATTCTTCGCCTTGATGCTTCCATCATCCTTCTCTTCTGAGCGGACTTAACCTCAGGACTTCCTTCTGAATTCTTGAACTCATCCTTTACTTCCTGCTTGGTCATCATCATATCTTTGGTAAATTTGCGCTTCTGATAAATGAAATCCGCAAATGCGATGATCATATACGCAATGGCAACTCTAAGCCCAAGATCGATGATAAGATTCCCCATAAGTCCGATTGCCTGACTTAGTGGCATGTCATATACCAGAAACAGATAGTCATTTCTCTTTGAAAAGAATGAGTAGATGACAAATCCCATTACTATGAGCTTTAGGATTGATTTTGCAAGTTCAAAAAGCTTCCTCGCGGAAAAAATCTTTTTCATTCCCGATACGGGATTTAGCTTGGAAAGCTTTGGTTGCAGCGGCTTTGTGGTCGGTTTGTATCCAACCTGAATAAAATCACAAATAAATGCAACTATAAATCCCACTATAAAAAATGGAGCACATAACAAAAGAAGTGTCAGCATCGCGTTATGAATGATGTTTGTGATATGTGCAACAGGCAAACGCCCCTCGTAGGTCCTTGCAACAAGCGGTATATTGTCGTATACCCTTGCAAAAATATTGGTGAAAATACTCCCCATAAGGGAATATGCAATTCTCAAGATCAAAAAAAGCGAAAGAAGGCTGAATGCCGTAGCAACTTCCTGGCTCTTTGCAACCTGTCCCTCTTTTCTCGCATCTTCAAGTTTCTTGGCGGTAGGCTGCTCGGATTTCTCCGCGCCGTTGGCATCTTCGGCAAAGAACTGCAGATTGTATTCAATTAAAAACGGCTTGTATTCTGCATCAGCCCTTCTGCATACTGTATACAAATTCCTGCATAAGCTCCTTCATATTTGTAAAAATAAAGTTTGACGCATCTCCCAACATCGAAACCGTAATAAGCATAATCATAAGCCCAACAACTATCTTTATCTGAATACCTACAGAGAACATGTTCATCTGCGGTGAGACCTTGGCAAGAACGCCAAGAACAACATTCGTTATAAAAGTAATGATAAATATCGGAAGACTGATCCTGAATCCTATAACTATATAGTCTCTTAAAAAAGCAACAACGGCATTGAGCATCCTGTCGCTGTGAATGACCGCACCGTTAATAGGGATCAGTGTAAATGTATCAATCAGTGAATCCAGAATATATCTATACATTCCGGAAATTATCAGCGAAATAATAAGCACCTGCGAATAAAGCTGACCGGTGATCGTAACCTGCTCATTTGTATTTGGATCAAACAGGTTTACCATAGATAATCCGATCTGCATATCTACTATCTGTCCGGCAAAGTTGATAATAAGCTGGCACAACTGAACAGCATATCCAACAAGAAAACCGACCGTAACCTCTTTAAGAACTATGACCGTATAACCAATCAGCGTGTTATACGATGGTGCCGTGTAAGGTACCGCTCTGTAGATCAGTGCCGACAAAATAAGTCCAAATCCGACTTTTATCAGGTTCGGTGTCTGTCTTCCTCCAAAGAAAGGACAAACAAAGATAAAACTTGTCACTCTTACAACTATTAACAAAAATATTTCCAGATCACCGTATCTGAAGCCGTAATCAATCATGCTTCACCTCCGGCTTATCGAACATATTTCGAAAAATCAGACCATATCAGCGATATAAATCCTGTAAGCTCGGTCATCATCCAGTTTCCGGTGATCATGATCACGATAAATACACAAATAACCTTAGGAACAAAAGTCAGCGTCTGTTCCTGAATAGATGTAACGGTCTGAAATATCGAAATCACAAGTCCTACGATCATAGATGTCAAAAGAACCGGAAGCGACATCTTTATAACGAGCATAAGACACTGATTCACTATTGTGTTAATATCCGCCATTGTTATCATAAAAACTCTTTTTCCTCCCCTGTCTCATACCCAAAACTAATAAAATGACTTAACAAGATTGCCTATAATAAGGCTCCAGCCATCCGCAAGAACAAACAAAAGGATCTTAAACGGCATAGAAATTGTAGTCGGCGGTAGCATCATCATACCCATACTCATAAGTACAGATGCCACGACCATGTCGATAACAATAAAAGGAATATAGATCAAAAAACCTATAATAAACGCGGTTCTGAGCTCACTTACAATAAAACTCGGAATAAGAACAACGTTGGGAATACTCTCAAGTTCACCATCCCATTCAGTCTTATTTATCTCCATAAAGAGCTTAACGTCCTTAGTCTGAGTCTGACCGTACATAAACTGCCTGAAAGGAGCCATGGCAACCTTTGCAAATTCCTTTTGATCCATCTGCCCCTGCTCAAAAGGAATGACTGCGTCATTATAAACAGTAGTCAAAGTAGGCTGCATGATGAAAAGGGTCATAAACAAAGCAATCCCAACCATCACCAGATTCGGAGGAGATGTTTGGGTTCCTATAGCGGTTCTGGTGAAATGAAGCGCAACGATGATTCTCGTAAAAGAAGTCATCATCACAAGAAGCGTCGGCGCAATGGAAATGAGCGTTAATGTAATAAGTATCCTAAGTGATCCGCTCAGTGACCCGTTTCCGTTGTCATATGTGACCGTAACCGTATTTGCAATATTAAGTTTTTTAAGGTCATCAGGGGACTCTGCAGAGCCTGGATCTGTAATATTCGTTCGCTCAGCTTCAGAACCTGTCAGATTAGACTTTCCGGATGTTGTAGGATCGGTAGGTGTAGTATCTTCAATTACATTTTGAGTAGCCGCTACCGTAACGGGCACACAAAATGACAAAAAGAGTATAAGAAAAACAGACAAAAAGGCGATAAACACCCCTTTTTTCAAACGACGTTTTTCACAACTATTCTTTTTATTTTCTCCCCACTTTTTATTCATAATCTTACTTCTTAAACTCGCTTTTTATTTTTTCAAGAATCTCGCTAAAGCTAAGCGTTGCGGTATTCTCATGGTCGTCAAAAAACAAAGACTCTTTGTCAAGCTCACATAATGCTGTAACCTCATCTTTACCTACAGCAATAGCCATATATTTGTTCCCCAGGCGAACTATCTGGATATACTTTGTTGTGGAAATCCTGCCCGTCTCAAGAACTTCGATATTTTTGCCGGTGTTCTTCTCCTTCTGGTAGCCCGCAAGCCACTTAGTCACATAATAAGTAAGCCCAAGGACAACAACAAAGATGATCAAAATGGCAATAAACTGTAAGTAAGAATCAGCTGTCATTATGTAAACACTCCATCAAAATCTTTACTGAACAATCTCGGTCACACGAACACCGAAACTTTCTTCAATTACTACTACCTCGCCTTTTGCAACGAACTTGCCGTTTACAAGCACATCGACAGGCTCGCCGGCAACTTTATCAAGCTCAATGATTGTACCGGGTGCAAAATCAAGAATATCCGAAATAGGCTTAGCCGTTCTTCCAAGCTCAACCGTAACTTCCAATGGTACATCCTTGATGATGCCGATATTCTCCCCTGCCGGCATCATCGCAGGTCCGCCGGCAAATGTCTGGAACTGCGCAGGCTGAATGTTCATATTCATCATCTGCGGCATCTGCATCTGTGGCATTCCCATCTGCGGAGTCTGCATCTGTGGCATGCCCATCTGAGGCATCTGCATTTGCGGCATCTGCATCTGTGGCATTCCCATCTGTGGTTGTGCCATCATATTTGGATCAGGAGCTGCCGGTGCAGGTTCGGGAGCAGGCGCCGGTGCAGGTTCAGGAGCAGGCGCCGGTGCAGGTTCATTTCCGGATCCGGCATCAGTAATTACAAGATCTTTTAATGCCTTTGCAAAATCAATAGGATACAACTGCATAAGAGTTGAATCCACAAGATCTCCGACCTGCATTTTAAATGATATCTTAACGAATGTTCCGCTTAGGAACTCCGCAATATCCGAAGGATCGTCATTGATCATATCAAGAAGAACAGCCTGCGGAGGACTGATATCAACCTTCTGATTGATCATTGTAGAAAGAGATGTCGCCGAAGCACCCATCATCTGGTTCATGGCTTCAGAAATAGCTGAAAGCTGAAGTTCGCCAATCTCTCCGGCTATATTGGTTCCGTCTCCACCCATCATAAGATCGGTGATGACCATAACATCGCGCTCTTTTAAGATCAGGATATTGGTTCCGTCAAGTCCTACCGTATATTTGATCTGAATGAAGACACAAGGACGCTCATAGTTATTTATTACATTTTCCCAGTTGGCAAGTTCAACCTGAGGAGTTGTAATATTAACCTTCTGATTAACAAGGGAATACAGCGTAGTTGCTGAAGATCCCATACTTATATTTGCCACCTCACCGATGGCATCTTTTTCCGAATCATTTAAAAGAGTCTCATCTATAGCGTCGCCACCCGCCGGTGCGCCGTTGGTTACCGGAATATCCGAACTATCGGAAGGTGCTTCTGCAGCCGGAGCATCACCTTCTCCACCGGCTGCTGTATCCATGCCGGATAGCAAAGCATTTATTTCATCTTGAGATAACATTCCATCCATGCTCCTACTCTTCCTCCTCTCTTACTACCGACGTAATCCTGACGGCGTATTTATCTTTCGTAGTACCGGGCAATCCGGTGAATTTATACAGATTTCCTACGTAAACCTGCATATCTGTATTTACTCTGTTGTCCAGTCTGATAATGTCTCCCGGTTGTAAATGAACAAAATCATTAACTGATACATTGCACTTACCAAGAACAGCTTTAACGGGAACATCAACATGTTTGACCATTGTCTCCAGATATTCTCCAAAGTCCTCATCTGCATTCTTCTGCATTGTAGAGAACCAGAACTTGGTATTAAGCTTATCCATGACACTCTCAAGGGTAAAATAAGGGAGACAAACATTCATAAGTCCCTCCGTCTCACCAATCTTGATATTGAGTGTAACGATGGCGATCATATCTGTAGGTGAAATAACCTGTGCAAACTGCGGATTTGTCTCTATTCTCTCCATTACCGGGTTGATAGAAACAACATTCTGCCACGGCTCTACCATCAGCTGCATGCAAATGGTAACAAGCTTTTCTATAAGTGGCATCTCAATATCGGTGAACGGTCTCGGTTTATCAAGTCCGATGCCTGTACCTCCAAGCATCCTGTCGATAAATGAGAATCCGATGTTGGCCTGCAGTTCCAAAATAATCGTACCCTGTAAAGGAAGAAAACTAATGACTCCGAGAATAACAGGGTTCGAAAGTGCATTGCTGAATTCCGAATAAGTAACCGTCTCAGAGTTAGCAACCGACACCGTAACATTCTTTCTAAGATATAAAGGCAATGTAGTAGACAAAAGTCTTCCGTAGTGCTCATAAATCATCTCCAAAGTCCTAAGATGTTCCTTGGAAAACTTAGCCGGACGTTTAAAGTCGTAATCTTTGACTTTTTTCTCGTCTGCGGCTTGCATCTGATCTACATCAAGTTCACCGCTATTAAGTGCTGCCAACAGACCATCTATTTCATTTTGTGACAGTACTTCGCTCAAGTTGGATCTCCTTCCTCCGATAAGGTTCTATCGGCGTATCCTTCAATAATAAATGCAGCATTACTGATAAATTACGCTGCTGAAATTAACATCATAGATAAAGTTGGAATTAAACAACTCCTGAACTTTCTCGACAATCTTTGACCTTGCTTCCTGGCTGACTTCTTTCTGCTGAAGTTCTTCCATGGAGTAATCGGCAAGTGTCTCGGTAACAATTGACTTTACAAGATCTCTCATGCTTGCAAGTGATTCAGATGAACCATATGTAGCATAATCAGCATTTCCCATATTCATAGAGAAAACAACCTCAACAACCATCATATGTGACTTGCCGTCACTTCCGGGTTTAAGGTTGATTGTAAGTCTGTCCTGATTTCCGACAAAACCAAATGTTGCAATTTCATTGACTCCCGCAGGTTCTGACGGTTCAAGCGCAAATCCGCCGCCTGCTCCGCCGCTTGCCTCAAGTTCAAGTGCAACTGCAATGTCGGAAACAAGCTTTGCTGTCTGGGAATTTGTTGTCATAACACTAAGGAGCATAAATCCCGTCATGGCAATATTTACAACAAGCAGCGCCAATATAATTATAGATAATAAATTCTTTTTCATTAAAAAATCCCCCTCTATTAGTATGAAGAACTAAGTGGATTGTATACTTTTATCTCAACTCGTCTGTTGCGCGCTCTTCCCTCATCGGTAGAGTTATCCGCTATGGGATTGTATTCTCCTCTTCCGGTATGGACTATATTTGCAGGATCAAGATTGGTATGATCGCACAAATAATAAAATACCGAAAGCGCTCTGCCGGAGCTTAGTTCATCATTATTAGCATACTTACCGCCGGAAGACATCGGAACATTGTCTGTATGCCCCTCGATTGCCACAGTTCCGCCCGCATAAGACTCAAGTATCTGTCCCACTTTATCAATAACGGGAATGGCATCTTCCTTGATATCTGTCTTTGCAGAATCAAACAGAATAGATCCCTGTATCGTAAGCTGAACAAACTGACTTGTATAATTAAGAGCAACCACGTCAGCGATATCCTCTTCATTTAAAGCTTCTTCAATCTTCTCGGCAAGCTCTGCCGATGCCTCAAGCTGTTCTTCTTCAGCAGCTTCCATAAGTTCCTGTTGCTGCATGTCACCGACTTTAGCTTCTTCGCTGTCGGAATCCTCTCCGCTCTGGGCAAGTCCCATTGAAGTGATGTAACTTGATAACTCTGACAGCTGTGAAATACCATCTCCTATAAGTGCGCCTTCACCGATAGCCATTTCACCACCGGAGAAAAAACCAAACGCCGAACTAAACGATGCCGCAACTTCTTCAAACTTGGCAGCATCCATGGTTGACATGGAGAAAAGAAGTACGAAGAAACAAAGAAGCAGATTCATCAGATCTCCAAATGTCGCAGTCCACGCAGGCGCGCCCGGTTTTACTTCTTCTGCTTTTTTTGCCATTATTCTTCGCCTCCGCCCGCTGAGCCGGATCCGGTCTCAGCTTCATAAGCTGTTCTCTCAACAGGTGACAAGAATGATTTAAGCTTTTCTTCCGTTACACGTGGGTTCTCACCTGCCTGTATGGACAAAAGTCCTTCAATAACAATACTCTTTGACATATATTCCGCATTACTTCTTGCCTTAAGTTTGGTTGAAGCCGGGAAGCAGAACCAGTTCGCCATGAGTGAACCGTACAATGTTGTGATAAGAGCTGTCGCCATGGATGGTCCGATCTTGGATGCATCACTCATGTCATTAAGCATGTTAACCAGTCCCAAAAGGGTACCGATCATACCCCACGCAGGACCCTGTGCGGCAATATCTTCAAATACCGAATAGTTTCCTTTGTGTCTCTCTGCCATAGCATCAATCTCAGCCTCAAGAATGCTCTTAACAAGCTCAGGCTCGGTACCGTCGACTATAAGCATAACGCCCTTTTTCATAAAAGCGTCGTCAAGATTTCCGGCAGCTTCCTCAAGGGCAAGAAGTCCTTCCTTTCTCGCTGTATTGGAAAGGTCGATAATCTGCTTGATAACCGTTTTGGTATCATCAGATGTAACTTTAAATATTTTCGTATAGCACTTAAGTGCGCCGGTAAACTCCGGAAGCGATCTTGATGCCAAAACAGCCATCAACGATCCACCGAATGTAACAAGCGCTGAAGGAAGATCCAAGAAATTTCCAACTGAACCGATACCTCCGGAAGTTATAATTCCTAAAAGCATCAGCACCAGTCCCATTATTACACCGATAAGCGACGCAATATCCACAGCATTTACCTCTCATAAAAAAATTTTGTCAACATCTCATTCCGCAAGTTTCAGGAATTGATAAGACTGCAAATATCTTCCATACTTTCTTTAACAATGAGCTTTCTTCCGGTATGTAAGACCACGATTGTATCAGGATTGCTCTCCACTGACTCGATCATGCTCGGATTAATGAGAATCTTACGCGTATCCATTTTGGTAAGCTCAATAATTCCTTTGTTCATAATCACCTTCTGATATAAAATTACAAGTTTTTTGTGAAAAAATAGACCAGAAACGAAACTTAATTTCTTAGCATATTAATTTTACCATATGCTTTTACTTAATTCTTGCTTAATAGCAAATTTTTTAGCCCAATTTGAATCATAATTTCATTTAAGAGCAAAATGAATGAAATAAAGTTTGTAATTATGTTACATTATATTCTAACTATACCATATATAGTGGTATTCAATTCATTCTATCACATTTTCGGTCACTGTACACCATCAAATAAGAAAAAGAAACAGAACTTTCTGCTATTTTTCTTGACAAAATCAAAAAGCCCGCACCTCTTGGAGATGTAGGCTTTTCTGTTGCGTGATTAATTTTAATTTACACGCATTAATTTTTGTGCATTTTTCTTTCAAAAACTCATTCTTTATTTTTCAGATTGTCGATCAATTTTTCTGTCCTGTCATATTTTATCTTTTCAATAAGCTGTGAATACTTATCTTTTTCAGCAAGAAGTTCTTTATATGCATCATTTTTCGCCTTAAGTTCCACATTGGCGGTGATTAGCTTAATCTCTGCCGTATGTGAAGTTTTAAGCGATTCAATATCATCCCTGAGCGATTGATTTTCCTGCGAAAGTCTCGCATTCTCAGCAAGTAATATCCTGTTCTCGGAAGCAACTTTTGAAATATTTTCTCTTAAGGGATTCTCTCTGTTTTTAAGTTCCTCCACCTCGTCCATAAGTTTGGTGGAAGCCGAAACTCTTTCATCGTATCGCTTTCTTATTTCATTTTCGCTTTCTTTTGCTCCCGCAAGTTCTTCTTTCATTGAAGAAATCTGCTTTTTTAGTTCATCATTTTTATCTTCCGATTCTTTAAGTTCTTTTTTCAGCCTGTCAATCTGATCCTGCATATCTTTTTTCAGCTCTTCATATTCCTTACTGAGTGTCTCTGCTTTTTCTTTCGCATCGCCTTCTCCGGACTTAAGATTCTTTAATGAATTCTGAAGTTCGCAGATAATCTCATCCTTAGTATCAAGCTGTTTTGCATAATCAACGCGCGCAAGTTCCGCTGCGTCATTTCTTGATCTGATCAGATTCATGAATATATCATGCATCTTGGCCTGATAATTTTCGAATTCCTCAAGCTGTTCAGCCCCTGCAGGAAGAGAATCTTTTTCAGCCTGCCCTTCATATACCCTTAAGAGCTCAGAAACTGCATGTTGTTGATTTCCTCCAAGCTGTGCGGCAAGTTTCTTGATGTATTCAAAAGTTTCATCTGTAAGTCTCATTGTGCGAGGCTTTGTTGTATCATCCGTCATTCGTTCTTCTTTTAATGTCTCTTTATCACTCATCCTGTCTCCTTCTTAATTTCAAAACAAAATTACACTTTATTCGTATTTTAATGATTTTATTGTAACATCGCACACACAAACTTTCAACTTGTAATGTATACATTACAGCGTACACATTGTACACGTATATAAAGTTCGCAAAATGCATATTATGCGAACCAAAAATCATTGAAAAACGCGATAAATGCGTATATACTATCGATATGCTTAATTTTAACGCCAAATTCCATTATATGAATTTCACGGAAAAATAGGCTCAAAATAACATGGAGAGGCAATAGATTTAATAAAGGACTAGAAAATGGGACAATACGCAACCGTACCGATCACCAGAGAACAATACACTGAAATAATTGAGACAATGCGCGTCGGAGCTTCCAAACAGTTCCGCGCAAACCAGCGCATTGCGGAGATTCTTATTGCAGAGGCCAATTTAGGGATTCGTATCGAAGATATCCTCGCACTGAAGCCCTCCAGCTTCATTGCCGCAGGAAATGTTCATAAGATAAATATCATTGAAAAGAAAACAAAGAAAAAGAGGTATAAGACTGTTTCAGAAGCATATTACAAGCACCTGAAAGCATATATCACAGAAAACAAAATCAAAAGTGATGAACTAATATTTGAAATCAGCGAAAGAGCCGTCCAAAAATACTTACATAAAGTTTGTGAATATCTTGGCTATGAGAACGTATCAACACACAGCTTCAGAAAATACTGCGGAATGCGTTTGTACGAAGACAACGGTTACAACATAGTCCTTGTAATGGAGTTCTTCCAGCACTCTTCTCCCGATATCACCAAAAGATACCTCGGCGTAGACGCCCGCGAGATGGAGGCAGCCCTCCAAAGCCATGTCGAGTTAGTATGATAGCTAAATTCAACTTCATGATTACAAAATATGACCACACCCCTACCGGGATGTGGCCGCTTACATTATTTCCACTGGATTTCAAGTTTTTTATTATGGTCTGCACAATCAATAAGATATAGATTTATGAGTGTTTGATATGGGATTCCAGATTCAGACGACTGCTTTTTAAAATACTCCAGTGCATCTTCTCTGATATTCATGGTTATCTTTTTTTGAAGCTTTTTAGCATAAGGATTCTTAACTGCTTTACTAAAATCAAATTCTTTTTCCAAAAATTCATCATCTTCATTTATTGTATTCTTATTTTCATCCCATTCAAAACTTATTTCATTCATACATATATTATACATATTAAATAAATATGATTCAAGAAAAAAGCGCCCACATCCCCGACCGGATATGGGCGCTTGCCTTATGATATGATTTATAACTTTATTTATTATCTCTTAAGGTTTGTAAGCTCCTCAAGAAGTGTATCTGATACTGTAATGATACGGCTGTTTGCCTGGAAACCACGCTGTGTTGTGATCATCTCTGTAAACTGAGCTGAAAGGTCTACGTTTGACATTTCCAAAACGCCTGTGCTCATGTAACCACCGTCAGTTGTGATATCCTGAACAGTTGCCTCCCCTGAGTTAAGTGTTGAAGCATAGAGGTTGTCGCCCTGCTTTGAAAGACCTGATGCATTAGCAAACTCAGCTGATGCAATCTGTCCCAAAAGCTTTGTCTGTCCATTTGAATATGATGCATATATCTGTCCGTTATCACTTACAGATACACCATTCATCTCACCAACAGCACGACCTGTGTTAAGTGAATGCATGTCACCCTTAACAGCCTTGATTGTTGCAGAACCGCTTGTGTTGTAGTTTGTAAGAGAAGAAAAGTCTACTGAAATTGTATATGCTCTCTCCCGCTCTGCTGCATTATTGGGTGAAGCCTGGAATCCAAATGCCTCAAGTCCTGGATATCCCTGACCAAATGTAATGTTAACCTTACCGTCCTTGCCATTATCCGCACTCTCGATTGATCCGTCATCAGCATTAAACTTAAGCTGAATTGAATGATCGCCTGTTCTGAGTGAGATCTGACCAAATGTCGATGATCCGGGTGTATTGTCAATTGAATATGTTCCATCAAGTCCGTATGCATCAGCCATCTCATCGGTTATTCCATAAACCTTGCTAAGAAGACCCTTGTACTTTCCGTTTGATGTCTCAAGAAGATCTGAAATATTACCCATTCTGGGAACATCTTCATATGCCTGATTTGTCTTATATGTAAATGATCCGTCATCAGCCTTGAGATAATCGTATACAGGTGATTTTCCTTCGCCGGGCTCTTTGTGTGTGATTGAAAGATATCCAGATGACTCAACTGTCATCTTGTATTCTCTGTTAGGATTAAGATCCATCTCTGCAAGAAGCTTTGTAATATCTGCATCTGCTCCGGGGAATACTGTTCTAAGGAAATCAGCATTAACTGTACTCTTGGTTATTGTAGTTTCAAGCTTATCGCCAAGAAGATAATATGAAGTTCCGTATGTATTTGAACTATTGTATACATACTTAGGTGTCTCAGACTTATAATCTGTGTCATTATAATGTACATTCGCAACAGGCTTATTCTCATAAGTTGTAGGTGATGTTTTGCTTGCATCAGGGAACGGCTTATCAACAGACTTAGTTGAAGGATAAATAATTTCAATTCCTGTCGTTCCGGTAATATCAAAAGCTCTAACTTTTATCTTGAGATCAGCTGGATCATCACTTGTTATTTCTGGAAAATTAGTTGTTCTATCAGAAAACTTTGCACCTACCTCATCCAGAATTTTCTGCGCAAGAGTCTTTTCCTTGTCTGTGAAGATGCCAGTACTATCATTTACGATATTGCTTATTTCATTATATGAAAGAGCAAGTGCATCATTTTTACCCCAGTTAAGATTTGTCGGGATCCCCTTTGTACCATCAGCAAGACTGATAAATGCATCTGTATCATCAGCAGTGAAATCCATGTTAAATGAATTATTGCCGTCTGCATCCTCGAGTACGGGCTGCATTATAGTAATCTGGCCATTTGTATACTCATACTTAAGAGTATTAAGTTTACCACCTGAAGCCCTAAAAGAAGCAAGTGCGTCAATAAGTGATTTATTATCTCCGTCAGCGAACTTTTCAAGCTGGCTGTAAATCTGATCTACTGTGCCTTTTGTGCTCTGAATTTCAACATTCTTATAAATTGAAAGATATCCGGCATCATCATAAGTAAACTTATATCCCGCACCAAATGTCTCATTAATTCCAAATACATCTCTCAACATCTCAGCTGAAATGTCATTTGAAGCCTGTCCTGTAAATGTACCTGTTGAAGCAGGAACTTTATATGCCTTCTGTGTATCAGCATTTACAAAATATCTTCTTTCGGTATTGGGATTCTTAATATTCTCATTAGTAAACTTTGTAGCATCAAAGATTACATTTTCAGCAGTTAAAAGAGAAGGAACATTCTTTACTGTACTATTGATCGTAATTTTTCCGTCATCTCCGATTGTATATTCAGCTGTGAGATATCCCGGGAACTCACCCTTAATTGCTTCATCCGACAAGCCGTAAGCATCATTCAAAAGATTTGCAAGCTTATCATTCTTGCTGAATTCAGGTGACATAAGATCTGTAAGCTTTCCGTTTGAAGGAACCTTATCAAACTTAACATCTCCGCCTTCTTTATTGATTGTAATAACAGAAGAATCTGCTCCTGCACTAACACTATATGTAGGCTGAGTTACCTGAGGCTTTGAAGTTCTAAGTTCATTTCCGATATTACCAAAAGAAATCTGACTCATAAGGTCATACTTCTTCTCGTTGTCATTAATAGACTTTCCTGAAGAATCAAGGATATCTGTAAGCGTAAGAGCATACAGATGATTTTCCTTGGGAGCTGTGTTCTTAAGTGTAAACTTTCCTGTATAGAGATAGCCCTTATTGTCATAGAACTCAAGTGTGATAACTTTACCATCATCAGACTTTACATTTGTATCATTATCATCAATATTTCCATTGAAATACGCTGCTGTTGTTGATGCAGGTGAATATGTAAAGTTAGCGGGGCTCATGATCTGAAGGCTGGAAAGTCCGCCATTCTTATTAACAGTAATCTCGCCTGTCTCTCTATCTTCCTGTGCTGCCCAGCCCTGTACAAGATATCCGTTTGACTGCATTGCAAGGTTTCCCGCACCGTCAACATAGAATGAACCGTCTCTTGTATAAAGATTCTCAACACCGTTGTTAACAACGAAGAATGACTGACCTGTGATCATGATATCAAAAGGGTTATTTGTTGTCTGTGTTGTTCCCTGAGATGTGATTGCTGTATTGATAGCTCCTGATTTAGCACCAAGACCGATCTGACGTGCGTTTACACCACCCTTTGTCTCTGTAGCACCTGAAGCTGTCTGAGTTGTCTGATACATAAGATCAGAGAATGTGATTGACTGTGATTTGTAAGAAGTTGTGTTAACGTTGGCGATGTTGTTACCGATAACGTCCATTTTTGTCTGATGTGTCTTAAGTCCTGCTACACCAGAATAAAGAGATCTCATCATAAGGCAAAGTCCTCCATCATAAAAAATATAACTGTTTGATTTTGGACGGATGCGTCGTGATTTTCGTCAAAGAACTTCCTTCTGTCGGTCGGGAAGTTAAGATTTCCTGACGGCATGGCACTTCAGGCCTTTTTGCCGCTTCGGTCCAATCAAACGATCACTGCACCGTCTATGTTTGTAAATACATTGTTTTTGTTTTCTGTCTGATCCATAGCTGTAACCACCATGTTATTAGGAACATTTACTATAAATGCAAGCTGGTCAACCAAAATAAGTGACTCTTTTATTCCCTTTTCACCGGCTTCAGCTTTTCCACGGTTAAGTCTCTGCATCTGTTCCGCAGAAAGCTCAATGTTTCTGTCATTGAGTCTGTTTACTGCATGCTTAGAAAATCTAAGATTCTCCGTGCTGATATTATTATCGGCAGAGTCTTGGATTTTATTTAGTACTGATGCAAAAGAATTTTCACCGGTTGGAATATTTTGTTTATTCTTATCTGTTTTTGGCACATTCCCATGTAAATATTGGTCTTGTACCTGCCCTATGGACATAAACTGACGACCATCCATTGTCATAGCTTATACCTCCTACGCGTTTGCAGCATTTGTAGCTTTTTTGGTATATGTTCTGTATTCGTCTCCTCTGAGATCATCGATCTTGTTGACATAATGTAAAAGCCCCGTTGAATATGCTCCTTCAGGATCAATGTAGTTTCTTGTCTTCTGATCGATATTCATGTAACGCTCATACAGAGAATCAATCTTTTCTCCATGCTCTTCAAGAGTAATCTGCTCAAGGTCGGCAGGAAGAGCCCCAATTTCATCCAAAAATCCCTGCATAGTGCTCTCAAGTTCTTTAATTCTGCCAACATACTGCTTAAGTGATGTCTCATAATCCTTATCGATAAGATCTGTTGTTTTCTTATCAAAGCCTTTATAAGTTTCATCAAGTGCCCATATGCTCTCTCCATACTCACCAAGGCTGACAAGTTCAATAAGATTGGGAAGTTTATCGATTTTCTCCATGAAATCAACGGCATTTTTGTGCGCGGTAGCATACTCATCACCGATAACCTGAGTAACATCATCAACATTGTAATTAGTTCCGTTAACGTTAAGGAATGCCTTATTACCGCTATAGGTAACAAAGTCAACAACACCCTGAATCTCGGTTGTCTTTTTGGTATCCGGATTAGTCTGAGTAATAGTTACAGTCTTTCCTACCATCTCAGATGCTCTTGATAAACTCATTGCATTTGCCATGTTGTTCATCTGCTCAACCTGAGTAAAGGTAGCATACTGTGAGATATACTCAGTATTTGAAGTCGGCTCCATGGGATCCTGATACTTCATCTGGGCGACAAGGATCTTAAGAAAAGAATCCTTGTCGTATCCCTTGGCCTGTTTAGCTTTTTCTTGTTCTTTTGTATCTTTGGTTGCGCCGGTATTTTGAACTTTACCGTCTTTAACTACTGCACTAACAGAATTAACATCTGCCATAATAACCTCTTTTCCGACCGGCTTATGCACTGAAATCTACAGTGTTTCCGCTCATAGCCATCATTTGAGCCGATATTCTCTCGGCATCGTCCATTTCTGTATCAACTGCAATATCATCCGCATCAAGAAGATTTATTCTTCGAAGTCCTTTTCTTCCTTTGGAAGCCTGCTCATTATTTCCGGAGCTTCCTCCCTGCTGCTGAAGATTCTCTTCAAAAGCATGGCTTGAAACGGTAACTTCTATAGAAGTAACTTTAATGCCGTGCGCTTCGAATTTCTGCTGAAGCTGAAGCATCTGGCTCTCCACAGCTTCTTTTACGATCTCATTCTGCGCTGTAAATCTTGCAACAATACCGTCTTTACCGCTTGTAAGAAGAATATTTACATTACCGAGGCTTGCGGGATGAAGCTGAAGTTCCATCTTTGTAACATCTTCTGTCGATGAAACAGTAATCTTCTCGGTAATCTGTCTTACGATATTTTCCATCTGGGCTCTGTCGGTATATGCAAGCATCTCATCCGCTGCCTGAGTACCGTTTATCGCATCAGTAACTCCATTCAGGAACTGATTGAATACTGTTGCTCCTTCAGAACCGTGATTATAGTTCGCTGAATGATTGTTATTCTTTGTTGTATTATTGGAATTTTCGACGGGTTTGAATTCTTCTTTGACCACATCAGCCCTGTCCGTAGAGATATCATTTTTAATTTCCTTGCCTTGCTCTTTATCGGCAGGATTCTCGATATCCTTGCCCTGTCTTAGATCGTTTATCTCAATTACAGGTTCTGATTGTGTAGCAGGTTCTGCAATCTTTTCCGTCACCTGAGAAAATTCCTCATGTATTTGGCTGACAGCGTTATTAAAATCTTCCTCAGTTAAGTTAAGCTCATTCATAAGCTCACTTCTCATACTATCCGCACCCTCCATGAGGTCCTGCAATGATGTATAGAGTTCTGAGTCTGTGATAAGATTTACCGCCTCATCCTGGCCGCCCACTGCTGTAACAAGTTGAATCAAGTTGTCGGGTTTAAACAGATCTGCCGCCGTGATTCCCAATACCTGCATCGCATTTACAATATCTTCCTCAGATATGTCAAGCTCTTCAGCAATTTGGGTGATCAGCTTTTTGCCTTCTTCTGCAATAGACTCCTGCAGCTCTTTACCGGCTTCCTTGCCACTTGTTTCTTCCGTAACTACCGCGCTCTTTGTATCAACGGTTCCGGTATCCGTAGTGTTGCTTTTAACATTACTTGCAGCAACACCGGCAGTTTCCTTCTGCTCCGATACATTTGTTTTCGCCTTTTCATTTGGCACAGATACATCTTTTTGTGTGCGAGAAGTATTTATCTGTGTCAATGCGTCATTTGCCTTGTTTAAGATATTATCAAAGCTCGCCGAGCCTTTAATATCATATCCTTCAGGCATTGTTACGGCTGAAACATTTGAGGCTGCAGTGCCACCCGCCATAAAATTCATGGCTGCACTAATAGAATTTGTTGCACTGCCCATAGCGTCCTCCTTAATGTATTTAATTTAGTCATGATCCATTACATGATTAGACCATAACATTTCATACATTATATCGGCGTAATATCTTATAGCTTTATACTTTTTTCAAAAAAAATTGCAAATCTGCAAAATAAATATTATCCCGTAACTTTTGTAGATTTCTGCTTAAGTGCATTAGGCTCCAAAAGTTGTGTGAGCTTAGCTGCGTTTTCCTCTTTCATCTGAGCAAGGATATCACCTCTGTTCTCTACGCTCATCTGTGCAAGAATCTTGGAAACAAGCTCAATCTGATTCTCGTTTACCATTTCATCAAAAATCTTCGCAGCCGACTTTGCCTTCATTCCCGAATATGTCGTGGCAAAAGCTTTGATTGCAGCATCTTCACCCTCTTTGCGCTTAACTCTTTCATAAATCTGAGCCGCGGTATCAGGATCGATCTGCTCAAAATATTTGGCATATTCTTCGGGACTAGGCGCTTTATCTCCGTAAACTATGCTGTTATAGAAATTCGCCCTCTCTTCATAAAACTCTTTTTGCTGCTCCTCAAAGGGCTCAAGTCTTGCAATTTCTGTTTCGAGCCTCTCTATAGTGGAAGCATAGCTGCTATTTTGCTCCATCTCAGACTGCAGAGCCTTCTCAAGCCTTTTAATATAAGCATTTGCTTCATCCATAGTCTGGATTCCGCCGCTTGAAGTAGAACCTTCGCCGCTATAATCACTTTGAATGGGCGAATCGGAAACCACTACATCATTTCTTGCTTCGCCCGGCAAAATAGCATTGATAACGGGTATATCTCCGATAAGCGGTGCCAGTATATCGGAACCAAAATTTCCTACATTAAACTTTATAAGAAGAGCCATTATGGCAAGCCAAATAAGAACAATAAAAAAAGTTATAACGATTGTTGCAAGACCGCCCGCATCATCGCCGCTAAGTTCCGCGGATCTCTCGGCAAATTCATGCAACTTCTCTTTATCAGCTTTTCTCTGTTCTTTAAGCTTTTTTCTGTATTCTAATTTGTCAGCCTTAAGCTTTTCTTTTGCCGCCTTTTGATCATCAAAAGGTGACATCGGCATATCCAATTCAGCCATAATTACTTCTTCTCCTGTTGCCTCTGTCCGTAAGTAAAGCTGGTTCTCTGGTCGTTCTCTTTAGCTTCTTCCTGCTTTTCCTCTTCGAGATACTCTGCATAAGCTCTGTCTCTCAAGGTCTCCTGCATTTTTCTCTCCTGAATTGCTCTCGCAAGTCTGACTCTTACTTTCTCGACCTCAGCTTCATATTCCTTTATTATCCTGGACTGAGTAGCTATCATAACATCCATCTGAGCCGTCGCATACTGGTTGTCCAATATGTCCTGAAGTCTCAGACTTGCTTCATTTCTAAGGTCCTCAGCTTCAATAAGATAATTTTCTTTTCTTTTTACATACTCATCCAAAATATCATACTGCTTATTAAGCTCCGCCTGAGCAGTAGCAAATTCCATCTTGATCTGCCCCTCGGTCTTTTGCTTGATATTTAGGATATTCTGCATTCTATAGACAAATCTTGCCATAATAAAACCGCCGATTCATCAATATCTGAACATATCGATAAGTTTCGCTCTGATCTCTTCAAAGCTGAATTTCTGATCTGTTTCCTGCAAAAGAAATTCATTAACCATATCAATCTTGGAAATTGCGTAGTCAATGTTCTTGTTCGCGCCCATTCTGTAGGCTCCGATATTTATCAGATCTTCCGCATCATTGTAGGTTGCAAGAACATTTTTAAGCTTGCCCGCCGCCTTTTTGTGCTCGGGATCAGCAATAGCCGACATACATCTTGAAATACTTGCAAGTACGTCAATTGCCGGATAATGATTCTTTTGCGCAAGTTTTCTGTTGAGCACTATATGGCCGTCCAGAATACCTCTCGCTGTATCCGTAATCGGTTCATTCATATCATCACCGTCAACAAGAACGGTATAAAGACCTGTTATCGAGCCCGACTTCGATTTGCCCGCTCTCTCGAGAAGTTTGGGCATCTCCGCGTACACGCTCGGTGGATATCCTCTTGATACAGGAGGCTCGCCGCTCGCAAGTCCGATTTCTCTCTGAGCCATCGAAAAACGCGTAAGAGAATCCATCATAAGAAGGACATCCTTACCTTTATCTCTGAAATACTCAGCAATAGACGTCGCAGTCTTTGCAGCCTTTAATCTTTCAAGAGCCGGTCTGTCGGAAGTGGCACAAACAACGATAGAACGTTTCATACCTTCTTCGCCCATATCTCGTTCAATAAACTCCCTGACTTCCCTTCCACGCTCTCCGATAAGTGCAATGACATTGATGTCAGCTTGTGTATTCCTTGCAAACATACCAAGGAGCGTACTTTTGCCGACACCAGATCCTGCAAAAATTCCGATTCGCTGTCCTTTGCCGACCGTCAAAAGTCCGTCGACAGCCTTAACACCAAGTGAAAGAACTTCCGAAATCGGATCTCTGGTCATAGGATCCGGCGGTTCATTTTCGACAGAATATGCAACTCCGCCTTCAAGCATCGTTCCCTGTCCGTAAGAAATTCCGTCAATCCTTCCAAGTCCGTCGAGAGTTTTGCCCAAAAGACCTTCACCGACATTTACCCTAAGGGGTGAATCCGTATTCTCGACAATACTTCCATTTCCGATGCCGCTGACATTCTCATACGGCATAAGCTGAACATGATTATCCTTAAAGCCCACAACTTCAGCCATGGCAGGTTTGGCATCAATGTTTATCGCAGATTCATTGTCTTTTTTCTTAGGGTAAATAAGGCAGATATCACCGAGCTTCGCATCGGGTCCCGCCGATTCGATAGTAAGTCCGATAACATTGACAACTTTGCCCCTCATACGATAAAAAGGGGCATTTTCCATTTTTTTGTATTTAGATAGATCAATAGAAGATGTGAGCATATTTATAACCTACTCTTTATCTTTTCTTCCTGTCAAAAGAAAGAAGTTTGAGTTTTCGTGTAAGCTCTGAGAGCTCTACTCCGAGACTGCAGTCAAAAACCCCGCTGTCCGATTCGATCATGCATTCATTCTCTTTAAGAAGCGGATCTTCGATAATTTCCATAGTAGTGCTCGGAGATGAAATACATGCATCCAAGGATTCTTTTTCTTCCATGACATCATCATAGTCATCGGGAGAAATGTGCACAATCAGGTCTTTTCCGGGCTCAATCCTTGAAAGGGTATTTTTTAACAGATGAAGTATAATTCCCTTGTCGCCTCGCATATCTACACCAAATACGTGCTCATAGATCTGTGTGAGAACGTCCACCATCTCGGGTTCAAGTTCATCAACTATCTGCTGATACTCTTTTTCCAGTTCTTCCTGTTTCTGAAGAGTTTCCTGTTTTATCTGCTCAACGGCAGCAAGTCCTTCCTGGTAACCGGTATCGTACCCCTGTTGTCTTCCCTGCTCCATAGCCTGACTTCTGATATTTTCAGCCTGTTGCTGCGCATCATTTATTATCATGTCAGCCTGTTCCTGAGCCTGTTGCAACTTAAGGTCTATCTCGGCCTGCATGGCTTCCATATCAAACTGAGGGTCAGGAAAAGATCCCAACATATTCTGGTCCTGAGTGAGCTGATCGATAGGTTCCAGCCCTATTCCCGGAACAAAATCATCAATACCGTCTCCCTCTTCGTAGCCCTCTTCCTGCATCATTCTGGTTCTTTGACGTCTTAGTTCTCTTTCCTGAAATGCTTCAATTTTCCTGTTGGAAAGATCGTTATTATCAATTATTCTTGCATCGCCCTGATCAAAACTCACAAAGCCGGCTTTAAAAAGATTAGACAATTAGCTCATCACCTCCGCCTCTGGAGATAACAATTTCACCGGAATCCTCGAGCTTTCTGATGACATTAACGATCTTCTGCTGTGCCTCTTCAACATCCTTCATACGCACAGGTCCCATGAAATCCATATCTTCTTTTATCATCGCAGCAAGACGCTTTGAAAGGTTGTTGAAAATAGCATTCTGAACCTGCTCGGTAGCACCTTTACATGCAAGAGCAAGATCACTGTTTTCAACCTCACGCAACACTCTCTGAATAGATCTGTCGTCCAAAAGAAGGACATCCTCGAATACGAACATCTTCTTTCTGATCTCGTCCGCAAGCTCGGGCTCCTCGATCTCGAGAGTTTCCATAATATGCTTTTCTGTAGCTCTGTCTACCGTATTCAGGATATCTACAACAGCATCTACGCCGCCGATGATCGTGTAATCCTGATTTACAAGAGAAGAAAGCTTTGATTCAAGCACTTTTTCTACTTCCTTTATAGTATCCGGACTTGTTCTGTCCATGGATGCAATACGCTTTGCAACATCAGCCTGTCTGTCAGGCGGAAGAGCCGATAAGATCATCGCACTCTGGGACGGTGACATATAAGACAAAATAAGGGCAATTGTCTGCGGATGTTCATCCTGAATGAAAGTAAGTATCTGAGAAGGTTCAGTCTTTCTAATGAACTCAAAGGGCTTAACCTGAAGAGAAGCCGTAAGTTTACTGATGACATCGAGAGCCTTGTCTTCACCGAGGGCTTTCTCAAGAAGCTCTTTGGCATAATTTATACCGCCTTCCGCGATATACTGCTGAGCAAGACATACTCCGTAGAACTCTTCAAGGATTGCTTCCTTGATCTGAGAAGTGACACTTCGTGTGTTGGCAATCTCAAGAGTAAGTTCCTCGATCTCTTCCTCTTTCAGATGTTTGAATATAGCGGACGATTTCTCAGGTCCAAGTGCAATAAGGAGAATCGCCGCTTTTTGTGTGCCGGTAAAATCCGCCAGTAAAGGATTTGAGCCGCCTAGTTCCATAATAATTCACCCCATAAAAAATCAAGCATAATCTTCGTTTAGCCAGTTTCTCAAAAGCGTTGCTGCCGCTTCCGGATTTTCATCAACAAACTTCTCGATAAGTCTCTTGGTCTCAGATCCCGTATCCATCTCGATATCTTCAAGCAATTCTTCGGGCTGTGACTCAAGTAAAGATTCAACAGACAAAGGTTCGGGTTCTTCCACTTCCTCTGTCTTCTTTGTAGTCCACATGCTCCTGATAATGATAAATGCAAGAAGTCCCAGGATCACAAGGATCAAAAGAATCTGAAGAATATCTGTAAGCGTTACAGCCGATCCCGTCTTATCAAAGAACATATACTCGGTATATGCCGCCATTGCAACATTCTCCGCTGTGATACCCGTTGCTTTGGAAACACCGTTTAGCATATCTTCCGGAACATCTATCGGAATAGGCTCTTTATACTGTGCCTTAAATTCTTCCCACGTAAGATTATTATTGTCCGCACTGTTGTAATCATCTTCGTTCATAACAACGTAATTTATCGCAGTTACATATATCGAAGATTTATCATAGTCGATCGCACCAGGCTGGTTTGTAGTCGTGGTTATCTTCTCGTTCGGAAGATAATCTCTTGATTCCTCATTGATATTGGAACTTGAATTATTGTTATCCTGTGTTACATATGTAGTCTCGTCATCGGCATTTGTATCCGTTCCCGGAATTCCGCTGATGCCGTTTACATTTTCTGCAGTATAGATATCTTCATGACTGAGCACACCCTGTGTCTGATCTTCCGCCGGAGTATAGTCATGCTGAACCGTCTCCTCATGCGAAAAATCCATAACTAGGTTACTTGCAACCTCAATATCATCGTATAACTTTGTTCCGAGAAGCACTTTCTTTACTTCGTTCTTTACAAGCTGCTCGGCTTTTGCCTTAAGTGTGAGCTGAGTACTTGCAAGTCCCGAAACCGTCGCATCCTCATCGCCTGCAAAAAGCATATTGCCTGCATTATCAAGAATTACAATATTCTCGGTATTAGAATTGCCTATAGCTTTAGCTACGGCTCTTGCAAGAAATGAAGCATTGTCTTCCGAAAACTCCGCTCCTTCGGCAAGTTCCAGCACGATACTGGCTGATGCTTCCTCTTTGTTTCCTATAAGTGTTCCGTCGTCATCCGGAATATGAAGCTTAACATGAGCAACATCAATAGCAGTGAAATTCTGAATAAAATCGGATTCCAACTGCTTCTCCAGATATACAACATACTTCTTTTGTTTGTCTGATTCCGTCGTAGAAAAACTTCCGTTTGTTACGTTATCGATACTGTATGCATATGACTGTATATCATTAGCACCTAAAAGAAGATTGGCATTAGCCTGATCTTTTTTGAGAACCTTAAAATTCAGACCGTCATCCGACATCTTGTAATTGACGGCGTTTGAGTCCAAAAGTTCCTTGATCTCCGATGCCTCTTTTGTAGAATTGGCTGTAGCCAAAAGAACATACTGAGGCTGATTTAAAGCAGATAACAAGATAATAAGTGTCAGAAGAACTACTGTCCCCGCTCCAACAACCAGCGTTTTCTGCTTAGCTGTAAACTTGTTCCACCAATCGAGAATTTTCTGCCACAGCGCTTTAAATCTGTCAGCCATTTATTCTCCCTCCCAAAAAAAACTAAAAAAATGAAATTTTTAAATCTGCATCTGAGTAAGCTCTCTGTATGCAGCAAGCGCCTTGTCGCGTACAGCAATGGTATACTGAAGTGCAGTCTGCGCCTTCTGAAGCGCAATTGTAAGATCATGCGTATTATCAGTCTTGCCGAGAGCCCATTTTATCTCCTCGTTCTCAGCATCAGAAAGATATGCATTTGTAGTATTTATATTCTGCACAGCCTGATCAAAGATTGAAGAAAAAGAATCATTAGCATCGCCGTTGTTCCCCAAAACATTATAGACTCTGCTGTTAGTCTTCTCCGCATTCCTGATTGCCTGTGAAGTTACATTTCTAAGTTGTGAAATATCAAGTGAAGCCATTAAATACGCCCTCCGAATAATCAGATCTTAAAAGCGCCAAAATCAGCCGTTTCCTATCTCAAGGCCCTTCATCGCCATACTCTTGCTCGCATTAAATGCAGTTGCATTTGCTTCATAAGATCTGCTTGCATCTATAAGATTAGTCATCTCTGTGACCGTGTTGACATTTGGATAAGTAACATATCCGTTTTCATCCGCATCGGGATGTGAAGGATCGTAAACAATATTCATCTGTGTCCAAGTGTCATCCTGTACCTTTGTGATCTTGACACCGCGGCCCGAATAATGATCAAGCTTCTCGTTTAAGATTCTTGAAAAAGGAGTCTGTGTGCCTTTCTCGGCAAAAGTAACTACCTTTCTGACATAAGGAGTTCCATCCTCCGTTCTTGTTGTATTTGCATTTGCAATGTTCTCGGAAATAATATCCATTCTGAATCTCTGAGCTGTCATTCCCGATGAGTTGATGTTGAAAGAATCGAAAATACTCATAACAACTACCTCCCTAAAAAATAAAAACTACTGTATGAATGATTACGAAGACTTTGTGACAGCAAGAAGATTCTTGAACTCAGAATTAAGTCCTGCCATCAGTCCCTGATATTTAAGCTGATTAGCTGCAAGGGTAACATTCTCAGTATCTATATCAACATTATTTTTGTCGGTCCTGTAAGAAAAATTCGAGTAATCGTTGACAACTCTTGCTTTTAGATGCTTATCCTTTAAATCCGAAACTTTCTGGTCCATCGTTCTGTATCTTGAGTTCCCGAGCGCTCTTTCAAGCTCGTCCTCAAAATTCAGATCCTGTCTCTTGTACCCCGGAGTGTCTACATTCGCTATGTTGTTTGCAATAATCTCATTTCTTGTCCAAGACGCGTCAGAAGCCTTATCCAAGACATTGATATAATCAAAAACATTGCTGTTGATCATCCTTTTTCCTCCTCTTTAGATCATAAAGATGGGTACACTTTATGTATCATACTTATATTTATAATAGAATTTTTTTAGCTAAAATACAAGTAAAATATACTTTATGTTGTACCTAATTTTCAAATAAACTACTAAATGAAGTACAAAAACTTATTTTAAACACAACTTAATTAAACGAATAAATTAACATTAATATTAAACAAACGTTTTTATATATTATTTTTAACTATTTTATATAGGTTGCACATCTTCACTAAACTCGATTAATACCTCGTTAAGTGAAGATGTGTGGCTCGTACTAGGCTCGAAAAGACCTCGCCAATTACTCTGCACAAAAAAACGAAGGAATTTACCTTATCGATAAATCCCTTCATCATATGCACCGATCCGTGTAAAACTATATTTTTCCAAATTGTATCGGAAAGTTACATTTCCTGTCTCAATTTCTTTATCTCACTGAAGACAACATCGTTAATAACTTTTATATATGTTCCCTTCATTCCCGAAGATCTTGATTCGATTACTCCCGCGCTCTCAAACTTTCTGAGTGCATTTACGATAACGCTTCTTGTTATTCCTACTCTGTCTGCGATCTTACTTGCAACAAGTACGCCTTCCATTCCGTCAAGCTCATCAAAAATATGAATAATAGCCTGCATCTCGGAAAATGATAATGTTCCGATTGCCGATTTAACAACCGCAAGCTTCCTGCTCTCTTCCGCATTTTCTTCGTTAACGGCACGCAGCATCTCAAGACCTACAACGGTTGTACCGTACTCACACAGGATAATATCATCAATATCATAGGGTTTATCGGTCTTATAGATAAAAAGAGTACCAAGTCTCTCACCGGCGATCTCTATCGGAGTTATTATCGCCTGAAACTTACTGCTGTCAATGCCTTCAAATCCCAAAGTCTCAAGATTGACATTTTCTTTGGTGGAAAGAATAGTCAAAAGCCTCTCATTTAACATAGGATCGATAAAAGATCCAACATCGTCTACAAGAAGCCCGCTAAGTGACTCAACACTAGCGCTCTCGCCAATTCCGAGCACCTTGCCTTTCTTACTTATTACAAACATATTTGATGAGAGAATATCGCATAAAACTCTGCAGATATCATTAAAGACAACTTTTCCCAGATTGCTGTTGTGAAGCAGTTTGCCAATCTTCCGAGTTTTATCCAGTAGCTGAACACTACTCATAAGAATCTCCTTCTATGCAAAAAAAGAATTGTTTTCATGGTGTCATTAAAATATTAGCATAAAAATATAGGCGCTTCAAACAATAAAGCGCCTACAATTATGAAAAAAATCTAAATTTTACTAAATATTCAATCAACTCAATTTTTCTTCTCGAGTTCATCCTTGTTGCATACAAAACCACATTCGGTATTTGTGCATGCAATCTTGCTGCTCTTCGCAACCATAAGGCTTCCGCACTTAGGGCACTTGGATGCAACAGGTCTTGCCCATGACATAAAATCACATTCCGGATTGTCTATACATCCGTAGAAGATACGACCTTTTCTGGTACGTTTCATTACAATATCCTTACCGCACTTAGGACATTGAACACCAATCTTCTCGTAGTAAGGCTTGGTATTCTTGCACTCGGGGAATCCGGGACATGCAAGGAACTTACCATGTGGTCCGTACTTGATAACAAGATTTCTTCCGCAAACTTCGCAGATCTCATCTGTAACTTCATCCTGAACCTGTATCTTCTCCATCTCCTTCTCTGCATCGGCAACAGCCTTTTCGAGATCCGGATAGAAATTCCTGATAACAGTCTTCCACTTAACTTCTCCGTCAGCGATACCGTCAAGGAGTGACTCCATGTTTGAAGTAAAGTTGACATCGACAATCTGAGGAAAAGCATCATTCATCATCTTATTTACAGCCTGACCAAGCTCTGTAATATAAAGACTCTTATTTTCCTTTGTTATATAGTGTCTTGCAATAATCGTAGAGATTGTAGGAGCGTAAGTACTGGGTCTTCCGATTCCGAGCGCCTCAAGATCATGAACAAGAGAAGCTTCCGTATAATGAGGAGCCGGCTGTGTAAAATGCTGATCCTCTTTAAATGACTCAAATGTGAGCTTTGAATCTACACCGAGATTTGAAGAAATAACATTCTTTTCAACCTGATCGTCTTCGTCGGTATAAACATTAAGGAAACCGTCAAATACAGTCTTTGACGCAGCCATTGTAAATCTGTGCTCACCTGCATCAATCTTAACGGATGTAGTCTCATATTTTGCGGCAGCCATTCTGCTCGCCATGAACCTTCTCCATATAAGCTGATAAAGTCTGAACTGATCTTTTGAAAGATATTCTTTAACAGTAACAGGATGTCTGTCTATGTATGAAGGTCTGATCGCTTCATGAGCATCCTGAATCTTAACATCCTGCTTCTTTACACCTGCATTTGAAGCAAGATATTCATCACCGAAATTCTCTGAAATATATTTATTTGCCGAAGCAACAGCTTCTTCCGAAACACGCGTGGAATCCGTTCTTAAGTATGTTATAAGACCTACGGTTCCCTCTTTGCCAAGGTCAATTCCTTCATAGAGCTGCTGTGCGACACGCATTGTTTTCTGTGTTGAGAAATTAAGCGCCTTTGAAGCTTCCTGCTGAAGAGTTGAAGTTGTAAACGGAAGAGGTGCTTTCTTTGTTCTCTCACCCTTCTTTATGTCCGTAACCTTGAACTCTTTGCCCTCAAGAGATGCACAGATTGCATCAAGCTCTGCCTTACTCTCTATTTCTTTTTTCTCAGAGGTTGTTCCGTAGTAATGAGCTACGATAGGCTTTCTCTCGCCTGCAACCTTAAGATCCACATCAAGTGTCCAGTATTCCTTGGGAATAAATGAATCAATCTCTTCTTCCCTGTCAGCGATGATCCTGAGCGCTACAGACTGAACTCGTCCGGCACTAAGCCCCCTCTTGATCTTGGACCAGAGAAGTGGTGAAATGCTGTAACCAACCATTCTGTCAAGAACTCTTCTCGCCTGCTGTGCATCAACAAGATTCATATCAATGTCTCTTGGATGCTTCATTGCTTCCTTAACGGCATTCTTTGTGATCTCATTGAAAGTAACTCTCTGTATCTTAACATCAGATTCATTTAATTTAAGAGCCGAGATAAGGTGCCATGAAATAGCTTCTCCCTCTCGGTCAGGGTCGGTTGCGAGATATACGCATTTAGCCTTCTTGACCTGCTTCCTGAGCGTCGCAAGAACATCTCCTTTTCCCCTGATTGTTATATACTTGGGCTCGAAGTCATTATTAATATCAACCCCCATCTGGCTTCGAGGAAGATCCCTGACATGGCCGTTGCTTGCTGCAACCTCATATCCGGATCCCAAAAACTTCTTTATTGCCTTAACTTTTGTGGGTGACTCAACGATAAGAAGCGAATTTTTCTTATCCGCTGTACGCTTGCTACCTGCCATTGTTTAAATTATGCCCCTTCATATATATTAATTTTATGTTATGATCGTTTTGCTTAAAACTCACGTTCTTATTAATATACATTTTTAAAGTTTTCGTCAACCCCTTTAATCAATCATTATCAATTTGCAGCCACTTTCACCTGTTTTGAAAGATGGTGAATTGCCTTTTCTTCGTACATTCTGCTATCCACAAACGACATAAAGTCTTTATCATGCATATCCATCTCTTTGCTGTATACAGCGATACCTGCGCTTACAGAAAGATCAAGTTTGCCCTTGTTGCTCCACTCAAAATCTTCAACAAGTTTTTTAACCTTCATGATTTTCTTATCAATCTCCGCCTCATCGGTTATATGAGTTATGATGCAGAACTCATCTCCGCCATACCTTCCGACAACATCCTTCTTGTCAAAAGTATCGAGTAGAATTGCCGCAATGCCTTCAAGAACTTCATCGCCGACTTTATGTCCGAAGTTATCATTGATCTGCTTGAAATAATCAATATCAACCATGATTGCACAGAAAGGATTCGTTTCACTCTCCACGATAGCTCTTCTAAGAGCTGCATCTATTCCTCTTCTGTTCACTGTACCTGTAAGATAATCCATATGTATGTCTCTTCTCTGCACATAGATAAAAAGAACCATGAACGCAAATACAGAAGACGCATAAGCAAAGTTGATATATGGAATAAAGTACTGAAGTATTTCTCCCGTTACAACAATAATCGGAAGAGCCTGAATAGGAGCCACGTACCATTTATGAATATGACTCTTATATACTGTTATAAATGCAAATATTATCGCACATGATAAAATCTGTACCAAAAGTCTCAACATATACAGGCTCCCTCTCTCATATCCATTTTTAAAAGATGTATAGAACCAACCCTTTGACAGAAAAGCATCAAGTGAAACCAATATGCAATTGAAGATCGCGTAGATCATTATGGGGTTAATATATGCAGTCCTGCCTTCCTTGTCCTCTGAAGTCACAAAACTGTCGATATATTTAATTGCAAATAGGAAACTAAACGGATCCAAAGCATATATCAGGTAATTCGAAAGCTTTGAAAGGAACATGTAGTTTCCGTCTGACAGACTTACAATGTCTCTCACGGCGGAACCCCCGACCAAAACGGCCAGTATCCCGATCAATCTGATATACGCTACACTGGAATGCGACTTTCTGCCCCTCTCCTGGAAGAACAGTAACATAAGAGACAGAAACAATGTGTAGACATTAATTACCAAATCCCCTAAGAACGCCTTATCCATAGCTAATCCCCCTATAAGTTTAAGAAAACGTTGCCTATGTGTTGCCAATATTTCCTAAACGAAAACCCTTATACATTTTTACTACGGAGGTTTGTTTTTTTCAAGACGCCCTAGTCATAATAACCAAAAATTAGTATCGGATTTGCGAGTATTGGTGCAGTTTTATGCATATTTTATAAAAATTTTCTAAACAATATCACTAGATATTATAAAATCAATACAATTTTAGCCCTGATGTGATATTGTATTGTCTATATTTTCAGAAAGCCAGTCAATCCACTCATCAAAGCCCTCACCGGTCTTTGCACATATAGGAATTATCTTGGTTTTGGGATTTCTTAATAATATGTTTTCTTTGCATTTTTCGAGGTCAAAATCAAAATATGGCATCACATCGATTTTATTAATAAGAACCACATCACATATAGAAAACATGAGGGGATACTTAATAGGCTTGTCATCTCCTTCAGGCACAGAGAGGATCATCGCATTCTTGGTACTTCCCGTATCAAATTCTGCGGGGCATACAAGGTTTCCGACATTCTCAAGAACAGCAAAATCAACGTCCTCAACACCAAGAGCCTTCACTCCCTGCCTTGTCATGTCAGCATCGAGGTGACACATGCCTCCTGTGTGAAGCTGAATAGCCTTAACGCCTGTATCCGCAATCTTAAGTGCATCTACATCCGAGTCGATATCGGCTTCCATAACACCTATACGATATTTATCCTTAAGTTTACTTATAGTTTGGGCAAGAGTTGTTGTTTTTCCCGCTCCGGGCGAAGACATAAGGTTCAAAAGAAAAGTCTTACTCTCCTTAAGTTCCTCTCTGAGCTTGTTTGCGTCCTCATCATTACTCTCAAAAATACTTCTTTTCAGATCGATAATCCTTACATTCGCCATATGTAACACCTCCAAATTTTATAAAAATTTTATAAATTAATTAGTGATTAATCCTCATAAATTTTTTATGAATTGAAAAGATCTGCTTTTCTGCGGATCATCTCATCAATCTGGGACATATAAAGTTTAACATCTTTAACATTGTCACATCTCTCAATCCTGCCGTCATAACCGTATACACGTTTTGTAACAGTTCCCGCACCAAGAGCAACAATAGACTGAACTTCTTCATTAATAAGAATATTGTAAATTCCGGCTTTACCGGGGCGCGCATAACCTGTATTTTCAAAGTTTCCGCTTATATTCTTCTGTCTGTAAAGATAATACGGTGTAAGCCCCATGGAAAGAGCTCCTTCCGAAGCAATTCTCATCATCTCTTCCGTATTATTTATAGATGAAAAGATATCGCCCTTAAACTCACCCTTCTGCTCTTTGAGCTTTAAGACCTCGGCAAGCTTCGATCCTCTCTTTATCGCAAGAGAATGCACCGTAAGATCGTCGGGATCAAGCTTTTTTATCTCAGACATTGTATATCTGACATCATCCGCAGTCTCATTCGGAAGTCCCAGAATTATATCCATATTGATGTTATCAAAACCCTCTTCCATTGCCATATTGTAGGCATCGACAAGCTGGCTCACAGTATGGCGTCTTCCGATAAGTTCAAGCGTTTTATCTCTCATGGTTTGAGGATTAACAGAAATTCTCGTAACACCCATTTTCTTCATGGAAACAAGTTTTTCTCTCGTGATTGAATCAGGTCGCCCCGACTCAACCGTAAGCTCTTTTACATTGGAGACATCGAGTTTGTCGTAGACATAGCCAAGAAGCCTTTCTATCTGATCGGGAAGAAGCGTCGTAGGTGTCCCCCCGCCCACATAGATGGTATCAAGTGTCTTTCCTCTAAAATTCTCAGCCACATAATCAATCTCTTTCATGATGCATGCGAGATAATCGTCGACAATACCCGCATACGAACATATGGGATAAGAAGTAAACGAACAATAAAGGCACGTTGTCGGACAAAACGGAATGCCTATATAAAGGCTGTATCCGTTATCATAATCTATATTCTTTAAAATTTCTTTTTCTCTGTGCGCGATTGAAAGACTGAGTGCTATCTTTTCATCACTCGTATAATAATTGTCCTTCATGTACTTAAAAATATCCTCATCGCTCATGTTCTGTTCGATGAGATTCATAACTATTCTCGTAGGCCTTATTCCGGTAAGATTGCCCCACGGAAGCTCTCTTTTTGTTTCAAGGTTAAGAAGCCTGTAAATATTCTTTTTCAGATCGTTCTTGGATACAGAAACATCAATATTGTATATCTTATCTTCTTCATTCGCCTCATATGTTCCATCAGCCGAAGCAATAACCTTTACATCTTCCGAAGGAAAAAAAGCCTTAAAAAGCGAATGAATATCATAACCATATTTATCTTCCGAAGTAATTATCTTGATCATAAAAACACCTTGTCAAAAAAGAAAGAATGCAAAACGCATTCTTCCATAAATAACTTTACCTTAACTACTATAAACATGCACACTGCATATATAAGAAGAATACCCCTTATGCGTAAGGATTGTACTCTTTTTCATGTCCTATAGTCGTTATATCACCGTGCCCCGGATAAACAATCGTTTCATCCGAAAGAACGAATAATTTCTCTCTTATAGACCTTACAAGCTCACTCGTAGAACTTGTAGGAAAATCAGTTCTTCCGACCGATTCCTCAAAAAGCGTATCACCGCTCATAAGTACATTATCATCTTCAAAATAATAGCAACATCCACCGGATGTATGACCGGGAGTTGCGATAAGCTTGCAGGACATTCCCGCAGCTTCGATAATATCGCCGTCTTTATATGTAATGTCAGGCTTAATACCAAAATTTGTACCAAAAGAAACAGACAGGTTGAGATGAGGATCGCTGCATATAGCAGCTTCCTTCTCATAACAACCGACCTTAGCTCCCGAAAGCTCCTTGAGCTCCGGGATTCCCATAATATGATCGAAATGTCCGTGAGTCAACAGGATAAGATCAACGACGAGATCATTTTTTGAAAGCTCATCAAATATTCTTTTACCCGCATCCGCAGGATCAAAAACAATAACATGTTTCTTGCCGTTTTCGTCGATTTTATCCGCATCAAAAACGAAATAGCAGTTTGTTGCCACCATTCCCAGCGTCAAAACTCCGACTTGTATGTTGTGCTTACTCATCAGCCCGTTGTCCTTTCGATGTCGATCACGCTTTCGATCATTCTTATCTTATCTACAATGCCCCTAAGCTGGCCTCTTGAAGAAACCTTGAAGGACATTTCCATAGTCGCAAGCCCCTGTTTGCTGGTTCTTGTGTTCATTGAAATAATATCAATATCTTTTTCCGTAAGAGCTCTTGATATATCAGCCAAAAGCCCGTTTCTGTTATTCGCAAATATCTTGATCGTCGCAACATATTTGCCGCCGCTGTGAGAATCGGACTGCCATCTGGCTTCGATAAGCCTTGTCTTGTCCTCTTCCTGCATCTTTATAACATTGACGCAATCTCTTCTGTGAATCGAAACTCCTCGTCCTCTTGTGACAAAACCGCATATTTCATCACCGGGAACAGGATTACAGCACTTGGAGAATCTTACTGCGACATCATGAACACCCTTAACAATGATAGCATTGTCAGAGCTTGAAACCTGCGGTGTGATATTTGACTCGGCAACAGCAGCAAGAACCTCTTCATCGGTCATATTGCGCTTGTGCTCTTTTTCACCAAGCTCAAGCATCTTGTTGATGATCTGGCCTTCCTTGAGTCCGCCGTGTCCGACAGCCGCAAGTACCGCATTCCAGTCATGGAATCCGTATTTTGTGATTACAATATTTTGAAACTCTGGCTTAGTGATAGAGAAAAGATCTATACCTTTGCTCTTACAATACTCAATAAGAAGATCTCTACCCTTAGCTATGTTTTCTTCTTTAAGTTCATTTCTGAACCACTGATTTATCTTATTCTTGGTTGAAGTAGCCTTTGCGATCGAGAGCCAGTCTCTGCTGGGACCTCTTGAATTCTGGCTGGTAATGACCTCAACTCTGTCACCGTTTTGAATCTTATAGTCAATAGGCACAAGTTTGCCGTTGACTTTGGCACCTATCATCTTGTTGCCGACAGCCGAATGTACGCTGTATGCAAAGTCAATAGGTGTGGAACCTGCCGGAAGATTCTTAACTTCTCCCGTAGGTGTAAAGCAATAAACATCCTCTGAAAAGAGATTGAGATCGCTCTTAAGCAGATTCATAAACTCCTGGTTATCAGACATGTCCTGTTGCCATTCCAGGATCTGACGAAGCCATGTGAGCTTTTCCTCTTCACCGTTCTCGGCTTTTTTACCATCCGATGCTTCTTTGTACTTCCAGTGTGCTGCGATACCGTATTCAGCAGCTCTGTGCATATCATAAGTTCTTATCTGGATCTCAAAGGGCTGTCCCGTCTGACCGATAAGCGTCGTATGAAGTGACTGATACATATTGGGCTTAGGCATGGCAATATAATCTTTAAACCTGCCCGGAATAGGCTTGTACATCTCATGAATAACACCGAGTGCAGCATAGCAATCTTTTACCGTTCCGACAATAATTCTAATGGCAAAAAGATCATATATCTGATCCAGGGTCTTATTCTGATTGCGCATCTTCTTATAAATACTGAAGAAATGCTTTACTCTTCCGTTTACATCTCCGTTTATTCCGGCATCCGCGATGGCACTTCTGACTTTCTCACAGATATCCTCGACATACTTTTCTCTCTCGTTCTTTCTGACAGCAACCTTTTCAACAAGATCGTAGTAAATGTCGGGCTTAAGATATTTAAGCGAAAGATCGTCAAGTTCAACCTTGATACGGCTGATGCCTAGTCTTCCGGCAATAGGTGAATAAATATCAAGAGTTTCCTGCGCGATCCTCGACTGCTTCTCGGGAGGCATATGTTCAAGCGTACGCATATTGTGAAGTCTGTCTGCGAGCTTGATCAAAATTACTCTGATATCCTTTGCCATGGCAAGGAACATCTTACGCAGGTTCTGAGCCTGCATATCAATCTGCTCCTGAGTCTTGTTAACCATATCATTATTGGCATGAAGCTGCAAAGCAGTGAGCTTTGTAACACCGTCAACCAAAAGAGCTACATCGGCACCGAAACTCTCTTCTATCTGTTCTTTTGTAAGGATCGTATCTTCAACAACATCATGCAATAAGCCGGCGGCAATGGTCTCTTTGTCCATTTCCAGATCAGCCAGTATTATTGCAACACAAAGAGGGTGAATTATATAAGGTTCACCCGATTTTCTAAGTTGCTCCTTATGCGCTTCAGCCGCTTCCTGATACGCCTTCTCAATCAGTGTAATGTCGTCGGACGGGTGATATTTCCTTACCCTCGCAATCAGTCCGTCGTACAGTTTGTCAGGCGATTGGAATTCTTCAATGGCTTCAATTTTTCCATCATCGAAGTCCTGTGGCATGCAAATTACTTCCCTTCGTAACTTATTGCAGAATCAAGTCTGTACTTACTAAGTCTCTCTCTACCCTTTAATCCTTTAAGTTCCATAAGAACAAGGATGCCGGCAACTTCGCCGCCAAGCTTCTCAACAAGCTTGATCATAGCTTCAATTGTTCCGCCTGTAGCCATAAGATCGTCTACCAAAAGCACCTTCTGTCCGGGCTTGATAGAATCCTTGTGAAGCTCAAGTACAGCCTTACCGTACTCAAGATCATACTCAACTTCGATAGTCTCGCAAGGAAGTTTTCCTTTCTTACGAACAGGAACAAGTCCCTTTCCTCTTGCATATGCAATAGGTGCACTGAAGATGAAACCTCTTGACTCAGCTCCCAAAACAACGTCAAAATCAAGGTCCTTAACAAGATTACTCATCTCATCGATTGCGAGTTTAAATCCGTCAGGATCCTGCAATACAGATGTGATATCTCTAAACATGATACCTTCTTCAGGAAAATTAGGAATGGTTCTGACATAATCTTTTAATTCTTTCATACGAAAAAGTCCTCTCTGAACAATGCACAAATCGTGCGTTCACACAAAAAATAATTTTTCAACATAAAATTATAACACAAAATGCGGCTTTCCGCGAATAATGTTTATACTCGGCAGGCTGTTTGCAGTGGTTGGGGGCTCCCGAAGGTCAGGAAGATATTTATTTAAACTGTTCCGTCGCTTGTTTTCATGGGGTTCCGGAAATGCCATAAATATTCTTTCGGCTCAAAACTCCGGATGTCTTCTGCGAAGACATCCGTCAAACAGTGAGCCTCAGAGAAGAATTTTTATGGCATTTCCGGAGCCCTCATGAAAACTAAGCTCACTCACAATGTTTAAAAATATATCTTCCTGATATTCGGGTTTCAATAAACACTGCAAAGAGCACTGCATGATAAGTATTTTTGCCTTGCAAAAAGGGATTAACGAATGTATAATCTCTTTTGTGTGAATTTTATGAAATCACATGTGCTGGAATAGCGCAGTTGGTAGCGCAACTGATTCGTAATCAGTAGGTCGAGGGTTCAAGTCCCTTTTCCAGCTTAATTTTTTAAATATAGCAACCATGCCTTAAATCTTTTCAAAATAGCATGGTTGCTATATTTTTTGTTTATTTTCTATTTTTTTAAATTGTACTTTTTGATTATAAAAATATGCTAAATAATCACTGAAAGTACCACAAAAAGTACCACGATATTTTTATATGATATCGAAGACAAAAAGCGATAAAAATAAGCCTGCGAAGCATCCCCAACTTCTCAGACTTATTCTCTCATTAATTTTTTTCGCGTATAAAAATTATAATATTCGGCTCATTCACTGTTCATAGTGTAGCTCTCTTGGCTCGCCGCCAACTGTATAGTGTAATATTTTGTTCTCGGTGTCCATTGATACAAAATCACCGCCGCGAAGTTCAGCGTATCTTTCGTCATTTGCCGAGAAATCGACATCGGTGTTCTTGTGTTCGTAATAAAACATAACAGGGTGCATTGTATCGCCAAAATCTGGCTCTCTCTCAGCTTCCGTCATCATAAAGTAATCAAGATCGTGTACTCCTTCAATGGAAAGTCCCCATGTCGGATCGATAAAATAGCCGACTCCGTCAATGGTAACATATGTCCATGCATGTCCGTTATCGCCCGTTCCTCCTTCAAACTTCACAGCTTCAACTCCGCACTGAAGCAGCAAAAAGTTATACACCGAGCTAAGATCGTCACAAATACCTTTTTTATCCATGAATGTCCTGTATGTTCCGTATGTTCCCTTAGGCACATCGTTGATTTTTTCGGATTGATTAATACTATATTCATCCCAGTCATATGTATAATTCTTGACCATATATTCGTAAAGAGCGACACATTTCTCGAAATCTGTATAATCTTCGCGAACATTCTCTTTTATAATATCAGCGACAAGCTTTTCAAACTCCTCTTGTTTCTGCTTGAATTCTTCTTTGGGAATATCATATATGATTTTTCCGACTCCATCCGAATATCCATCAAGGAAATCAACACCCAAAGCAAATCTCGCAACCGGGAAATACTCATCAAGCGGGCCACCGCTAAAACACCATTCATAAGTCTCGCGACTCGCAGCCTTAAAAGTATCTTCACCCGCTTCAAGAGCATTGCATAAATTTGTGAATGTCTCCCACTCGTCCGGGCTATAAGCATCATAGAGCTTCTTTGGATATACATGCGGATTAAACGTAAAATTATACTCTTCCGGCGTTTCCTCAGTCGAAGCTTCCGTAGCCGCGTTGGCCGCCGTACTTTCTTCTATAACAGCCAAGTCATCAACACTCTCGTCATGATTAGCCTGCTCTCCCGGAGCAATACTCGTACAAGCTGTCAAAAAAGCACAACACAACGCGGTTGCAAAAATCGTTTTCTTTTTCATCAAACTTCAAAACTCCTCTTTTCTCAATTATTTCTGTTCATTCCCCCTCATGAATACTGTCAAACAGTTATTGTTCTATAATATTACAAATATCTGAAAAAAATGTGTCCTTTAATTTATAATATAGTACAGCTTTGAAGTGTCACATCTGTCCGGCAAAGGATTCCAATCATCTTTATCCATTTCGATGTACCATTTTCCATCACTCTTATCATATTCCATCCAGCCATAATCGCCATAGTCACCTGATATAGGCTCATACCAGTATTGATACTGTCTATAATCTTCATTGTACCAGATATAGTAATCCAGCTCTGTGTCATGATAGTTTTCTCCGTCCCATATAAGTATCTTATCGGGATGATATTTTTTTGTACTCAAATGCTCATACTGGCCTTTGCCGATATATTTCAACCATAATTCAGATTCTTGGTTTTCTTCTTGCGTGATCTCTTTTTGGGCAGAAATATCAGGAATTTCAATTTCGCCCATACATGCAAGCAGAATAATGGCTGATAGCAAGAATATAATAACGCCAATTAGCTTACCGCCCAAACCATCAGAATAAAAATAATCTTTACCTATAGATGATAGTTGCTTTACTTTATCTTCTGTATCAATCGCAACATTTAAAAAACCGCCGCAATTTGGGCACTGATAATTACCTTCCAAACTCAAAGTACTACTTTGACCGCAATTTCCACATATACATGTCGCCCCCAAAGAACCCGCCAAAGCCGCAGCATCATACCTGTCATTGAATTCATCATACCAACCCGCTTTATGTAATTCACCTTTCTTATCTTTCCAATCCGATTCAAAAAGCCTGTAATCATGGTCTTTACAACAAATACAACGAAATGAATAATATCCCTTCGCCGGTTTACTTGCTTTTATCTTTGGATTAGTCCTACGTACAGTCATATACATATCTTCATCCGGCGGACGACTACTTCCTCTATAATCTCTATAGTCTCTATAATCGTCATAATCGCGATTATGCGAATATGACCCTCCTCCGGAATATGAATCACCACTCGAGAATGAGCTTCCACCTGAATGTGATTCACTACCTGAGAATGAGCTTCCGCCCGAATGTGATCCACCACCCGAGAATGAGCTTCCGCCTGAATATGAACTGCCACCGCTTGAACCGCAATGGCTTGAACTTGAATGATTGCTTGGCATAACTTTCCTTCCTTTATCTACAAACCTTCGCCTTCGGAAATTAACAATTTATTCTGCGTAAAAAGTCGAGTTATTTGATGACAGCAGCACTAGTAATTAATTTATTGAACAAAGTATTAACATATTATCATATCTTTTTTTCCATTTCAATCATGTAGCATCTTCCAGATAAGCAACAATTAATCACAGTATTTATCTGGAATTTTGAGCTATGAAAACCTATTATTTTCTCTATTCCCCAGATAAGAAAACCTTCTATGCATTTTTTATCTGTGTTTTTATTCCTTTTTCTCCAACCTATTCACCACAAACACAGATAAATCGCCTTTTCTATTGCCATATTATCTGTGTTTTTGCACTTTTTTCTCCAATTCAATCCCTTAACCCCCAGATAAAAAACTCCTTCTATATAATTTTTATCTGGATATTTCTTCCCTTATCTCCCAAATATCTCCCAAAAACACAGATAACCTGCTTCTATTTATTATTCTTATCTGGGTTTCATTTCCTTACTCGCAAGAAAGCAGCAAAATCACAGATAATTCGTCTTTTTCTATGCATTCTTATCTGGTCTTGCACCATCAAATCCCGCCATCATCAAACCACAATCTCAACACCGTTCCCGGATTCCTATTCTTTCATTTAACAAAGAGTTGCCAAGCAACTCTTTGCGCGCCAATGCGCGCAAGCTTTAGCTTGCATAATACTTCTGCGCATCGGTCGCATCCATAGCGGAGCGTTTTTTGTTTGATAGGAAGCTATCAAACAAAAAAAGAGCCCATCCTCAGACAGGCTCTCCCATAAACATCAAATATTTACTTCTTTTTCTTCTTCGCAGCCCCGGCCTTTTTCGCAGTTTTCGGCTTCGACTTAGCAGATGTCGCGATACTCTTTATCGCTTCTTTCGAAACAATATCAAAGATCCTCTCTTCCTCAATCTTCTCATACTTTTCTTCGATGGCTTTTTCCTGCTCGGCAAGCTCTTTCTCATACTTGAGTTTAAGCTCACTAAGAAGCCTTTGTTCTTCCTCGTTCTGCTTCTCCTTCAGAGCTTCGAGTTTCTCCCTGCGTTCCTCTTCCTTCTTGATCTCTTCTTCCTCTTTGATCGCGCGGATTTTCTTCTCCTGCTCGGAATAAGGAACATAGCTGAATATCGCAAGTGCAGTGGGCGCAAGCTTAAGCTTCAGGGAATAATCTCTTCCGTCGACCTCTTTTCTGGTAGCCGCAAGCTTGCCTTCGTTAAGTAAACCGCTTCCGCCGTAGCTAACTTCATCGCTGTTAAATATTTCCGTATATCTTCCATCAGCGGGAACACCGACTTCGATTTCTCTTTCTATTCCGGCCATATTGGCAACGATGATAAGATTCTCTTTTTCATCGGAACTCTTCCTTACAAAAGAAACCATACACTCATCGGCCGCCATATTATTGATCCACTCAAAGCCGTCATTTGAGCCATCCGTTTCATGAAGCTCAGGTCTATCCTTGTAGATCTCATTAAGCTTGCTCAAAAGATTCTCAATATAAACCGCCTGATCTATCGTAAGCGCATCAGGTTCCATATAAATATGCTTTCTTCCGGGATGCACCATCATATAACTGAGCGCAAGACGAAGGTTTGCAAGCTTCTGATACGAATCGCCGGGCATCATATAATACAGACCCTCAAGCCCCTTTTCAAGCTCCTCATGCGTAAAAGCAAGAACAAAGCGCTCAGTATAACAATAGATCATGCTAAACGTAAGCTCATCGTGATGTCCCGATCTGAACAGCGGATCGTTTCTCATATAGCCAAGGAAATCCCTTGTCCAGCCGTTATTCCACTTATAATCAAATCCAAGCCCGCCGTTCTCGACAGAATCAGTAACCTGTGGCCAGCACGCAGTTTCCTTTGTGATCAAAAGAACTCCCGGATTATTCTTGTGCACGTTCTCCGTAAGCTGTTTGAGAAACTCAAGTGCCTCCAGGTTCTCATTTCCGCCGTAAATATTCGGCATCCACTCGCCCGGCTTTCTGTCATAATCAAGATAAAGAATCCTTGAAATATCCGATGTTCTAAGGCCATCAACATGATAATTCTCAATCCAGAAAAGAGCATTTGAAATAAGAAAATTCGTTACCTCTTTTCTGCCATAATCAAAGATAAGATCTCCCGACTTAGGGCGGATGCCGACTCTTGGATCCTCATATTCATACAATGTCTTTCCGTCAAAATCGCTAAGGCCAAATGACGCCCTTGGAAAAAATGTCGGAACCCAGTCGAGAATAACCCTGATACCTTCACTGTGCATCGTATTAACAAAATTCATGAAATCTTCGGCCGTTCCGTTAGACTCATCAAGAGCATAGAAATTAAGAATATGATAAAAATGCTCAGGCACATGCTTCATCACCGGCATTAGCTCAACGGTATCAAAGCCATGATTTTTTACATATTCCAAAATATCCGCCGTGATCTCCTTAAATCCCGTTTTGCCGTTATGTCTGTCAGCAAAAGCTTCAATAGAAATCTCGCAGATTGACAATGAACTCGTATCCTTATCAAACTTCCTTCGCTGCGTCATCCACTTCTGATCGGTCCAGACAATGGATTTAGGCTTATTTATTACCGAAATGATACCGTTCTCGCCCTTGGATTCCGTAGCATAAGGATCCGGCCTCTTGTATACAAGCCCGCTCCTTGTCTTTATCTCAAACTGATATCCGTCATTTTCTTTTGCACCAGGAATAAATATCTCAAAGATACCGATGGGATCAAGCCTGCGCATCTGGCACAGACGTCCGTCCCAATTATTAAAATCTCCGATAACACTCACCCTGGCTGCAGAAGGTGCCCAAACTGCAAACTGCGTGCCGTTCACACCTCCGCGCCTCATAGGATGAGCTCCGAGTTTTTCATAGATATGATAGTGAATACCGCTTCCAAACTTGATAAAATCCTCTCGCTCAAGAAGTGGTCCGAAAGAATAAGGATCAACGACAGTCGTTTCATTACCGCCCACATCCTTAATGATAAATTTGTATTTTAATTTTTCGACATAAGGAACGATAGTCGCATAGAATCCGGCTTCATCTGCAAGCTCCATCTCGTATGCCTTCTTCTGGTTGTCAACATAAACACTTACAGACACTGCGTCGGGAAAAAAAGCCTGAACAAGATAATTGGAACCCACCTTATGCGCCCCAAGTATTCTGTGAGGATTATCTCCGTCTGAATAAATAATCTCTTCGATTTCCGGCCAGTTCATCATCTTGTACAATTTAGCGTTCACTGTCGATGCCCTCCAAATTAAATACAATCTATGTATTGTCTTTATTTAGTTAATTGTACCATTAATTGCATCATTTGCTCAGACAAATTTACATGATATATCAACCAAGCCCATCGACTACGTCGATGGGCTTGGTTGAATATGCTTTGATTTTATATCAAAGCATGGATAAATAATCCGCTGAGAAGCTTAGGTTCAAACCATGTTGACTTCGGAGGCATGAGCCTTTCCGCATCCGCAACATCAAAAAGCTCCGTGATTGATGTCGGATACATCGAAAATGCAAGCTTCATATCCTTGTGGCATCTGTCTTCAAGCTCCTTGAGCCCTCTTATTCCGCCAACGAAATCAATCCTCTTATCTGTCCTTGGGTCACCGATTCCAAGAATAGGAGAAAGAACCTCATTCTGAAGAATAGATACATCAAGTCCCTCAACCGCATCACTCTTCTTAATATGCTCTTTTGCATTAAGCTTGTACCAGTTGTCTTCAAGGTAAAGCCCAAACTCTCCCTTACATGAAGGCTTAACGGCATCTGCTGACTTTTCAATATCAAACATATCTCCAAGCTTACCAAGGAACTCATCAGCAGTAAGGCCGTTAAGATCTTTTACAACTCTGTTGTAGTCCATGATCATAAGCTCATTGTCAGGGAAAAGAACTGAGAGAAAATAATCATACTGTTGCTTTCCCTTTACCTTTCCGGCATTCTCTTCTCTTTTTCTGAGCCCAACCTTTACAGCCGAAGCACATCTGTGATGCCCGTCAGCAATATAAATACTGTCTATTGTCGCAAAAACTCTGCATACAGTCTCTGTCTCTTCAAGATCTGAAATGATCCATACTCTGTTCTTCACACCATCATCTGATGTAAAGTCATATACAGGCTCGTCAACTTCTTTGATCTTGGCAACGAGGTCGCTCAGCATCTTATTATTTCTGTAGCACAAAAAGATAGGACCTGTCTGCGCTTCGCATGTATAAACATGCTTAATCCTGTCTTCCTCTTTCTCAGCTCTGGTATTCTCATGCTTCTTGATGACATTATTCAAATAGTCATCAATAGATGCACATGCAACAATACCTGTCTGGGTTCTGCCGCTCATTGTCTGCTCATAAATGTAATAGCAATCGGTCTCGTCCTGTTCAAAGACTCCGCTCTCAATCTGCTCCCAGAGCATATCATGTGCCTTCTGATATACTTCCGGGGCATACATATCATAGTCCTCAGCGAACTGAGTTTCCGGTCTGTCTATAGCAAGAAATGAATCGGGATTCTTTTTCACCTCTTCATAAGCTTCTTTCCTGCTAAAAACATCATAGGGAAGAGCCGAAACTCTTCCCACTTTATCCTTTGTTGGTCTATACGCTTTAAAAGGTTTGATGTCTGCCATAATTATGCTTCCTTCTTAACAACTCTGACTCTGATAACACCGTCAATCTTTTCCATCTTCTTAATAAGAGTATCTGATATCTTGTCCTCAAGGTCAATAAG
>JAEEGK010000307.1_pt1 | contig 123149 bp, 106 predicted proteins | sample 8958771 | NCBI WGS metagenome assembly JAEEGK01 (sample SAMN16246547, study PRJNA631951) | gut metagenome | biome: gut microbiome; feature: rumen; material: SC-attached | host: Bos | place: Iran: Karaj | collected 2018-10 | reverse complement strand
CACAGCGCAGATAGCACCCCAGAGCTGCTCGATAGGATCGTTGGGGAAGTCCTTACCTGTGCGCTCCTTGATGGCAGCCTTGAACAGCTTAACCAGCTTCTTCAAGTCCTCAACTGAGAGGTCCTTATCCAGAACAACACCGCTCTCCTTCTTAACCTTCTCGATAATCTCCTCGAATGGGTCGATATCAGTTTTATTTACGGGTTTCATCTCGAGTACAACATCGCCGTACATCTGTACGAAACGACGATAAGAGTCGTACACGAAGTGAGGATTATTTGTCTTCTTGGCCATACCCTCTGCAACCTCGTCGTTCAAACCAAGGTTCAGGATGGTGTCCATCATACCAGGCATTGAGGCACGGGCACCAGAACGAACAGATACCAACAGAGGATTCTGGGCATCGCCAAACTTGCAGTTCATCAAGTTCTCTATATGCTTCACGGCAGCCATTACGTCATCGTTCAGCAGTTCCATAATCTTCTGCTGACCAACCTGATAATATTCGTTACAGCAATCTGTAGTAATTGTGAAACCAGGAGGAACAGGAACGCCGATGTGGTTCATCTCAGCAAGGTTAGCGCCTTTACCGCCAAGTTCCTCACGCATTTTTGCATTACCTTCGGCCTTACCATTACCGAAGAGGTAAACTCTTTTTGTACTCATAAGTCAGTTAAACTATTAATTGATAAATTGTTTTTTTGCTTTTAATTCCGCAAAGATACCACAATTTGATGTATTATCCAAAAAAAACAATGAAAAATTGTAATGTCGACCTTACATTTTCACTTTTTTAGCCACAGATTACGTAGATTTAGAAGAATTTTAGGGATAATTTTGTACCTTTGCAGCCAAATTAGAGAAAAAGATGGCAAGAAACAAGAAACCTTTACCACTCTTAGAGAGTGTAACGATAGAGGCTGTTGCAGCAGAAGGAAAGTGCCTGTTCCACTGGAACGACATGGTGGTTTTTGTACCTTTCTGTGTGCCTGGTGATGTATGCGACGTGCAGATTCGCCGTAAGAAACACTCATTTGCTGAAGGTGAAGTTGTACGCTTTATTAAATATAGTAATGTACGCGCGATTCCTTTCTGTCAGCACTTTGGTGTATGCGGTGGCTGTAAATGGCAGAACCTTCCCTACGAAGAACAGATAAAGTTCAAACAGCAACAGGTGAAAGACCAATTAACACGCATCGGCAAGGTCGATTTACCAGAATTCCATCCTATTCTAGGGAGTGTAAAGACACAAGAGTACCGCAATAAGCTGGACTATGGTTGTGCCAACAAACGTTATCTAACAAAACAGGAGATTGCAACCCTACCTAATGACGAGAGTCAAAGCCTAAAAGACATACCCGCCATAGGATTTCACATCACAGGTGCATTCGACAAAATTCTACCCGTAGAGAAATGTTGGTTGATGGATGATCTGCATAATAAAATTCGCAACGAAATTCGCGACTATGCCATAGAGAACAGCATCACGTTCTTCGACCTCCGCCAGCAAAAAGGTCTGCTACGCGACGTTATCATTCGAAATTCCAACACAGGTGAATGGATGGTAATAATTCAGTTCCATTATGACGAGACAGGAGGTAAAGATGAGGCTCTTGGATTACTGAAACATATATCCGACAAATTCCCAGAGATCAGCTCGTTACTATATCTTGACAATCAGAAGTGCAACGATACTATCGGTGATCAGGACATATTGGTATTCAAAGGTAATGACCACATATTTGAGACCATGGAAGATCTGAAGTTCAAGGTGGGGCCAAAGAGTTTCTACCAGACCAACACCGAGCAGGCATACCATCTATACAGTGTTGCTCGCGAATTGGCCGATTTGAAAGGTGAAGAGCTGGTATACGACCTCTATACCGGCACAGGAACCATAGCCAACTTTGTAGCTAAAAAGGCTCGCAAGGTAATTGGAATAGAATATGTGCCCGAGGCCATTGAAGATGCAAAAATTAATTCGGAAATAAATCATATCGACAACACGCTCTTCTATGCTGGCGACATGAAGGACATTCTAACCGATGATTTCATTGCCAAACACGGACGTCCTGATGTGATTATCACCGACCCGCCACGTGCAGGAATGCACCCCGACGTAGTAAAGACCATCCTCCGTGCTGCACCCAAGCGCATCGTTTACGTAAGTTGTAACCCTGCCACTCAGGCCCGTGACCTACAAGACTTCGACGAGGCATATAAAGTGGTTGCCGTACAACCTGTAGATATGTTTCCCCACACACCACATGTGGAGAACGTGGTATTATTAGAACAACGTTAAAAATAGTATAATCAGGAAATATGGGGGATTATATTTGGAATATTGAACTTTTTTCCCTATCTTTGCCCCCATATAACCTAAAACAAAAAAAATTATGTTAAAGAAAACATTTTTACTCATCGTGCTGATGACAGGTTTCGTTGGCACCATGAATGCAGAAGAACCAGAGGTACTTAATGCAGAAGTACAAAATGCTCAGGAAGTACAACAGGAAAAGAAAACTGTTGTAGAGGTTCCGCAGTGGGTTAAGAACATTAAGTTTAGTGGTTATGGCATGCTCCAATATCAGGGCGAAGATAAAGAAGGTGCACATACCAACACTTTCAACCTGCGTCTGGCCCGTTTCATCCTCGACGGTAAAATCGGCGACTTCGATTGGCGTGCACAGATTCAAGGTACCAACGTAAAAGGACCAGGCGAACCTACCGTACAGTTGGTAGACCTCTATGCCGAATGGCGTAAATACCCAGAGTTCAAGATCCGTGCAGGTCAGTTCAAGCGTGCGTTCACATTTGAGAACCCCACCCACCCCATCACTCAGGGTTGGTATTCGTACGCCATGGTTATCAATAATCTCTCTGGTTTCGGCGATCGCACTGGCGAAAAGTCATCAGGCGGTCGTGATATTGGTCTTCAGTTCTCGGGAGACCTGTTCCCCAACGCCAACGGTCGTCGTACATTCCACTACCAGATAGGTGTATACAATGGTGAGGGTATTAACCAGAAGGATAAAGACAACAAGAAAGATGTCATCGGAGGTTTCTGGGTAATGCCTATTCAGGGACTTCGCATCGGTGCCTTCGGATGGACTGGTACTCGTGGTGAGATGGCTGCGACCTATACAGGTTATGTATACAGCCAAGATGGAGCATATGTCCCATATCCAACTACCATGAACACAACAATCAAGAGCGCTCGCAAGAACCGCTACGCCCTTTCCGCCGAGTACGATAAGAATGAGTACACCTTCCGTGCTGAGTATCTGCATAGCCAAGGTTATGGTGCAAATCTTGAGCTAGGCGACAAGGCCGACGGTTGGTATGCTTTCGGCATCGTGCCTGTAGTAAAGAGCAAGCTCCACGCTAAGGCCCGTTACCAGACCTATCGCGACAACAAGGAATGGAATCGTGCCAAGACCATGTACGAGATCGGTCTGAACTACTTCTTTACGAAGAACTTGCAGCTCAATGCAGAGTATGCACTTGTAAACGAGCGCGCTGCTCACAAGAATCACAACTTCGTAGATATAGAATTAGACTTCCGTTTTTAACGCAGGAAGCGCTTGGTGAGTGCTTGCCACAGATGAGTTTTACTACGCAGAACTTGGAGCGACAAACCCATACTAAGCAATATGACTAAAGCACTTGCCGCCCAATAAAAAACGCCTTCGGCGGTGAGTGTCAGCATATAAGCCAAAAGACCAAGTGCGATCTGAACGACAGCATATCTATATACGGTTACCGAACTACGGTAACCGTATTTTTTATATGCATAGGCATTGACTAACAGATACTCAAAAAGATGAGCCAAAGTAACGGCAATTCCCGTACCGAGAAGCCCCCACTGACGATAACCGAAAATAACAAGGAGAACAAATACTACATAATAGGAGGTCTCAAGAAACAGATAGGAAAGCGAATAACCTCTGGCAAGAGTGATATATGCCACAGGAAGAGTCAGTACCTTCATATACATGGCCAAAGCAGCAACCTGAGCCATTCCCACCACAGGCAGGAACTGCTGACTGAATAATAATGGCACAAGGATTGGCAGAAAAACTACTAATCCCGCCAACATAGGCGATATCAGCAGCAATGAGACCTCCATTTGACGGTTAACGGTATCGTTCGTAGTTGCAATATCATGCTGAACCCCTGACAAACGAGGATAATAGTCGGCTTCCATAGCGGAAAAGACCATACCCGCATATGTAATAGTTAGCATATAGCCTGCATTATAGAGTCCGAGTACATCAAGGTCGCCTGTCACATTCAGATAGGAACGAATAAACATCTCAGATGCAGTACCCACGATAGCCGCCAATGTATAAGCTACGCCAAGACGCACCATATCCATCCCCTCACCCAGGATGCCACGAGCACCACAAAGCATCAGTGGCATCAGACGGAAGGATTGACGCACCGTGAGCAACATGGTTGCTAAAGCCATCAGCACAATGACAGGTACGATGCCAGACTCACCGAAGACATAATAGATAGGAACAGAGATGACAAGAGCAGCAACAACCGTCAACACCTGAATCACGGCCAATGATCCAAGGCTGCGCATGCCTTTAAGTATAGCCGTCTCGCCACCGGTAATAGCCAGCATACCGACAGCAGGCGAAAGTAACATGAAGTGAAGGCTGTGATTACCCCAGGCAAAGGTAGTCTGACTCAGTAACGGCCCTATAGCCACACATACCAGCATACCTATCAAAGCCGTAAGCAGGCACCATCCTCTGATTACTTTCACAAAATGTTCCAACTCTTCTTTCTGGCCTCCATCATACAGGGCTGAAATATGTCGCACTGCACTGAAAGATATGCCAAGATTAGTAGCCTGAGAAACAAAACCTACTGTGGTATTAAACAATGAGGCCAGGCCCATGCCCGATGGACCGAGTATTAATGCAACAAGTTTTGTACGTACAAGTCCTAAAACAATACTCAGCCCTTGCACGCCACCGAAAATACCTGTATATTTCAGTATATGCCGATAACTTTCGTTAGATTCTTTAGCCATATAATAAACCAAACGCAAAAGTACGCAAATTATTTCAAATGAAAAGAAAAAAACATTTTTCTTTTGCATTTTGCTCACTTATTCGTAACTTTGCCCCGTGAAACTAAGTATAATCATCCCTGTCTATAACGTAGAGACCACGCTCAATAAATGTATAGAGAGTGTTGTCAATCAGGATTTCAGTAACTATGAACTGATTCTTGTCGACGACGGATCACCAGACCGTTGTCCCCAGATATGCGACAGATGGGCACTTAAGAGCGAAAAGATTTCCGTAATACATAAGAAAAACGGTGGTTTGAGTGACGCCCGCAACGCAGGTATTGACGTAGCCAGAGGTAAATACATAACCTTCATCGATTCCGACGACTATATCGGCGAACACACATTTGCACCTGTAATGGATTATATAGCCAGAAATCCAGAAGTAGACATCATAGAATATCCCGCACAACTGTTCTACGGCTCGCCGAACCATCATGAGCTGGCTTTTCCTGAAGAAACGGTATATAACAATATGGAGGCATACTGGTTTCAAGGACGTGCTTACCAGCATACCTATGCTTGGAACAAGATATACAAGAAGGAACTCTTTGACGAGGTCAGGTTCCCTACGGGTGTTGTTTTCGAAGACATCTATACACTATATTGTCTTCTCAAGAAAGCCAGCATCGTGGCAACTATCAACTCGGGATGTTACTACTATTGCTATAATCCCAAAGGCATTACGGCTACTGCCGACAATTCGGCCATGCGCATGCTACTCCATCATCATGTGAGTATCATCATGGATACACAACGACGTGACAAGGACTTTCAAGCCTATTACATGCAAGTAATCAACATACAGATAGATGTTTTTGAAATGACTGGCGAAGTACCAATACTACCCGATATACATATGAATCCCAAATATTTCAACGGTATTCAAAAGCTCAAATCTATCGCATTAAACATATTGGGTATCAAATCATTATGCAAACTCACCAGACTCTTTCATAACGTATGGAGAAACCACTAATCAGCTTTATCATTGCCTACTATGAACTACCTGCCAGGATGCTTTGCGAGTGTATCGACAGTATACTTGCCCTATCGCTTCGTGCATTCGAGAGAGAGATCATCGTAATAGACGACGGTTCGGCAAACGCTCCAATGGGCGAGCTCACGAAATATGGTGAGGACATCATTTACATCAGACAGGCTCATAAAGGACTAAGTGTAGCAAGAAACACAGGCATACAGATGGCTACAGGCACCTATCTGCAATTTGTAGACAGTGACGATAAGCTGATACGACCTGCCTATGAACACTGTATCGATTTGATTCGCTTCAACGCACCAGAGATGGTGATGTTCGACTTTACCCACAAGCCATCGGACAGCCCAAACTACACAGACAGCGAAGCGCAGAAAGGCAGCAAGCTCATGCGCCATCAGAACATTCGCGGAACGGCATGCGGTTATCTCTTTGCCCGTTCCATTTTGGGCAATCTGAGATTCACCCCTGGTATCTGTCACGAGGACGAAGAATTTACCCCCTTGCTATTATTACGGGCAGAGAAAGTTATCTGGACCGATGCCCAGGCTTATCTGTATCAGCAGCGCCAAGGCTCTATCAGCACAGGAAATCATATACGTCAGCGGCTGGGACGCTTGGAAGACGTAAAGAGCATCATTATGCGTCTTAGTGTTCAAGCCGACAGACTTCCAATAGACGATCGGTCAGCTCTGCAACGCCGTGTGGCCCAACTCACGATGGACTATCTCTACCAGATTATCCGGCTGAAAAGTCCGAGCCATTATATCGAGCGCAAAATCGAGGAGCTACGACAGGCAGGGCTCTACCCTCTTCCTAATCAGGACTATACGTCGAAGTACGTATGGTTCCGCAGATTGATTAATACTCAGGCAGGACGTTCTGTCCTAACACATCTCATACCACTGCTCAGCAAAGAACGATGAAAGTATTACTTGTTGGCGAATATAGCAATGTACACGCCACGCTTGCCGAAGGGCTCCGCTCATTAGGACACGATGTGACCGTTGTATCCAATGGTGATTTCTGGAAGAACTACCCCAGAGATATCGATGTGGCTCGAAAGCCGGGCAAATGGGGAGGTATCTGCCTGATGGCAAAGCTATACGGACTATTGCCGAAACTAAGAGGTTACGATATCGTGCAACTCATCAACCCTATGTTCTTTGAACTGAAAGCCGAGCGTTTATTCTGGTTTTATAATTATCTGCGCCGCCATAACAAGAAGGTGTTTCTTGGCGGCTTCGGTATGGATTGGTATTGGGTTTACACCTGTACGTACAAGAAACTTTTACGTTACAGCGATTTCAACATCGGCGAGGAGCCACGTACTGACAATGAGGCTATAAAATACCAGCAGGAGTGGCTCGGCACAACCAAGGAGCGTCTGAACCGTCATATTGCAGAGAACTGCGACGGCATTATTACAGGACTATATGAATACGATGTGTGCTACCGCTTCCACTTCCCCCAAAAGACGACATATATTCCTTTTCCCATCAGACAGCAGAACGGCATCACGGTAAATAGTGACACAAGCGATAAAATCAAGGCTTTCATTGGCATCAATCGTGAACGTTCGGCATATAAAGGTACCGACATCATGTTGCAGGCCGCCCTTGACATCAGCCACAAATATCCTAAGCGGTTCGAACTCATTAAAGCAGAGTCAGTCCCTTTCGCCCAATATCAGAATATGATGGACGAGGCCGACATCCTGCTCGACCAACTCTACAGTTACGCCCCCTCGATGAATTCTCTGCTGGCCATGTCGAAGGGAATCATCTGCATAGGCGGAGGCGAGACTGAAAGCTATGACATTCTCGGCGAGACTGAGCTGCGCCCCGTTATCAATGTGCAGCCCAATTATGAGAGCGTATATCAGGAAATAGAGAAACTTATGCTGCACCCCGAGCGCATTCCAGACCTGAAACGCCAAAGCCAGGAATACGTCTGCCGTCATCACGATTTCAAGAAAGTAGCGCAGCAGTATATTGACACTTGGAGCAAAAAATAAAGGCTGCACTTTTACATGCAGCCTTCATTCTAATTCTTAGTTGTTGTTCTTTCAACGTCAGCTTATGCCTCAGCAGGAGCAGCCTCTTCAGCAGCAGCCTCAGCGGGAGCCTCAGCAGCAGCGGCCTCAGCAGCCTTTGCAGCCTCTTCCTCAGCCTTAGCAGCAGCCTCGGCAGCCTTCTTGTCAGCTACCTTCTTGGCAATAGCCTCGTTAACGGCCTTCTCTGCCTTCAGTGCGTTGGCAGCAGCTTCCTTCTTAGCCTTCAGCTCATCCTCACGAACCTTGTCGAGACCCTTCTGCTTGTCAGCCTTCCAGGCGTCGAACTTCTTCTGTGCGGCAGCCTCGTCGAAAGCGCCCTTCTTCACGCCACCACGCAGGTGCTTCATCAGGTAAACGCCCTCACGGCTCAGAATGTTACGTACTGTGTCTGTGGGCTGGGCACCAGTCTCAACCCAATAAAGCGCACGGTCGAAATTCAAGTCTACTGTGGCAGGATTGGTGTTAGGATTATAAGTACCAATCTTCTCAGTAAATCTACCATCTCGTGGTGCACGAGCGTCGGCGATAACGATGCTGTAGAAAGCATAACCTTTGCGACCACCGCGCTGCAATCTGATCTTTGTTGCCATAAATGCTTAATTTTTTAATTGTTAAATTTGAATTTCATGCTCTTAACTCGTAAAAGCGGGTGCAAAGGTACGAATAAAATAACAAATAAACAAGTAATTATGAAAATATTTAGTATCTTTGCCAGCGAAATGAGCAAAATCACAGAATTATCAATACTGATTCCGAACTACAACACGGTTTGTCTGCCGTTAGTACAGCAGTTGCAGGCGCTTCTGCAGGCGACTCTCATTCCCTACGAGATCCTTGTAGGCGACGATGGCTCCGACAACAAAGAGACAATCGCCTCTAACCTCCCCATTTCCTCACTCAGCAACTGCCAATACATCCTGCGTGAACAGAACGTCGGGCGTGCGGTCATCCGCAACTTCCTGGCCCAGAAAGCCCAATATAGCTTCCTATTGTTTATCGATAGCGACATGACGGTGCTCAACAACCAATTCATTACGCGCTACCTGAAATGTCCCTGCCTGGGCGTTATCTGCGGGGGCGTGAGCATTCACGGCGACGAAGAATGCCTGAAGGACCGCTCGGTTTCCAGCCGTTTGCAAGGCAAGAACCTGCGCTACCTCTACGAGAAGGCCGAGGAAGACAAGCACATCGCGAGCCAGCGACAGGCATCTCCTTATCAGCATCTGCACACAGCCAACCTGCTCATTCGCCGCGAAGTGATGCTTCAGCATCCTTTCGATGAGCGGTTCCGCCATTATGGCTACGAGGACGTGCTGCTGGGAAAGACTCTCCGACAGCATCGTATACCAATCACCCATATCGATAATCCGTTGGGATTTTGCACATTCGAGACCAATGCCGACTTCGTGAGCAAGACGGAAGAAGGCCTTCGCACCCTATACACCTTCCAGTCTGAGCTGAAAGGCTACTCGCGACTGCTGACACTGGTCTCTGGCATCCACATCCCCCTCATCCTGTCAATCATCCGATTGGGACATCGTCTCTTTCACAGGATAGAAAGGCGAAACCTCTGTGGCCCCCACCCGTCTCTACTTATCTTCAAACTCTATCGCCTTGGTTACTTTCTGTCGCTCCACTAAGTCCTTGCGTTCCAAGCCTTTTCAAGAGCCCATGATTATTATTGACAAAGCGCCTCGTAAGAATCGTATCTTTGTCACCAAGCCATCCACAGATTGCAAATACGCGAGTTTTGAGCCGTTTCCGTAAGTCGTTGAGAACGTGACCGTTACGGAAAAGCCTTATTCCCGCCCCTTGTTCAGACGTCATCTTTCGGTACAAAACAAGTTGTTTTGTACCCGAAGAGACTATCTCCACCACCTGTGGAGACTACTTGAGCGCGCGTAAAACAACTTGTTTTACCTGAAAAGGCCCAAAGTTTGTCGTAAGGAAACACATAGTTTGCCGTAATGAAACCCTAAGTTTGCTTACGACAAACCCGTTTCTTGTCGGTAACAAACATTAAAAGCGCCTCCCGCTGCTCTAGATTGAGCAAACCAGAAGGCGCTTTTTTATGTATCTATTCTTTACAATCCAGCAAAGAAGTCTTCCCTTTATCCTTGGTCAACTACTGTGCCAAATCGAAAGGAATGACCGAGAATGTAAGCTTCTCGTAACCCTCGAAGTCGTCGAACTGAACCTGGAAATTCTCATACTGATAGTAGTTACCACCAGTATTGTGAGTATCCTTAATAGAGTTACTCTTGGCCAATGTGTTGAGAATCTGGTTGTATACAACCTTATCGTTCTTCTCGTCCTCAATCTGAATAGCCATAGAAGTAACATAGCCGTTCTCGATCTTGTATGTATATTCACCAGCAGCATAAAGCTGGAAAGCATCAGTCTCGAGAATGGTCTCTAGCTCACCCACCTCATTCTCAAGGTCTTCTTTTGACCAATTCACATAGTTAATAGGCTCGAGATTCTCGTCGAGCTTAATATAGGTGGTGTCACACTCATTGGTGACATTCGTCTCCTCTGCGTAAGTCATAGTAGCACCCGCCAGTAAAGCGAGCATCAAAATCGTAATCTGCTTTTTCATTTTCATTTCAAATCATCTCTTTTTCCGCTGCAAAGGTACTAATTTATAAGGTATACACCAACTCTTTTTGGCAAAAAATTCATAAAATATCCACTTATGGCCGACTTTTTGACAAAAGTCAAGCCATAAGTGGTATCATTTTGCTCATAGAATGAGCTATTCAGAGTGCAAATTAATTGATAGGCTTGATGACGAAGGTGAAATCGTAAGCCTTGCAGGGCACCATATACTCCTTTCGTGGCCATGCTCCCCATGAGTTAACACAACCAAGTCCCATCTGTCGCTGCTGGATGTGAACCTGCGTGAGAGGGCGCTCTACGAGGTCGCCAGAGTGATGACCCCAGACCTTATCTTTCACAGGTCCGTCGTCGAGGTCTTCAATCAGGTAGTTCAATGCACTGGCTTCCATTGGTGCATTTGAATAGAACTCAAGTCCCTTACCCTGTTCGTTGAGTACACGGAACCAGCGTATATCTGTATGATTTCCAGACTCCTGCGGACGGACATACGAGAAATATTCATCAGCCACCTTATTGCCATAAACGCCAATGAACTCTGATGAGTTGCGATCGATATAGTTCTCAACAGGGCCACGACCATAGTACTTGACAGTGTTATACTGCTTCGGCATCTGAAGCGTCATACCATAACGGAACATAGGAACGATGTCAGAAGACGATGGTTCAAACTGCTCGCGAACAATCACTTCACCTTCAGCTGACAACGTATAGGTCATCGTCAGTTTAGCCTTCACGTCAGGCATCTCGAAAACAGCTACCACAGAATTGCCTTTCACCTGACAATCAGCGAGTTTCATCTGAGGATTCTTCCAAACGCCCAGTCTGTTCTGAAGTTGTGCGCCATAGTCATTATCAGTTGGAGCACGCCAGAACTCAGGCACGATAGAGCAGCGATCGAGCAACATCGGTTCACCGTCTACATCAAGATAGTCAATCCATCCGCTCCATTTACCGATGGTCAAAGAAGTACCAACCACATCAAACTTCACATAGCTTTCTGTCTCCTCTTTCGCTACCGTAGCTGTCTCTGCCTTGATCTCTGGGAACTTGTAGGGCTGGACAATGAACTGCTGACGAGCCAGTACCTGGCCTTTCTCTATGAGCGGCTGAGCTTCACGGCTGCGGAACTCGAAGTTAACAAGTATTTCCTCATCTGCATGGTGAGCAAGCACCTTCGTCAGCATCTTTGCCAATCCTTCGTCGACAATAGTCTTACGCTGCTGTGGAGCAATACCGCTGACGTCGATAGTACCACTGTGCTTCTTAACCTTCCACACTAGTTCTAAATCATCGATTGACTTGAAGAAGTTTTCGTTATACACCTCCAACTTACCATCCTTCAGTCCCTTATCGGTAATCCATACATTCTGATAGTAATAGCCCACCTCATGAGCATGGGGATTCAGACGGCGATCGGGGGCAATGATACCATTGCAATTGAAGTTATAGTCAGAAGCAGGATAGCGTCCGTAGTCACCGCCATAGGTGAAGATTTCCTTTCCTGTGACAGGGCTCTTGTCGCGCAATCCCTGGTCAACAAAATCCCAGATATAGCCACCCTGATACTTTGGATACTTGCGGATGAGGTCCCAATACTCCTTAAAGCCACCCATTGAGTTACCCATGGCATGAGCATACTCGCACTGGATAAGCGGACGGGGATTATCACCCTTGGCATACTTCTCACAGTCTTCATAGCCCAGATACATCGGACAGAAGATATCTGTCTTTCCGTCATGACGAGCCTGCTCGAACTGGCAGGGACGTGAATTGTCGTAGGCTTTCACCCAATCGTAGGCCTTCTCGAAGTTAGGACCGTAACCAGCCTCATTACCAAGAGACCAAACGATGATTGAGGGATGGTTCTTATAAGTCATGACATTGCCCTCCTGACGCTCAATATGCGCCTTGGCAAACGCCTCGTTCTTGGCGAGCGTCTGCTCGTGATAGCCCATACCGTGACTTTCGAGATTCGACTCTGCCGTAAGATAGATTCCGTATTCGTCGCAGAGGTCATACCAACGGGGATCATCAGGATAGTGACAAGTACGTACAGCATTGATATTCAGCTGCTTCATAATCTTAATATCCTGAATCATACGCTCTACAGAGACGATATAGCCACCATCAGGATCAAGCTCATGACGGTCCGCTCCCTTAATCAGGATAGGCTGTCCGTTAACCAGCAGCTGTCCTCCTTTTATCTCAATATGACGGAAGCCAATCTTCTGTTTGATAACTTCCTGGACATCCTGACCTTTCTTTAATAATATATATAAGGTATAAAGGTTAGGCGTCTCGGCTGTCCAGGCTTTAGCATCAGCAACAGTCGTATTCAGACCCTCGGCCACCAACTTTCCTTCAGCATCAAAGAGTTGTGCTTCAACGTCGGCCTTGCCACCGGCAAGCTTCACGTCAACATCAAGAAGTCCCTTTCCGTCAACATAATCCTGCTTCACGAAGATATCCTGAACATGAACTTTTGGAGTTGCATAGAGATACACTTCACGGGCGATACCAGTGAAGCGCCAGAAATCCTGATCTTCGAGGTAAGAGCCATCACACCAGCGCATCACCTGCATGGCAATAAGATTTTTGCCAGGCTTCAGATACTTCGTAATATTAAACTCTGCTGCAACCTTGGAGTCTTCAGAGTAGCCCACATATTTTCCATTTACCCAAACAGAAAGGTTACTCGTGGCAGATCCTACATGGAAGAACACCTCCTGACCTTTCCAGCTGACAGGCAGTTCGAATGTACGGCGATAGGACCCCGTATAGTTATTAGTCTCACCGATATATGGAGGATTATTCTTAAAGGTTGTACTCCACGCATATCCCGCGTTCTTATAAGTCTTGTCGCCATAGCCATTCAGTTCGAACAGACCTGGCACTGGGAAATCCACCCACTTGGCATCATCGTACTTCACACTAAAGAAGTTCTTCGGCGCATCCTGATGGTTCTTAACGAAATGGAATTTCCATGTTCCCTCCATAGAGAGAAAACGGTTAGACTGCGCTTTGTCACCTTTAGCCTTGTCGATGTTCTCGTAAGCAAAGAAATGAGCATGACGCATTTCACGATTCTGCTGATTTGCATTAGGATCCTGCCATACGGGTAACTTCTGGGCATTTACAGCCAAAGCAGCCAGACAGGCCATTGATAGAAATAGTTTTTTCATTTTTCTTTTTGTTTTAATTATTATTCGTAGTCGTCGATTACGGCATTCATAAAATCCATCATTGGTTTGGCAACACGAAACATATGTTCCATCTCGTCGAGCCAGCCATCGCCCTCGAAGAAATCTTCAGGCACAGCATGCCAGGCACAGTAGTTCTTCAAACGAAGATATTTCACATACTCCCAGTCTTTGGGGAAACCTGATGGGCACGTCTTCAGCTTTTCCAAACCAAAACCTTGTGGCTGGTCCCAGTAGGCAATGGAATTATCCTGTCCCTCATCATTGAAATACCTTTTAAACTCTTCGTTTTCCACACACTTCAGCCAAGCCTCGGTATTACCCATAATTTCATTCCTACACGAAGTGAGAATATTAGTAGGCAACCAATAGTTCCCTACTGCCAACACACAGTGATCGGGTTCAAGATGGATATAGTAACCGCCTCGCAATGCCTTCTTGCCCTTTGCATCAATATAGGCACCTAAGTGATTCTTATAGGGTGATTTATCAGCAGAGAAACGAGTATCACGGTAGAATCTGTATGTACAATCTTTCACCGTAAGGTGTGCAATCTCAGGGTCAAAAGTCACTATACGTTCTATCGCTTGACTAATACCCCGTTCAAACTCTGCCCTGACCGATTCATACTCTGCTTTATGCTCCTGAAACCAAGGTCGGTTATTATTCGCCATCAGCTGACGAAGAAAACTAATGATTCTTTTACTATCCATAGCGCTGGTTTTGGATGCAAAAGTACAAAAAATATTTGGGAATCTGCAATTATTTACGTACTTTTGCAATAAGATGAGAAAAGAAGAAAGATACGATAGGATATTGGCATACTTCCGTGAACAGATGCCTAACGTGAATACCGAACTGGAGTTTGGTAGTATTTTCCAGTTGTTAGTAGCAGTCGTACTGAGTGCGCAATGTACAGACAAGCGCATTAATCAAGTCACACCCGAGTTATTCAGACATTATCCCGATGCCAGAAGCATGGCTATGGCTGAGCCCAAAGACATCTTAGATTATATCCGCAGCGTGTCCTATCCTAACGCAAAAGCAAGTCATTTGGTGGAAATGGCCAGGACTCTTGTAGAGAAACACAATGGCGAAGTTCCTTCTGACATGAATGCTTTACTCGACCTGCCTGGCGTAGGCAGAAAGACCGCTAACGTGATTCAGAGCGTGGCGTTCGGAAAGTCGGCACTCGCTGTCGACACACATGTCTATCGTGTAGCCCATCGTTTAGGGTTGGTCGATAAATACGACAATACCCCTTTTAAGGTTGAACAGAAACTTATCAAGTACATTCCTGAGAAGGATATCCCCGATGCCCATCACTGGCTATTGCTCCATGGGCGATATGTATGTACATCAAGAAAGCCACACTGTGAAAAGTGTGGCCTTGAAGATATCTGTCCTAAACTCATTGAGGGCTCTAAATTAGGATAATCAATTTCTCTGATAGATGTCCTGTGACTCATCATCAAGAGGACGGAAGGGCGACATGTCGTATTGTTTCGTGAACTTCGAGAATCGGGTGATAATATAATAATCACAATCTACCTCTCCAGGCATCACAACCTTCGATGGGTCGTCATCATCTATTTGTAATACAAAACGATTGGGATAGCCGTCTTTCTGTGCCTCATTCCTTAATGCACCATATTCATACAGGTAACGGAAGTCTGGATTCATCCAATAATCCACGAACAACTTATCGTAAGAACTGTTCTGTTTCAATTCGGTAAATTCCAGAAAAGTCTTCGTGTCAATATTGGTCGAACCAAGTTCTGACAACGGCGTCGTGCGGCAAACCTGCATCAAACAGAACAGCACAAACACTTTAATATACGAATGGACTGGAATAATTAGGAAGAAACGCTCTACGAGAGCGATAGTCAGCACCACCGTCAATGCCATAGAACCGCGAACGTCCAAAGGGAATATCCTCAGCAGAGAAAGAAGACAATATACCAAAAATACCACTAAAAAGAGTGATTGACTGGGAAGCACCACCACACCTTTCTTATAATCATATATCACCAATAAGGCATTCAGTGCTCCAAATAAGAACAATGGTGTTAACCATGCATGAGCACTTGACCCTAAGTAGAGATAAGATTCAGCAGAACCTGCAGGGTTCTGATGCATCAGCATCACAACCAGCACAACCAGTAAGACTACTATCAAAGGAACCGCATAATATGCCAATCTGGCTACCAGCTTACCAAACGATAATCTCTCATGCAACAAGCCCAAAAAGATCCACAAAGATACGCCAATGACAAAAACAACGAAATCGTAACGTGAGAGACTGAATACTGACAACCAAATCCCCAAAACTAGCAGGAAACGCTTTGTCAAGAGAACCGAATGAAACCTTATCAGATAGACGGCTCCCACAACGCCACACATCTCCATAGTATAACCACGTACCTCGCCCATCTCATTGGCTGTTACTTCCCATAAAAACAAGAGTGTTGTCAGGAAAGCTGCTTCCAAAATGTTCTTACTCGACTTATAGGTATAGAGGAACACAACACTCGCAAAACCAAGGAAAAACAGATAAGGAAGCAAACGTAGGAAAAGCGTACTGCTATCATTAATCAGTAACCAAAAATAAAGGAGTACAGAAAAGCCTCCTGGATCGAGATTGTAATGACGATTATTCTCTATCACATCGCTCAAACCTCCAGATGCAGCATATACCTCTGAATAATGATTCAGTCCTTTCGATATCCAGAACTGTCCCGACTCGTCGAACCACAGCCAGGGATTACGAAGAGCATTATATGAAAACACAGCAATGACAGCCACACAGACTATCAAGGTCATCATCGTTAGGATTCTCTTAGCCAACATGTCTCAGATTCTTATTGATTGTATAGAAGTCGTTCAGTGCCTTGCGGCCAATCTTCACTATGCGCTTCATATTGATAGAGTTCACCCCTCCTTGACGAGGCTTGAAAGTAATAGGATACCACTTGCATCGCTCATGCCATTTCACCGCAATAGCAGAGATGGCCACATTACAAAGAAAGTAGTCCTCTGGTATCACAGCCATGATACGTTTCAGACGCTCAACGTTCATCAGGCGGAAAGGCGTATTAGCATCGGTTACCCACACATGGAACATCAGCCATACAACCATCTTCAGCACTTTAGTCACAAACACACGTGACATTCCATCCTGACGATTATTACGATTTCCAATTTGGAAATCATAATCCTCCGCATGTTCAATCATTTGCCATATCTCATTGGGATTGGTCTGTCCGTCACTATCGGTTTGGAAAACGAAATCGGCTCCCTGTTCAATAGCATAACGATATAGATAAAGCACGGTGGCACCATGTCCAGAGTTTGGTTTATCCAAGGGTATCAGCATAGGATACAACTCCCGTAGGCCCAACATCTTATGATATGTATTGTCTTTGCTACCATCATTCGCAATGACAAGATGGCATTTGCAGTCATTACTATTCAAACGCTCTACCACAGGATACCATTCCTTAATAGTCGTTTCAATGTTCTCCGCCTCATTATACGCAGGCATCACAATATACAAATTATTAATCATGCCGAAGTAGGTCTAAAAGTTATATACTTATTAATAACAAATTGTGCGATAACCACCAATCCTATTGACAGCAGCTTAGAAACAATCTTATTCATCTCCAAACAATCAATACAGACATACAGAATCAGATTACTCATCAACATACCACACAAACCCACTGTGAAGAATATCAGCATTCGTTTAATAGTCTGATCTTTCACCTTGAAATTGTATGTCCGGTTTAAAGTAAAACTGGTAGTGATACCTGCAAGCACACTTACACAATTTGAAAACAGATAATGCCAATTAAATACATTGACGAACAATGTATAAAGAAGGAAGTCCAGTCCAGAAGAACAACTTCCAATAATCCCATAAAGAATGAGATTACGATATTTTCGATATAAGTTCTTAATCAGATAACGTAACATGGATTGACCTTTGAGTTGCAAAGGTAGTCATTATTATCCAAAAACTTCTTGTTTTTTACTGATTTTTTTCACAAAAAGATTATTTCTTGGGCTGAGCCCTGTCTTTCTGTCCCCAGTTTCTGATGGCAAAGCGGTGGAAACGATTCTCCGCGATAATTACATCATAGACCTTCGAGGCAGGAATAACTTTAAAGAACTTATTATGGTAAGTCTGTAGGATTACCTTCTGTTCCAACTCCAGTTCGTCACGCTTCTGTACAGCTAACTTACATGCTGCTTCTTCTGCGGGTTTGTTTCTACCCAAATCCTTCATTTTCTGCCATACCACCCGTTGTTTGTGCTGCATCTCTCTGTACAAGGGGAAGAACTTAGCTGCCTCTTCAGGAGTCAGAGAAGCCTCCTTGGTGATAAACTGTTCCAAATCGGCTTGGAACTTCTCAGGTGAGAACTTCTGAGGATCATGCGCAAAAGCTGCCACTATTGACAGCAACACTACGACGACACTTAAAAAAAATCTTCTCATTTCATTCTAGCGTTTAGTTCTCTGATAAGTAGGCATAAATATCATGATTATCAAGCATCATGTAGTCAGCAGCTTCATCAATATAGGTATCTGCCTCATCCTGCTGCAAGACCTTCTGCGCCTGAACCTGAGTAGTAGCAGACTGCTCCGATGGCATGGCAAACCAAATCGTAGCACTGATAACAATTGCGCACACACTGGCTGCCGCATAGAATATTGGGCGTAACCAGATAGACTTTGCGCGAGGCTTCAACTCCTTCATTGCAGCAACAGGCTTTTCTGGAAGCTGCTGCATCATCTGAGCTGTAAAGTTGTCAAAATAACCATCAGGAACGCGAAACGCATTTCGCTTCCCAACCATGTCTTCTATGTACTTTTCTTCTTTCATCGTATATATGACGTATCTATATTCAAAAGGTTTAATCACGCGCCTTAAAAAAATCTGAGATTTTCTTGACGGCTATGTGATACGAAGCTTTTAAGGCCCCCTCAGAGGTATTAAGCCTTAGACTCATCTCACTATATTTCATATCCTCGAAGTAGCGCAACTGAAAAACCGTACGCTGCACATCAGGCAAAGATGCGATTGCTTCCTGAAGCAGGGCTTCAGCCTCAGAGCCATCGAAATAAGAATCGGCCATAAGCATATTCGCTACCGAAAGATCCTCATCAGCACCTGAGACCATATGTTTATTACGACGCAACTGATCCAGACTCTCGTTGATAGCGATACGTGATAGCCAAGTAACTATTTTTGCATCGCCCTGAAAGTTTTCCAAGCCGTTCCAAGCTTTCAGAAAGGTATTCTGAAGCACATCGTTCGCATCGTCATGGGTCAAGACGATACGACGTATCTGCCAATAAAGCTGTTCGCTGTATTTTCTGACCAGCAATTCAAAGCCCCTACGCTGAGTAGAGGCATCAGAAAGCAACTGAAAAATCTGCTGATCTTCAATCATCGTACATCAGTGTAAAGAAACCTTACGCACGACCTTGCCTACCTTAATAACATAACAGCCCTTATTCAAATCCAACTCAATACGCTGGGCAGGACTATTTATCTGATATTCGGCAACCTTGCGGCCCGTCAGGGATATCACCTCAAGTTTTTGCCCCTCGGCGCCGCTCACGATAATAGTACGTCCCTCTGCGGCAATTGTCACCTCGCCATCCATCTGATCCACAGCCATCAATTCCATCATCACAGGAACCGACAGAACTGGCATCGACAGCATGGTAAAAAACAATAGCGAGAGTACACTTTTCCTCATAAGCAATTCTATTATCGTCCGTGCAAAGGTAGAACAATCTTTTGAAATAGCAAAATTTTTATGCAAAAAAGGCGGGTTTATAAACGTTCAGACATTAAAAACAGCCATTTCATTCGTTAAAAAGGTGTTTTCAAACACACTTTTTGCTTCTTCAAGCAGCACTGTCTCATCCTCATATCGCGAACTGTAATGACCCAGCAACAGTTTATCCACCCCGGCGTCACGTGCCACCAAAGCGGCCTGGCGGGCTGTTGAGTGATGGTATTTCTCTGCATTCTGCATATTATCCTCACCATACGTACTCTCATGATAGAGTGTTGTCACCCCTCTCAGTTGTTCATGCAACTGGGGCATATAACGGGTGTCTGAGATATAAGCATAGCAACGGGCAGGATCAGCAGGTTTTACGAGTCTGGCATTAGGAATAACCTCACCATCTGCCGTTATCCAATCTGCGCCATTCTTAATATTACCAACCTGACTGGCAGGAATCTGGTAACAGTCCATCATGTCTCTACGAATATGGGGCAACGACTGTTTCTCCCTGATCAGATAGCCACAGGTAGGCACACGGTGCTCCAACGGGATGCTCTCCACCGTAATACTGCGATCCTCGTAGACCACTTGTCGTTGTGTAGTATCCACAGGATAGAACACGACTTCAAACCCCAAGTCATGGGTGAAGAACTTTATCTGACGTTCGAGCTCTGCCCCCAAAGCCTTCGGACCATGGACATGAAGTTTAGCCGTTCGCCCTAGAAGTCCAAAGGTTGATATCATACCTATCAGGCCGAAACAATGGTCGCCATGAAGATGAGTGATAAACACATGACTCAGTTTAGTAAAACGTACCCTACACTTGCGAAGTTGCATCTGGGTGCCTTCCGAGCAGTCGAGCATCAACACTTTCTCACGCACCTCAACAACCTGTGAAGAGGCATGGTGACGAAGGGTTGGAAGCGCACTGCCACACCCCAATATATGTACTTTAAACGGTTCTGCCATCAAATCTTATTAAACTCGTCTTGTGTATCTTCTAGCTGAAGACCACGCAGGTCAGTCTTTTTATTATCCTTATAACGGGTATATTCAAATGTCTCCTCCTCATCGCTCGCCTTGTCAATCGTCTTATACGACAAGGTGTCGGGTCCCAGCGTCAGGATCTCATACAGATTAAGTTCTTCCTGATCACCGCCCCCTTCACGTACGGAGAGTATCTCTAGCTTTCCATTCACGATTTTCCATGTACGATAGAGGATATTTGTCATTTCGATACTTTCTGCAATTCCGCCCTCTTTAATGCGGATACCCACCTCGGCACTACCGTCAATCGGATCGGGCATCACCCAGTCGCCCAACAGCGTGTTCAGGTTTATCACCTCTGTAGCTTCCGTTTTCTTCGAATCAGTCATCACCGCCAGTCTGTCACCCGCCTGCAGGCCGCCAAGCACACGTTCATTCTCCTGGGCATTCACTAGCGACAGGTTCAGCGTATCACCATTGTCTGTTATCAGTTCCAAGGTATTCATAGCTGTTCCTGAGCCACACAAGCCATAGATTGTGCGGTCAACAGGAAGTATGTTCTCAACAGAAGCCGAATCCTCTTCCATCATCGTCTGCTGCTGTGAGTTTCCGCTTCCACAATAACCCAGCATAAACACCACAGCTATTATCAATACAAGAAAGATTATTTTCTTCATATGGTTTTGGGGTTTAGTTGTTCTCTATTTCTATTCGCTTCGCTTCTTCCCAGAGAGCATCCATTTCTGACAGTGTCATATCCTTCAAAGGCTTACCGATCTTGATGCTATGCGCCTCAATATAGTTAAAGCGGTTTATAAACTTACGGTTGGTCATCTCCAACGCATTGTCAGGATTCAGTTTGTATAGACGGGCTGCGTTGATGACCGAAAAGAGGAAGTCGCCCAATTCTTTCGTTGAGTTCTCCTTATCTTCCTTCCGCAGTTCCACTTCCAGTTCGTCAAGTTCCTCACGCACTTTCTTCCATACATCCTGTTTGTCTTCCCAGTCAAAACCCACATTGCGGGCCTTATCCTGAATACGATAGGACTTAATCAGACTTGGCAGAGCATCGGGCACACCCGAGAGCACCGACTTATTACCATCTTTCTCCTTCAGTTTAATCTGTTCCCAATTCTCAAGCACCTGTGTCACAGTCGACACCTTAGGAGCATCCGCAGAAGAGTCGTCAGGCACATATGGCAGAGGCTTAGGGTCCTCAGCGTCAACCTGCGACGGGTGGTAAACATGCGGATGACGGGTAATCATCTTCCTTGTCAATGCGTTGCACACGTCAGCCATGTCAAACTGGCTTTTCTCTTCTGCAATCTTGGCATAGAAACAGATATGCAGTAACACATCCCCCAATTCCTTACAGATATCTGGGATATCATTCTTGATCAGAGCGTCGCAGAGTTCGTAAGTTTCTTCTATTGTATTGGGTCTCAGGCTCTCATTCGTCTGCTTCTTATCCCATGGACAATTTGCTCTCAACGCATCCAATACGTCAAGAAAACGGCCAAAAGCCTGCATTTTTTCCTCTTTTGTATGCATAAAACTCAAATTATTGGGGCAAAGATACGACTTTTCGATGGAATTTTACTAATTTTGCAGCGATTTTTGGAAATTATTAAACATATATATGGAATTAGCAAGTAAATACGACCCAAAAGAGGTCGAATCGAAGTGGTATCAATACTGGCTTGACCACAAGCTGTTTGCCAGTAAACCCGACGGACGCGAACCCTACACTATCGTGATTCCGCCCCCCAACGTAACAGGTGTGCTCCACATGGGCCACATGCTTAACAACACCATTCAGGATATTCTTGTACGCCGTGCCCGTATGGAGGGCAAAAATGCATGTTGGGTGCCAGGCACCGATCATGCCTCTATCGCTACCGAGGCCAAGGTGGTGAAGAAACTGGCTGGCGAGGGTATCAAGAAGCACGACCTCACTCGCGAGCAGTTCCTCGAGCATGCTTGGGATTGGACCCACGAGCATGGTGGCATCATTCTGAAGCAGCTCCGCCGACTAGGTGCCAGCTGCGACTGGGACCGCACAGCCTTCACTATGGACGAGAAGCGTTCTGAGAGTGTCATCAAAGTGTTCGTCGACCTCTACAACAAAGGCCTCATCTATCGTGGCCTGCGCATGGTAAACTGGGACCCCAAGGCTCTCACCGCTCTGTCTACCGAGGAAGTCATCTATAAAGAGGAGCAGAGCCATCTGTTCCACCTTAAATATTATGTAGACGGTTTGAAGGCCCTCGACAAAGAGGAAGCCCTGAAGGCCGAAGGCAACATCATCCACAAAGACGAGAAAGGTTACTACGCAGTCGTAGCCACCACACGTCCTGAGACCATCATGGGCGACACCGCTATGTGTATCAACCCCAAGGATCCGAAGAACCAGTGGCTGAAGGGCCGCAAGGTTATTGTTCCTCTGGTAAACCGTGTCATCCCCGTCATCGAAGACCGTTATGTAGACATCGAGTTCGGTACAGGTTGCTTGAAGGTAACACCTGCCCACGACACCAACGACTATATGCTGGGTAAGAGCCACAAGCTGGAGACCATCGATATCTTTAATGCCGATGGTACCATCTCAGACCAGAGCCCCATCTACGTGGGCATGGATCGCTTCGACTGTCGTAAGCAGATCAGCAAGGACCTTCAGGAAGCTGGCCTGATGGAGCGCATCGAAGACTATACTAATAAGGTGGGCTATTCAGAGCGCAATCCTGATACCGCCATCGAGCCACGTCTCTCTATGCAGTGGTTCCTTTCTATGCAGCACTTCGCCGACATCGCTCTGCCACCAGTAATGAACGATCAGTTAAAGTTCTATCCTGCCAAATACAAGAACACCTATAAGAACTGGCTCGAGAACATCCAAGATTGGTGTATCTCACGTCAGCTCTGGTGGGGACACCGTATTCCCGCTTATTATTATAACGGTCAAGACGACTATGTAGTGGCCGAAACCCGTGAGGAGGCTCTGAAGCTGGCACAGCAGAAAGATCCGAAGGTGACCGATACCGACCTGCGTCAGGACGAGGACGCCCTCGACACTTGGTTCTCTTCATGGCTTTGGCCAATCTCGCTCTTTGACGGTATCAACAATCCGGGCAACGAGGAGATTAAGTACTACTACCCCACCTCAGATCTCGTAACAGGTCCGGATATCATCTTCTTCTGGGTTGCCCGTATGATTATGGCAGGTTATGAGTATATCGGTGATATGCCATTCAAGAACGTATACTTCACTGGTATCGTTCGTGACAAGCTCGGTCGTAAAATGTCAAAGTCACTGGGTAACTCGCCCGATCCTATCGAGCTTATCGAGAAGTTCGGTGCCGACGGTGTGCGTATGGGTATGATGCTCTCAGCCCCCGCAGGCAACGATATTCTCTTCGACGAGGCCCTCTGCGAACAGGGACGTAACTTCAACAATAAGATTTGGAACGCCTTCCGTTTGGTTAAGGGTTGGAAGGTGGCCGACATCGAGCAGCCCAAGGCTGGCAAGGTGGCAACCAGATGGTTTGAGGCCAAGCTCCGTCAGACCAACGACGAGGTGAACGACCTCTTCAAGAAGTACCGTATCTCAGAAGCCCTGATGGCTGTCTACAAGCTCTTCTGGGACGAGTTCTCAAGCTGGTACCTTGAGATGGTGAAGCCTGCTTATATCAATGGTGAACCACAGCCCATCGACAAGCAGACCTACGACAAGACTCTCGAGTTCTTCGAAATTCTGCTCAAAATGCTCCACCCGTTCATGCCATTCATCACCGAGGAGCTGTGGCAGCACCTCTACGATCGCAACGAAGGCGAGAGCATCATGCGAGTAAGCCTGAAGCTCGACGCGCCCACCAAGGCCGACGACGAGCTGACCGCCCAGATTGAGAATGTAAAGCAGATTGTTTCTGGTGTTCGTATGGTTCGTAACCAGAAGAACATTGCTCCTAAGGAGCAGCTCGACCTGCAGGTTGTTGGCAAGAACGATTATGAGGCTTTCAACGCCGTCATCATCAAGATGGCCAACCTGAACGCCATCAACGTGGTAGCCGAAAAGGACGCCACCGCCTCTGCCTTCATGGTAGGCACCGACGAGTTCGCTGTTCCTGTTGGTGATATGATTGATGTTGAGGCAGAGATTGCCAAGATGGAGGCTCAGCTCCAGCACCTCGAAGGTTTCCTAGCTGGTGTAAAGAAGAAACTCAGCAATGAGCGTTTCGTAGCCAACGCCCCAGAACAGGTAGTAGCTCTCGAACGCAAAAAGCAGAGCGACTCTGAAGAAAAGATTGCTGCCCTGAAAGAAAGCATCGCAGCACTCAGAAATAAATAAATCAATTAACTCCCCGCTAATTTGACGGGGAGTTAATTTTTTATTTTTCCCCACACTTCTTTTCATCCAACCTATCCTGCGCTGAATAAACATTTCCAGTTTTTGTTCCAATGTCTGGTACTCCGGGTACCACCTATGTATACTCCGAGTGCCAACGTTTGAACCTCGGAGTGCCAACGATCTGCACTATTGGTGCCAACGACCAGGACCAGTTAAAAAGACACCCCCACCCACAACTGATGTGGGCGGGGGTGTTGAATTGCTTGGATATTATATGATCCTATCTGATGCGATCCATTGAGCGGACGAGCTTCTCATCGGCCTTGATGGCGCGATGAGCCATCATGTAGAGGATCAAGGCAATGGCTGGAAGAACAGCGGGCCATGTTGGACGGAAAGACACCATACCCCACGACTTATCGCCAACAGTCTGACCAACCACGAAGTAGCAGACATACCATCCTGCGATGAGTAAGGCATTAAACAGGCAGAACACAGCCTGTATCTTGCGATTACGATAAAGGAAGATGGCATAGGTTCCCAATACGGCCGTTGGCAACAGGACAGCCAAGAGAGGCCACGTATCGAAATGATGCTTGCCAAATGGATCGGTGAACCACAGATTATATACACGAGCCACCTCAAGACCTGCGGCCTTGAAAGAGCCTATCTGCATACAAAGACAAATGACGGTCATCACGATGGCCGCCAAGAGATATAGGGTTTGCTTACGCTGAATCATAACGGTTTAGTTCTCCTGATTCTCACGGGCAGGATCACGCCAGTAGACCTTGTCCTCTACAAATTCCTGAGTAGCGAGGAGTGTTGGCTTTGGCAACTTCTCGTAGTAACGTGAGATCTCTATCTGCTCACGGTTCTCAAATACCTCCTCAAGAGAATCGCTATATGAAGCAAACTCTGCCAGTTTCTTAGACAGATCTTCCTTAATCTGTAAACTAATCTGGTTAGCGCGCTTTGAAATAATGGCTACGCTCTCATAGATATTGTCTGTATCGTCACAGAGATCCATGATGTTACGTGTAACGGTATTTACCGGTGCTTTTGACTTCTTGTAATCCATATTCTAATCTTTAATAACTTTCTTGCATTTAACGATATATTTCTCGGCTGTCTCTACATTCTTCGACTCAGGGAACTCATTGATGAATCCATAACACTCATCCTCTGCATCGCGATAACGGTCCAAACGTTTCTCCTCTGAGCTATTCTCGGCCAATTGGAACTTACTCTTCATAATGAGTAGCATAAACTGCTCGCGCTCAGTGCAATAGGGATAATTCTTAAGGGCATTCTGAGCTGTAACGATGCAAGCAGTATAGTTGCTTTCCTCGTTGGAATTGATGTTACCGAAGTAACCACCGAGATTATAATAGAGTTCTGCAGAGAGCAATTCTTTCTGGATGAGTTTGTCGTGCAGTTCATATAACTTATCCTGAGCCTGCGGTCTGAGCTTCGAGTCGGGATACAGGTCGATAAACTGCTGATAAGCCGTGATAGCACCATTGGTGGGCGACTGGTCGAGACGTGGCTCCGGGGCACTCTGATAGAGCGACTGGCCAACATAGAAAGCAGCAGGCTCAGCATATACCCCACGCGGATAGCTTGAACAGTATTTCTTAAACGTCTCCGAGGCTGCCTCGTAGTCATAGTTGCAATACTGAGCCATAGCAAGCATATAGAGACACTCTTGAGCTTCGTCGCTTCCCTTCTTGATGGTGACGAGTTCCTCCAACAGAGTAACAGCCTGCTGATACTTGCCGCGGGCGAAACACTCTTTGGCGAATTCGTACTTAACATCAGTGTCGCCATACTTATATACAGCATTGAATTCTGATGCGCAACCGCTCATCAGGAAAACGACACACGAGAGTATAATGATACCTTTCTTCATATCGGGGTGCAAAGTTACGACATTTCGGCAAAATAACAAAGTATTTTATAAAAATTATGAATTGCGCGCAGGTAATTTTGAAATATTTATGTATCTTTGCGCCCTGATATGGGTAAATTCATACTTTCATCTGACTATAAGCCAACAGGCGATCAGCCTGAGGCTATCCGACAACTGACTGAAGGATTGGAACGTGGAGACCGGGCACAGGTGCTGTTAGGTGTTACGGGGTCTGGTAAGACGTTTACGATGGCTAACGTCATTGCCAACCGCAACCGTCCTACACTGATTCTAAGTCACAACAAGACGCTTGCCGCCCAGCTTTACGAAGAGATGAAAGGCTTCTTCCCGGAAAACGCCGTCGAGTATTATGTCAGCTATTATGACTATTACCAACCAGAGGCTTATCTTCCTACGACAGACACCTATATCGAGAAAGACCTGGCCATCAACGACGAGATAGACCGTTTGCGCCTCTCGGCCGTATCAAACCTGCTTTCTGGAAGAAACGATGTCATCGTCGTATCATCTGTCTCATGTATCTATGGTATGGGAAGTCCAGTTGCCTTACAGGAGAACGTGATAGAACTTCACGTAGGGCAGAAGATAGACCGCAACGTGTTGTTAAGAAAATTAGTTCAGTCTCTCTATATCAGAAACGACCTTGACCTGCAACGAGGAAACTTCCGTGTGAAGGGCGACACGATAGATATTGCAATGGCCTACAGCGAGGTGGTTCTCCGCGTTACCTTCTGGGACGACGAGATTGACGCCCTCGAAGAGATGGATGCCGTGACCTTCAATCGTCTGGCCAGTTTCGAGGAATATAAGCTATATCCCGCCAACCTTTTCATGACTTCCAAGGAACAGACAGACATCGCCATCCGCCAGATTCAGGACGATTTAGTGAAACAGGTGGCATTCTTTGAGGAGATGGGTGATGGCATCAAGGCGCAACGCATCAAAGAGCGTGTGGAGTATGATATGGAGATGATCAAGGAACTGGGGCATTGCTCAGGCATTGAGAACTACAGCCGTTATTTCGATGGGCGTCAGGCTGGTGAACGTCCTTATTGCCTACTCGATTTCTTCCCTGACGATTATCTGCTGTTCATCGATGAGAGCCACGTATCTGTGCCTCAGATTAATGCGATGTATGGTGGCGACAGAAGTCGCAAGCAGAACCTGGTGGAATATGGCTTCCGTCTACCCGCGGCTTTCGACAATCGTCCCTTGAAGTTTGAGGAGTTTCAGGCGGAAGTGAATCAGGTAATCTACGTGAGCGCAACCCCTGCCGACTACGAGTTGGATGAAGCAGAAGGCATTGTGGTCGAGCAGGTTATCCGTCCTACAGGATTACTTGACCCCGAGATAGAAGTACGCCCCAGCGAACACCAGATAGACGATTTACTCGACGAGATTGTAACCCGTAGAAATAGAGGCGAACGCGTATTAGTTACGACCTTGACCAAACGCATGGCTGAGGAAATGAGCGAATTCTTATTGAATCATGGCGTCAACACCGCCTATATTCATAGCGACGTGGCTACATTGGATCGCGTGAAAATACTAAGCGACCTCCGCCAAGGAGTTTACGACGTACTTGTCGGTGTCAACCTTTTGCGTGAAGGACTCGACTTGCCTGAGGTATCGTTGGTGGCTATCCTTGATGCTGACAAGGAAGGTTTCCTGCGTAGCCATCGCAGTCTGACCCAGACTGCAGGACGGGCCGCCCGTAATGTGAATGGTAAAGTAATCATGTATGCTGATACCATAACAACATCAATGCAACTCACAATAGATGAGACCCGTCGCAGACGTGAGAAGCAGATGCATTATAACGAGGTGAACCACATCACTCCGAAACAGATTGTGAAGAACCTGACATTCAACGCCCTGCAGAAAGATGACCGTGCAGATGTAAAGGAATTGAAACGCGCTTCTAGTATGGCGGCTGATAGTGCAATTACTGGTATGATGGCAGCAGACCCGATTGTGGAGCGCATGACGCGCCAGCAATTGGAGAAGAGTATTGCCGAGACAACTCGTCTGATGAAAGAGGCCGCCAAGAACCTCGAGTTCCTGCAGGCCGCCCAATATCGCGATGAAATCATCCGTTTACAGAAAGAACTGGAGATGAAGTAAAAGGTTCAAAAGGTAAAAAAGTAAAAAAGTAAAGGCCTTTCCTTTATTATATCATTCTTTTTATGTATTTTTGCACCCATCTATTGTAAATTAAGTAAAGATGAAAAAGGTTTTGATAGCCCTCATGATGCTGATGCCCATGCTGGCAACGGCTCAGGACAATACTTGGGAGAGAATAGAACAGGAACCTGTTGAAAAGGAAAATCCTGACGCTAAGTATTTGGTAAAGAACGCTGTACCAGAAGTTGACGGTGTTGTATGCTTCACAACTACCATTCAAGCTCCAGGAAAGAACGCCAACCAGATTTATCAGACTCTGCTCAAACAGATGGAGAAGATGACCAAGGAGCCCAATCAGATTGCCAACAGTATTGTAGCAGTTAAGAACGAAGAGAAGCATGAGCTTGGAGCTGCCTACCACGAGTGGCTGGTATTCAAGAACACCGCCTTGTCTATAGATCAGACCCAGTTTAACTTCCAGATTCTCGTTAATTGTAGCGACGGTCAGGCAGACGTAAAGATAACCCGTATCTCTTACGACTATGATACAGACCGTAAACCTATTCACTACAAGGCCGAGGAATGGATTACCGACCAATATGCAGTGAACAAGAAGCACACAAAGCTCTACCCTATCTCTGGTAAGTTCCGTCGCAAGACTATCGATCGCAAAGATTTCATTTTTAAGAAGTTTGAAACACTCCTGAACGAAAAATAATCAATGAACAAGGATAAGATTCGTAATCTGCTCAACATCATCTTCATGATTGGAGCAATTGTTGGTGTGATATACTATCTTACCAAAGACAGGACTATTGGCACCTATATCATTCTCATCTCAATGTGTTTCAAAATAGCCGAGTCCTCACTACGCATGATCAAGTAATATATGAGGAAAACATTATCTACGCTACTATTGCTGATGCTGGTATTGACAGAGGTCAGTGCGCAAAATACTCGTACTTATAATCAGATAGACGAGAACGGCACCATCACCCAGCGCAGCGAGAATAACAATTTCAACAAGCACAACAACGACACGACCAAGCAGCACAAGGAGATTCCTAAGGGATTCTATGTGTGGAACATCGATCGTCGACTTGGCGACATTATCCCCGCTGAGCCAGACACCCTGCCACACTTATTTCCTAACACCACGCTGAATACAGGTTTCTATGGCGACTACAACACCATAGGTAATAATTATTCTGCCCGCGAGAGTCGTATCTTCGTTGACAGACCCGAGTTTAACAATTTCTTCTTCACCCAGCCCTATAGCTTCGTGGCTAAGGAGCCTGAAGCCTTCCTGTTCTTCAACACATTGTCGCCATACACTAGTGTGCTTTACGACAATTGTGGAAACAAGCAGAATGGTGAAGACCATATCGATGCAAAATTCTCTGTCAATGCAAACAAACGTCTGAATTTTGGTTTCGATCTCGACTATGCCTACGCACGTGGTTATTACAGCAATCAGAGCGTTTCCCACTTCAATGGTACGTTATTTTCCTCTTATAGAGGTGATCGTTACCAGATGCATTTCTTCTTCAATGCCGCCCATCAAAAAACGGCAGAGAATGGCGGTATCGCCAATGACGAATATGTCACCCATCCTGAGTCGTTCCAAGACAACTATGCAGAAAACGAAATTCCTACCGTGCTCTCATCCAACTGGAACCGTAATAACCATCAGCACCTCTATCTGAGTCATCGCTACAACGTTGGCTTCTATCGCATGGTAAAGATGACTGACGAGGAAATCAAGGCTCGTAAATTTGCTGAGGAGTCGAGAAAACAGCATGAAGAAGATGAACTAAACAAACAAGACGGCAACAGCACGCCCCCTAGTCGTGATAGTAAGCGAAAGGAAATCAAAGCGCCTACTGGTCGCCCCGACGGTGCCATCGTCATGGGCAAGGAACCCCAGAAAGACTCACTCAATATGGCCGCCACCGATAGTACCCGCATTCAGGTAAATGGTCAGGCTGCAATTGACAGCCTGAATCGTTTGCAAGCCATTCAAGACTCCATCAATGCCACGATGAAGCGTGAATACGTGCCTGTAACCAGCTTTATCCACACCTTTGAGCTGAACAAACACGATCACATATATCAGTCGTATTACACTCCTGAGAACTACTATCTGAGATGTTACTACGACCAAGGCACAAAGTATGGCAACGATACAATATACGACCAGACTAAATTCACGCAAATCAAGAATACCTTTGGCATTGCTCTGCTTGAAGGCTTCAACAAATACGTAAAGGCAGGACTGAAAGGTTTCATCAGCTACGACATGTGCACTTACCAGATGCCAGACCTTGTAGAGGGAACCAAGATATCTAGGATAAGAAAATGGACGGAAAACGATCTCAGCGTGGGTGGTGTATTCAGCAAAACCCAAGGCAAGATTCTACATTTCAGCGCTGAAGCAGAAGCTTGGGTTGGAGGTCCTAATAGCGGTGACTTGAAACTCGACTTCAATGCCGACCTCAACTTCCCTTTATTTGGAGATTCCGTTCAACTGGCAGCTAAAGCTTATATGCATAAAGTGGGGCCAGCTTTCTTTGTGTCGAAATATCATTCCAAACACTTCTGGTGGGATTTAGAGGATGATATGAAACGGGAGACGCGCACCCGCATTGAGGGAATTTTCTCTTATTCCAAGACTAGCACCCAGATCCGTGTGGCAATGGACAACATCAAGAACTATACCTATTTTGGTATGAGCTACGATGCAACCACCAGCGGACGCACACACATGACAGCCAGCACCTATCAGGAATCAAGCAACATCAACGTCTTGATAGCTCAGTTGCACCAGAACTTCCGCTTGGGACCTCTGAATTGGGAAAACGTGATTACCTATCAGAACAGCAGTAAGTCAGAGGTGCTTCCTCTGCCCACTTGGAACTTCTTCTCTAACCTCTACTTAAAATTCCGCATAGCTAAGGTATTGGGTGTTGAGTTAGGAACTGACGTAACATATTTCACCAAGTATAACGCCCCCGATTTCTGTCCAGGACTCAATCAGTTTGCCATTCAGCAGAACGAAGACAGTCGCGTGGAAATGGGTGGTTATCCATTCATGGATGTCTATGCCAACATGTCATTGAAGGGTGTACGTTTCTTTCTTGTAATGACCAACGTACTCAATGGAGCTGGTAACCACATGAAATTCCTCACCCCACACTATCCCGTAAATGGTTCAGTACTCCACTTTGGCGTATCTTGGCCGTTCTTCAACTAAGCAACAAACCTGCGCTCACACAGAGCCCATAGATGAAGATATTACGCGCTGTTTCTCCTAAACAGAGATTCAGCGCTTTTCCTTGATAGATGCGCTTAATCTTCAAAAACGTGAAGATGTGAAGCACGAAATAGATGAATGGCAGGATAAAAGCCAGCAGATGGCCATTCAACAAAAATGTACCTCCTAGTATCAAGGCGCCAACACCTACAGCCAAATAGAGCTGAAGACCAGCCTGAGCTCCGAGTTTAACAATGATGGTGTTCTTGCCAGCCAGGGAATCGTTGTCCCTATCGCGGAAGTTGTTCACTATCAGCAAAGCATCGATTACAAGTCCACATGCCAATGAAGCCAGGAATACCTGCCACGTAATGGTGTGAAGTTGCACATAATAGCTGCAGCAAACGGGCACGATGCCAAAGAACAAAAGCACCAGCAGGTCGCCCAAACCCTGATATGAGAAGAAAGTGGTATAAAGGAAGGCAAACACCACACAGAGCGCCCCCACCAGAATCATCTCCATTCCACCAAACCAAGCCAGAGGCAGACCTATCATACAACCTGTACAAGTGGTCAGGGCTATGGCTTTTTTCATAGAATCGAGTCTCACCCATCCCTGAGCACAAGCTCTGCGAGGTCCCAGGCGCGTCTCAACATCGTCAGTACCGTTTACGAAATCGAAGAAATCATTGATAAAATTTGCATCAATCTGCATGGAAAATGAGAATAACAGGCAAAGCAAAGCAGCCACCCAGTTGAATGCCTCACCATCATACAGCTTGGCATCAACCCAAGCTAAAGCCACCCCTATCATTACTGGAACAGCGGCACCCGTAAGGGTTTTCGGACGTGCTGCCAAAAGCCACGCCTTAACAGAATCTGTCTTAATAATTCTTTCTTCAGACATCATTTTTTCTATTTTTATTTGCAAAAGTACATAGTTTTTCGTAAATTTGCAAACAAAAATAAAGACTTTTTATGATTAACAATACCCCAAACTTGGAATTAGTTGAGTTTATCGAGACGCAGATACTTCCGCAATACGCTGCTTTTGACCGTGCCCACAACATGGAACATGTTACTCGTGTTATCCGAAGTTCGCTTGAACTAGTGAAGATTACCGGAGCCGACATCGATATGGCCTACACTATTGCAGCCTATCACGACCTAGGTATGAGTGGTCATCGAGCCAGCCATCATATCATAGGAGGAAAGATTCTTGAGCGTGACGCCCGCCTAAAAAAATGGTTCTCGCCCGAACAGATAAAGATTATGAAAGAGGCCGTAGAGGATCATCGCGCTTCTGCCAGTCGGGCTCCTCGTAGCATTTATGGTAAGATTGTAGCCGAGGCCGATCGTGACATTGATCCTCAGATTGTTATCCGTCGCACCATTCAGTTTGGCATAGCTAACTATCCAGAACTCGACAAGGAAGGACATTGGAAGCGCTTCATGGACCACATGAACGAGAAATACTCGAAAGATGGCTATATGAAGCTATGGATTCCGAACTCGCCCAACGCAAAAAAACTTGCAGAGTTGCAGAACATGATTGAACAACCCAAGAAACTCCGCGAAATGTTCGACCAGATATTTGCTGAAGAAATCTCTATTTCATAAAGTAGAGCCAGTAAATGGTGGCCAAAGCCACTACCAGCACTATCAGAACAGCAGACTTGATGAGACACGATGCGACTTTCTTCACCACAAGGAAAGCCACAATCAGTGCCACAAGCACAAAGATATAATATCCTATATTATCCATTATTTGAATAGTTTCTTAAAATCCGTAGGAACTGGAGTTTCAAATTCCATGGGCTCACCTGTTACAGGATGATGGAAACAGAGCAACCAAGCGTGCAGACAAAGACGATGGATTGGATCGTCGCCATTGCCGTATTTGGGATCGCCACACACAGGGTGCCCCATGTCAGCAGAGTGAACACGTATTTGGTTCTTACGCCCCGTTTCGAGTTTGAACTCAACCAACGAGTGTTCAGTAGTACGATCTAACACATGGAAATGCGTAATAGCCAGCTTACCACCATTATCTACAGGTGAAGAATAAGTGATGTAGGCTTTATTGTCTTTCAACCAGTTTTCTATAGTTCCTTCATCCTTCTCCATTTCACCAGAGCAGACAGCCACATAACGACGATCATAGACGATATCGTGCCAGTTGTGCTCCAATATCTGTTCCGTCTCCATATCCTTGGCATAAACCATAAGTCCGCTGGTATCGCGATCCAGACGGTGCACTACATGGGCCGTACACTTTTGACGCGACTTCTTAAAATAATCGTCAAGCACCGATTTCACGTTGAGTGAAGAGTGACCAGCAGCCATCGAGAGAATTCCAACAGCCTTCTCAATCACAATCAGCCACTTGTCTTCGTAGACTATCTTGACATAGCGGCTCTTGAATCCTTGCTGATTGCGCTTGGTCTTGCTCACAGCAACCTTCATTCCAGGCTCCAACTGAAAGTCGAACTGGCTCACAGTCTTACCATTCACCTTGATTCCCCTACCCTGCAACGTGGCCTTGATTTTGGTCTTCGTCTGTGGTACGTTCTTCAACAGCCACTCCAATAGCGGCATCGGCTCCGACACAGTATAGTGTTCGTAGTCGCCCTCACGATTATATCCTGCGTTATATCTCATATTGGGTGCAAAATTAATAAAAAAACCGCAGATTCAAAGAAATCTGCGGTTATTTTTATTAGTAGAACTTGAACTTTGCTCGAGCTCTTACACGCTCGGCAGAATTCGTGCAAGCATGATTCTGCTCTTGCTTAATAGAACTTGAAGTAACGTCTTGCGTTGTTGTACGAGATATCCTCTACCATACGACTCAAAATATCCATATCACAAGGCAACAGACCTCTCTCCACATCATTACCAAGCATATTACAGAGTATACGACGGAAGTATTCATGACGTGGATAGCTTAGGAACGAGCGACTGTCGGTGAGCATACCAACGAAGCGGCTCAGCAATCCCAATACGGAGAGGGCGTTCATCTGACGAACCATACCATCCATCTGGTCGTTGAACCACCAGCCTGAACCAAACTGGATCTTACCAGGCTCACCACCCTGGAAGTTACCCAGCATGGTAGCAATCACCTCGTTGGCACAAGGATTCAACGTATATAATATGGTACGCGTAAGCTTACCCTTCGAGTTCAGTCTATTCAGGAAGTTCGACATAGCCTTGGCGGTATTGAACTCTCCGATAGAGTCAAAGCCCGTGTCAGGACCAAGTTGGTTGAACATCGCAGTATTGTTGTCGCGAATGGCTCCATAGTGGAACTGTTGTGTCCATCCTGCGTCCGCGTCCATTTCAGCCATCACCGTAAGGAAGCAGTTCTTGAACTGACGAATCTCAAGTTGTGAGAGCTGTAAGCCACGCATGGCCTTCTCGAAGATGGTTTCAATCTGCGAATCGGTGTACTCTTCGTCATAGAACTCCTCGATACCGTGATCAGACAACTTAGATCCCTGCTCTTCGAAGAAGTCATGACGTTTCTGAAGAGCGTCTATCATATCAGTAAACTTGGTGATGGTCACACCCGAAACCTCACTCAGCTGCTCAATATATTTCGAGAACTCAGGCTTCTCGATGTTCATGGCTTTGTCGGGACGCCATGCAGGCAGCATAACAGGATCGTCGGCAGCCTTCTGCTTTGCATACTCTATATGACTATGCAAATCGTCGATAGGATCGTCAGTGGTGCAGACACACTCCACGTTGTAGTGCTTCATCAGTCCGCGGGCAGAGAATTCTGGCTTCTGAAGTTTCTCGTTACACTCGTCGAAAATCTCGCGAGCAGTCTTCGGAGAGAGCTGTTTGGTAATGCCGAAAGCGGTTTTCAGTTCCAGATGTGTCCAGTGATACAGTGGATTGCGGAAAGTGTAAGGCACCGTCTCAGCCCATTTCTCGAACTTCTCCCAATCGGTAGTATCCTTGCCCGTGCAATATTTCTCTTCTATACCGTTGGTACGCATAGCACGCCACTTATAATGGTCACCACCAAGCCACAACTCAGTGATACTCTTAAACTTATGATCCTTGGCCACCATTTCCGGAATCAGATGGCAATGGTAGTCGATAATGGGCATCTTAGCCGCATGGTTGTGATACAAGTCCTGAGCCACCTGGGTCTCAAGAACAAAGTTATCGTCGTTGAATTGCTTCATAATTTGATAGTTTGTTTTATCGGTTCTTTAAAAATTTGTGCAAAGATACTAAATTATTCGCAGAAAAACACTAACTTTGCACAAAAAACAAAACGTAAACGTTTTCTATGCGCAGCAGAATACTACTCATTTACACTGGAGGTACTATCGGTATGAACCGAAATCCGCAGACCGGTGCCCTTGAGCCTTTCGACTTTGAGCATCTGTTACTAAATGTACCAGAGCTAAAACAGTTTGATATACAGATAGATACATACCAGTTCAATCCCCCCATCGACTCGAGTGACATGTCGCCAGCCATGTGGACCGACCTGAGTCACTGCATTGCTGACCACTACGATTTGTATGATGGCTTTGTGGTGCTTCACGGTACAGACACGATGGCCTACACCGCGTCGGCCCTCTCTTACATGCTGGAAAATCTGACAAAACCCGTTGTCATCACAGGTTCGCAACTACCCATTGACCAACTTCGTACCGATGGCAAGGAAAATCTCATCACAGCTGTAGAGATAGCAGCAGCCAAGGATGAAAAGGGTCATGCTATGGTGCCCGAGGTGGGTATCTATTTCGGCGGTCATCTGCTTCGAGGTAATCGTACCACCAAGCAGAGCGCTGAAGAGTTTAACGCTTTCGAGTCGTTCAACTACCCCCATCTTGTAGAGGCTGGTGTCAATATTACTTACCATCGCGACCGTATCCTGAAACCCGACTTCTCGAAGCCAATGGTGCCCCATTTCCGCTTAGATAACAACGTGATAATCTTTTCGCTTTTCCCAGGTATCCGCGAAGATCTGATACGCCATATCATCCATACGCCCAACCTAAAGGCCATCGTGATGCGTACATTTGGTTCAGGAAACGCGCCTCAGAAGACATGGTTGCTCAAGGCCCTGAGAGAAGGCACACGCAACGGCAAGGTGATTGTAAACATCAGTCAGTGCATGCAGGGAGCCGTAGAGATGAGTCGTTACGATTGTGGATGGCATCTTCAGGAGGCAGGCGTTATCAGCGGGCGCGACTCTACAGTAGAGGGCGCAGTCACTAAACTCATGTTCCTACAAAGCCACTATCCCGACGATCCAGAAACAGTTCGCAAATTCATGAGTCAGAGTCTCAGAGGAGAAATCTCCGTATAAAAAAATCCCCTCATACTTTTTAAGAGGGGATTTTTATTTTAATAATATTACTCTTATTTCTTAATAAACTCCACACGACGGTTCTTGGCACGGCCTTCGTCAGTCTTGTTGTCAGCTACAGGCTCATGACTACCCTTACCTACAGCACGCAGGTTGAAGCCATCGCAACCTAATCCCTCTAACGCCTTAACCACAGCTTCTGCACGCTGTTGCGAGAGCGGATCGTTAATTTTGTCGCTACCTTGATTGTCCGTATGGCCCTGCACCTCAAAACGAGCCGTAGGGTTCTTCTTCATATAGTCAGCAACTTTCTGAATCTCTTCCATCGACTCTGGCTTCAGCGTAGCTTTGCCCGTCTCGAAGAGGATGTTATTCGTCACAAACTTTCCAGTCTCTGCTATAGCCTTCTCAACGGCACTGATATCTGTGGTCTGACGCTGATAGAGCTCTACAGCGCCCTTGGCGAGAATCACATGGCCCACGCCACGATACGGGTATCCGTCTTGGACATGGAATTCGAAACGACTGGGAGCAGCCACATTAGGCAGATTGATGACACGTTGTCCATTGATATAGTATTTGAAAGCACGCTTGTTGAACGAGATAGCGAAATGGTTCCACTGTCCAAACTTAACACATTCTTCCATATCTTCCCATTTCAAATCACCAGTCACATTGCCTGAAGCGCCGCCACCCTTCTTAAACGAATAGTTTCCATAAACATCCGGACTACCTGGACGGAACATCTTATAGATATTGCCAAGCTCGTCGTCACCCTGATAGAAATAGATATGCCATGCCATCTGGTCTATATCACCGGGTTTGCACATAAACTCTTCCCACTCGAGGGTAAAGACATCAGGCAGATAAGACCTCATGTTCTCCATCAGAGGAGAGAATATAGTACCTCCTGAAGCATTGCTATGCGCATACTTCTTGCCGTTGACAGACGCCACCTCCAGACTACCGTCGCTGATATCCCACTTGGATGGGAACTCACCCATCTGCTCGTTTGCGAAGTCATCCTCAAAAAGAATCACGCTACCACGGACGAAGTCACTCTTTTGGTTCTGACCTACGGCATTAGGAGTGTCATCAACCTCTTCATCACTATCATTGTCAGACTTTGAGCTCTTCCCTTTCTTGCCTTGCTTCTTACCGTTAAGCACCTTGTCAGAAGCATTATCAGCCTCCTTATCGGCCTTTCTCTCTACATTACGCTCCACAGCGTTCTTCGCTGCATCCACAGCCTTGTCCTTGAGCTTACCCAACCATCCCTGGGCATCGGAGTTTACCGAGAAAGCTATCGCCATCATCAGCATCAAAATCAGTCTTTTCATACGCTCTTTTGTTCTAGGTTCATAAATTGTATATATTAATTGCAAATTTACGAAAAATATCCGAAATCACCAAACGAAATCACAACTTTTTTTTCGTCTTACTCCCCAAAAATCCGTTGCAGCGTTGCAACACTGCAACTGATAAAAAGATTCTGTCTGGAGGAAAGCATGGGTTTCGCCAAATGAAAGCAGGACTTTACTCCGAGAAAAGTCCCTTTGTGCCTCCATTATTGTTTTTTAAGAATTTACTTGGCTGAATTATTTGGAAGAATGAAGGATTTTGCTTATCTTTGCAACGTGACAATGCAATTTTGCACAAAACTAAAACAAAGTACATTTATGAAAGATTTGAAAGGAACAAAGACAGAGAAGAACCTGCTGGAAGCATTTGCAGGCGAGAGCATGGCACGTAACAAGTATACCTACTGGGCATCAAAGGCAAAGAAGGACGGTTTCGTACAGATAGCAGCCATCTTTGAGGAGACTGCCAACAACGAAAAGGAGCACGCAAAGCTGTGGTTCAAATACTTGGAGGGCGGTGGCATTAAGGGCACAGAGGAGAATCTGGAGGCAGCTGCCGCTGGTGAGAACTACGAATGGACCGACATGTACGACCGCATGGCCAAGGAGGCTCACGAGGAAGGTTTTGAAGAGATTGCCATCAAGTTTGAGGGCGTGGCAAAGATTGAGAAGGAGCATGAGGCTCGCTATCGCAAGCTGCTCGACAACGTGAAGAAGGAACGCGTATTCTCAAAAGACGGCGACGTTATCTGGCAGTGTTCTAACTGCGGACACTTAGTAATTGGCAAGAAGGCACCCGAGATGTGCCCCGTTTGCAACCATCCGCAGGCCTACTTCCAGGTCAAGGCCGAGAATTATTAAAACAAGCTCCCCTCCCGAGTCAGGAGGGGAGTTTTTATGATAGAAGGATTTGAAGAATGCGGTCGGCAGTACGCCCGTCCCAACGTTCTGGTAGCGCAGAGTGCTTCCATTCGCCACGCACCATCTGAGCGACAGACGCGGAAAGTTTTACAGGGTCTTCGCCCACGAGAACGTTAGAGCCCACAGAAACAGTCTCTTGATGCTCAGTATAGTCATTGAGAGTAATACAAGGTATACTGTTAAACGTTGCCTCTTCAGCCACGTTGCCCGAGTCGGTAATGATACCTTTAGCATGAGCAGTGAGCCATCCGAACTCAAGATAGCTCAAAGGCGGAATAATTAGAATATCAGGATTCAGTTCGCATACCTTATCACGGGCCAACCCACGCAAAGGCGCAATGACGGGGATATCTCCAGCAGCCTCAACCATCGCCTGTAGCATCTTCTGCAGATTGTCTGTATCAGCCAAGAGAGCCTTGCGATTAAGGGTGAAAACCAAATAGTCACCCTCCTGTACCGAGGCGGGCAGCGAGGCAGGTCGTTTTAGACGATCGTAGTTAAATCGGAGCGTATCCATCAGAATGTTGCCCACCATATAAGTTTGTGAAGCGTCGCTCTGCTCACGAGTGGCAATACCCGTACTCTTCACTCCAGCGGTAAAGAGATAGTCGCTCAGTGCATCAATCACCAGACGATTAATCTCTTTAGGCATATTAATATTAAAGGAACGCGTGCCCGCAACGAGGTGAGCCAGACGGATGGAACGTTTCTTGGTAACGATAGCGGCAGCCATCGTAGAAGCCAGATCGTCGACGACGATGACCACATCGACAGGATGCTCGTCAAGAAACTTATCGAAAGCAGCCATCACCTGACTGGTTATCTCGTTAAGACTTGTAGACGATACACCCAGGAAAAACTGAGGGCGTTCTATCTGAAGATCGTCAAAAAGCGAGGGTTCCAGCGTAGGATCGTCCTCACATCCCGCATATACCAGCAAACACTTAGCATCACTACGACGGCCTATGGCACGCACCAAAGGCGAAACTTTTACAAAATTCGGTCTTGCTCCTGCAAGAATACATATCGTCTTATCCATAGCTATATTTTTTATGGTGCAAAGATAGAAAAAAAATCCGCAAGATATTAGGTTATTCGGATTTTTTTAGTAACTTTGCACTCAGAATACGGGTCGTGCCGCATAGATCGGGATACTCTACATTAATTAAATCATCGGGACCGTTTCCCTTGCCAATGGCGGGCCACAATGATCCTCCACGAGGAGAGCAGCAATGCCGGTGGATTACAACAGCAGGGAGCACCCACATCGTGTGAAACAGGAGTTTTCACCAAATCATCGGCACGAACCCGCTTTTTTGTTTATCATTGAAAATTAGGTATTATGTTTTCTGGAATTATCGAAGAGTTTGCTACTGTTATAGCAATCAATAAGGATCGCGAGAATATAGATTTCACACTGAAGTGTTCGTTTGTCGACGAACTGAAAATCGACCAGAGTGTGGCACATAATGGCGTGTGCCTCACAGTCGTGAAAATTGAGAACGGCACATATGTGGTGACAGCCATGAAGGAGACGCTCGACAGAACGAATCTGGGATTGCTGAAAATAGGCGACAAGGTGAACGTGGAGCGTTCGATGCTCATGAACGGACGATTGGACGGTCACATCGTACAAGGTCACGTAGACCAGACGGCCAAGTGTATCGCCACAGACGATGCCGACGGAAGCATATACTTCACTTTCGAATATCCAGAGAACCGCGAAATGGCGAAAAAGGGTTACTTTACCGTGGATAAGGGCTCAGTCACAGTGAATGGCGTATCGCTCACGGTTTGCAATCCTACTTCAAACACATTCCAGGTAGCGATTATCCCCTACACCTTTGAACACACCAACTTCTGCGACATTAAGGTTGGCTCCGTTGTCAACCTCGAGTTCGACATCTTAGGGAAATATATTGCAAGGCTGCAGAGCCTATAGGCCCTCAACTATAACAATTCTGACGGAGCGGAGATGAAAGTCTTCGCTCCGTGTCGTATCAGGAATTCTTTGTCACGGAAGCCCCAAAGCACACTGATACAAGGCAAGCCGCTATTCTTTGCCGCCTCAACATCCACATCGCTATCCCCCACATACACAGCGTTTTTCTGTCCCACGTTTAGCATCCTCAAAGCAGCATACACAGTGTCTGGCGCAGGTTTCTTGCGGATGCCAGCAGCCTCGTTTTCACCTATTGCCACTTCGATAGTATCAGGAAAGAAATGCTGACAGAGCTCCTGAGTGGCAGCCATCATCTTATTACTCACCACAGCCAAGCGACAGCCCTGAGCCCTGAGTGCTTTCAAGGCGTCAGGAATACCCTCGTATGGACGGGTGGTATCGAGCGAATGTTCCATATAATGCTGTCGGAAGGTAGCAAATGTAGCCTCGAAATCAGGATTCTGTTCCCCATCAGGGATGGCACGCTCCATGAGAAGGCGCACCCCATTACCAACAAAATGGCGCACATCGTCGATTGTATGTTCAGGCATGCCATGCGTACGGAGTGCATAATTCACAGACGCTGCCAAGTCGCCAAGCGTGTCGAGCAGTGTCCCGTCTAAATCAAATATATATGTAGAATACATTTCCTGTCTTTTTTATCTTTTACTTCTTGTTATCATGGTATGTACCTTATTATTATACTTATCAGCCTTCATCAGATCGTCAATAGTGAGGTGCATGCGATATCTCCAACGATGAAAGGCATCACCAGGCACATTGATACGCTCTTCGCGCGGATTCTTCGAACGGAGCTCCGTATCCATCGCAAGCCAGTCCTGCAAAGATAGCACACAGAGCATTGACGGACAATAGAGATGGCGCGCAATGATTTCCTCTGCCATGTGGGCAGGCAGATGCTCAGGCGCTCGCCCTTGTTTCTGAAGCATGGTAACATAATAACGCTGGGTGCGCTCAGGGCTCTCCTCCCACCAGAGGCGCAAAGGCGACATGTCGTGGGTTGAGAAAGTTGCCACACTTGGATAAGTATTTGCATCGAGATGAGCGAACTCAAATCCACTCTCCTTGGGCATCGACTGAATCTCGAGCGACAGGATACGAAGGCTGTCGAGCACAGGCGCCACACAATCGGGCAACATACCCAGATCCTCTGCACAACAGAGCATACGAGTGTCGCCAAACACTTGAGTAAGGTGTTTCATAGCCTGATTACCCCAGAAAAAATTATGGCGCTGATAGAAGTAATTATTATAGAGACGCATGAAGGCATCTTTCTCTTCTGCTGTCAGAGCATCGAATACTGGTTCGTGTAACGCTCCTATACGAGGGTGATACATCTCTGGCTGCTCTGGATCTTCGAGGAAGAGCACTCCGCTGATAAGGCGATAAAGGCCATCACGAATCCAAAGACTGTTTTCATCGCATTTCCCCTCGAAAGCGTCCTGCACTTTCTTTTGGTTGTTATAGTCGGCCTTCAAATCATAGAATCCATAACTACGACTCACCAAAAAAGTCTCCTTAACATAAGGAGCATGCATACCAAAAAGGCGATTCAACACACGATCGTTAATAAACGGACGGGTATAGAGTTCCTTATGGAACGGAAGGCCGAAATACTCGATTTCGCTCACAGTCATTGGCAATGCTGGAGAAAAATGTCCCAAAAGACCATAGACAGCATCACCGGGAATCTCCCAAACGCGGAAGAAGCCCAATACATGGTCTATTCGGATGGCATCGAAATACTGTTCCATCCAACGTATGCGCTTGCGGAACCAACTGACTAACGAACTTTCGCTCCAATTATAAGTAGGGAAGCCCCAGTTCTGCCCGTTCTGCGAAAAGGCATCAGGAGGCGCCCCCGTCTGCGTATTCATGTGGAATAACTCAGGATGAGTAGCTGTTTCCACACTTTCGCGATTTACCCCAATAGGCACATCACCTTTGATGAAAATGCCTTTCTCTCTGGCATAGTCTGAGGCTGCCTTCAGTTGAATGTGAAGGTGATACTGAAGATAGTAAATTATATTAACATCATCAGACGTCCACTTAGCATAGGGTTCTAGCCAGTCTTTATTATCAATAAACCATACCTTAAAGTCTTTTGAGTCGAGGGTCTGTTGGCCTCGTTCAGCGAAGATTTCCTTAACATAAGCCATCTTTACGCAATCTACAGCCTCATAATCACTATAGCTCAGATTGTTAAGTTCCTGACGTTGGCGATGGAAGGCTATCATTTTGCTCTTGTTTTTCAAGGTTCCAAGAGCCTCTAAGTCAATATAATGCGGATGGAGCGCAAAGGCTGAGACTATGTTGTATGGGCAGGAATCGTTCCATCCATGCGACACAGTGGAATCGTTGACTGGCAACAACTGTATCACCTTCATGCCCGTCTTCACAACCCAATCGACAAAATGACGCAAATCGCCAAAGTCTCCAACGCCATATGAACGGCTACTACGAAGCGAGAATACAGGAATCACAACCCCAGCAACTCGCCATGTATGCTCTTTAACCCTCAAAATCTGACCATAGACTACCAGAACAACACCATCAGGCACGGCATTCTGCTCGGAAGGTATCAACCCTTCTGTAGTACGGTTATCACCCTCCTCCCACGTCATTAAAGTATGGGTGGCATCATCAATAATTACATATTTGTATTCGATAGGCAGCAATACTGCGTCGACATTCACAGATAATAACCATTCACAGCGCCCTACACACTCCATCTTCAGGTAGCGAGCAGGATTCCAACCGCCCAAGGCGGGATGATTGCCAATGATGGCCAACGACTGCCCTTCTTGAAGCTGAGGAGCCGAGACACGGAAGATTATGGTTTTGCGATAAAGGGGCACCCGAAGCGCCTTTACCTCCTCGTCAAGAGACAGATGGGTGGTAGTCTGATAGGCCTTGCTATAGAGATAATACTGGAGGGGCACCTCACGCCACAAATCAGCCAGCACATAGTTTTTTGTTGAATCAAAATAATAAGTTCGCGGGATTGCGGTCCACTCCCTACGAAGAACGTTGCCATCAGCATCCTCTACTTGATAATAATAAGAGAAAGAGGTTATGGGGTGTTGGCGAGACTCAAGGGCTGACGTCTCAAGTTCCCACTGCCACCCATCGGTAGTGAGCATCATCAGGCGATCGTCCCTTTCTGTTCCATCCTGACTTCTGTACGTGATGCACACATAGAGGTTTTCGCCCCACTTGGTGCCATACTGAATGGCAAACTTTAGTTTCATAAACTATGATTTTCATGCAAAGGTACAAAATTATTAATATTAATCGTGAAGAATTAAGAGAATTTTGTAACTTTGCACCAATTTTAGAAGAAATGATGAAAATGAAGAAGATTCAAAGAAAGTATTATCTGATACCAATTGCCTTGTGCCTGCTTGGTATCGTTTGGTTGGGCTACTACTTCTTTATGAGCAGTCTGTCACTATCAGACAAGATTGAGTACATCTACATTGACGATAACGACAACATCGACTCCGTAAGTGCCAAATTGAACGACATCGCATCCGAGCATACCATCATGGCCTTTACAACGATGGCACGCCACAGCAGTTATGCAGAAAACATTCGGAGCGGACGATATGCCATAGCGCCAGGTGAGAGCGCCATCACTGTGTTCCGCCATCTAAAGAACGGACACCAGGAGCCCGTAAAACTTACAATTCCCGAGAGTCGTACAACGGATCGTTTGGCGGGAGCATTATCGAAAAAGCTTATGATAGACAGTACTGCTCTGGCTATTTGCTTAAAAGACACAGCTTTCTGCAAGCGTTGGGGATATGATACTGCTACAATAGTCTGCTTGTTTGTGCCCAACACCTATGAAGTATATTGGAACACCAGCATAGACCACCTGATGGAACGTATGCAGAAAGAGCACAAGCACTTCTGGAACAAAGAGCGACTAACAAAGGCTCAGGCACTTGGACTTACACCCAACGAAATCTGTACTGTAGCCAGCATCATTGACGAGGAAACGGCAAACAATGCAGAAAAGCCAATGATTGCGGGTATGTATCTGAATCGTTTAAAAGTAGGCATGCCACTTCAGGCAGACCCGACGATCAAGTTTGCCCTACAGGATTTCGCCCTGCGCCGTATATATCACGATATGTTGTTTTATAATAGTCCCTACAACACTTATAAGAACACAGGTTTGCCTCCCGGCCCCATCAAGGTTGCATCTATTGCAGGAATCGATGCCGTACTGAACAGAGTAGATCACGACTATCTATATATGTGTGCAAAAGAAGACTTTTCGGGTACCCATAACTTTGCAAAGACATATTCGGAACACCTGAGAAATGCTGCAAAATATAGTAAGGCACTGAACGAGAGGGGTATAAAATAGTTAATAGTAGGGCTTTTTTGCAGGATTTTCAGGATAAATTTGTAATTTTGCAGCCACAAATAAAAAGACAATATAAAAATGGAAGAAAGAATAGTAAACGAAAGCGAGGAGAAAAAGTCTGTCAGCTTCATTGAACAGAAGGTGATTAACGACTTGGCAGAAGGCAAGAACGGAGGCAGAATGCAGACCCGTTTCCCACCTGAACCAAATGGCTATCTGCACATCGGACACGCCAAAGCCATCGCTATCGACTTTGGATTGGCCAAGAAATACGGTGGTCAGTGTAACCTCCGTTTCGACGACACCAACCCCATCAAGGAAGATACAGAATACATCGAAAGCATTGAGCATGATATTAAGTGGTTAGGCTTCCAGTGGGCAAACATATACTATGCCAGCGACTATTTTCAGGAGTTGTGGGACTTTGCCGTATGGCTCATCAAGCAGGGTCGTGCCTATGTGGATGAACAGAGTGCCGAGGTGATTGCCCAGCAGAAGGGTACCACCACGAGCCCAGGTACTAACAGTCCATTCCGCGATCGCCCTGTAGAGGAGAACCTGAAACTGTTTGAATATATGAACAGTGGCAAGTGTGAGCCTGGAACACTGGTTCTTCGTGCGAAGATTGACATGGCTCATCCAAACATGCTATTCCGCGATCCGCTAATCTATCGCGTCCTGAACATTCCACACATCCGTACAGGCAACAAGTGGAACGCATACCCTATGTATGACTTCACACATGGCCAAAGCGACTACTTAGAAGGGGTTACACATTCTTGGTGTACACTGGAGTTCGTAGAACACCGTCCCTTGTACGATTTATTCGTGACCTGGATGAAAGAATGGAAGGGTGAGACAGATAATATTGAAGACAACCGCCCTCGTCAGACAGAGTTCAACAAACTGAACCTGAGCTACACACTGATGTCGAAGCGCAATCTGCTAGCATTGGTGAATGAGGGTTTGGTTGATGGTTGGGACGATCCTCGTATGCCTACCATCTGTGGGTTCCGTCGTCGTGGCTACAGCCCCGAAAGTATCATCAAGTTCATTGATAAGATTGGATATACCACCTACGATGCTCTCAACGAGATGGCGTTGTTGGAAAGTGCAGTTCGAGATGATCTGAATAGCCGTGCTATCCGCGTGAGTGCTGTTCTCGACCCTGTGAAGGTAGTTATTACCAACTATCCTGAGGGACAGATTGAGCAACTGACAGCTATCAACAATCCTGAGAACGAGGCCGACGGAACGCACACCGTTGAGTTCAGTCGTGAACTATGGATTGAGCGCGATGACTTCATGAAGGAAGCCGAGAAGAAGTTCATGCGTCTGGCTCCTGGCAAAGAGGTACGTCTGAAAAACGCCTATATCATCAAGTGCGACGAGGAGCACCCTTGCGATGAGGATGAGAACGGCCGTATCACCACCATCTATTGCACATACGACCCAGAGTCGCGCAGTGGCCTTCCTGGCTCAAACCGTAAGATTAAGGGAAAAACTCTGCACTGGGTTAGTTGCCAGCATGCCGTCAAGGCAGAGGTACGTCTTTATGAGCGTCTTTGGAAAGTAGAGAATCCACGTGACGAGATGGCCGATATCCGCGAAAGACAAGGCTGCGATGCTGTTACAGCCATGAAGCAAATGATTAATCCCGACTCACTGAACGTGTTGAAGGAATGCTATATCGAACCATTTGCCGCTCAGATGAAGCCACTCACATACCTGCAGTTCCAGCGTATCGGATATTTCACACCTGATTCAGATTCTACCCCCGAGAAGCCTATCTTCAACAAGACCGTAGGACTGAAAAGCTAAATAATGGCAGATAATCTCGAATATTTCAACACTAAGGAGTTCAAGAAAATCCTAAGTAAATACGAAGAGTCGGCCAAGTCAGGGCATCCAACTTATATGGATGCCGATGACTTGGCTGATATCGCTGATTATTATCAGTACAACGGGCATATGGAAGAAGCGGAACAAGCCATCGATCTGGCTCTGAGTTATAATCCGCAAGCCGTAGGGCCTCTGCTTTACAAAGCCAGAGAAGCCATGTCGCTCAAAGACTTTGATACAGCTAGAGAATACGCCAAACGGATAGAAGCAACTGACGCAGTCGAAGCTCTCTATCTGCAAGGCGAGATTCTTATCAGCGAAGGCAAGGAAGAAGCAGCAGACAACTTGTATAGAGAACACATGAAGGAGGTGATGCCCGATGAGCTGATGGATTATGTTTTCGATGTTGCAAGCATCTATTCTGACTACAACATTTATGACAAAGCCTTTGAATGGGCTGCCAGATCGCAGGGTGACAACTCTGACGACTTTAAGGAGTTGATGGCCAGAACACTCTTCGGGTTAGGGAAATTCCAGGACAGCGAACGTATATTCAACGAACTAATAGACCATAATCCCTATTCCGTCCGTTACTGGAATGCATTGGCCAGTACGCAATTCATGCAGGAAGACTACAGCTCAGCTATCACCAGCAGCGAATATGCCATTGCCATCGACCCGAATGATGCAGAAAGTATTCTGTCAAAGGCAAATAGTCTTTTTAATCTCGAAAACTACGAGATGGCTCTCACCTACTACAAGAAATATTCTGAGAAGATGCCAGACGACGAGTTCGGCTTAATGCATCAGGGAACCTGCTTAATGAACTTAGGGCGCCTTGAAGAGGCCATCTCTATGCTGGAGAAGGCAGAGGAAGTTGCCGACAAGAACTCTCCACATCTGCCTGACATTTATCAGGAGATGGCTTTCGCCTATTGCGATTTAGAAAAGCCAGAGACAGCCATCTACTATCTCGACAAGACAGACAATTTAGAGTGCGATCATATCAATATCAAGATTATTAAAGGTCACATTTATCTGGCCAACAAGATGGTATCAGAGGCGGAATCTGCTTTTGCAGAAGCACTCAGTCTATCGGGAAGTTCACCAAAGGTCATGCTCCGCATCATCGTTTCATTCTACGACAACCACTTGGTTCTGGCCTCATACCAGTTACTAAAGAACTTTCTGAAACACGTTGATGAAGATTGGAAAGACGGCTATTCCTACATGGCACTATGCTGCAAGGATTTGAAAAAGGATGACGAATTCATGGAATACCTTAAACTGGCATGCGAGAAGAATCCCAAAGAAGCCAGACGGGTCTTAGGAAGTTTATTCCCAAAAGACATCAAGTCGAAAGACTATTATGAGTATATGATTAACGAAAAGAAGAAATCATGAATCTGATTACAAATATCCTGAACAGCCTTGGCTGGTATCCAACAATCTTCGTTCTGATGCTATTGGAGAGTACTGTTGTACCCGTACCTTCAGAATTCGTCGTCACTCCAGCCGCCTATCATGCAGCCACAGGTTCACTGAATGTCTTTCTGGTTATTCTGTTTGCCACACTTGGTGCAGACATCGGTGCCAGCATCAACTATTTTGTGGCGCTTTATGTAGGACGCCCCGTGGTTTACCGCTTTGCCAATAGCAAATGGGGCAAGATGTGTCTGTTGAATCAGGAGAAAGTTGAGAAAAGCGAGAAATATTTTGACGACCACGGCATAGCTGCCACACTCACTGGCAGATTTGTCCCTGTGATTCGTCACCTTATTTCCATCCCTGCGGGTCTCGCTCGGATGCATTACGGGAAGTTCCTGCTTTTCACGACTATCGGTGCTGGTGGCTGGCATAGTGTGTTGGCTGCTATGGGCTGGTATCTCCACGCCATCGTACCAGAAGATCAGCTGAATGAGAAAATAAGCGAATATGCAGAATACATCAAGATTGCCATTCTCGTACTTCTGATTGTGGCCGTAGTTTACTTCGTTATAAAGAATAAAGCTAAGAAAAAGCAAGATAATCGGGCGTAAAAGGGATTTTTTATCATTTTATTTGCTCTTTTCCTTTTTTTTATCTAACTTTGCCGATTATTATCAGCATTTAGTTAGTTATGGCAAGGACAAACAATCATCTGGTTATCATGGCAGGCGGGGTAGGCAGCCGCTTCTGGCCTATGAGCACATCAGAGAATCCCAAACAGTTCATCGATGTACTGGGTGTAGGGAAGACCCTACTCCAGCTCACCGTAGAAAGGTTTGGCAATTTGGTTAAGCCCGAGAACATATGGGTAGTAACCAATCAGAAATATGCAGACATCGTGAAGACACAGTTACCCAGTATGCCTGAGGGCAATATTCTTTGTGAACCATGCCGTCGCAACACCGCTCCATGTATTGCCTACGTCAGCTGGCGCATTAAATCGAAAGATCCGAAAGCCAACATCGTAGTGACCCCCAGCGATCATATTGTGACAAATACAACCGAGTTTCAGCGTGTCATCAAGGAATGCATGCAATTCACAAGCGAAACCGACGCAATCGTCACATTAGGCATGAAGCCTAACCGCCCAGAGACAGGCTACGGTTATATTCAGGCAGACCTCAGTACCAGTTCCTTGCGAAACAAAGAAATATATCGTGTTGATGCCTTCAAAGAGAAGCCTAACCTCGAAACCGCTCAAGAATATATCAAGAAAAACTATTTCTTCTGGAATGCAGGCATATTCATCTGGAACGTAAACACCATTGTGAACGCATTCCGCATCTACCAGCCCTCAATGTCGAAGATATTCGAGTCGATGCTGCCCATCTATGGCACCGACAAGGAGCAGGAAGAAATCAACAAGCGTTTTCCTGAATGTGAGAACATCTCTGTAGACTATGCCATCATGGAGAAGGCGGAGGAGATCTTCGTTTGTCCAGCCGACTTTGGATGGAGTGACCTTGGCACATGGGGTTCTCTACATGAGCAAAGCAAAAAAGACCTATATGGCAACGTCAGCATCGGGCAGGACATCAGTCTGGTTGAGAGTCACAACTGCATTGTACACACCACTCAGGAGAAGAAGGTTGTTGTACAAGGACTTGACGGATATATCATTGCCGAGAAGGACAATACGCTATTGATATGCAAGCTATCAGAAGAACAGCGAATCAAACAATTCTCTGGAAATAATTAAGAAACAAAATATGGATAAAAAAGTTGCTCTTATTACAGGTATTACCGGACAGGACGGCTCCTATCTGGCAGAATTTCTTATTGAGAAAGGCTATGAAGTTCACGGACTGATGCGTCGTTCGTCTTCTTTCAATACCGCTCGCATCGAACATCTTTATCTCGACGAGTGGGTACGTGATATGAAGAAAGCACGCCTTGTGAACCTTCATTGGGCCGATATGACAGATTCTTCTTCGCTGATTCGTGTCATCTCAAAGATTCGTCCTACCGAGATTTATAACCTCGCCGCCCAAAGCCATGTAAAGGTTTCGTTCGACGTACCTGAATATACCGCAGATACTGATGCCAACGGTGTACTCCGTTTGTTGGAGGCCGTGCGCATTTGCGGTCTGGCAGACACATGCCGCATCTACCAGGCTTCCACTTCTGAGCTCTATGGTAAAGTTCAGGAAGTTCCTCAGTCAGAAACCACCCCATTCTACCCCCGTTCTCCATATGCCGTAGCAAAGCTCTATGGCTTCTGGATTATGAAGAACTATCGTGAGTCGTATGGAATGTACTGCTGCAACGGTATTCTCTTTAACCACGAGAGCGAACGCCGCGGTGAGACCTTCGTTACCCGCAAGATTACGTTGGCAGCAGCCCGCATTGCTCAGGGATATCAGGACAAGCTCTATCTCGGTAACCTGAACTCACTTCGCGACTGGGGCTATGCCAAAGATTATATCGAATGTATGTGGCTCATCCTACAGCAGCCAGAGCCCGATGACTTCGTGATTGCCACAGGTGAGTATCACACCGTACGCGAGTTTGCTACCCTCGCTTTCAAGGAGGTAGGCATCGAGCTCGAATGGCGTGGCGACGGCGTTGACGAGAAGGGTTACGACAAGGCCACAGGCAAGGCGCTTGTCGAGGTTGATCCTAAGTACTTCCGCCCTGCTGAGGTTGACCAGCTGCTGGGTAATCCTGCCAAGGCCAAGGCCAAGTTGGGATGGAATCCCCAGAAGACCTCTTTTCAGGATTTGGTGAAGATTATGGTTCAGCACGACATGAAGTTTGTGAAGAAGCTTTTCATTAAAGCCCACATGGACGATGCTCAGTAAGGATAGTAAGATATATGTAGCCGGGCATCACGGACTTGTGGGTTCTGCTATTTGGAACAATCTCCTTCATAGAGGATATACCAATCTTGTAGGTCGTAGTCACCAAGAACTTGACCTTACAGATCAGATTGCTGTCAAGAAGTTCTTCGATGAAGAGCGTCCTGATGCCGTGGTACTCGCTGCAGCCTTTGTAGGCGGTATTATGGCAAACTCGCTCTATCGTGCCGACTTCATCATGATGAACATGAAAATTCAGTGCAACGTCATCTCCGAGGCCTATGCCCACGGTGTACAGAAGCTGCTCTTCTTAGGCTCTACCTGCATCTATCCCAAGAACGCGCCTCAACCCATGAAGGAAGACTGCCTCTTGACATCACCACTCGAATATACCAACGAGGAGTATGCCATCGCCAAGATTGCCGGCCTGAAGATGTGCGAGAGCTATAACCTCCAGTATGGCACAAACTATATAGCAGTGATGCCAACCAATCTCTATGGGCCGAACGACAACTTCCATCTGGAAAACTCTCATGTCATGCCAGCCATGATGCGTAAGGTATACCTGGCTAAACTCATCCACGACGGTGATTGGGACAAGATTGCCATCGACCTGAACAAACGCCCCGTTGAGGGCGTAACTGGCGATGCCAGCCATGACAAGATTCTCGAGATTCTTGCCAAGTACGGCATCTTCGACAATAAGGTAGTACTCTGGGGAACGGGCACACCCTTGCGCGAGTTCCTCTGGAGCGAGGACATGGCAGACGCCAGCGTACATGTGCTTCTGAATGTAAACTTCTCTGATATCATCGGCATCGAGAAATACTCAAGTGTTCACTATGGTGCCTCAACCGATGGTGCCGTAGACCGTAACCACTCAACTGGTCGCGGTGGAGCCATCCCCAAGTTAGGAGAGATCCGCAACTGCCACATCAACGTTGGAACAGGCAAGGAGCTCACTATCCGCGAACTTTCAGAGTTAGTGGTCAAGGCCGTTGGCTTCGAAGGAACAGTAGAGTTTGACACATCCAAGCCCGATGGAACCATGCGCAAGCTCATCGACGTATCAAAGCTCCACTCCCTCGGTTGGACGCACAAGGTAGAAATCGAGGACGGCGTCAAGAAACTATTTGAATGGTACAAGTCAAGTCTGCAATGCCAATGAGAGACTAGTCATGCTCCATGATATGTGCTAGACAATTTATTGACAAACGGTCTCATGAGAATCGCGCCGTAGTCAGCAAACGGTCCAAAGGTCGCAAATACGCGAGTTTTGGACCGTTTTTATAAACAGCTGAAAACGTGACTGTTACACAGAAAGATAATTCTTAACACTCGTTGAGATAGCTTCTTTCACAACAAAACAACTTGTTTTGTCCTCGAAAAGACTATCTCTTCCACCTTTGGAGACAATCTCCACAAAAGTAAAACAACTTGTTTTACCTGAAAAGGCCCTAAGTTTGCCGTAAGGAAACCCTAAGTTTGTCGTAATATAACCCATAGTTTGCTTACGACAAACCCGTTTCCTGTCGGTAATAAACCTTAAAAGCGCCTCCCGTTGCTCTAGAATGAGCAAAACTGAGAGACGTTTTTTCGGGAATATATTTTTACGTATAAAGGATTGCATACAAATAGCCCTCGCTAAATTATAGCGAGGGCCGTTCTCGGATATAAATCACGTGCTTTGTTATCTTATTTGGTATAGAGAGCAACGATGGTCTCATACTTCTCCTGCTTTCCTGAAGTCTGCTTGGGCTCCTCTACCTTCTTACCGTATTCGTAAACCTGTTCGAGAGTCAGTTTGCCATCCTCGAAGTCCTTACCAATACCACTGTCGAAGCTAGCATAGCGAGCCTTCTTCATGGCAGGAATCTCGCTCTCCTGAAGAATAGCGGCAGCATTCTCCAGTGCACGAGCCATAGCATCCATACCACTGATGTGAGCGATGAAGAGATCCTCAAGGTCGGTAGAGTTACGACGGATCTTCGCGTCGAAGTTTGTACCGCCATTGCCAAGACCGCCATTACGGATAATCTCCATCATAGCCTGAGTCAGTTCAAAGTTGTCGATGGGGAACTGGTCGGTATCCCAACCATTCTGAGCGTCGCCACGGTTAGCGTCGATAGAGCCCAGCATACCAGCATCAACAGCACAAGCCAACTCGTGCTCGAAGGTGTGGCCAGCCAAAGTAGCGTGGTTCACCTCAATATTCACCTTGAAGTCCTTATCCAAACCATGTGCCTTCAGGAAACCGATAACGGTCTCAGTGTCGACATCATACTGGTGCTTAGAAGGTTCCATGGGCTTCGGCTCAATAAGGAACGTGCCCTTGAAGCCCTTAGCGCGAGCATAGTCACGAGCCAGAGTCAGCATAGTAGCCATGTGTTCCTTCTCACGCTTCTGGTCAGTGTTCAGGAGACTCATATAACCTTCACGGCCGCCCCAGAACACATAATTGGTTCCACCCAACTTGATGGTAGCGTCGATAGCGTTCTTAATCTGAACGATAGCGCGAGCCACTACGTCGAAATCAGGGTTGGTGCTGGCACCATTAGCATAACGCTTATTACCGAATACGTTGGCTGTACCCCAGAGCAACTTGATGTTGGGGAACTGCTTCATCTTCTCCTGAGCATAGTCTGTGATTGCCTTCATGCGAGCCTCATACTCTGCGATAGTGTCACCTTCTTCTACGAGGTCGACATCGTGGAAGCAGAAGTACTCGATACCCAGCTTGTCCATAATCTCGAAGCCGGCATCCATCTTATCCTTAGCACGCTGTACGGCATCCCCTGCCTTATCCCACTCATAAGAACGGGTCTGTCCACCGAACTGGTCAGCAGAAGCGCCACCAAGTGTGTGCCACCAAGCCATAGCGAACTTCAGCCAATCCTTCATCTTCTTACCCATAACGACCTTCTCGGGATCATAGTAGTGGAAGGCCATTACATTCTTACTGTCCTTTCCTTCGAAAGGAATCTTACCAGTAAATGGAAAATACTCTTTTGCCATAATCTTTTTAAATGTTTAAGTGTTTATGATTAAATGTTCTTTTTAAGTGTTTCTTTCCAAGCGGCATAAGCAGCAAGGTATTCAGCACGATGCTTCTCGTCGGGCTCGATTACCTGCAGTTTGTCGAGTGTAGCGAAAGCCTCATCAGCGTTGGCATAGATGCCAGCACCGATACCTGCGCCCTTAGCAGCACCTACAGAGCCGTCAGTATCATAGAGCTCGATGGTTGCACCGCTTACACCAGCCAATGTATCGCGGAACAGGGGGCTAAGGAACATGTTAGCCTTACCAGCGTGGATCTTCTGAATATCCATACCCATCTGCTGCATGATTTCCATACCATAGCAGAATGAGAAGACGATACCCTCCTGAGCAGCACGAACCAGATGAGCCTTATTGTGCTTGTTGAAGTTCAAGCCATTGATAGAACAACCAATCTCCTTGTTCTCCAGTACACGTTCAGCGCCATTACCGAAAGGAATGATGGTTACACCTTCACTACCAATGGGCACAGTAGCAGCCAGATCATTCATCTCGGCATAGCCCACCTCAGGAGTAATGTTGCGATGTGTCCATGCATTCAGAATACCTGTTCCGTTAATGCAGAGAAGCACACCCAGACGAGTCTGATCAGCAGCATGGTTCACATGGGCAAAAGTGTTTACACGGCTCTGCTTGTCATAATTCACCTCACCGAGCACACCATAAACCACACCTGACGTACCTGCCGTAGCAGCGATTTCACCAGGATTCAGCACATTCAGAGAGAGCGCATTGTTTGGCTGATCACCACCACGATATGTAATCGGAGTGCCAGCCTTCAGGCCCAACTCGGCCGCTGCCTCAGTGCTTACCACGCTCTGCTCAGCAAAAGTTGGAACGATATCGGCAATCAGACTCTGGTCGAATCCGTAATACTTCATCAGGAAGTCGGCCACCTGATTGTTCTTGAAATCCCAGAACATACCCTCACTCAGTCCACTGACGGTCGTATTTACCGTTCCACTGAGTCGCATGGCGATATAATCACCAGGCAGCATTACCTTATATATTTTATTATAAAGGTCGGGTTCATTCTCCTTTACCCATGCCAGTTTTGCGGCCGTAAAGTTACCAGGAGAGTTCAGCAGATGACCGAGACACTGCTCTGCACCAAGATCCTTAAATGCCTTCTCGCCATAAGGAACGGCACGAGAGTCACACCAGATGATAGAAGGACGAAGCGCCTTCAGATTCTTGTCCACGCAAACGAGACCATGCATCTGATATGAGATACCGATGGCTTTAATCTCCTCTGCAGTAGCGCCAGAATCGGCCATGATCTTCTTCAAACTTAACTTAGCATTCTCCCACCACATCTGAGGATCTTGCTCTGCCCAACCTGCCTTTACGGCGAGAATCGGAGCCTCCTTTTCAGGGTAGAATGCTGTTGCTACACACTTGCCACTATCGGCATTAACAAGCGATGCCTTCACTGACGAGCTACCGACATCAAAACCTAATAGATACCTATTTGCCATATAATTATTTAATTAGCGTCTACTTATAGTACGTTTATACTGCAAATTTCCCCCTTTTTTTTCATCCAAACAACTTTTTTTAAAGAAAAAGTGATTTTTTTACGTTATTTTGGGCACAATTAAAATAATTTGTTTACCTTTGCACTTTAGAATAACGTAATTACCCAGACTAATTAAATTCATATATGAAGAAAAAAATACTAATACTTGACGACAAGGAGACCATTGCGAAGGTCCTCTCTATTTACCTGATGAGCGACTACGATGTTCAGTGGCTGCCAGACGGGCTGCAGGGAGTCAAATGGCTTCAAGCAGGCAACACTCCCGACCTAATTATCTCCGACATACGCATGCCAGGCATGAGAGGCGATGACTTTCTGGAGTGGATTAAGCAGAACGAACTGTTCCAACACATTCCCGTCATCATGCTATCCAGCGAAGACTCCACCAGTGAGCGTATCCGTCTGCTGGAGATTGGCGCAGAGGACTACATTGTAAAGCCCTTCAACCCGATGGAGCTAAAAATCCGAGTCAAGAAAATTATCCCATAAGCACTTATATATAATATGTTAGGTGTAGTATATCTTGGTAGTAACCCGAAGACTGAGGAACGACTGAAATATATCCCTGGCCGTCTGGTTCAATACACAAAGAATTACAAAGAAGCCGCAGCAGCTTGTTCTACTCATGTTCGCAATGAGCATTTCATTGTGTTCTTCGAGCAGAGCGTACAAGCTGAGGACATCACGGCCATCACCTATCTGAAAAAACACAATAAGAGCATCTACATCATTTTGCTCACCCATCAGCTGACGATGGACGATCGCAAGATGTATCAGAAGTGCGGCATTAACGACACCCTTGATGCAGGTGCTTCCATCACAGAACTCAATAAGAAAATCACATTTATTGCCGATCGTGAGGCACAACTTTTCGACGACGCAGCCCCACGCTACCGGATGCTGAAGTTCAAGATTCCAGTTTGGAAGCGTCTCTTCGACATTGTATTCTCAGCATTAGCCATTATCCTGCTGTCACCCGTATTTATTCTGACAGCCATCGCCATTCGCTTGGAAAGCAAAGGTCCCGTCATCTTCAAGTCGAAGCGTGTCGGAACCAACTACACCATCTTCGATTTTCTTAAATTCCGCTCTATGTACTGCGATGCAGAAGAGCGTCTGAAGGAGGTGACAAAAGAAGCCGGCAACCAGTATATGGAGAATAAGCAAGAAGAAAAGTCACAAGAAGACGAACATACCATAACAGCGCCGCTCGGCACTGAGGCTGAAATGATGATGATGAATATGGGCATGGAGTCTGACATGATGATTAGCGACGACGAGGTGATGCTCGTTGGCGATGATTATGTCGTAGCAGAAAGCGACTATGCCAAAGAAAAGAAGGAAGAGATTGAAAGCGCTTTTGTGAAGATTGAAAACGACCCCCGTGTTACCAAAGTGGGGAAGTTCATTCGCAAATACAGCATCGACGAGCTTCCACAACTTTTCAACATTCTCAAGGGTGACATGTCGATTGTCGGCAATCGTCCCCTTCCCCTCTACGAAGCAGAAAAGCTTACAGCAGACAAGAGCATCGACCGCTTCATGGCTCCTGCAGGACTTACAGGTCTCTGGCAGGTCGAGGAGCGTGGCAAAGGTGGCATGATGTCTGCTGAGGAGCGCAAGCAGTTGGACATCGAGTACGGTCGTAACTACAGTTTCAAGTTGGACATGCAGATTATCTTCCGTACACTAACGGCTTTTGTTCAGAAAGACAACGTATAAGAACATAAAAGATAAGGTATTAACCTAAACCCATAGCAATGAACAAGATAAAACGACTCGTACTGGTTGTAGCCATTGCAGGAGCAGGCACCAACGCCTTTGCTCAATTCGACGAGAGTGGTATCGCTGCAGGTTTCTTCGATTCCAGCAAAGAGAAGGACATTAACTTCTCGGAATTCCACCTGCCTCCGTTATCTGTGTTACTGGAGAATGCAAAAACAACGCCCCAGATTCTTTCACTTGAGAAAGCCAGAGAGATAGCCCAGGCAGAAGTTGCTAAACAAAAGCGTCATATTTTCTCATATTTGACAGCACATGCGAGCTATAGTTGGGGAAAAGGTGACATGTGGGGAAGCTCCAGTAACGCTTACTCCCCTATGCTTATGCAATACCAAGGGACAGAAACGAATTATTGGAACATTGGTGTTAACTTATCACTTCCTGTAGAAGACATCTTAGACTTGACTGCAGCAGTAAAGCGCAAAAGACTGGAAGTTGACCAGGCTGTCATTGCAAAAGACATCGCCTATGACCAGTTGAAACAACATATTGCCTCTTTATATGTTAAGATCACCAACAACCTAGTCGCTTTGAAGACATCAGGAGAGGCAGCCGCAGCATATCAAGGAGCAGGTGCCTTGAATCGTGAAGATTTTGAAAACGGTAATATGGATATTAGCGGATATGCATATGACAAATTACACGAGATTAGTGTGGTTCAAGGCTATCAATCGCTTCAGACAGAAATCACTACAGACATCATCACATTAGAAATACTAACACATACGCCTATCATCACAAACTCAACGACAGAGATTACATTAGATGAAAAGACGCATAAATCGAATAAAGAGATCGCAAAAGAAAACAAATCTGTAGAAAAGCGAATAAAGAAAGCCGTAAAGGAAGAAGACAAAAAAGAAAAGAAATTGGAAAAAGCTGAAGCAAAAGCAGAGAAAGCCGCAGCCAAAGCAGCCAAAAAACAAAATAACAACTAAATTCTGAATATTATGGATTTATTTAGATATATTGTCAGGTTCTTATATAAGATACGTTGGTATTTAATCATCCTACCATTAATTGCATTAATAGTAGCGTGGTTCTTAACTCGCAATATGGAGCGCGTATATGATACTAATACTACAATCTATACGGGTATGATTACCGGCTATAATATTGAAGGAGGAGTCGGGACTGCCGGTGGACAATCACAGACGAACATGACGAACCTGATACTATTGATTACAACCGACGCAACGATTCACGAAGTATCTCTAAGGCTGTTTGCGCGTTGTATGATGTATGGTAATCCCAACAAAGACAATAATTACATCTCTGCTGAACACTTCAGACAGCTGAATAACAGTGTACCAGCTGAAGTCAAAGCGCTTATTAATCACAATAGTGAGAATGCGACATATGCAAATCTTAAGGCTTACGAAAAGCCTACTGCGGAGAACTATCTTTTTGGATTAACGAATTATCACCCATGGTTTGGAATTAACAGCATTACAGCTCGCCTGAAGGTATTACAACTTCAGAAGAGTGATATCATAGATATTGGCTATTCAGCCAATGATGCAGGAATTGCCTATAACACATTGGATATCCTAAATGAAGTATTTGCACGCCAATATGCTTTGTTGCGTTACGGTGAGACCAATAATGTTATCAAGTTCTTTGAACGTGAGGTCGCTCGTCTGTATCGTATCCTGACTAATGCTGAAGATGACCTGATCCGATATAATGTTGAAAAGAGAATCATAAACTATGGTGAACAAACCAAACAGCTATCAGCGCTGGATGCGAACCAGAAAGTATCAGATAACTCGCTGCTCATTGATAAGACAACGACTCGTGCATTGATGGACTATTTGGAACGTCAATTAGGTGACCGTGCAAAAATCATCAAAGCAAATAAGGAGTTTACAAACCAAATCACAGACATATCTCGTATCCAATCCCGAATTTCTAATCTTCGACTAATGAGTAGTGAAGGTAGTGGAAGTGGTGTGGAGTCCCAACTTGAATTAGCAAAAGCCGAACGCATGTTGCAAGATGCCACAGCCAATGTTAGAGGACTTGTTAAGGATATTGAGGCTGGTACTTATAGCACAGAAACTGGCGTAAAAGCTAACGATATGATTGGCAAATGGCTTGAGCAGGTTCTACTTTTGGAGAAAACAAAAGCTCACGAGAGTGCCCAAGATATTATGCGCCAGAAATTGGATAAAGAAATTCTATACTATGCCCCCATTGGTGCTACAATTAATCGAAAAGACAGGCATATCGGTTTTATTGAAGGTAATTACATGGAGATGTTAAAGGCACTTAACTCTGCCCGCCTCCGTCAAAAGAATCTGCAAATGACCACAGCGACACTCCGTGTACTGAACCCGCCAATGTTCCCAATGAATGCCCAGCCCACTAATCGTATGATGATTCTATTAGGAGCTTTCCTGTTGACATTCATGTTAACAGCTATGTACTTCTTCATCATCGAACTTCTGGATCGAACACTTCGTGACCGTATGCGTTCTGAAAAGATCACGAAGATACCTGTCATGGGCTGCTTCCCCAAAGAAAGCACTTTGCGCTATCGCCGTTTTAACAAGACTATCGCCGACATGGCCTTGCGCCAACTAAGTAAGGTTCTGCTGCCACACTTTAAGGAAGGTCAGCAAAATGTTCTGAATCTGCTTTCTACAGATGCGGCAAATGGAAAGAGTTACATTGCTCAGGAACTGGAGAACTATTGGATTTCCATTGGTCTACAAGTTCGTCGTTTGACCTACGATGAGGATTTCCTGGCAGAAGACAGCCGATTCATCATGGCTAATGATATCAAGGACATATGTCCTGACATTCTGCCAAATGAGATTGCGATTGTTGAATATCCCAATCTGGACGATAATTCCATTCCATCAGGGCTACTCAATATGGGAACTATCAACTTGATAGTCACACGAGCTAATCGTACATGGAAAGATGTGGATCAGAAGTCGTTGAAAGAACTACAATCACAACTGAAGGATCAGAACACACTCTATATGTACTTGACAGAATGTCAACGCTATGCAGTAGAGGAATTCGTTGGTCAATTACCACCATATACTAAGTTTAACAACTTCGTATATCGTATTTCTCAGATGGGATTGACTGCCGTTGAAAACAGTCATGCTAAATAATGCAGAATAGTTTAGCAACATATTCCAAAGAAAATGGAGGAAGAGTATTATTACTTTTCCTTCTATTTTTGCTGGCAATCTATGAATTCTATTCATCAGGCTACACTTCATTCGCAATTGTATGCCTAATACCTTTATTCGTTGTCGTTACTATTATTTCATTCAAGTACAGAATGTTCTTGTTTTGGTTATTGTTTTTCTTGAACTACTTTAATCAAATGCAAGACTTTCCTTCTCTGCCTGGACCAAGATCGCTTCCCAATGAGATTCTGGAGATTCTACTTCTGGCCATAGCACTCATTGACATTAAAGACAGTAACTTCAAAAGAACGGGCAATATAATGCTATTTGCCCTTTTAATATGGTGCGGTTTCTGTACACTAGAAATGTTAAATGACACCTGCGGACTGGGATTTAATATAGGAGCATGGTATACAGGAGCACGTATGCTTGCATTTCAAATGCTATACATCTTCCTTGTTTTTTGCATATACATTTCAAATCCGAAAATATTAGTCCAATATTTGTTTTTCTGGGGAGCCTTGGCTTTATTTGCCGTATTTTGGGCATGGAAACAACAAAACATAGGTTTAACAACATATGAATACGGTTGGTTATATTTTGGCCCAGGAGGTAACACTCACCTACTACAAGCAGGAACTCTTATAAGATACTGGTCTATTTACAGTGATGCTGCTAATTATGGCATTGCGATGGCATCAACAGGTGTTGCTTTTATAATTTTCGGTATTACTTCAAAAATAAAGAAGTTCAAATATATCTTCTTATTCATCGGAATCTTATGCATATGGGGCATGTTCCCATCTGGAACCCGTACAGCAATAGCTTGTGTTGGAGCTGGTTTCATTTTATACATTTTCTTATCAAAATCTTTCAAGATCGCAATCCCATTCACAATACTGTTCGCTTTGGGAGCTTTCATTCTTGTCTTTACAAATATTGGTAATGGCAACCAGCAGATTCGACGTATGAGAAGTGCATTTGACAAGACAGATGCTTCCGCAAATGTTAGAAGCATCAACCAAGAAACCATGAAGAAGTATATGAGAGACGCTCCATGGGGGATTGGAGTTGGTATGGGAATGGATAATGTGCCAGCCAATAATAAATATAGAAGAATGGCAACTATTGCGCCCGACTCTGAATATGTATTTATATGGTTACATACTGGAGTAATTGGAATTACGATCTTTATAATAACCACAATAATGATCCTTTTAGGGGCATGTCGCATTGTATTCTTTAAACTTAAGAGTCCCTCACTACGAGGTATCGGTGCAGGAATGTGCTGTGCTTTCGTATCCCAGCAATTGGGAGCATACGGAAACCAAGTACTCATGCAGTTCCCTAACGGATTGGTCTTCTATGGAGCCATCAGTGTTGTATACATCCTACCATATATTGAGAATGAATGGATTGAATATGAAGCAAAACTGTTGGCTAAACAAGAAGAAAGGAAACGTATAAAGTTAGAAAAGAAACTTGCATCAAGAGTATAAATTATCTATTATCACAGTCAATTACAACGGTCTTCAAGATACCTGTGAACTAATTGATAGTATCACCTTCACAGACGATACAGAGGTGATTGTAGTAGATAATGCATCAAAAAGAAACGAAGCAAGCGTTATTCAAGAACGCTATCCACAGATTAAGGTTATTAAAAGTGAGCAAAACCTGGGCTTTGCTGGCGGAAATAACATAGGTATTAAACAAGCAAAAGGCAAATATCTTTTTCTTGTTAATAATGACGCAGTCTTTAAAGATTACAACATTCAGGTATTAATAGACCGTATAGAGTCATCGTCATCTATTGGCATAGTATGTCCCAAGATTCGTTTTGACTGGGGCAACCATCCAATTCAGTTTGCAGGATATACACCGCTATCCAAGATAACGATCCGCAATCAAGCTATAGGTTTCGGAGAAGAAGATAATGGGCAGTATGAAACAGCCCACCCCACTCCATACGCTCATGGAGCAGCTATGCTTATCAAACGTGAGGCCATTGAGAAAGTCGGCTTGATGCCTGAATGCTTTTTCCTCTATTATGAGGAATTAGACTGGTCGATGATGTTTACTAATGCTGGTTATGAGATATGGTATGAGCCAGCTTGTACCATATATCACAAGGAAAGCCAGAGTACGGGGCGGAATAGCAATTTACGCGCTTACTACCTCACTCGCAACCGTCTCCTTTTTATTAAACGTAACCGACAGGGAGTCACTAGATATCTTTCCTATATATATATAATAGGTATAGTTATACCCCGCGACATCACCAAGTATTTATTACAAAGGAAATTCAGTCTGACAATTCCGATATTGAGAGGGTTGAAGGATTTCATCATTAAACTATAAACTATAATCAGAATATGAATTTAGATTTTTGGCTCATATTATATATTATCGATTGGACACTCTATGCGTTTGTTGCTTGCACTGTCTTGTATTTAGGTGTATATGCCATTGCTTCCCTATTTGGAAAGAATACGGTTATCAATAAGGCAAAGACTCAAAAACGTTTTGCGATTCTGATTCCTTCACACAAACAAGATGAGGTAATTGAGCATACTGTTGTTTCTATTTTGGGACAGGCATATCCTCAACGTTTGTTTGATGTTGTTGTCATTTCAGACCATCAGAGTGAGATGACAAACATGAAGTTGGCCCAATATCCTATTACACTCCTTACACCTGACTTTGAAGAAAGCACAAAGGCAAAGTCACTCCAGTATGCAATCTTAAACCTACCAGAATTTAAGATTTACGACATTGCCCTTATTTTAGATGCTGACAATATTGTAGATCAAGATTTTCTGACCAATGTCAATGATGCTTTCGAGACCGCGGCCACGAAAGCTATTCAGTTACATCGCATATCACGAAACCGTGACACTGCAGCTGCACGCATGGGATCTATCTTTGAAGAAATCAACAACGCTATTTTCCGTCGTGGTCATATCAATCTTGGCGTATCATCCGCATTAGCCGGTTCCGGTACAGCCTATGATTTTAACTGGTTTAAGACCAATGTCATGAAAGCTAAAACTGCTGGTGAAGATAAAGAAATGGAAGCACTTCTGCTGCGTCAGGGATATTTCATTGACTACTTTGATAACATCCTGGTATATGGTGAGAAGATGCGTACAACAGTTAAAATGAATGAGCAACACGAACGGTGGGCTTATCAGCAACTACAGAATCTCATTAGGAACATCAAATTCCTACCAGGAGCAATATTCCAAAAACAGTACGACTTGGCAGACAAAATCATACAATGGATGTTAATGCCGCGCACCTCAATGGTCGGAATCATTATGTTAATGAGTATCATACTACCATTTATTTACTTAACTATAGCTATAAAATGGTGGATTATTGGTTTCGTTGCATTATTCATCTTTGCTTTAGCCACACCAGATTATCTAGTCGATGAGATGTGGGATAAGACTTTTCTAAGATCTCCATTTGTTACGCTATGGGGAATCATCAGTACAAAATTATTGAGTTTAGGATTAAGCTTTAAGAAAAAAGGTATACGATAATGTGGCAGATATTACATATCATTGACATTACGCTATGGGTGATTATCCTTGGCTCTGTAGCATATGTAGCATTCTTTACCTTTATATCTCTCTTTTATGAAAAAGAAGACAGAATTGCCATCCATGCTGCTGCCCTCCACAATAGAATGGCAAAATTTCTCATTCTATACCCAGCCTATAATGAGGATCGCGTAATTATAAATGCCGTAGAGCGTTTTCTTGAACAAGATTATCCCAAAGACCATTATACAGTTGTCGTCATATCTGATCACATGCAATCAGAAACGAATGAACATCTTCGCAAATTACCTATTACCCTTCTTACACCGACTTTTGAGAAGAGTTCAAAGGCTAAAGCAATGCAATATGCCATCAACGAAGTACAAGGTGATTTCGACAATGTCGTCATCTTAGATGCTGATAACGTTGTACGACCAGAGTTCCTATCGCAACTGAATGTTTTCTGCAGTGTTTACGATGCCATTCAATGCCACCGCTGCGCCAAGAACGCAGATAACAGCGTCGCTGTTCTTGATGGCGCTAGTGAAGAAATCAACAACACCATTTTCCGCAAAGCTCATAACAGATTAGGTTTGGCATCAGCATTAATCGGTTCTGGTATGTGTTTCAACTACGAACTATTTAAAAAGAATGTATTCCAATTAAAAACCGCAGGAGAAGATCGCGAATTAGAAGCGCTCTTACTCCATCAAGAGATATTTATCAAATATGCTCCGGATATTCACGTATTTGATGAGAAAGTTAACAGTCAAGAGAGTTTCCAACGTCAGCGCATGCGTTGGATGACGGCTCAGATACAGAGTCTGTTTAGTAATCTCCCCAAAATCCCTGAAGCCCTCATCCATGGCAAAATTAATTTCATCGATAAGACGATTCAACAGGCTTTGATTCCCCGTTCAATCCTTATTGTCTTATTGACAGGTATATCCATCCTGATGACGATTATCGTTCCTCAATGGAGTGAAAAGTGGTGGATTCTTCTGGCAGTCCTTTCTCTCTCTCTCTTTATCGCCATCCCAAGGCAATTACGAATACGCTCATTCAGCAAAGCACTAGCAATTCCTGGACTTGTATTACGCATGTTCAGAAATATTCTCCACATGGATCGCAAAAACACGGATTTCATTCATACTCAACATGGTTAACATGAATACCTCTCAAGCAGTTGCTTCCATTGAAGCATAACACTATCACTTTTATAACGTTTGGCAGAACTTACAGCATTAGTTCCCATATACAGACGAAGCGAATCATCTTCTATCAATTGGCATATTCGTTCTGCAAACAGTTCTTTACTATATTTTCCAATAAGGAATCCATCATACCCATCTGAGATAATCGCACCAGGGCCATATGGGCAATCAAAAGCAATAACGGGCAGACCACAACTCATTGCCTCTGGCAATACCAAGCCAAACGGTTCATAGCGTGATGTCATGATCAATAATGAGCATTCTAAATATCTATCCAAAATCTCATCTGTAGGCGGAAATACCTCAATATTTAAATCCTCATCCTTTATCACTTCTAAAAAGTTGTTCTTTAAGGCACCCTCACCATACACGTTGAGTTTCCATTCAGGATGACGATGGTGTACTAATTGCCATATACTCAACAAACTCCATACATCTTTTTGCTCTGAGAATCTTCCAACGAATATAACATTCTTCGACCGCAATCCACTATGCTTTCCTAAAGGATTAAAATTCACCAGATTAGGTATAACATAAACATTATCATTATACCTTCGCCAGTCATCAGCATCTCCGTTTGTCAACGACACAACACAATCAGCCCTGTTTACACTTCTCCTATCAAAATATTGGCGAATTCTTCTCAACAAGGATAGCTTTTCATATAAATAACTATTACACATGGAATGCGACTCATAAACTAAAGGTATTCTTTTATCAGCTTTACGGATTAAACCAACAAATTCCATGCGAATACATATCATCAGATCCGGCTCTATCTCGTTTATAGCAGCTTTAAGGCGTTTAAGAAACAACCGATTCAGTTTCGTATAAACAAGAATACGTTTCAATCCACAATACCTATATTGATGATGAAACTGAATATTCAAATCACGCGCATGTATTCGACTGTCTAGTGGATAAGGGGCAACATGTTTCCCTTGATTAGTTGTGATTACATGCACATCATAACCATAGTGTTCAACAAGATAATTCATCTTATTGCTAAGGACGCGTTCAATACCGCCCCAAACAGCTAATGCATCTGTGATATACAGAATTCTCATCTTGATTCACTTTTTACTTTACTCGTACACCCTGACATAGTCGATATAGTATCGCAGGGGGAACTGAGAGATATCAGGTTCGCCCCCATTGGCACCTATAGCGAGATTGAGGAGAATGTAGTGTTTGAAACCAGGGACGTTGTTTGAGAACGGATTCTCAGTATTGCCGTTATAGCCTCCGTTGAAAGTCTGCTTGAGATCGATTTCGTTCAGAAGTTCATCATCCAGATAGAGACGGATGAAGTCTTTGTCCCAGTCCATACGCCAGATATGGAACTTATTTGCCCAGTCAGGATCTTTCTCTGTATAGTGAGTAAAAGGCGTAACAACAGAATCCCATATAGCATGCCATCGCTCTGATGCCCCCCAACAAGCATTGGCAAGAATTGAAGGCCGACCGTCTTTAATATAATACTCCAGCATATCAATCTCACCATTCAGAGGCCATTCCCATTTATTGCCCAAAAGCCAGATGGCAGGCCATGAGCCTGAAGCTACAGGGATTTTAGCACGCACCTCAAAACGGCCATAAAGGAATTGCCGGCTCAGACGAGTAGTCAAACTGCTGGATGTGAATTCTATATATTCACGATTCCTACGCCAATCACCATTACCTGTTTCGTAATCCGGATTAGGGCGATGTTCCTGACGACCTTCGATTACCAGACATCCATCCTTTACGAAAGCATTCTGCGGCTGATACCACTGAAGTTCCTGATTCCGAACAAATCCACGTTCAAAGGTCCAATCCTTCGAAGGCCGTCCATCCACATCAAACTCATCGCTCCATACCAGGCGATATTCCTTTTGTCCTTGTGCAATGACTGATAATAACAAGAACAATATAGTTCCTATATTCTTTCTAATATCCATAAAACTCTGCAAATATAGCAATTTTCAAAGATATGACCTAATATTATCCAAACAAAAATAATAGAAAAGACCTATTATAAATAGTTCCTTGTTATAGTAACGATAAAGGGAACTGATAGTTTACACGTTGGGAACAGGTTGTTTCCTCGGAGGAAACTATCAGTTCCCTTTAGCGAAACATATGGAAACAAACATCTGGACACTTGATGGTATACCATACCACGGAAATGAAAATAAATCCCTAATTGTTTTGCATTTCACTCGATTTGTACTACCTTTGCACCCAATGATACATTATATCAGGTTGCTCCGCCCACTACAGTGGCTCAAAAACGGATTCGTGTTTGCGCCCATTTTCTTCAGCAATAACCTGTTGAAGTGGGATTTGCTGTGGCCTACGCTTGTGGTGTTTGCGTCGTTCTGTTTAATCTCAAGCTCTATCTATTGCTTCAACGATTTGCGAGATGTAGAAGCCGACCGCCAGCATCCCAAGAAATGCAAGCGTCCGATAGCCTCAGGAAAAGTATCCGTTAAGGGTGGATATGCTATGATGGTACTTTCAATGGTAGGAGCCTATATGTTGCTACCTTTCTCAAACAGTGTAAACATACCTTATTTATATATCATTCTAGCCGCATATTGGCTGATGAACATAGCATATTGCATCAAACTGAAGCAATATGCCATCCTTGATGTGGCGATTATAGCCGTTGGATTCGTAATTCGAGTGCTTATCGGAGGCGTTGCCTCAAACATCTGGATATCACATTGGTTGGTGATGATGACATTCCTTATCGCACTGTTCCTAGCCTTTACCAAACGTAATGACGACTATCGCATCTATGAACAGACAGGCATAAAACCACGCGTTTCCATTACTGGTTACAATAAGACTTTTATTAATGAGGCTACGGCGATAATCGCCTCCGTCACACTCGTTTGCTACATCATGTATACGATGTCGGAAGAAGTGATTGCCCGTATGGGAACCCGCTACGTCTACCTGACAAGCGGCTGGGTGCTGGCAGGAATGCTTCGTTATCTGCAAAATATGATTGTTTATGGCCTCAGTGGCTCCCCAACGAAGTCGCTCGTCAAGGATCATTTTATCCAGTTCTGTATCCTTGGATGGCTTGCCTCTTTCTTTGTGATAATCTATTTGTAGTGTTCATACTTCACGCCAAAGAGATAATGTCCAAGAAATGGGCTGAGACGAATAAGATAACTTGCTAATAAAGTAATGGCCAATACGACGAGAGCGATAGCGAGAATGACGAAGAACTCAACAATCCGACTATCGTAAGTTCTCAGCTGATCTGCATAAGGCATCAGAAAACGGGGCAAGAAAAAGAAGTGTAACAGGTATATATCCAACGTACGTGTTCCTACATACTGCAAAGGACGAGACAAATATAGTTTCTTAAGCCAAGAGCCAGAAAGGCGAAAACATGTAAAAACAAGCCACATTCCCATTATTCCACCTACATAGAATCTGAGTATCTCATACCACAAGAGGTCAAGATGAGGTGAAGATGCAATAGCCAAAAACAAGAAGGCAATAACAAGAACAACTATAGGTTTATTGGTCCAGCGAATGAATGTATCAAAGTTTCTCCGCATCCAAGTGCCAATATAGAAAAATAAGAAGAAGCGCCACAACGTGACACTCAGGAAGCCAAGCCCACTGACTATCATAGATTGAAAACCCACTGCAGATGATTGGATGCAATCATAATACCGCGCATAAACAAATGACGAGAAAGTTATCAAGAATGCCATCCAAGGAGCCCACTTCCTGCCCAGACGGACAATCAACATGTAAAGAATAAAGAACTCAAACAATACAAACGTGAACCAATAGCCTCCCTTCACAGCTCCTAACTGATGGAAGAACTCTGGTGGAGGAGCTAAAAGCAGCAGGAAAATGAAAGTCGGAAGCAACTGAACCATCGCTTTATGACGTGCCACGATTTTAAACGGATGTTGGGCTATTGGCTCGAACAACCAACCGCTGATCATAAAGAAGCAAGGCAGGCGAAAGAGGAAAAACACAGCATTATATCCCATCTTAGGATCGTCCATGCAAAAATAGCACACATGCGCAAAGAGCACGAGAATCATCGTAAATCCTCGCATCGCATCAATGTATTCTATTCGCCGACTTGCCATTTCATTGGCAAAGATACGAATAAGTGCGTAAAATGCCAAATTAATTTGCGTTTTTGAGTAGTAATTGCTATCTTTGCAGCATGAAGGAACGGATTAACTGGATTGACTGGGGAAAAGCACTCGCCGTTTGTTGCGTGGTGTTCTGCCATATGCCTCAATCGCAAGAGTGGTTCTATTACCGATTTCTACAAACTACAATTATCACCATATTCTTTTTCTTCTCAGGCTACCTGAAGAAAGACAGAGGAAGCACTCATGAGAATTGGCGAAAGTATTGGCATGCGCTTATTATACCTTATTTAATTTATAACGTCATCGCCTATCCCTATTGGCTGATAAAATACTTTATGCTTAACGGAGAAGCGCCAGACTGTTTTTCTGCTTTGAGACCAGTTTTTGGGGCTCTATTTTTTGAACATGAGAATATATTCTGCGAGTCACTCAATGGTCCTCTCTGGTATCTGCCAGCCATCCTGGCAATGCACGTTCTTATTGATTTGTGCAGAAAAACGCGCTACCAACACCACATCATGGTAACACTTTGCGCGGCATCCTATTTTGTATACGCAGCCAATAAGCAATATGCTTTTCTACCTAATCTTACCTTCATCGGCATCATCAGCCGTTTGCCTTTCTATTATATCGGGTATGTCATGGGGGTAAATAAATCTTTCCTCAGCCTCAACAAGAAGCAAAGTGCTGTTCTCTGTATCTTATTCATAACAATAAGCATCCTGTTCTTCCAATGGCATATGCAAACTTTCTATTCAGGAGAACACATGTTACATATAGCTCTCTTCTACCCCGTCAACATATTATTTCTTTTTGGAATACTATATGGATGCAAAGTTCTCAATGGCGTCAAATCCCCTATCATCACAAATCTCAGCATTGGCACCTTGGTCGTTATCGGCCTTCACGCCCCAACTATTAGTGTGATAAATTATGTAATAAGTCATCTTTTCATAACCAATGCCACTCCCAACTACCATTGGTATACAGCCCTTCTTTGCACTCTTTTCATCTGTACTCTCCTCTACCCAATCATTCTTTGGGCAAAAAAGCGGGCACTTTGTTTAATAGGGAAGACTACTACGATATAATCAGAATTATAGTTTATTTATATTTTGAGTATATTGCTGATACAGATTCTGCAACCCGATTGGCATTAAAACGTTCTGAGACAAACATACGAGCGTTTGTTCTACACTTTTCCATTAAAGAATAATCGTCATGCAATCGAAGAATCGCATCCGTTAAGGCTGATATATCATTTACAGGTATAAGCAAACCGTTTTCCTCATTTCGAAGCACCTCTTTAGTTCCATCTGTTGGGGTCGCAATAATGGCCTTGCTCATAGCCATAGCTTCCAACAATGCAATAGAAAGACCTTCCCACAGACTTGGAAGGCAATAGACGTCTATACAATTTAATATATCTGGCACGTCAATACGGAAAGGAGAGCGAAAGACATAATCCTGCATCTGATGTAATGCAATATATTCATCTACTTGGGAATCCATATCTCCTTCCCCAACAAAGAGACCTTTTATTTCGGGATACACCTTATGCGCTAACTGAAGCGACTCCAAGAAGAGAAGCGGATTCTTCTGAATCGTACAACGTGCGATAAACCCCACAACAAAGTCATCCTTGTCAAATCCGAATTCAGGTCGGAGGTCCTTTAGACTATTCTGGGGATTAAACCTATCTAGATTAACCCCATTATCGATTACGTGAGCCATTTTCAATCCAAACAATTCACGCCCAGTATCCGCATTGCTTTGAGAGACACAAATCACCTCATCTGCATAATGGCAAATCAGTTTTTCACTCCAAGCACGAAGTTTCTTTACCAGGAAAGACTGGTCATCATGGAAACTCCATCCATGAACAGTATACACAAAAGGTATATGTAATTTGCGAACAGGATACAACATATTCGAAGCTGCTCTACTGCCATGAGCATGAACAAGTTGAATATCATTGTCACGTATCAGTTCTATAATTTGTTTCTGGATTCGCAGATCAAAAGGTCTTTGCGTTTCAAGCACATAGCAAATAATACCCATCTCATTCAGACGATTTATCATCTCACCTCCAGAAAATGAAAGGCACACAGGTTCAATCTTCTTTTTATCAAGAAAAGAGACCAAATCTATCAGATGAGACTCACCTCCCCCTATCTGACCTTGACGTATAACTTCTAATACTTTCATTTTCCAATCTTAGACAAATCGTTAAACAGATTCTCCCACAATATCATTATCTGATTATTGTCATATTTTGCGACATACTCTCTAGCCCTTTTCCCCATCTCAACTCTAAGTCTTTCATTACCCATAAGCACGCAGATTTTATCTGCAAGCATTTCTACGTTAAGATAATCAACTAGAAAGCCATTCTGTCCATCTTGAATCATATCTCTCGCGCCATTGGGGCAATCAAAAGAGACACAAGGAAGTCCACAAGACATAGCTTCTAATAAGACCATCGGGAATCCCTCAAATCTCGAACTCATAATATAAATACTACTTTCCAAATACTTGTCTTCGATTTGAGAAACCGGTTCATTCAAAATAAAGGTATTAGTAATTCCATTCTTATCTATCAAAACTTGAAGTTGCTCTCTAATCTCGCCTTCCCCATAAACATTAAGCACCCAGTCAGGGAAACGTCTGCTCACAATTGTCCATGCAGCAATCAGATACTCATAGCCTTTCTGCTCATTTAATCGACCAACGCAGATTGCCTTATGGCTTTCGCACGATGAACAACTTTTTGGATAAAATGGAGTAGGATTGGGAATCACATATGTTTTCGTAACTCCCTTCCAACTTTCTGCATCAGCTTGCGTTAGCAAAACCAAGGCATCCAGCTTTCTCACATCTCTTTCTTGCTTCTTCCGCCAAAACCTAGCCAGCAACTTGTGGAGACCTCCCTTTTGCTCCATCAAATGGAAATTCCGGGAATACTGTCTAGCAATATGAGATTCACCAATCTTGACACTTCCATCATTAATTCGAGTCAGAAAATCCAAATCTCTCCCTAATGTCGTAATCACAACATCAGAATGACGGTTCAGCAAAACTGATGTCAATTCTTTCCTATACTTACGCATCAACCAGAAATACCACCATGCTCTGATTAATAAGGAATGACCATACTCCAAACTGAAATCAATTGCAAGATCATGCAAGACAACTTTCTCTGACAGAGGGAAAATCGGCTTTCGTCCCAACTGCGTATCCGTTACAATCATAACATCATACCCATGATCTGCCAGCCAATTTGCCTTGTTGGTTATTACACGATCAGCTCCACCTTTTGTAACAAGAGCCGTATAGATATAAGTTATCTTCATTCCTTACTTTTTTATGCAAAAATACACATTCTTTGCAAATTAAAGAACAAAAACAAGAATAAATTTGCCTTATTCGGTTTTTATTTATACTTTTGTGGCAAATATAATATACTAATGACTAAAGACATCATATTCAGTGTTACAATACCGGCCTATAAAGACAGGTATTTAAAAGAAGCGATTGATAGTGTCTTAGCTCAGACCTACCACAATTTTGAAGTAATCATTGTTAACGATGCATCTCCATACAATCTTGATAGTATTGTTTACAAATACGATGACCAGCGAATTCACTATTTCAAAAATAAGAAAAACTGCGGAGCCAAGGATGTTGTAGACAACTGGAACATATGTCTTAGCTATGCAACAGGAGATTATCTGATTTGTATGGGTGATGATGATAAATTAACACCAAGATGTCTCCATGATTTTGCAGAACTAATCATGAAATATCCTAATCTAGACCTATATCATGCAAGAAGTGAAATTATTGACGATCATTCAAATCTTGTCTGCGTATTAGAAGAACGACCTGAATGGGAATCCGTATACTCTCTAATGTATAATCCCAGGAATTCGCATTTGGGGGATTTTCTTTTTAAAACAGAAACGCTCAGAAAGAATGGAGGCTTCTATAAGCTCCCTTATGGATGGCAAAGCGATGATATTACCGCTTTTATCGCTGCAGCCTCACACGGAATGGCTAACACTCAAGAAGTAGGATTTCAATATCGCGGCAACGGCCAATCGATCAGTCACGATCTAAGCTGTATTGAGGATAAGATCGAAGCCGTCAGAACATCCGTGACATGGCGAAAAAACTTCATTGCCAGCCAGCACGCTGACAATCCGGAAGACAGTCGTCTTGCAGAACTTATAAAACAAGATGTTGCGAAATATGAGCAAAGAGAAGTAGATGACATGGTAGAATTTGACATCCGTAAGAAATTCTTCTCAAGAAGTTGTTTTTGGTTTTATGCCAGAAAGAAACATAACATTTCTTTTTCTCGTTATATCCGATGCACACTAAAAGCTATAAAGAATCGATTCATATAATATGAGATACCTTATCTATAAAAGTACAGATTTGCTTGACAATATATTATTAGGTGAAACTAACGACTGTCATTTCGTTAGGATAACAGATCAACACCTGAAATCTCGTCTATTTAACCTTCTTATGAAATTCGCACGTGATAAGAATCTGTTTTTTCCTTTTCTATTCAAATTGATGCCAGGATTTTCTGCTCTGCGCCTGACATCAAAGAACGACACCATCATTGTCTTTGACATCGCGGATATTACACTTATAAAATACATAAAGAGAAGCATATGCAAGGATTGCAAGTTCCATACTTTCTTTTGGAATCCAGTCTCTAAGTTATTTACTAATGAAAAACAAAGAATTCAAGAGTTGAAAGATCTGGGATGTAACATATCAACATTCGACAGAGATGACGCGATAAAATATGAGATAACATACAAAGATCAATTTATTAGAAAGAAAGACATACCTCATACATCTATAGCATCCTACGACTACTATTTTTTAGGCTTCCCCAAAGGAAGAATTGACACACTACGTTTAATTACAAACAAGCTATCCAACATAGGGAAAGTGGGGAAATGTATTGTTCCTGAGTCTAAAGAACAACAAATTACATATGAAGAGAATATAAAATATGTCTGCCAAAGCCATTGTATCGTTGAAATATTGCAAGATGGACAAACAGGAATTACTCTACGAGCCCTAGAGGCATTAATCTATCATAAGAAGTTAATAACCAATAGCAAAGACATTGTCAATTACGAATTTTACAATCCAAAGAATATCTTCATCTGGGATAATCAAGATGAAGAACTCATTAGAAATTTCTTAAATGAAGAGATGGCGTCTATCAGTTCCGACATTATAGAGAAGTTCTCTTTCTGTTCATGGATAAAGACTTTCAAGTAAATCTCACTTCCTTAATGTTAAGGATCTAATAACGCTTCCCAATCTATCGAAATGGCTTCTAAACCAGGAGAAACGAAGAATATTATTAAAAGGCGGGAAAGCAGTCAGAAAAAACATTGCCAAAAAGATGCGTCCGCTCAACAACGTCTCACGGAAAATACGGTTTCTCACAAGATTCAACGAAAGACTAACCTTAGGAGTAACACATGCATGCATACGAGTATCTATAGCCTTCATTAAGATATTAAAGACATATAGATGATGGTCAACAAACATACCCTTGTATGGCTGGTCTAACATCTCGTTACAGAAAAAGACAAAGCTCCGAACTGTAGCCGTAGATTTTTCCTTTGTCGAGTTCATTGCTGATGTTGGATTATTCTCATAAACATAGGTAATATCAGGTATTAGCAAAACTGCATTAACCTTATCAAATAGGTGATATGACCAAATTACGTCTTCAAAGATTGTTCCTTCCTGAAAATATAATTGGTTATCCACAATTAACTTCCTTCGCAGTAGCCGGTTCCAAGGAAAGCAATCCAATATTACCCTAAGAAAATTTCTATGAATCTCTTCTTTATTATCATATAAGACAGGGCTCGATAAATAATCATATGATGGCTTCTGCTCTCTAACACTATAGAACTGACCAATAATAACATCCGCCTGAGGATAATCTTTTGAAGCCCCAAGCAGACTTTTGACACATCCAGGCTTCAGGTAATCATCAGAATCTATAAACATGATATATTCTCCGTTTGCCATTTTAGCTCCAGTATTTCTTCCTGCAGCTACTCCACGATTTCTTTCATGAACTACGACTTTAAAATCTATAGTACCATGATAATTACTAATAACATCGTGTACAATATCCATACTATTATCGGGTCCCTTATCATCAATCACTATACACTCCATCTCAACTCCACTATCTTCCTGAGCAATAACAGACTCCAGACAACGACGAATATAGTTTTCAACTTTATAGACTGGAATAATAATCGATAAAGAAATCATGTCAATATATTATTAATTGTTCCTGTGAAATATACTATCTAAGAAATTAGCCCTATGTCGTATAAATGATTCCAACATATAATAATGTGAACGAAACCAACGACAACTAAAAAGAGAATAAAGAGGCTGGTATGTAATCAGGAAAAACAAGCCTAACATAAGCCTACCTTCCGACAAAGTGGAACGCACAAGTCTAAAACGGACTGCATTTAGTTTTTTACTGACTTCACCTCGAACTTTATAGTCTCGTCGAGTATCCAGTGCCCTCATTAAAAAAGTCAACACATACAACTGATGATCTACATATACATCTTTATAAGGCTTTTTAAGCATCTCATCACAGTTATAAGCATAACTTCTTACAGAGCGTATAGCTTTCTCTTTTGTTGTGTTTGTTATAGAATTCGGATTATTTTCATAATAATAGACCACATCAGGCAAGACAACTGCTGATTCTACCAATGCAAACAATCGATGACACCACAGAATGTCTTCATATAACAATTCTGGAGTAAAAAACAAATTATTATTTATTATCAGTTCTCTTGGTATTAATCTCCAGCATGCATTACAGGTTACCTGATAATTCATTAACATTTTTCTAAGCCGCTTACCATCAACCAATGTCTGTTTATCTATACCATTATCAAAGGGACATGAGTCTTTAACACTATAATAGGTAGCAACTATCAGTTCTGCATGCTGATATGTCAGATGAGCATTCCATAGTTTCGAAACTGCGTCATCAGTAATATAGTCATCTGAATCGACAAACATCAAATAACGTCCTGTAGATGCTTTTATTCCCGTATTTCTTGCAGCAGACAAACCAGAGTTTTTCTCATGACGCAAGATTATAAATTTCACATCTCCCTTATAATCAGATAATACTCCATTTACAATATCAATACTTGCATCAGGAGTACAGTCATCAATAATAATACATTCAATTTGGATATTCTTACACGACTGATTCATTATGGATTGAATACAACGTGTAATGTATTTCTCAACCTTATACACAGGAATAATTATTGAGACATCCATCTTTGGCCTAGATATTAAAAAACATAACTTATGGTGCAAATGTACGAATAAAAAACGAATTCAACAAGAAACTCACATTAAAATGCTTGTCTTTAAGTTAAATTCAGAGCATTCATCGTATTTCTTCATTTTTTTTTGTACTTTTGCACAAAGATAATGTTCACTTTATGAAAGTTGCAATTATTACATCTGGAATATTGCCAATTCCTGCAGTCTTAGGTGGAGCTGTAGAGAATCTTATAGATTATTATCTAAAATACAATCATCAACATCACCTTCACGACATAACAATATATAGTGTTAGCCACCCTCAGATTAAGAAAAACAAAGCACTCCAAGCGAAAGAAAATCATTACGAATACATCGATACAAAGTCCCTCTGGGCTCGTTTTGAAGCAAGAATATATGCGCAATTCCACAAGAACGAATGCTATTCGTACAAACTCGAGTATTTCTTTGAGAAAGTCTATAAAAGATTAAAAAGAAAGAATTTCGATTTGATAATTCTTGAAAATCGGCCAGGCTTTGCTTTAAAACTTAAAAAAAGACTAAATATTCCCATTGTCTCACACCTACATACCAATATGATATGTGCATCTGATGAAAAGACGAAAAGTATTATAAGAGCCACAGACAAGTTTATTGTTGTATCTGATTTCCTTAAAAGACAAATAGAATCCGTAGGAATTCCAAGCCGAATTGCTGTTGTGTATAATGGATTATGCACAGAAAACTTCACAAGCCCCAACAAACCTAACAACATTCGTGAGGCATTAGGCATTGAGAAGAATGATTTTGTTGCCATATATACTGGACGCCTAATTCCTGACAAAGGAATTAAAGAGCTTTTAGAGGCATTTATATTGCTAAAAGATCACCCCGATATAAAACTGATTGTAGTTGGAGGGGAAAATTTTGCTGACAGCAAGAATCAAAATCCATTTATAGAAAGTCTATATAATTTGGGGAAGAACGCCAACGCACATTTTACTGGTTTTGTTCCATACAACAAACTATCAAGTTACTTATCCGCAGCAGATGTCGCCATTATTCCTTCTCACATTAACGAGGCACTCGGAATGACTTGCATAGAAGCTACAGCTATGGGGCTTCCTGTAATTGCGACAAACGATGGAGGTATACCTGAAACATTAGTTGGGCAAAAACATATTCTTCTGGATAAAAATGACAACCTTGTAAGTGAGCTGGCCCAAGCCATACTTAAGATCAAGAAGAACTATAACAGCTACATTGGCAACAAGTTAGATCCCAGATTCAATATAGAATCATATTCATCACATTTTTTTGAGAATATTGTTATTAATTAAATATGGCAGAAAGAGTACACAAGAGTCTATTGAATGCAAAAGTAGGAATCATATTCTACTTTACGTCTATCATTATGACATTCTTCTCACGCCGTATTTTTCTGGACAACCTGGGCGCTGACTTTATCGGACTCACTGGTACTATCTCAAGTATTCTCGGTTTTCTTAATATTACGGAAGTGGGTATTGCCACAAGTATCGGATATTTCTTATACAAGCCTCTTGCAAATAGAGATCAGGATACTATAAACGAAATCGTCTCACTCTTTGGGTGGTTATACCGTATTGTTGGAACTATCATTCTATGTGGAGGTATTATAATCAGCCTGTTTTTTCCCTTTGTTTTCTCAAATTCGGGGATGCCTCTAGGAATCATCTTTTTCATGACATATTCATTTCTTGGTTCCGATGTGATAGGCTATTACTTCAATTACCGTCATATCCTATTGGACAGCGATCAAAAGACATACAAATACACGATATGGATACAGACAGGGGGAATAGTTAAGACTATTGTTCAGATATTATTAGCATACTACTATAAGAATTACTATATATTTGTAGGAGTCGAATTCGTCTTCTGCCTGTTTATATGCTGGGCGGTTAATTATGTAATTGACAAAGAGTATCCATGGCTTCAAAGTGACAAAAGCAAAGGTAAACTCATCTTAAAACGATATCCAGAGATACTCAAGAAAACGAAACAAGTCTTTATTCATCGTATGAAGAATTTCTTTCTTTCTAAAAGCGATGAAATACTTGTTTTCGCATTCGAATCACTACGCATGGTTACATGTTTCGGTAACTACATGATGATTGTCGGCAGACTAACTGGCTTATTCAATACTGTGTTTACAGGAATGAACGCCAGTATTGGTAATCTTGTTGCAGAAGGAAATCAATGGAACATCAGAAAGGTCTTTTGGGAATTCGCAACTTTTAGGTACTGGATTACTGGTATTTTTATCATAGTCTTAACATTTATAATTAATCCATTTATTGGGTGGTGGCTTGGCCCACAATATATCTTAAAAGACCATATTGTTTTCTTGGTTCTTCTCAACATGTACATCATGCTCACGCGTCCTTCCGTTGACTTATTTATAAATGCATACGGACTATATGACGATGTTTGGGCTGCCTATACAGAAGGAGCAATAAACCTAATTATCACACTCGTTATAGGATATTTTTACGGGCTCATCGGCATTTTATTAGGTAAAACTATTAGTATGATATTACTTGTAGTAATCTGGAAACCATATTTTCTATATAGACATGGTTTCAAACAAGGTGTCGCAAAATACTGGCGTCATATCATTATTCACTATTTGATACTTCTTTTATGCCTTGCAGGCAATTACTTCCTTGCATTGGCGCTCTCACAAAAAGCAGAATTCACACTCATCAGTATTCTTCTATATGCAACTTGCATCTCCCTTCCCATCATCGTTTTATACACAGTATTTGTGTATCTATTTACCCCAGGCATGAAAGACCTTGGCAATAGAGTCCCTGTTATTTCCAAGATTCAAAACAAACTACTCAGATGAAAATAGTATATTTATTAAAATCATTTGCTGCTAAAGGCGGAGAAGAAAGAGTGATGGCAGACAAGATGAATTATCTTGCCGAACATGGCCATGAAATAACATTGATAACATCAGAACAGGGGCAACACGAACTAGTATTTCCTTTGCATCATTCCATCAATCACGTTGACCTTGACACCCGTTTCTTTACTATTACCAATCTGCCGCTATTAAAGAAGCTTCATTCCCTGCATCTCATGCGGAAGATATATATTAGGCGTTTGACCGCTATTTTAAACGAACTGCGTCCTGACATCATGACATCTACAATTATTCCACTTAAGAACATACGCCTAACAACTCGTGCATGTAAAGCTACAGGTATTCCTCTTATATTAGAATCACATTTGGCATTCAAGGCAACTATTAAACAAAATGATTTTTCTAAAAAATCAGCAAAATGGTACCTGGCAAAGTTCTATGATATATGGAATCTTCGTCCATTACGTCATTGCAGCCAACTTGTAGCACTGACTAAGGGAGATGCAGACAATTGGAGAAGATATTGCAAGAATGTTATAGTTATACCTAACCCAGTAACTCATATACCTGATCAAATTGATGACGTTGAGAAGATTCCTAGTCGTATTATAGCCGTAGGCAGACTTCATGCTCAGAAAGGATTTGACTTGCTTATAGAAGCATTCAGCCTCATTGCGTCCAAGATACCCAATTGGTATATTGATATCTACGGACAGGGAATTGATAGGGATCTGCTTAGAGACCTGATTGATAAGAAGGGCCTTATCGGACGTGTTAACTTGAAGGGAGTTTCCAATTCTATCTATGATGAATACAAAAAGAGTCAATTCCTTGTACTTAGCTCCCGTTACGAAGGTTTCGGTTTGGTTTTAATTGAAGCTATGTCTTGTGGAATTCCGTGTGCAGCATTTCGATGTGAATATGGTCCTGAAGACATCATCTCTGACGGCTCAGATGGTTTGCTAATAAAGGATGGTGACATCAAAGAGCTGGCAAGGAAGATATTATGGTTGGCAACTCACTCTCAAGATTGTGCGAAAATGGGAAGTGAAGCAAGAAAAAAGGCTCTTTTATTCAATATGGATGCAATCATGAAAAGATGGATTGAGTTGTTCAATGCACAATATTATCATCATTATCCTCATAATGATTAGCTCTATAGAACAAACGTGTTATTCCTTTCATTTGCACCTTAATATGTTTCAAGAAACTTTGCCATAGAGGCTCCTGTCCCATAGTACCATAGCCCGTTATAGCCCGACACCGTCTATCGCGAACAAATACAATTCTACCATATTTCTTAAGATTAAAAGCCATTGAGCCATCTTCTCCACGAATAATATCAACACGATATGGCTCCTGGCGTCCATAGTCGGCATTATATGCAAAGACTAAGCCTCTAACACTTAATTCCGGTCTTTTAAAATGTTGAATCCATAGAAACAGATCACGAGTTAACTCATATATCTTCAAACCTAGCTTAGAATGATTTGAATCAGGGAAATAACTCCATGTAGCTGAAACACAAGCGACTCCAGGTTTCAATAGATGCTCAAGCATTACCTCATAATAGTATGGAGGATAGATAGTATCACTATCGACATCAAAATAAAAGCGTCCTTTTGAATGTTGGAGACCACAGCGACGAGCATACCCACAGGAGTGCTGATACTCTCTATAATAGGGAATTCCCGATTTCTCAAAAATTTCTGCCGTTCGATCCTTAGAATTATTATCAACTCCTATAATCTCCAGCGGATACTTGCATTTAATCTCACTAATAGCCCACAGGCACGCTTGAAGATGAGTTTCTTCATTATATCCGATCACGACTACAGATGCTAATGGTTGGTCGCTCTGTAAAGCAGCTAAACGCTCACGAGTTCCATCAATAATTTCCTGGGGAACTTCACTAAACGGCTTGCCATAAATGGACAAATACTTATCATACCATGCCATATCTATATCGTTTTAAAGTGATTCAAACAATTCTATCCAACGATGCATAACTTGATCTCTTGAGAACATGCCAGCTCTAGCAATCGCAGCCTGCCCCATTGATTCACGAACATCTCTATTCTCTATAAGATAACAGATTTTCTCTGCCATTTTCCGAACATCACCAGCCTCAACCAGATAACCACTCACGCCATCTTCAATAATATCCCGAGGGCCACAAGGACATGCAAATGAAACAACTGGCAAACCTGTTCCCATAGCCTCAACTAACACTAAGCCAAAGCCTTCATATCGTGAACTTAAAACATAGATACTGCTTTCTGAATATTTCTCATAGACATGATCCACTGACTTATGACAGGTCACTGATGATGATAAACATAATTCATCTGCCAATTTCTGATATGAAATATTGTCTCCACTACCATATATATCCAAGTGCCAATCAGGGTGACGAGCACTCACAACTTTCCATGCATCTATCAACATATCAAAGCCTTTCTGCCAAGAATATCTACCAACTGCGACAACCCTTTTAGACGACAAATCCGACTTTAGAGAAGTATTAGAAAACACGAAATTAGGAATCACAACCAGATTAGTCAGCTCTGGCCAATTCTTGGAATCTTCTTTCGTCAAAACAACAAAACGGTCAAGGCGCTTAAGCTGCTTTATCAAACTACCTACCCATAAATTACTAATCCACTCATTTATTAATTTAGGAAAGAAGGGCTTTTCAAATCTTCTATAAAAAGGACGTGCGAAATGTATCTCTGCGACTTTCTTACTTCCGTCTTTAATATTATTAATAAAATTGATTTCACGGCGACAAATTGAAACTGTAATATCCGGACGGACTTTCATCAGATAGTCTGTAAACATCTGTCTGAACTTACGCTGTTTCAACCAATAAAACAAGACTTTCTTATATATAGGCATAACATCCAACTCATCGAAGTTGATGTCAAAGTTGACCCATTTAACCTTGGGATTGATATCATAAAACCATGGAGCACCAGCCTTCTCCGTCAAAATCATATAAAGATCGTAGTTCGTATGCTCTGCCAGATAATTAATTTTCTGGCTAAGGATTGCTCCCATTCCGTTGGGAGATAAAAGGCCTCCCACAAAATACACTATTTTTTTCATATGTCTCCGTTTATATGACTTTCTTTATTTTCCCTGCTATACGAACAAAAGGCACGAACAAAGAGTTTGGAATATGAGATAATGTCCAAAGCGCCAAATTACCCATCAACCTGCCACGACGGCATATAATGTCAGAAAACTTTAATGGCATCTGCATTAATTGTCTTAGTTCCGAATTTGAGATTATCGGGTGTATTATTGTCTGATGCTTCAGGACATAACATACTACATAGAAACTATTCATTCCCAAATTATAATTCATGTAAGGGACATAAGAATGGCCTCGTAGAACTCCCAACTTATCTTTAAGATAATTGACTACAGATGCGTTCTTAAGTATTTCTTCCTTGTGCAATGTTTTACGCTCTTGGAAATGAGAAAGTGAATCCGGACGACATATATAATAATAGGTAATCTCGGGCAATAGAATGGCACGACGAACTTTAGTAACCATCTCATATGTAAAAGCCATATCTTCCCAGAAAATTGCATCAACAAAATGCAAATGGGTATCACGAAGAGTTGATATTTTCATCAAGCAATTACATACAGAGATTCTAAATGTTGAATAGTTTTTAAAGGCATACATTGCAAGCCCATCAGGTTCTGTAAACAGCATATAAGGATAAACAGATTGAACTGACGGGGTCTTATCAATGACATCTATTCTTTCCCAAGACCCATATACAATTTCTGCATCAATCTTTTGGGCATGATCAAACAACAACTGAATAGTATCAGACATTATTATATCATCAGAATCAAGGAAAAAGAGATAATTACCTCTTGCTTCATCAAGTATTCTGTTTCTTGCGACTCCTATTCCGTAATTCTTTTCATGACGAAGAATACGGATATCCTTACCGCGAGGATGTTCCTTCTGCAATCGTTCAATCACATCCATTGAGCCATCTCCTCCACAATCATCCAAAACCAAGAACTCAATGCTTGGGAATGTCTGCGAAAGAGCTGATTCCATTGTCTTTTCAATGTATCCAGCAGCCCGATAAACCGGAATTCCTATAGTTACTTCGTATTGCATCCTCGTTTCTATTCTTCAGATATTGCTTTCTCAAATAATCTTCTCCACCGTTCAGCAATTTCATCCATCTGGAACCGATGTACATCAACCAATGCGCATGATGACATGTTATGTCGCATAATCTCATCAGACATCAGCATTCTCATCGATTCTGCCAATTTCTCAATACTACCAGATGGGACCAATATACCATTTTCCATGTGTCGGACAATATCCTTAGGGCCGCATGGGCAATCGAAAGAGATGACAGGAAGGCCACAAGCCATTGCTTCGATAAGAACCATACCAAAGCCCTCAAAGCGAGAACTAAATACAAACAAAGAACTATTCAAGTACTCATGCTTAATATCATCGGTTGGACCACATAAGTGACACCGGTTAGTATCTATCTTGAGATCCTCCATCAATTTCTTATAAGCAGAACGATCACCCATACCATAAATTGCCAATGACCAATCCGGCATTTGTTTCTCAACCTTTGACCATGCTTGCAACAATAGGTCAAATCCCTTTTGATAGACATAACGACCAACAGCGATAATACGCTTATTGGTTAATGGGCTCACTTCATCTATATCAAAAGCTAAAGGATTTGGAATTGAAACTACATTATTCAGTTCCGACCATGCAGACTTGTCTTCTTCAGTCAGAACGACAAAACAGTCTAGATGCTTAAGATGAGACACAAGACTTTTCATCCAGAACTTTGCGAAGATATTCTTGAAAACATTAGAATTCTCTACCTCAAAATTGCGATAGTTATTACGATTAACATGAAGTTCTCCAATCTTCTTACTGCCATCACGAATGCTGGTCAGAAAATTAATCTCACGTCGCAGAAGACTAATGGTTATGTCAGGGCGGATACGCATCAGTTCAGCAGTCAGTCTTTTCCTGTATATTCTCTGCTTCTTCAAATAGACATATATCTTCCTTGCGAATGAGCAGTTCCACAGTTCTTCAAAGTTGATATCAAGATTAATAACCTTGATTTTATCAGACAAGGGATAGAATAATGCTTTATCTTTACCTTCCGTCAGAATAATAGTGATATCATACCCATCATGCTCTGCAAAATAGTTGGCTTTGAGTGTTAATACACGTTCAACCCCTCCAGCCATATACAAGGCTGGTGTACAATACACTATTCTCAGAGGCTTGTCATCCATAATGTCTCATATTTTATGCAAATATACTGAGATTATTTGGAAAAATCAAATTTAATCCTTATTTTTGCACCAAGAATGAAGAAAAATGATAAAAGTCAGCGTCATACTCCCAATATATAATGTTGCACCTTATCTGGACGATGCATTCCAATCTCTTATCAATCAATCGTTAAAAGAGATTGAAATCATCGCCGTTAATGATGGTTCTACCGATGATAGCGAAGAAATCATAAAAAAATATGCAGAACAGGACGCTCGTATCAGTTTCTATAGTCAGACAAATCAAGGTCAGTCCGTTGCCCGCAATCTTGCTTTACAACATGCCAGTGGAAAATATATCTATATGATGGACTCCGACGATATTTTAGCTGATAGAGAAGCGTTAAGGATCTGTTACGATTATGCAGAGGACAACCATGCTGACTTTATCTTCTTTGATGGCAATATCATACAAGAAGAAGGAGCAGCTCCCCTTACATGGAACTATCAAAGGACACAAGAATGGGAAGAAAACAAAGCCATTATAGGGGAAAATTTATTAAATAGAATGTTAGACCTTAGCAAACACAACTGTGTAGTATGGCTTCTTCTAATTAAACATGACTATCTCAAACGGATTGGGCTCAGCTTTTATCCAGGAATTATCCATGAAGACGAGCTCTTCACCACAAAGTTAACTTTACAAAGCAATAATATATATTGTCTAAAAAAGAGTTTCGTCAATCATCGTGTCAGGTCTGTTTCTACTATGGGGAAGCATTATTCAAAAAGAAATATAAACTGTTATCTGACCGTCATTGATGAACTCTTAAGATGGCAAAAGAGTCCAATAATCCACAAATTTGCAAAATATACCTTGAGCAAGGTTTTCTATACTGGGCACATCATACCTTTCAAAGATAAATTCAGTGTATTTGGAAGGGCATTAAGATCTGGCTATATAAAATATATCGGAATCAAATCTTGTATGGTTTTTTGGCTAAAGCGATAAAAAATCAGGCCTCTTCAACAACACGTTTCATCTGAATCTTCCAACTCAAATTTTCTACAGTCTTACGTATCTCCTGGGGAGCGAATTTGTTATGATCAATAAAATCAAGAATCTCCTGGATGTTGATAGGGCTCTCGTCTGGAGAGGCTTTTATAATATAAGGTTTATCATCAAAATCACTATCAGTCTCAGAATAAATAAATGGAATTCCACGGGTGGCATACTCGCGATTCTTTAATGTCTTGATTATCTTAATACCTGAACGATGACGGGCCAGACTACCTACAGCAAAGCAACATTGATTGAAGACACGATTAAGTTCTTCACCAAACAACTGACCATGGAAAAATACTTTATCTCGAATACCGTAACGATCCATTAACTCAACAAAACCTGGAGCGTGCATCGAGTCGTACATCTCACTTTTCCATACTCCGCCAACAATATGGAAGAAAATTGATCTTGGTTTGGAGGTATTCTTATAGTATTCTCCCATTCCTGCTATCAGACGGTCAAAGCCATGCCAATAATGAACTTCTGCGACTCCAATCAAATGAATTGCTCCGTCACTTAAAGGATGGTAATCATGCAAAGGTATACTATCGAAATCAACACCATTGCTAATTCGGATAGTACGCTGTCCAAATATCTGTTCTGCATCAGAAAATGTCACTATAGCATCCATCTGCTTAGAAAGACGATTTCTGAACAGTTGGTCAATTTTCAAATTCACACGTGTTATAAATGGAAAGCCAACGAACTCTGCATCATAAGGATAGGTAGGAATCTCGGTCACAGTTTTGATGCCCAACTTCCTTAGCCTTTTAAACAGCCTTATCAACCATGGATTGGCATTCTGGAAACAGCGAGCATATACAAGGTGAACGCCATTGAGTTTACAATACTCATAAATACACTCATAATCAATACGCTGACGAAGTCCGGCAAAAAGACCTTTTCCATAATCTTCAATAACCTCGTCGTCAATATAACGACATTTATGACCATTCTCGGCATAGCCATAGTAGCAGAGGTGGACTTCATAACCATTCTCACGAAGTCCCTTCACTTGGTGGTGGATTTTCTTACTAATACCGCTGACTTCTGAAAAGCCATGATATACGAGGAAAAGAATCTTCATTTACAACCTATCTATTCAAACAGTCCCATCACTTTTTCAACAATAGGAGCCATGTCGTAATATTTATACTCTGCAAGACGCCCACCAAGAATCAGGTTGGGTTCTTGTTCTGCCAAATCACGATATTGCTGATAGAGCGACATGTTACGTTCGTCGTTGACACTGTAATAGGGTTCCATACCCTCTTTCCACTCCGTAGAGTATTCACGGGAGATAATAGTCTTGGGGCATTTATATACATCGTCACCAAACATCTCGAAATGCTTGTGTTCGATGATACGGGTGTAGGGGATTTCGGCATCGGTGAAGTTCATGACAGCATTACCCTGATAGTTGGGCAAATCAAGGATTTCTTCCTCAAAACGAACAGTACGGAACTCTAACTTACCAAAGCGATAGTCATAAAACTCATCGAGTTTACCTGTATAAAGAATCTTGTCAGCAATCGACTCCCAATGCTTGCGATCATCGAAGAAATCAGAGTTCAACTTGGTCTCTACCCCTTCAAGCAAGCCATCAATAAGTTTATTATATCCCCCCATAGGAATACCCTGGAAGCGATCATTAAAATAGTTATTGTCATAGATGAAGCGAACGGGCAGACGCTTGATAATAAAAGCGGGAAGTTCGCTGCACTTACGTCCCCATTGCTTTTCTGTATATCCTTTTATAAGGATCTCATAAATATCCTTTCCAATCAACACCTGAGCCTGTTCCTCAAGGTTACGGGGTTCTGTAGCGCCATCGGCCCGCATCCTCGCAAGCGCCTCCTGACGCTGTTCCTCTATCTTTGCCTGAGCTTCTGCTGGTGTAAGAACTCCCCACATCTGATAGAAGGTATTCATATTGAAAGGCAGGTTGTACTGTTTGCCTTTATAATTGGCGATGGGCGAGTTGGTATAGCGATTAAACTCAACTATAGAATTCACGAAATCCCACACCTTTTTGTTTGATGTATGAAAAATATGAGCACCATATTTATGAACATTGATGCCTTCGATATTCTCGCAATAGATATTTCCTCCAAGATGGTTGCGTTTATCAATGACCAGACAACGCTTGCCCTGACGATGAGCCATATAAGCAAACGTAGCGCCATAAATACCTGCTCCAACAATAAGATAATCGTAATGTTTGTCCATCATTCACAGATTTTTCTGCAAAATTAGAGAAAAATTTGCTAATATACAAAATAATTCGTACTTTTGTAGTCATAAATAACAAAAGCGATGAATAACGAAGCCATCAGAGAAATGTTTAAGAAGAATCCGAAATGGAAGAATTTCATTGATTGGATTATCATGAATCAGGTGGAGACAAGGCCACGTTGGTTTATCAGGATATTATCACCTCTCTACCAGCATCGGGGCAAACATTCCGTGATTCATAGTTCTGTCAGGATGGACACCCCACCTTATAGAAAGTTCTCGCTTGGCGACTATTCAGTAATTGAATCATTTGCTTGTATTAACAATGCTGTTGGAGATGTAATCATTGGCAATTACACGAGGATAGGATTACACAATACCATTATCGGCCCTGTGACCATTGGTCATCATGTAAATTTAGCGCAGGGCATCACAGTAACTGCCCTTAATCATAAATTTAAGAATCCAGACATAAGAATTGACGAACAGGGTGTATCGACAAAGCCCGTTGTCATAGGAAATGACATCTGGGTTGGAGCTAATGCCGTTATTCTTCCTGGTGTAACTATAGGAGACCACTCTGTCATAGCTGCAGGGGCGATTGTCACCAAAGATGTCCCTCCCCACTCTCTCGTAGCAGGAGTCCCCGCCAAGGTCATAAAACAAATCTAAGAATCAAATAAATTCAAGGAGAGGTCAACAGCAGGCTTCTCCTCTTTGTTCTCCTGTTGACGGGATTCGCTAAACTCTATCATAAGTTGGCGGGCATCGGAATTATTCTGAGTATTCAATCGATAACAGCCACGTTTGCCAGTAGCCTCAACCAGAGAGAGAGAAGACTTGGAGTTTTTCAGAAGGTATTGCTGAACATAGGCACGGATTTCATCCAAATCAGGAGTAAAAAACAGGCTTGAGTTACAATTATAGATATGCTTGGCCAACAACTGCACGCTGATGCCCTTATCACCGACCTCCATAAGAATGTCTAATATCTGCCTGTCGTATATCATTCTATTAAAAAAGGCCGGTAAAAGCGATTACCGACCTTCTTCTATTGTACGTTAATTGTCTTATGCCAATGTAACTTTCTCTCCGTCGTTAGCAAGCTTGCCCTCCTTAAAGAGCCATCCAAGTCCGAGAAGAGTCTCTTCCTCAGAAATCTTTGCAGCTTTAGCAATCTCCTTTACGGTGAGAGCCTTACCTGCTGCAGCAAGTGCCTGATAAACATCTCCTGCCTTGAAACCGATATTCTCAGCATTCACTGCGAGAACAGACTTTGCTGCGGCCTTCTTAGGAGCTGCGGCTTTCTTCACGGTTGCGGTTTTCTTAGCTGCGGCTGCCTTTGTATCAGTAGCCTTCTTAGCTGTTGTCTTCTTTTCTGCCATAGTTCTTAATAATTTATTCTTTATTGAGTTATTTATCTCTCTCATCTTTTCGAGTGCAAAAATAGCACTATTAATTCAGACAAGTTATTGATATTTAAGTTTTTTTGGCAGAACACAGCTTATTCTTGACGAATATCAAGCGGCGAACGAAGCAAGTACAGTGAAATTCATTCACTGTCTTGCGAGGAGGAGCTAGAACGAAGTTCAATCGAAAGGTTCAGCTCTTCTAACTGCTTAGGGTCAAGTTCTCCAGGAGCGTCAAGCATCACGTCACGACCACTGTTATTCTTCGGGAAGGCAATGCAGTCACGAATGCTATCGAGACCAGCCATGAGACTTACGAAACGATCGAGACCGAAGGCCAAACCTGCGTGAGGAGGTGCTCCATACTTAAAGGCATTAATCAGGAAGCCAAACTGTGCCATCGCACGCTCGGGGGTGAAGCCCAGAATCTGGAACATCTTTTCCTGCAGCTTTCCATCGTGGATACGCAGTGAACCCCCACCAACTTCGACACCATTGCAAACAAAGTCGTAAGCTACGGCACGAACCTTAGCAGGATCAGTATCCAACAGAGGAATATCATCAGGATTCGGCATCGTAAACGGATGGTGAGTAGCCATCAGGCGCTGTTCCTCATCGCTCCACTCAAAGAGCGGGAAGTCAACAATCCAGAGACATACAAACTTATCCTTATCGCGAAGACCAAGACGATCACCCATCTCCAGACGGAGTGTGCAAAGCTGAACACGAGTCTTATTAGCATTGTCGCCACTAAGAATCAGCACGAGATCGCCATCCTTGGCACCACACGCCTCCTTCACCTTAGCCCAAACCTCAGGGGTATAGAACTTATCGATAGATGACTTAACAGTACCGTCCTCGTTGAACTTGACATAAACCAAGCCCTTAGCACCCACCTGAGGACGCTTTACAAACTCAGTGAGCTCATCGAGCTGCTTACGAGAATAGTTAGCGCAACCAGGTACGCATATACCTCCGATATAGGTAGCCTCATTGAAAACAGGGAAAGTACCTGTGCCCTTGAGCTGGTCCATCAGCTCAACAAACTCCATGCCGAAACGCAAATCGGGCTTATCGCTACCGAAGCGACGCATAGCCTCATGCCATGTCATACGCTGGAGTGCAGGCAGTTCGATACCACGAACCTCCTTGAACAGATGACGAGCGAGATCCTCGAAAATCTGGAGTACATCCTCCTGATCAACAAACGACATCTCACAGTCAATCTGTGTGAACTCAGGCTGACGGTCGGCACGCAAGTCCTCATCACGGAAGCACTTGGCAATCTGGAAGTAGCGGTCGAAACCACTAACCATCAGCAACTGCTTCAGTGTCTGAGGAGACTGTGGCAATGCATAGAACTGACCTGGATTCATACGAGAGGGGACTACAAAGTCACGAGCTCCCTCTGGAGTAGAACCAATCAATATAGGAGTCTCAACCTCAATAAACTCCTTAGAGTCCAAGAAGTTACGAATCAGGATGGTCATACGATGACGCAGTTCAAGGTTTTTGCGAACAGCATTACGACGCAAATCGAGATAACGATACTTCATACGGATGTCATCGCCTCCGTCAGTGTTATCCTCAATAGTAAACGGCGGTGTAAGGCTTTCACTCAGCACATTCAGTTCCTTGACCAGTATCTCGATATCACCTGTAGGCATCTTAGGATTCTTACTCTGACGCTCGCTAACCTCACCCTTTACCTGAATACAGAATTCACGACCAAGCTTGTTGGCTCGCTCACACAAAGCCGCATCATCTGCCTCGTTGAAAACCAACTGAGTCAATCCGTAACGGTCACGCAGGTCGACGAATGTCATGCCACCCATCTTACGACTACGCTGAACCCAACCTGCAAGTGTTACAACACTACCTGCATCGGAGAGACGGAGCTCTCCACAAGTCTTACTTCTATACATATTTATTATTCTTTTATTCCTTTTGAGGTGCAAAGGTACGAATAAGCGAGTAAAAAACCAAAAAAAGATGAAAAAAAAGTGTCCTTAGTGTCCTTAGTTAATTAAAATGCTTATCTTTGCATCAGAAATTAACAAAGAACACTTGAATATGAAAAAGATTGCATTGATGACTTTACTGCTGATGTGCGGCCTGACGGTTGCCTTGGCACAGAAACCCGCCGAGATTAAGTTCGACAAACTGACCCACGACTTCGGAACTTTTTCCGAAAGCAGTCCTGTTGTGACCTATACATTCACCTATACCAATGTAGGCGAGTCGCCTTTGATTATCAATCAGGCTGTAGCCAGCTGTGGATGCACCGTTCCAGAGTACACCAAGACACCCATCAAGCCAGGTGAGAAGGGTCAGATCAAAGTGACCTATAATGGTACAGGTAAATTCCCTGGGCATTTCAAGAAATCTATCACCGTTCGCACCAACGGCGTCGTTGAGATGACCCGCCTCTATATTGAAGGAGAAATGACTGAAGCAAAATAACCACTCAGGCCTCATACGCATATGAGGCGCGCAGATGGTTTTGTCTATAGTAAAACAACTTGTTTTACTTTCTAAAGTATCGTCTTTTACATAGAAAAAGATAGTCTTTTCAAAGGTAAAACAAGTTGTTTTACTTTTTTGCATGACGTCTATTAAGCGTATAATCCTTATTCTCAAACATTTAAAGGCCTACTTTCAAGGCGTGAAGGTAAGTGACAGATAACAAGAAACCATCACCCGCCTTAGACATCAGTATATCAGGCTGTTACAACAAGAAGTGACGGATTCGCAAAAAAACACCGAATAAAAAAGAAAAAAATTATATCTATAGAAAAAGTTAGTCGTAAGGAAACTATGAGTTATATTACGACAAACCCATAGTTTCCTTACGACTAACTAGTAGTTACCTATATAACAAAACAAGAATTAGAAGTTATAGGTAAATCCCACCGATGAATACTCCTTGAACTGGAGATAGCCAAGATCGTCATCCTTAGCTCCGGCATCGTCGAAACGTGGGAAGAGGAACAAGTTGGCAGAGATATATTTCGAAACACGCAGTTCAAAGGTGTTTTCCCACTCAATCTCAGCACGCTTATAAGAAGTGAAGGCATAGAAGCGCGACTTCCACGTTACAACATCATTCATCTTCCAGACAAGATCGGCCGTCACTTGCGAACCGAAATCAAGAAGCGAGTGCTTGCCCTCTTTCAAACCATAACTTGGTCCAAGAGCAAGACGCCCCACATAACGATAGTTCACTGCAAGGGGCGACAGGTTGACCGTTCCTGTCAGTTTCTTATTTTTCGACTCTACCTTGTAGTCCATACCAAGACCGATATTCAGATTAAAAGGCGACATAAAATCAGAATAGGTTTTGGCATCATTTGATTTCAAGCCTCGAGTGAACTGTGTATAAGTGAGCAATTGGAGAGTATAATACCAATTTTTGGTAGCTTCAAGTCCCACCTTACTTGTAAAACGCAAGAGGTCTTCATTTGACTTGAACTTGTGAAGAGAGTCCGTACGAGAACGCAGGAAACCGAGTTTCATCTCCAGCTTATTATCCCACTTCCATTTATTCTTATTGTCATAGTTGGCTTCTAGCGTCAAAGAGCCGACCGCAGAGTAGTTCGACTCACCACCCTTATACCAGTTGCCAGAAACATAGTTCTGCATGAACTGCAGGAAGCCATCGCCTTTTTTTGTCCAGAAATTAGGTTTCTGCACCATTACGTCGGTAGGCACATCCTCTGGCATATCGAATATCGGTTCTTCAACCTTCTCAACCAATTCCACCTTATTCTCTATAGGAGCATCTACATCCTTACGGATTTCTCCAGACTTCTGAAGCTCTGTTTCTGTGGTGCTAACCAGATCTGGGCGATTCAGATAAATATTCAACAACGCAGCGTCAACAGCATCAGCCACAGCATCCTTACCTGTATCATTAGAGGCTATGTCCAATGTTTTATCAGCTACATTGTGGTAGAACGTCATCGGTGCAAACAGGCGATAATATCGTCCGTCGACACTGTCGTTTGGCTGGGCGGCCTTTACGCTGAGCGCAAAAATTGCCGCGATGAATAATATGTTTTTTCTCATAACTGGTGGCAAAGATACAAAATTTATAATAGATTTCGCAGAATTAGCAGATTTTTTTGTACCTTTGCACCTTGATTTATTGTGAACTTTAATTAATAAAGCAAATATAAAAAATAAAAATAAACAGAAATGAACAAAGACACTATCATCGGCTTTGTGCTTATTGCGCTGGTTCTCATCGGCTTCAGCTGGTATAATCAGCCATCGGCAGAGGAAATTGAAGCCGCACGCAAACAAGACAGTATTGCAACAGCCATCAAGGATAACGCTGCCAAAAAGCAGCAAGCTGAAGAGGCTGCACAAAAAGCTCAGGCTGAGACAGACACAAAAGGAGACTCAACGGCACTCTTTTACTCAGCGCTCAACGGCACCGCCCAGCCTGTCGTGCTGAAAAACGACAAGGTAGAACTGACCTTCAGCACCAAAGGCGGAACTATCAGCAAAGCCGTCATCAAGGGCTTTGAGGATCGTGACAACAAGATGGATGTGACACTTTTCGACGAGAAGACACAGAAGATGAACTTCATGCTCGCAGGAAAGTCTGAGAATATCATCACCCAGGATTTGTATTTCACACCATCTAACGTAACCGACTCTACCGTGACGATGACCGCTCAGGCTGGCAATGGTGGCAGCATCATATTCAACTATATACTAGGACAGGACTATATGCTCCACTTCACTTTGCAGGTTAATGGTCTGAATGGCATGTTCGCTCCTAACTATAAGGAGATAGACGTTGAATGGACAGACTTGATTCGTCAGCAGGAGAAAGGCTTTACTTTTGAGAACCGCTACTCTACCCTGACCTATAAGGAGAAGAAGGGCAGCACAGACTATCTGAGTGAGACTTCTGAGAAAATCGACGAGAAGATTGATGAGCAACTCGACTGGGTGGCCTTCAAAAACCAGTTCTTCTCTGCTGCCTTGATTGCCAAAGACGAGTTCGCAGCTAATTCTCTGATGACCAGCATCCCTCAGCAGAAGGGCTCAGGCTATCTGAAGCAGTTTAATGCTAAGATGAAAACCGCATTCGACCCCTCAGGCATGCGCCCGTCAGAATTTGAAATGTATATTGGTCCTAACGATTTCCGACTGATTAAGGATGTTGAGGAACAGAGTACTTTTGGAAAGGATCTCGATCTGGAGCAGTTGGTATATCTCGGATGGCCTTTGTTCCGTTATATCAACCGTTTCTTCACGATCTACGTGTTTGACTGGCTCACGTCATGGGGCTTCTCAATGGGTATCGTACTGATTCTGATTACCCTGTTGCTGAAGGCTATTACCTTCCCAATGGTGAAGAAAAGCTACATGTCATCTGCCAAGATGCGTGTGCTGAAACCGAAACTCGACGAGGCCACCAAGCAGTATGACAAGCCAGAGGATCAGATGAAAAAGCAGCAGGCCATGATGCAGATGTATTCTCAGTATGGCGTATCACCCCTGAGCGGCTGTCTGCCTATGCTGATTCAGATGCCAATCTGGATTGCGATGTTCAACTTCGTACCAAACGCTATCCAGTTGCGCCGTCAGTCTTTCCTTTGGATCGATGACCTTTCAACCTACGACCCCATCATCGAATGGGGCACTCAGATCTGGGGTATCGGCGATCACTTGTCGCTCACCTGTATCCTGTTCTGTGTAGCTAACCTGCTTTACAGCTATATGACCATGCGCCAGCAGAGAGACCAGATGGTTGGTCAGCAGGCCGAGCAGATGAAGATGATGCAGTGGATGATGTACCTGATGCCTGTGATGTTCTTCTTCATGTTTAATGATTACAGCTCAGGTCTGAACTTCTACTACTTCATTTCACTCTTCTTCTCAGCAGCCATCATGTGGACGCTCCGCAAGACTACAAACGACGAGAAGCTGCTTGCCATCCTCGAGGCAAAGTATCAGGAGAACAAAAGCAACCCCAACAAGAAAACAAGCGGACTAGCTGCGCGCCTTGAAGCCATGCAGAAGCAGGCAGAGGAAATGCAGCGTCAGCGTATGAATCAAAAGCGATAACGGTATGAAGAAGCTAACAACCATTGTTGCCTTAGTAGCTCTGATGCTGCCAGGTAGCGTAAATGCAGATAACGACGTGAAAATCGGAAAGCAGAATATCAAACTCGAGAGCGACCTGATGACCCCAGAGGCACTATGGGCCATGGGACGAATCGGAGCTGCCGAGGCAAATGCCGACGGTAGCAAGATTGTCTATCAGGTAGGTTATTATAGCGTAAAGGCCAACAAGAGCCAACAGAAGATTGCCATCATCAATGCTGATGGCACTGGAAACACAACGCTGACCACAGGCTCTAAAAGCGAGACCGATCCCACTTGGTTCCAAGGCAAGATAGCTTTCCTCTCTGGAGGCCAGATTTGGACAATGAACGCTGATGGTTCTGACCGCAAGCAGATTTCCAAGACAAGCAAAGATATCGAGGGCTTTAAGTTCTCACCAGATGGCAGCAAAGTCATTCTGCTTCACAGCCTCGACTTCAATGAGATTATCAAGAAGAATCCTGAGGATCTTCCAAAGGCATCAGGCCGTCTGGTGACAGACCTGATGTATCGCCATTGGGATCACTATGTGGAGAGCATTCAGCACCCATTCGTGGCAGAAGTGACAGAGGACGGTATCAAGGACGGCATCGACATATTGGAAGGCGAACCTTTCGAATGCCCGATGGAGCCGTTTGGCGGTATTGAGCAGTTAGCCTGGAGCCCAGACTCTAAATCAATTGCCTATACCTGTAGAAAGAAGACTGGCAGAGCATATGCCATTTCTACCGATTCAGACATCTACCTATATAATATAGGTACGCGTGAGACAAAGAATCTCTGCAAGCCCGCTGACTATGTGGAGCCAGAACTGGATCCTACAAAGACCATGAAGTATCAGAAAGTTAATGCAGAAGAAAATCTCGTTAACAATGTCGGTTACGACCAGAATCCTCAGTTCTCACCCGATGGCAAGTATGTGGCTTGGACTTCGATGAAGCGAGATGGTTACGAGGCCGACCGCAACCGACTGTGTATGTACAACTTAGCTACTGGCGAGAAGAAATACATGACAGAGAGCTTTGACTCTAACGTCGATGCTTTCGTATGGGCTAAGCCAAAAGACAAAGACGCACAGTTCTATTTCATCGGCGTATGGCACGGTTGCGTGAATATGTATGCTGTTGATAAAAAAGGAAGTATCAAACAACTGACAGAAGACTGGGCTGACTGGGTAAGCATCGCTCACGCCAACAACGGCAATAAGTTGCTCGCCATCCGTCAGAGCATCTCTGCGCCTAACGACATCTACATTGTCACACCTGGCAAGAAGCAGACTGACGTTCAGCAGATCACTTTCGAGAACAAGCATATCACAGACCAACTTTCTTTTGGTAAGGTACAACAGCGCTGGGTGAAGACAAGCGACGGCAAGGACATGCTGACATGGATTATCCTGCCTTCAAACTTCGACCCCAACAAAAAATACCCCACCCTGCTCTTCTGTGAAGGAGGTCCTCAGAGTCCTGTGTCTCAGTTCTGGAGCTATCGCTGGAACTTCCAGATCATGGCTGCCAACGGTTATGTTGTAGTAGCCCCCAACCGTCGTGGTCTGCCAGGTTTCGGACAGGAGTGGCTTGAAGAAATCAGCGGCGACTGGACAGGTCAGTGCATGAAGGATTATCTTGCAGCCATCGACGATGCGGCAAAGAATCTACCTTATGTCGACAAGGATAAGCTGGGTGCTGTGGGCGCCTCATTCGGTGGGTTCAGTGTCTACTACTTGGCTGGTCATCACGACAAGCGTTTCAAAGCTTTCATCTCTCACGATGGCGCCTTCAATCTCGAGTCGATGTATACAGACACAGAAGAGGTGTTCTTCTCTAACTGGGAATATGATGATGCCTTCTGGAACAAGGATCAGACAGCTAATGCCACTCGCACCTACAACTATTCTCCACATAAGTTCGTAGACAAGTGGGACACACCTATCCTCTGTATCCATGGCGAGAAAGACTATCGCATCGTCTACAATCAGGGTATGGGCGCATTTAACGCCGCCCGTCTGCGTGGAATCCCAGCTGAACTGCTGATATTCCCCGACGAGAACCACTGGGTACTGAAACCCCAGAATGGTGTACTCTGGCAGCGCACATTCTTCAACTGGCTCGACCGTTGGTTGAAATAAAACGGAGGTATACTCCGAGTAGACCCATACTTTACCCGGAGTAAAATGAGACTTTAGTCGGAGTAAACATATAGAAGCAAAATACAAAGAAATTAGAATAATGACTCAAGCAATTCAAAAAACATTACGCGACTCCGCTGGAATGAGGTGGACCGCTTTGCTGCTGCTCGCTATGGCGATGTTCTGCAGCTACATCTTCATGGATATCCTCTCACCTATCAAGGACCTGATGCAGGAGACTCGCGGATGGGACTCTACGGCATTCGGAACCATGCAGGGTTCAGAGGTATTCCTCAACGTGTTCGTGTTCTTCCTCATTTTCGCAGGTATCATTCTCGACAAGATGGGTGTACGTTTCACTGCTGTGCTTTCTGCTGCTGTGATGGTAGTCGGAGCCTGCGTAAAATGGTATGCCGTGAGCGAGAGCTTCATGGGTACAGGACTCGAGACTTGGTTTAACAACAATCTGAACTATATCCCTGTCTTCGACGAATTGGGCGTATCGCCTTTCTATGAGGGTATGCCAGCATCAGCCAAGTTTGCTGCCTGTGGATTCATGATCTTCGGTTGCGGCTGCGAGATGGCTGGTATCACCGTTTCAAGAGGAATTGTGAAGTGGTTCAAGGGGCGCGAGATGGCTCTGGCCATGGGATCGGAGATGGCTCTGGCCCGTCTGGGTGTTGCCACATGTATGATTTTCTCGCCGTTCTTCGCCCGTTTGGGTGGCGAGGTGAGCGTTAGTCGTAGCGTTGCCTTTGGCGTAGTGTTGATGTGTATCGCCCTGATCATGACCATCGTCTACTTCTTCATGGATCAGAAGCTCGACAGCCAGACTGGCGAGGCAGAAGAGAAGGACGACCCGTTCAAAATCTCAGACCTTGGAAAGATTCTGACCGATACAGGATTCTGGATTGTAGCTTTACTCTGTGTACTCTACTATTCTGCCATCTTCCCATTCCAGAAATACGCCGTGAACATGCTTCAGTGCAATCTGACACTAACAGCTCCCGACGCCGATTCATTCTGGGCTTCGTCGAGTGTGACCATCATACAGTACATCATCATGCTGATTGTTGCCGCCGCTGGTTTCGCCAGCAATTTCCAGAAAAAGGCTAATCTGAAATATGGTCTTCTCGGTCTTTCAATCGTGGCACTCATTACTTACTGTTATATGGGTTACATGCGTCAGTCGGCTGAGAGTATCTTTGCTGTCTTCCCACTGCTCGCAGTACTGATTACTCCAATCCTTGGCAGCTATCTCGACCATCACGGTAAGGCGGCTTCGATGCTTGTCTTGGGTAGCATTCTGCTGATTGCCTGTCACCTGACATTCGCTTTCGTACTTCCTTTGTTCAAGGGCAATGCTGTTGGCGGCATCATCATTGCCTATACCACCATCCTTGTGCTGGGTGCTTCATTCTCATTGGTTCCTGCCTCATTGTGGCCATCAGTACCCAAGTTGGTTGATGCCAAGGTGATTGGCTCTGCCTATGCCCTGATTTTCTGGATCCAAAACATTGGTCTTTGGCTGTTCCCTCTGCTCATCGGCAAAGTGCTCGACAAGACGAACCCTGGTGTTACTGATCCCACACACTTCAACTATACCGCACCACTTGTGATGCTCGCATCGCTGGGTGTAGCCGCTTTGATTCTCGGCTTCGTACTGAAAGTTGTGGATCGCAAGAAAGGAATTGGACTGGAATTACCCAACATAACCGAATAAGACAACAATGAAGAAGATAGGTTTCGATAACGATAAATATCTCAAGATTCAATCTGAGCATATCAAAGAGCGCATTGCCCAGTTTGACGGTAAACTGTATATGGAGTTAGGTGGCAAGCTCTTCGACGATCACCATGCTTCACGTGTGTTGCCAGGCTTCAAGCCCGATTCAAAGCTCCGCATGTTGGCCCAGCTGCGCGACAGCATCGAGATTCTTATCGTGATTAGCGCTGAGGATATCGAAAAAAACAAGGTGCGTGCCGACCTGGGAATCACCTACGACGAAGACGTACTCCGTCTGCGCGATGAGTTCATGAGTCGCAACTTCATGGTAGGTAGCGTCGTCATCACCCACTATAACGGACAGCATGCCGCCGATCAGTTCCGTCACCGTCTGGAGCGCGAGGGTATCAAATCTTATATCCACTACCCCATTGACGGATATCCACATAATGTGGAGCTCATTGCTTCCGATGAGGGCTTTGGAAAAAACGACTATGTGGAGACCACTCGTCCACTCGTTATCGTAACTGCGCCAGGTCCTGGTAGCGGCAAGATGGCAACCTGTCTCTCACAACTATACAATGAGAACAAGCGCGGTATCCGTGCAGGTTATGCAAAATTCGAGACCTTCCCAGTATGGAGTCTGCCATTGAAGCATCCTGTCAACATCGCCTACGAGGCAGCAACTGCCGACCTCAACGATGTGAACATGATCGACCCCTTCCATCTTGAAGCTTATGGTAAGACTGCCGTTAACTATAATCGCGACATTGAAATCTTCCCTGTACTGAATGCGCTCTTTGAGGGCATCTATGGCGAGAATCCCTACAAGTCGCCTACGGATATGGGTGTTAACATGATTGGTTTCTGCATCAGCGACGACGAAGTATGTTGTAAGGCTTCAAAAGATGAAATCATCCGCCGTTTCTACGATGCAACCAACAAGATGGCTGATGGAGCAGACAACGAAAGTGAGGTGAACAAAATCCGTATGCTCTTCAACCAGGCAAAGATCACTACTGCTTTCCGTCCTGTTACAACAGCTGCCTACGAAAAGAAACTGGAAACAGGACTTCAGGCAGCAGCCATCGAACTTGAAGATGGCACCATCATTACAGCCAAGTCAACACCACTTCTGGGTTGTAGCGCTGCCCTTCTGCTTAATGCGACCAAATATCTGGCAGAAATCGACCATGAGGCGAAGCTTATTCCACAGAGTCTTATCGAACCCGTTCAGAAGACGAAGATTGAGTATCTGGGCGGAAAGAATCCTCGCTTGCATACCGATGAGGTTCTTGTAGCCCTGAGTGTACTTTCAACCCATGACGAGAACTGTCGCAAGGCATTAGCTCAGCTTCCGAAGCTACGTGATTGTCAAGTACACACTACAGTAATGCTCTCAGAAGTAGACCGTAAGATCTTCAAGAAACTTGGCTGTAACCTAACCTGCGATCCCATTAAAAAGAAATAGTAAGAATCGTGACTGAGGCTATCCGACAACGACTCAACGACTCGCCCGTTGCACGATGGACCGTACTACTCATTGTAGCAACAGCTATGATGATGGGCTACTTCGTAAACGATGTAATGTCTCCGTTAGAGACGTTGTTGGAAATGCCCAGGGAGGCGGGCGGCCTTGGATGGACGCCTAGCGATTACGGATTCTTTTCCGGATCCAGTGGACTGATTAATGTTTTTCTGTTGATGCTGTTCTTCTCGGGACTGATTCTCGATAAGATGGGCATCCGATTCACAGGTATTCTGGCATGTAGTCTGATGGTTCTCGGAACCCTGCTGAAGCTTTATGGTGTTACGGTCGACTTCGGCTCAGATATGGTATCATTCTTCGGCTTCGAGCTACCCATGTCTGTAGCTGTGGCTTCGCTTGGCTTTGCTATCTTTGGCGTTGGCTATGAGATGACTGGCATTACCGTTTCTAAGGCAATGGTACGTTGGTTTACAGGCCATGAGTTGGCATTAGCTATGGGCATTCAGTTGGCAATGGCTCGCTTAGGTACAGCTGCTGCACTGAGCATCTCTGCGCCAATAGCAAGGCACTTCACACTATCCATGCCACTACTCGTTTCTCTGGCATTCCTCATCATCGGCCTGCTGGCATTCCTTGTATTCTGTGTCATGGATCGCAAACTGGACTCATCGGCTTCGTCACAAGCAACTAATAGTGAAGAATTCCATTGGAGCGATATCAGAGTAACCTTGCGCAATCCTGGTTTCTGGCTGATCACACTTTTCTGTGTACTCTTCTACTCTGCTGTGTCTCCTTTCCTGAAGTTCTCTACGAAACTGATGGTGATAAAGTATGGCGTTGACACAGATATCGCAGGCTTCTTCTCATCGATAGCACCCTTCGGTACTATCATGATGACACCAGTCTTCGGACTGATAAATGACCGTTATGGCAAAGGCGTGACTCTTGTTATCACGGGAGCTCTCATGCTGACATTCGTACATTTCGGTTTCTCATTGCCTCTGCACAACAGCACCATAGCCATTGCCCTAATGGTGATTCTCAGTATAGGCTATTCTCTGGCGCCAGCCGCCCTATGGCCCTGCGTGCCCAAAATCATTCCATTGAAATGTCTTGGCACAGCCTACTCTATGATTTTCTTCATCCAGAACTTCGGACGTGCCATCATTCCCATGTTTGTAGGAAAGGCCAATGAGACTGATTCTTCCTACACCACTTCCATGCTTATCTTCGGCTTTACAGCCCTTGGCGCAGCCCTCATTGCTGTTGCCATGTTCTACGTCAACCGTCAGAAAGGCTACGGCCTACAACTGCCTAATATTAAATCGTAAGTTATGAAACAGATACTTAAACCAATCCTAGACAATATCACACTATTCATCATCTCCATCTTGTTGCTTGGCGGGTTTGATGTATTCTATCACCAGTACAATTTCCATGAGAACGACACCATGGGCATGTTATCGGCTTATGGAGAAATGATTCTGGAAGCCTATCTGATTTGTCTCTGCTCATACTGGCTGAGAAAGATTCATCTGAAAGTGGCTTTCTATATTATTCTATTCACCATCTACGCTGTCAACTGTTACCTGCGCTATGCATATAGTACAGACATATCGCCAAAGATTCTTTTGCTACTTTTCGAGACCAACAATAAAGAGATTACTGGTTTCTTTAAAACCTATTTTATGACTCCGGCCATGTATAAAACCATAGCCATCGTCAGTTTTATGCTCTTATTAACCGTCATTGGCGAATTATACCGTGAGAAAATCACCAGACTCATCAGAAGGCCAATCACCGTATGGCTATTAATACCCATCCTTCTGCTTGGCGCAGTTGGTGGTGCGGGAGCCATTGGCAGATATGTCAGACTTGCTATGTGCAAGAACACTTTCGAGGCAGAACGATGGCTTATGGAAATACCCTATCGTAAAGGAATGCCAATGCCTAACCTCTGCTACTCGGTGGATGCGATTCACATGTCTGGGCAAGACCTCTATTATATGATTAACGCTACAGAAGCTGCGATCAGTGATGTGAGATGTGAGCAAAACGACTCCTTGAACATCGTACTTGTCATTGGTGAATCGTATAATAAGCACCACGCTTCTCTTTACGGATATCCACTCAACACAACACCTTATCAGTGTCAAGAGCGCGAACGCGGTAACCTCTATGCCTTCAATCATGTAAAAGCTCCACACAACATGACCAGTATCGTCCTAAAGAACGTACTCTGCTGCAACAACATCCATGAGGGAGAACGGTGGCATGATTTCCCGTTCTTTCCAGCCATCTTCAAGAAGGCAGGCTACGACGTATGGTTCTGGGACAATCAATACAAATGGGATCCTGATGCAGCATGGGCATTTACGCTTAATTCGGTCCTTTTCAATGAGAGAATACAGAAACTATCGTATACAGCCATCAACGAGACAGGCTCTACATACGATGGAGGGCTCATCGCCGACTTCGAGAAAAACAAGAAAGAGCAACTCGGTAAGCATAACCTGATGATTTTCCATCTAGCAGGTCAGCATTTCCCTGCCAGCATGCAATACCCACAAGAGAAAAGCTATCAAATATTCTCTGCCAACGACATCAAAGACGAAGCTCCATATATGAATAACGAAAGCCGTCAGCGTATTGCTGAATACGCAAATGCCACGCGCTATAATGATGAGGTCATCTGGCAGATTATGGGTCTATTCAAGCATACGAACACACTATTGATTTACTTCCCCGACCATGGTGAAGAGGTATATGATTATCGTGATTTCTATGGGCGACAGATTCTCGGAGAAGATAAAATCACACCAGAGCTGATTAAATACCAACTGGAAATCCCATTCGTCGTATGGTGCTCTGACAAATGGAAACATACCCACGAAACAGAATGGAAAGCTATTGGAGATGCAACAGATCGTGAGTTCTCTACCGACAACGTGTGCCATCTTCTCTTCCGTCTTGCAGGCATCAAGACTAAAGAATATAAACCAACGCGCGATTTGTTCAGTCCTGAGTTTGAACCGCAGACGAAAGAATATGATATTCTTTCACTCTAAGCCTTACCACGACAAACGGACAACTAACGGAAGATGGTCGCTATAACCAGGTTGATAGCGCATACCATTGTATGTCCGACGAGGTTTGAATCCTCCATATAGCCGTTCTTCCTCCAGAAGAAAGTATGGTGCATGGATGAAGGCCTTTTCAACCTTATTATATATATAAGGGGAACCCAGTATATGATCGATTTGTTCCCAATGGCCTTTATAACGATATGTGCCTCGAACATCTTTGGGAGCTGAAGACTGCCACGTAAGACTCTTGATGCGATGTCTGAAAATCTCTTGCATCACAGGACTATCAATATCATCATTGAAATCGCCAGCTATCAGGATTCCTGGTTGCGATGATACAGCACAGATAGAATCTATGCTCTCACAAAGGCGCTCTGCCGCTGCTTGACGGAAAGGACGACTATAATGTTCTCCACCATATCGGCTCGGCATATGGACAACAAACACATGCAGCGTATCACCAGAAACAACATGTCCACAGGCATAGAAGATATCACGCGTAGGACGCATACCCTCAACAGGTTTAACACGGATACTATAGCTGGATATTGGTGCAAAGGAAAACGGAGAATATAACAAAGCAACATCAACACCACGAAGATCCGGCGATGAAGTCATCATATATTCATATCCCGCATTCCTTAGCAATGAGCGCTTCGTAAGGTCATGCATCGTTGAATCGTTCTCTACCTCACAAAGCGCAATCATGTCAGGGATACCATCATCAGAACAGGAAAGCAATTCCTGAGCAATGTTGTTCAACTTGCGCCAGTAACGTTTCTTTGTCCAATGGCGCGTTGCATCCGGCAAATATTCCGTATCGTCTTTCCCCTCGTCATGAGAATAATCAAACAGATTCTCACAATTGAGTTCGACGAGAGTGAACTGCCGCTGCGCAGCAGCCGAAAGGAAGTAAAAGGAAGGCAGAAGAAGAAAAAAGAAGATAAAAAACATATGTCTTATACCTCCTTCTATCTTCCTATATCTTCTTCTATCTACTTTCATTCCGTTTGATTTTCCAGCCAATGGCAGCAACGACGATACTTGTTACCGGCGATAAGAAATTGAAAAAGCAATAAGGCAGATAAGTAAGTGTAGCCACCCCAAGTACTGTGCTTTGCGTGAGTCCACAGGTGTTCCAAGGCACCAATACCGAGGTCACCGTTGCACCATCCTCACAACTGCGGCTCAACAAGCGGGATTCGCACCCCATCTTCTTATAAGTATCCTTGAACATAGAACTTGAGAGCATTATCGACAGATACTGGTCGGCAGTGGCGATATTACAGAAAATCGCAGTTCCTACAGTCGAGGCAACCAGTGATGCAGTACTCTTCACGAAATGCAAAACCTTACGCATCAGTTCCTGCAACTGTCCCGTAGCCGTCAGTGCACCACCAAAGGTCTGAGCACAGATAATCAGCCAGATGGTTGGCATCATACCAGCCATACCACTTGTATGTACCAATTCATTCAACATAGGAACTCCCGTCTCAATGTTCGTGCTACCATAGCAGACCTGCATCATTCCTTTGTATGAGGCCAGCAAGCCCCCGTCCACATCACCAGAGATGGTATGAACCAGCGGTATCTGAACTATTAAAGCCACAATAACAGCCAACAAGATCGCTAAAAACAGAACAACCATTGAAGGCCAACGACGTGCTATCATCACTCCCGTCAGCACAGGAACGACCAGTAGCCATGGAGAAATGACAAAGGTTCGCTGAAGACCATCCATAAATTCCACCACATTGCCATGTCCTTGCACATCCATTGTGAAACCTGCAATAAAGAAGATGGTCAGAGAGATGCAGAACGTGGGCACGGTAGTATAAAGCATATACCGGATATGGGTAAAGAGTGGTGTTCCCGACACGCTTGAGGCTAACACTGTTGTATCAGAAAGTGGCGACAACTTATCACCAAAATAAGCGCCAGTGATAATAGAGCCGGCTATCCAACCATCGTCGAAACCATGGGCCTTACCGATACCCATCAGTGCTACACCGATAGTAGCTACCGTAGTCCACGAAGAACCTATCATCAAACTAACCAATGCACATAGCACACTGCTGCTGACTAGGAACACCTCGGGACGGATAATCTGCATGCCATAGTAAATCATCGTCGGCACGATACCCGACACCATCCATGTACCACCGATGGCACCAATCAATAATAGGATAATAATTGCCGGTGTACAACTGGCTATCTTATCCGTTATCTCTTTCTCAAGGTTCTCCCATTCCAGACGTTTCGCGAAATGACCAATAAGCACACTCACGGCAGATGCTGCCAACAGCGACACCTGCGATGCACCATCCAGTGTTGCGCTGCCGAAAGCAGCAACGCAACACGTGATGAGCAATATTAAAACTAAAAATGGGATATATACCATTTAGCAGACCTTCTCGAGTCGTTTCATCATAGCGAACATGAAGATGGCTGCCACGAGGCAGACACCAAGGAAGACGCTCCAGCATATCCAGAGGGGAACAGCCCCCCATAGCAGACCGCCTACCACTACGAGCTGGTTACCGATAGCCGTAGCCACAAACCAGCCACCCATCATCATACCCTTATACTTGGGAGGAGCCACCTTAGAAACAAACGAGATTCCCATGGGCGAAAGTAACAGTTCACCGAAAGTCAGCACCAGATATACCATTATCAGCAAGTTCGGAGTGACGTCAGCCACATGAACAGCAACAGGATTACCATCGGGACCTATCTCGGTCTGAGGCATAGGCAGGCCAAATGAAGAGAAGGCCATCAGTGCGTATGCTACGGCAGCCACAATCATACCATAGGCAATCTTACGAGGAGCCGATGGTTCCTTTCCTTTTGCAGCCAATGCTCCAAAGATTGCCATCGACACAGGTGTCAGTGCCACTACATAGAAGGGGTTGAACTGCTGGAAGATTGGAGCAGAAACTGTGATACTACCATCAGCATCATATTGCAGGCAAAGGAAAGCCAAAGCCATACAGATGACAATGGCAGAAATGGCCTTACCCTTACCAGTCTTTGACTGGAACAGTGAGAACAATGCATAGACTATGAAAATGACAGCCACAAGATTCCACACATTGAAGCACATCGCCTGCAAGCCGTCAGCCGACTGTGCGGTGAACTCGTCAGCAAAATAGGTCAGCGACAATCCGTTCTGATGGAATGCCATCCAGAAGAAGATGACCACTGCGAATACGAGACACAGAGCCACGATGCGCTGCTTGGTCTCTTCCTTCGACAGCTCTGGCTCTGCTGTTGTCGTGTCATCCTTGACAGCAGCCTTCTTCGCACCACCCTCCGTATGACGGAAAGTTGAACGGAACACATAATAGATGGCTATCGATAAAATCAGTGAGGCACAAGCCACAGCGAACGAGAAGTGATAAGCATCGTTGCTTGAATAGCCTAAGACTGTTTCGGCATACTCCTTGATTCTGATGGCTGCAGTCGGAGCAAACAGAGCACCGATGTTGATAGCCATGTAGAAGATAGAGAAGCCCGAGTCGCGCTTGTCCTTATACTTCGGATCGTTGTAGAGGTCGCCCACCATCACTTGAAGGTTACCTTTGAACAAACCCGTACCAAAGCCAATGAGCAGCAGGGCTGCCAGCATCACGACCAGAGCCGTGGTGTCACCACCAAGGGGAACAGACAGCAGCAGGTAACCAGCGAACATAATCATGATACCCGTCGTTACCATCTTGCCGAATCCGAACTTGTCGGCCATGATACCACCAATCAGCGGGAAGAAATACACTAACATGAGGAACGCACTGTAGATAGTACCGGCTAAAGCAGGTGACAATCCATAGTTAGCTCTCAAAAACAAAGCAAAAACGGCAAGCATCGTGTAATAGCCGAATCGCTCACCAGTGTTGGCTAAAGCCAACGCGAATAATCCTTTCGGTTGTCCTTCGAACATAAGTTATTTTATTTTAGAATTTTTGGTTTTAATGATATCAAACAGGTAGGTACACTTAATGACAATATTGCCGAAGTTAGAACGGCCAAAATAGTCGCGTTTGGTTGAACCGTAGATGTTACCCAAACCGTAATAGTAACGGCCTTCAATCACGAAATGTCCCAAATGAGGGTTACTATACTCCACTCCAGCACCGACGGCAATACCATAGTCGAACTTATTCTCCACAGCCATTGTATCCTGAGCCACCACATGGTTGGCACGAACATTGGCATACTGATACTCCGGTCCGAAATAGCCCTGCTCTGATATATTAGGGTTGAAGGCTGGATCACGCACATCGAAATTACTCTCCGTCTTATCGTTGAGATAGAAACCTATCTGCGGACCCAGATGGATGAAACCCTGAAAGCCGTTACGTTCACGTCCCCATCCCAAGCGAGCCAGCAAAGGCACCTGTACGTAGGTCATCTTCCTTGAAAAACTGAGATTCTGTGAGGGATCAGTATGCAGCGGCACTGGCTGATCATTCATCGTGAGAATATTCTCCTTCCAACCTATCTGCGCATAGTTAACCTCGGCCGTTACGGCGCATATACTACTGAAATACTTCTCACAAGTGTAACGTGCCGATATACCACCTGTGACACCACCAAACATAGACTGGGGAACCTTTGGTACAAAAGCTACGTTACTCAACACATAACCACCGTTCACACCTATAGCGAAATCAGTACGATACTCACCTACCTGAGCCGATGTATTTAAGGGTAAAAGGGTAAGAAAGTATAAAGGTACGGCCTTTACCACACAGCATAGGAACCCTTTCATCACATTTCTCATCTACTTATTTTCTTTTTACTTTTCAAAACTTGATAGTTTCTATCTTATGGCTGGGGGCATAGTGAACCAACACAATAGACCTGTTGCGAAGCCCGCCATTGCCATAACGCTCAAACTTCAATGGTGTCTGCACCGGCTCATAGCCCAGCATACCTGCAGCGCCATTGAATGTCTTACCATACTTATGGAGTCCACGCAGGAAGAAATATGCCTGATCAAAACCCGTAATACCTAATCGTGGCAAACGGTTCTGCATATCCGAATGGAAGTTCTTGCGATAATTCTGTTCTATTCGTTGAGTTGATGGAGTCAACGGGTTATAGTTGAACGTTGATGGTATATAAGTATTATACTTATAGAAATTCTCCAAGTACGAACGATTGTACATCAACCACTCTGTATAGCCGAACATCGTGATATTTAGTTCTGGACTAACCACTTTCAGTCCGTCAATCTTCGAGAAGGCGACGCCCAACTCCTGAGAGCGAGCGGTATTGAGTATCACCACATTCGACTTCTTACGGCTAAACGCTTTTGAGAAATCATCTTCTCCCGACTTCAGACTAGTCACAGAATACTCCAGCCCGCGCTGTTCCAGCTGGCGGCGCACACCTGCGGTAAAAGGTCCCTTCTTACTAGTAGAGTCGTTACAGTCGATGATTACCGTATGGAAACCTTTGAACTGGTCGACAAACAGATTTACCGAAGCCTCGTTAATCTCGGCCTGTGTCTGATAAATCTGGAAGATATGACGGTTGTCATTCAGTTGGGGCGCATTGATTGAGAAAGGAATCACCAGCTTTATGTCATGCTTTGCAACAAAGGCCGACAGTGCATCCATCTGTTTGGAATATAGCGGACCGATAATCAAGTCGCACTTGGCGGCAGCCTCGTCGAGCAAAGTCTGACGGATATCCCAGTCCTCTGGGGTATTCCAGGCATGAACATCCACAGAGATACCCAGTTTCTTCACACTGTCACATGCCATCAACACACCACGATAATATTCTATCATCCGCTTGCCATCACCATTGATGTCGTGCAGCGGCAGCATCACACCCAGACGGATGGCGCGATTACGCACATCGTCGGCAGAAGCCTTGACCTCGGCTATAGGTTTTGCAGGCTTTGCCTGACCTGCCGCATAAGGAATCCTGAGCACTACTCCTTTCTTCAGTTCATAGCCAGGAGCCTTCATATCCGGGTTTGCCTCTATCAACTCATCTATGGTGATGTCGTACATCCGGGAGATACCGAAGATGGTTTCCTTCTTCTTAACCTTATGCAAGCCACGGATAGAATCAGTAACCTGGGCAGAAGCAATGCCTACAGCCAAGAAGAGTGCTATTACAAGCAATGAAGATCTTAATAGTCGTGTCATAAACTTCGAAATTAGCAATTTTCGCCTACAAAAGTACATAATAATTGTGATATATACAAATTATTTCGTATCTTTGCACGATAATGCAGATAAAAATGAGAATAAAACACATTCTTTCAGTCGCCTTGATGGCGTTTCTACCGCTTCTCGTTCAAGCACAGGATGACATACCTAATGCCAGTGAGAGCAAGCTGACATTCCCCAATGCCTTCTCGCCAAACGGCGACGGAATCAATGATATCTACAAGGCCAAAGAGCAACAGGGACTGGCAGAGTTCCATGCATACATCTTTAATAGAAGGGGACAGAAGCTCTATGAGTGGACCGACCCTGCTGAGGGCTGGGACGGCACCTACAACGGCAAGAATGTGAAAGAGGGTGTATACTTCGTACTCGCCAAGGCGAAAGGTGTAGACGGCAAGACGTACAACATCCGTAAAGATGTGAATCTGCTAAGAGGCTTTATCAATAGTGAGAAGTAAGAAATGAAGAGAGAAGACGATAAGATAAACGTATACGGAGCTCGTGTACACAACCTGAAGAATATCGATGTGGAGATTCCGCGCAATTCGCTGGCCGTGATTACCGGTCTCAGTGGCAGCGGCAAGTCTTCACTGGCTTTCGACACTATCTTTGCCGAGGGTCAACGACGCTATATCGAGACTTTCTCGGCCTATGCCCGAAATTTTCTCGGTGGCATGGAACGCCCCGATGTGGATAAGATAACCGGTCTGTCGCCTGTTATCAGCATCGAGCAGAAGACCACCAACAAGAATCCGCGCTCTACAGTAGGTACGACCACTGAGATCTACGACTACATGCGACTGCTCTATGCCCGAGCCGGAAAAGCCTATAGCTATGCCACTGGCGAGGAGATGGTGAAATATACCGAGGAGAAAGTGCTCGACATGATACTGAACGACTATGCGGGTAAGAAGATCTTCATCCTCGCCCCCCTAGTTCGCAGCCGTAAGGGACACTATCGTGAACTCTTTGAGGCCATGCGCCGCAAGGGCTATCTGAATATCCGTGTTGACGGTGAAATCATGGAGATTACCCGTGGCATGAAGGTGGATCGATATAAGAACCACGACATTGAGGTGGTCATCGACAAGCTGGCCGTATCGCCCAAGGATGAGGAGCGACTCAAGAAATCTGTACAGATAGCCATGAAGCAGGGCGAAGGTCTGATACTCATTCTCGATAAGGAAACGGGAGCCATTAAGCATTTCTCCAAACGCCTGATGTGCCCCACTACCGGTATCAGCTATAGCGATCCCGCACCCAACAACTTCTCGTTCAATTCTCCCCAAGGTGCATGTCCTTATTGCAAGGGCCTTGGTACAATCAACCAGATCGACCTTGAGAAAGTGATGCCCGACAAGAAGATGAACATCCACGACGGTGGCATCGTTCCTCTAGGGAAATACAAGAACCAGATGATCTTCTGGCAGGTGGAATCCATCCTCAAGAAGTATGAGTGCAACCTCAAGACCCCTATTCAGGACATCCCCGACGACGCCATGCAGGAAGTGCTCTATGGCTCACTCGAGAATGTACGTATTGACAAGGAACTGGTTCACACCTCGAGCGACTACTTCATCTCTTTCGATGGTATCATCAAATATCTGCGCAATGTCATGGAGAACGATGATTCCGCTGCCGGACAGAAATGGGCCGACCAGTTTCTGGCAGAGTGCGAGTGCCCTGAATGTCACGGGCAGCGGCTCAACCGCGAGGCGCTTTCATATAAGGTATGGGACAAGAACATCAGCCAGCTGGCCTCGATGGATATCAACGAACTGCGCGAATGGTTAGACGAGGTAGAAAGCCACCTTGACCATCATCAGCAGCAGATAGCCCACGAGATTCTGAAAGAGATACGCACCCGACTCGACTTCCTGCTTGAGGTGGGACTCGACTATCTGGCCCTGAACCGTCAGTCGGCCTCGCTCTCGGGTGGTGAGAGTCAGCGCATACGTCTGGCCACACAGATTGGCTCACAGCTCGTCAACGTGCTCTATATTCTCGACGAGCCCAGTATCGGACTACATCAGCGCGACAATGAACGGCTCATCAAGTCGCTCAAGGAGTTGCGCGACCTGGGCAATACCGTGATCGTAGTAGAACACGATGAAGACATGATGCTTAATGCCGACTATATCGTAGACATCGGTCCACGCGCCGGCAGAAAAGGCGGCGAGGTGGTGTTCCAGGGAACGCCCAAAGAGATGTTGCAGACCAACACCATTACAGCACAGTATCTGAACGGCCAGCAAAAGATCGCCATTCCGGAAGAGCGGCGCAAGGGCAACGGCCACAGTCTCATCCTGCGCGGCTGCACGGGCAACAACCTGAAGCACGTAGACGTTGAGTTTCCTTTGGGCAAACTCATCCTCGTAACAGGTGTCAGCGGTAGCGGTAAGTCGACGCTCATCAACGAGACCCTCCAGCCCATCCTGTCAAAGCATTTCTATCGTTCGCTGAAAGCACCGATGCCCTACGAGAGTATCGAGGGACTGGAATATATAGACAAGGTGGTCGATGTCGACCAGTCGCCTATCGGACGAACACCCCGTTCAAATCCTGCCACTTATACTGGTGTGTTCTCTGATATCCGTTCACTTTTCGTCAACCTGCCCGAGGCCAAGATCAGAGGCTACAAGCCGGGCCGCTTCTCGTTCAACGTGAAAGGCGGACGCTGTGAGACGTGCGGCGGTAATGGTTACAAGACCATCGAGATGAACTTCCTGCCCGATATCCAGGTGCCCTGCGAGGAATGTCACGGCAAGCGCTATAACCGCGAGACCTTAGAGGTGCGCTACAAGGGAAAGTCTATTGCCGACGTACTCGACATGACCATCAACCAGGCCGTAGAGTTCTTTGAGAACGTACCCGATATCCTGCGTAAGATCAAGACCATTCAGGATGTAGGTCTGGGTTACATCAAGCTGGGACAATCGTCCACCACCCTATCCGGTGGCGAGAGCCAGCGTGTGAAGCTGGCAACCGAACTCTCCAAGAAAGATACGGGTAAGACGCTCTACATACTCGACGAACCGACTACAGGCCTGCACTTCGAGGATATCCGCATCCTGATGGATGTGCTCAATAAGCTCGTGGACCGTGGGAACACTGTCGTCATCATTGAGCATAACCTCGACGTCATCAAGTTGGCCGACTGGATTATCGACATCGGTCCTGAGGGCGGCCGCAAGGGAGGTCAGATTCTCAGCACCGGCACTCCAGAACAAGTGGCCAAAAGCAAGAAGGGCTACACCCCCAAGTTCCTTAAGAACGTGTTGAAATAGGCATATCTGAAAGGATTATAAATATTGTTTACAAACGGCCTCGTGAGAATTGCGCCGTAGTCAGCAAACGGTCCAATGGTCGCAAATATGCGAGTTTTGGACCGTTTACGTAAGTCACTGATAACTTGCCATTTACGGAAAAAGACAATTATCCTCCTTCGTTAAGACGTCATCTTCGGGTACAAAACAAGTTGTTTTGTACCCGAAGATGCTATCTGTAATACCTTTAGAGACTATCTGAACCAAAATAAAACAAGTTGTTTTATCTGAAAAGGTCCTGGGTTTGTCGTAATGAAACCCTAAGTTTGTCGTAATACAACCCATAGTTTCATTACGAGAAACCCGTTTCCAATCGGTTTTAACCAACAAAAGCGCCTCCCGCAGCTCTAGATTGAGCAAAGCGGGAGGCGCTTTTTTAAGCATTATTTCTTTACATGCCAGCGGCAGCGATCCATTCGTAGATGCAGCTTACAACGCCGAAGAGGGCGATGCCTGCAGTACAGATGGCGAGGGCCATCTTCGTATTGACGTCGCTCTGGAACGTGGGCAGCGGACTGTCGGTCTTCGTGATGTACATAGCCTTCACAATCAGCAGGTAGTAGTAGAGTGAAACTACTGTGTTGACCAAGGCAATGAATACTACGAAGTAAGCCAAGGGCTCACCGTTCTGGACACCAGCCATGAACACGAAGAACTTCGAGAACATACCTGCGAACGGAGGAATACCTGCCAGAGAGAACAGCGCCAAGGTCATGAGGAACGAGAGCTTGGGGTTGGTCTGGTAGAATCCATTGTAGGCAGCCATATCGGTGCGGCCAGCGTTATTACGCTCCACAACATTGATAACGGTGAAGACAGCCATGTTGGCTACAATGTAGACAAGTACATAGTAGGTAAGTGCAGCGATGCCCAACTGATTGTTACCAACCACGGCAAGCATGATATAACCGGCCTGCGAGATAGAGCTGAATGCCATGAAGCGCTTGAGCTCGCTCTGACGGATGGCAAACAAGTTGGCCACGGTAATAGAGAGAACGATGACTACATAGAGCATGTAATCCCAATACTCTACCATGGGTTGGAACACTTTCATAAGGATGGTGCACAGTGTGATGGCAGCAGCACCCTTGGAGATAACACTCAGATAACCGGTAACAGGGGTTGGAGCACCCTGATAGGTATCGGCCGTCCAGAAGTGGAAAGGCACGAGTGAGATCTTGAAGCCAAGACCACTGAAGAAGAATACCAGACCCATGATGGTGAGAGGCTTAGCAGTAATCACAGCTGCGACATCATCGAAGTAGAGCGTACCTGTAGCGGCATAGATGAATGAGATACCGAACAGCATCACACCACTTGAGAAAGTAGCCACGAGGATGTACTTGGCAGCTCCCTCGGCTGAATTCTTACAATCCTTATCGAAGGCCACCATACATGCCAGAGGCACAGATGCAGTCTCAAGACCAAGGAAAAACAGCAGGAAATTGCCACTCGACATCATGACATACATACCGAGCAGGGTGGCAAGAATCAACATATAGAACTCACCAGCCAAGTGCTTACGGGTCTCAACCCACGACTGGGCCATCATCACAACGATAAACGTACCAAAGGCCAGAATGGTCTTCATGACATTCACGGCTGCCGACGACACATAGAGTCCACCGAAGGCCTCAGAGGGCTGGATACCGAACATCAGGATGGTCTGACACAGCAACAGGGTAGCTGTCAGCTTGCCAAGCACACTGATCTTACGCTCGCTCTTCATCAGACTGAAGTCGGCCACAAACACTATCAAAAGCCAGAGAACGAGTAATGCCTCAGGCATCATATTTAAGAATTGTCCGTAATTCATATCTTAAGTCCTCCTAACTTTTACATGACACCAATTGAATGAAGTATGCTGCCTGCCGCAGGCGAAATCATATCGCTGAAGAAGAACGGCATACAACCGAGACCAGCCACACAGAAGATAAGGCAGATCACTGCAACGCGCTCATCCCATGTAGCATCGGTGAGCTCGAGGAAGTGTTTGTTCTCTACCTCGCCATAAAGAATCTTACCGACAACACGCAGGATATAGACTGCCGTTACGACAATCGACGTACATGCGATGATGGTAGCCACCATGCGGAACGATGTGTTGGGGTCGCCATCCATCGGATGGGCAGTGAATGCGCCAACGAAGATGCTCATCTCAGCAATGAAGCCAGAGAAACCGGGAAGACCGAGGTTGGCCAGACCTGCAATCACATAACCGACAGCGAGGAAAGGCATGATCTTCATGAGACCAGCCAGCTCACGGATGTCACGGGTGTGGGTACGACCGTAGATCATACCGATGAGGGCAAAGAAGAGAGCCGTCATCAGACCGTGAGACAGCATCTGAAGCACAGCACCGGTTACAGCCGTCTGACTCATCATCAGCAGGGCGAAGAGCACCAGACCACAGTGTGACACTGAAGAGTAAGCATTGATATACTTCAGGTCGGTCTGAACGCAAGCACTCAAGGCACCATAGACTACAGAGATTGTAGTCAGGATGAGGAATATCCAAGAGAGATCCTGAGCAGCATCAGGCAACAGGTACATAGCTACACGGAAGCAACCATAGCCTCCGAGCTTCATCAACACACCGGCATGGAGCATAGACACGGCGGTAGGCGCTGAGGCATGACCGTCGGGGCTCCATGTGTGGAATGGGAACAGGGCGCCCAGCACACCGAAACCAATGAAGATGAAGGGGAAGAACACGTTCTGGATGTCGCTCGGAATCTTATGGGCAGCGGCAATCTTAGTGAGCTCAAAGGTGTATTCGCCACTATAGAGACCGTTGAAATAATAGATACCCAGCAGTCCGAGAATCAGCAGGGCAGAACCTCCCATCAGCATCAGCGTAAGCTTCATGGCCGAATACTCCTTACGACCACTACCCCATACGCCAATCAGCAGATACATGGGAATCAGAGCCACCTCATAGAACATGAACATGGTGAAGAGGTCTGTTGAGATGAAGAAACCATATACACCCGTTGAAAGGAGTGTGAACCAAAGGAAATACTCCTTTGTCATGGGCTTCAGCTGCCATGAAGCAAATGTGCCAGTAAACACAATGATACTCGACAACAGCAGCATAACAACAGAAATGCCATCGACACCTACAGAATAGGCAATATTAAGAGGCTTGAACCAGGGCACACTATAAGTAAGCAGCATCTCAGCCGTATTACCTGCAGCACGCTCCTGAACGAAATGGATCGTCAGCCAGATAGAGAGGGCCAACAGGCAGCTGGCACCCGTCACCATCACGCCACGCACCTGATTGAGATTCTTTGCCAACCAAAGGCAAAGCAACATCAGAGCGGGGATTACTACGAATAATGTTAATATACTCATATCTTTAGATGCATAAAAGGATTAATGTTAATGCAACCGTACCAGTAAGGAACCATACGGCATACTGACGGACATCGCCACTCTGCCAAGGACGGATACTCTCACCAGCCTCGTTGGCACCCCATGCCAGGAAGTTGAACGTACCATCAACGACATGACGGTCGAACCAAGCGATAGGCGTGCTGACGCAACGGAAGATAATTCGATGTGTTACATACTGCCATATCTCGTCCTGATAGAAACGCTTGTAGGCTGCACGATGCAACTTGGGGAACGTCTTATACAGTCGATCGGCAATTGGCTGGGTTTCACCTTTATAGATATAGGTGGCCAGACAAATGCTCAAGATGGCAATAATCGTAGATGTAGCTGCGATCTGTGGATCGAAGTGAATGGTGTACTCCTCACCGCTTGCAGTAACGAAACTGCCGAAAGAGCCGCCCCATCCGAGGAAACCGCCAAGCGTGGTGTAAACACCAACACCAACAGTAATCACACAAAGCACAATCAGAGGAATGGTCATTGTGAGCGGAGCCTCATGAGGAGTATGATGCTCATGTGCCTCCTTATTCTCTGTTCCCCAGAAGATGCCGTAGTACAGACGGAACATATAGAAAGCAGTCATTGCTGCAATGCCTGTCATGATCCATCCTACAACAGGACTGTAGTGCATGCAGGCAGTGATAATCTCATCCTTTGAACTGAAGCCAGAGAAGAATGGAATACCGGCGATGGCCAGACAAGAGATGAGGAACGTGATATGCGTAACCGGCATGTACTTGCGGAGACCACCCATGAAAGCCATCTCATTTGAGTGAACAGCATGGATGATACAACCAGCACCAAGGAACAAGCAAGCCTTGAACATGGCGTGAGTAAACAAATGGAACATACCAGCCATGAAACCAAGCTGTGCGTGATTGTCCCACATACGCTCGTGACCTACAAGACATACACCGAGTGCCACCATCATGAAAGCAATCTGAGAGATTGTCGAGAAGGCCAGCACACGCTTGATATCGCTCTGGGCACAAGCCACAGCAGCAGCATAGAAAGCGGTGAACACACCCACCCATACCACGATGCTCAGAGCCTCGGGGGCGTACTGAAGCCAGAGAGGGAACATACGGGCAATCTGGAACACACCAGCTACCACCATCGTAGCAGCATGGATGAGCGCAGAAACAGGTGTAGGACCTTCCATGGCATCTGGCAACCAGATGTGCAACGGGAACATGGCACTCTTACCGGCACCACCAATGAACATCAGCGTGAGAGCTGTAGGGATGATAAGTCCACCGGCAGTAACAGCCTTCAGCATGTTACCAGGGATGAACGGAGTTGAACCAGCGCCCATTACGATATCGGTACCCTGATCGGCAAACCAGAAGCTGAATGAATCGGTAAAATAACCAAAGGTCAGAATACCAATGAGGAAGAACATATCAGCAAAACGCGTCACGATGAATGCCTTCTTAGAAGCAGCAATAGCGGGCTTCAGAGGGTAGTAGAAACCGATGAGCAGGTATGAGCTTACACCTACCAACTCCCAGAACATATACATCTGGAAGATGTTGGTAGCTAATACCAAGCCCAACATAGACATCGTGAAGAGAGAGAGGAAAGCGTAATAACGCTGAAATCCCTTCTCACCATGCATGTAGCCGAATGAGTAGATATGAACCATCAGTGAAACCGTAGAGATAACAATCAGCATCATTACGCTGATAGGATCCAACAGAATACCGAGGTCGAAGTGCAGATTGCCCAGAGGCAACCAAGTGAAGTTATAGGGGACAATTGTCGGATAAACACCCTCCACACGATCAGCAGTGAAGTACTGGAACGCTGTGAGGTAAGACAGAATTGTCACTATAGCCAGTGAACAAGTGCCGATAAGTCCGGCAACTTTATGTTGCATCTTCATGCCAGCCAGTCCAAGAACGATGAACGACAGCAACGGCAGAAGCATGATAAATAATGTGTATTCGAACATATTCTTTACCTTTTTACTTTTTTACTTTACTATCGTTTCATATTCTGAATAGCATCAACACTATCGCTCTTGAAGTTGCGATACACATTGATGATGATGGCAATAGCCACAGCCGACTCTGCGGCTGCAACACCGATCACAAAGAGCGTCATGAACATACCCTCCATTCCATTGGGATAGAGAAGACGGTTGATGGCGGCAAAATTGATATCAACGGCATTAAGTACCAACTCGACAGAAATGAGCATGGCAATCAGGTTACGACGAGTGACGAAACCATAGACACCGATAAAGAACAACAGAGCACTAAGTGCGAAATAACATTCAACAGGTATCATTGCTTATCCTCCTTTCTTGCTACAACCAAACCTCCGATGATACATGCCAGCAGGAATACTGAGATGAACTCGAAAGGTAGTACATACTGATACTTCTCTGAACCAACGAGTGCCATACCGATTTCCTTCATCGGCACCTCTACATTGGCAATCTCCTGAGTATAGAAGCCAGTCTTCAGCAGAATCAGGCTAACCACTACCAGACCTGCAAAGGCTGCCAGTGCTCCACCAATCATCTTGCTAGACTTAACCCTCTCCTCAAGTCCCTGAAGAGTACGCTTGCTCACCAACTGGATAGCGAACACATAGATCATCGTAACGCCACCGGCATAGACAGAGATCTGAGCGGCCCCCAGGAATGTATAGTCAAGCAGGAAATAGATACCTGCCACACCAAAGAGCACGAACAACATATAGGTTGCGGCTCGCATAATCTTAGTAGTTGTCACACAAAGCAGCGCCGAAGCCACAATGACAACCGCAAGAATGCAAAACATTACTATATTTCCCATACGGCGTTACTTAGTTTTAGTATTAAACTTACCAACCTCGAGAGGAGCGCCACCATCAATCAGGTTAGGCAGTGAGCCACCCTTGTAAACCTCCTTGTTCAGGTGAAGTACCAGCTTACTGCGATCAAACACAGCGTTCTCGAAATCGTTTGTAAACTCAATTGCGTCGAAGTTGCAGGCGTTAGTACAGAGCTGACAGAACATACAGTCGCCCAGATCGTACAGATAATCATCGAGCACCTTCTTTTTCTTGCCTGTCTCAGGATCTTCCTCCATATGAGCGGTAATCTTGATGGTTCCGTTAGGACAGGCCTTCTCACACAATGTGCAAGCCGTACACTTGTAGCTGCCGTCCTCGTTACGCTTGAAAGTCAAGCGACCACGATGACGCTTTGCCACATGAAGTGTGGTCTTGCGGTTCTCGGGATACTGCTCAGTTGACTTGTTGGTGAAGAAATCCTTGAAATATTCCTTCCAAGTAATCTTCATGCCAGTAGCCAAAGTCTTGACAGCATGTCCGATTTCTCCGAAATATGATTTATTATCTTCCATTGCTATACCTTATTTAATATATAAGCCAAGAGCTACTACTACAGTCATAATCACAAGATTGAGCAGAGCCAGCGGCATGAGATACTTCCACTCAAGTTTCAGAATCTGGTCGATACGCAGACGAGGGAACGTCCACTTAATCCACATCAGAATCCAAACCAGGAAGAAGGCCTTACCCAAGAACCAGACAATACCTGGGATATAGTTCATCACCTCGTCGAAGGCATCTATACCGATGTTAACGGGAGCCCAGCCACCAAGGAATACGGTAGCGGCAATACCAGCGATGATAAAGAGGTTGAGGAACTCTGCGAGATAGAAGAAGCCAAAGCCCATACCAGAGTACTCTGTATGATGACCAGCGGTCAACTCACTCTCAGCCTCTGCCATATCGAACGGACCACGGTTAGCCTCAGCATTACCTGCTACAAGGAAAACGAGGAAGGCAATGATGGCAGGAATATGTCCTTGGAAGATTAACCAGCGCCAAGGACCTGTCTGTGCCTCAACGATACCACTCATCTGCATTGTACCTGTCAGAATCACAGCAGTAATCAGACAGAGGCAGAGCGACATCTCGTAAGAAATCATCTGCACAGCACCACGCATAGCCGAAACAACAGAATACTTGTTGTTTGAACCCCATCCTGCAAGGAAGATACCTACTACGCCAATCGAAGAGATGGCTGTGAGCAGGAACACACCCACATTGAAATCGAGCACTGTAGCACCATTATTCCAAGGCAGGAAAGAGAAAGCACCAACAGAACCGAAAATCACAAGGATAGGAGCAACGATATAAAGCAGCTTATCAGCACGGTCGACGATGAAAATCTCCTTAATGAGCATCTTAAATACGTCGGCAAACACCTGAAGCAAGCCCCAGTAACCTACTCGCATCGGGCCAAGACGGCACTGGAAGTAGGCACACACTTTACGCTCCATGAATATCAGTGCGATTGCAAGCAGGGCATATCCGGCCAAAATGCCAGCACCCACCAGCACGCACTCAATCAATATCGACAGAAAATCTCCTAATCCAAACGTATCTCTCAGGAGAGCGTCGAACCATTGTGTAACAATACTAAAATCAAACATAATCCTTCGCTTCTCTCTGTCACTATCAGGAACTA